>Ga0160452_100264_pt1 | contig 50333 bp, 45 predicted proteins | sample HID1971I_E6MG_FD_108230 | JGI IMG/M metagenome (GOLD analysis project Ga0160452, IMG submission 108230) | Enriched millipede-associated microbial communities from UW Madison campus, WI, USA - HID1971I_E6 MG | ecosystem: Host-associated > Arthropoda: Insects > Digestive system > Unclassified ...
AGATTGTCCGCGACCGGATGTCCCTCGGCGAGCGCCACGCGGAGGATCTGGACGAAGTAATCGCCCCACACATGCCCGACCGCTCCGGCAAAAATCCGCAGCGACGCCTCGTCGTCGCCTCGGATCGACAGGTTGCGCTGCAACTGCTCGAACACCTGCTGCATCGCACCCATCATCCGGCGCTCGTCCACCGCGCGCTGCAACGCCACCTTCACTTGCCTGCCGCCGGTGATCAGATAGCACTGATAGAACAGCTCCACCGCCGGCAAAAAATCCATCCGCGTCCGCAGCTGTCGCTGGGTCAGCAGCATCCGCAGCGCCAGATACGGCGCGATCCCGGCGAGCGCTCCGCTCAAGAGCAACCCCTTGGCGCTCTGGAACAGCAGTCCGCCGCCGGCCATGCCGCCGAGCGTCAGCATGGCGGAGATCAGCAGGAAGCTGCCCGCCTGGAGCGGCCATCGCATCGCCTCCAGCATGTCATCGAGATGTCCGGCCAAGCGGCGATTGGACGTGAGCAGCTCCATGATCCGCGTACTCCATCTGGCGCGCTGCCGGTAAAGCAGCCGGTCGGAGCGCTGCTCCTGCTCCGCCATCAGCAGCATCGCCCGCTGGAGCATGATCAGCAGCAGGACGAACAGGACGACAGCAGACAGCCATAGCCAGACGGTCATCCCGCGGCCTCGGCTGCGCGCCGCCAGCTCGGCGAGGACTGCAATCGGCGCAGTGCTTGCTGCGAAGGCAGCTCCGGGTAGTGCCAGGTCCGGCTCGCTTCGTCATAGCGCACCCAGTCCCGCACCGTGACCCTGTCGTCCTCCCAGAGCAGCTCGCCGATCCGGCACACCCGGCGCTTGCCGCCGCTCTGACGCATCTCGATGCCGATCTGCGTGACATAGCGAGTGATCCGCTTGCCGAGCCGATCCGGGTTCATCACCCGGCCATCGAGCATACACATGTCCGTAATCGCCTCGGGCACATCCTCCAGCTCGCTGGCATGGACCGTTGTCATACTGCCGGAGTGGCCGCGCGTGCAGGCGCGCACATAGATATTGGCGTCCTCGTCGCGGATCTCGGCATGGACGATCCGTTGCGGAGACTGGCGGAGCGCCAGCTTGAACGCCTGGGCCGCCCGATGCAGTCCGTCCTCCTCGTCGGCCTCGTACTCGACGATGTTCTTGAGCGGGAAGTCCCGCCGCAGCATCATCTCCAGACGCGTCTCGATCGTGATGATCCGCTCCTCGTCCGGCAGCGCGGCGATCAGCGCCTTGATCAGATGCGTCTTGCCGCTGTTCGTCGGACCGATCACGACGAGGTTGAAGCGGGCTTCGAGGAGCGCCAGCAGCATATGCATGATCCGCTCGTTCATCGTCGCCTTGTCCGGCTCGCACAGCAGCGGCAGATCGAAGTGCCTGACCGTGTAGAAGCGCAGCGTCAGCGTCGGCTCCGACGTGAAGCCAAAGCCCGTCATCGTCACGCGCGAGCCGTCGGTCAGCATAACCTCCGCCCACCGCTTGCGCGGATTAATCCGGTCATTGTTGTACAGCACGAGGTTCTGCTGGATGCGCTCCACCTCGGCGACCGAATCAAAGGCATACGGCGAGAGCACCGCCCGCCCGTCCCGCACCTCGTAGATCCGGGTGCCGACGACCTGGATCTCCTCCAGTCCCTCCTTGTGCTGCAGCACCAGCTCCAGCACATGCAGCCCGATCACTTCGGCGAACAACGCTTCCGCCAGCGACTCGTAGGGGTGGCTATACCCCGGCAGCTGATGGATACGCTGGCGGATCAATCGATCGTCGATGACAGCCAGCAGCTCTGCCCGCTCCTCTGGGAAGCCGAGGACGGCGCGGTTCAATCGCTCGCTGTACGAGCGCCGCTCCTCTTCGGTCGAACCGCGCGGCGTCGCCAAATAGTTGCGGATATCCTCGGCGATCGCCTGAAACTCCTGCTCTCCCGCATGCGACTCGCGGCGCTCCGGGGCGCCGACTGCCGGCTCCATCCGCAGCCGCGTCGCATAGGCCGACGGCGAGAACCTCCCCTCCTCCCGGCGGTTCACGAGGTGACTCCGTTGCGATGACCCATCAGCTTGCGATACCACGGCTGGCTGCTCCGTCCCGGCATCCCCGCGATGACATGTCTGGCCATCAGATGCTCAGCCGTACGGCGCATCGCTTGCTTGCCCTGCTGCTCGGCAGCCACCCAGTTGTCCAGTCGGCCGCTGTCGAGCTGGGTGAGCAGCGATTCGGTCACTTTTAATTCCTCGACGACGGTAAGTCCCGTTTCTCTTCGAATATCTTTCACAGGAAATCCTCCATTCTTCCAAGGTGGGTGTATGACGATGCCCTGCAGCTCCGCAGGCTTGACTCCGAACAACGGCGCGACCTGACCGATCCAGCGCTGGCCATCCTCCTGGAAGCTCGACAGCGCCGTGCTCATCGCGACCAGTCGGCTATCCGCGGCCCGCATCGCCGTTATCGTCGCCGCATTGTCCCAGTAGGCGCTGACGTCGGCCACGGTGAGACGATACGTCTGGCGGGCCACTGTCAGCAGATGCTCCATATCGTCTGGGGTGAAAAACTCCGCCTGGTCCCGCATCAGGTTGCCGAACAGGATCGATAGCCCCGGACAGCTGGGCGGCGTGTAAGCGGCGCTACGCAGCTTGTCCGGCGTCAGCGTGCCGGCCCGCAGCTCCGGCCGCAGCGAGTCGAGCGTCACGGCGGGCCGATCGACCCCGAGATATCGATGCAGCTTCGCGCTCTTCAAATTCAGACAGAGCAGACCGACCGGCTGACCGCTCAGACTCGCCACCTGGGCGGCGGTCGCAAAGGCTGCCGCTGTCGTGCCGATGTTGGGCGTCGTCCCAGTGAAGACCGCCAGCGCATGCTTGTTGACGCTCATGATTGACCTCCTGTCAGCTCGGGATGGATCGCATCCATCGTCATCGGGCTGTAAGCGATGACCAGCTTGTGTTGGCCTTGCTTGCACAGCTCGTCAATCTGCAGCCACTGCGCCTCTGTCAGATTCAGATTGACATAATCGATCATCGCATTGGCGTCGCGGCGGGAGGCATACATCTTCTGCCGATCTCCGTTAGCCAGTGACAGCAGATTCGGATTTTTCGGATCATCCACCTCCAGATTGCCCGATGTCTTCACCGAAGCGACGGTGACCAACTGATCGAACAAACGGGAGGACGCCGACGCTTCGCCGGATACGTAGAGGACGACCTGATCGCCCGCCCGGATGCCGTTGGACACGCTGAGCACGTAGTCTCTCGGGATCTGGAACGTCGACTCGTCCCGCTTCGGCAGGAGCCGGTAAGGGCTGATCTTCCAGGAGAGGATCGGCTCGCCCTGACCGAGCGGCACCGCTGTCTCCAGACTGAGGATGTCCGCCACGCTGGTCGCCATCTCGGGCTCGTAGGATGCCTTGGCGATCCACTTGGTCGTCAGCATATCGGCCGTCAGCTGCTCGCCGGTCGCGACGAAGCGGCTGGGCACGAGCACCTCCACCGTCTCCTGTAGTTCGATCTGCTTGAGTTGGAGCACATAGATGCTGTAGACGAGCACTCCGGACAGCACGGCGGCCAACAGACTGATGATGAGATTTTTTTTACGGTTCATGACGCCTCCTCGCAAGCAACAAAAAAAGAACGCAGCAAGGGTGACCAACCCGTGCTTGCGTTCTTCGCATAGCCGTTGCTTATGTAGTAAGAATATGTATTACTTCGATGAGGCAATATTACCAAAGTTCATTGTAAATGTCTATATGAAAATGAGAAATATTTCAATGGGTGGATCCCCCACTTTTCCCAGCCTGCTGCTTCCACTTCGCCTGCACGCAAATATTTCCACCACAATTGCGCATCCTATACGAGGTGAACTGCCTATGAAATGAACCTGAAGGAGTGGGATACGCATGAAAGGAAATCGAATGCTCATCATCGGCTTCGCCTTGCTCGGAATCAGCGCCGCTGTCGCAGGGCAAGCCGGGGCAGATCCGTCGGAGGCTGCTGTGCCGGGCAGCGTGGCGCGCGTCCTGCCGGTCGTCTCGCCGGTCGAGGATCATCCAAAGTCGCAGCCGGAGCATCAGTCCGGCAAGCATGAACCGCGCAAGCATAAGCATGGACGGGAGCTCGGCGGCGTCGCCCAATACGAGACGTATCTGAAGCAGTTGGTCGACAAATACGCGCCGGAGACGGCCAAGGACTGGGAGCCGGTACTGCGGGACGCCACGCGTCTGCGCGCAGAGCTACGTCAAGCGATGCACGATATGCCGCCGGACGTCCGTCAGCAGTGGCACGAGCAGCACGCCGCCAAGAAGGACCCGCAGTGGCAAGCCAAACGGGCCAAGGCCGCTCAGACGCGCAGCGCCTTTGACGCCGCGCTCCAGTCTGGCGACCGCGTCCAGATCAGCGCCTCGCTGCGCGAGATGCTCCAGCTGTGTCGCCAGCAGAACGAATGGATGTCCGCACGGCTGCAAGAGTTGAAGCAGACGGGGGCCTCCCACTAGATGACGGATCTGCGACAATCGAGCAACGGTGACGTTGTGACCATTGCTGCGTAAATCCACAAGACAAATGCCCTCCAACAGGAGGGCATTTGCATCGCAAATGTAAACAGGCCAGCATACGCGCTCCCCACAGGAGCACATATGCCGGCCCATCCTTAAAAATCAATCAGCCCTACGCTGATCTGCAGCGCTTCGTTCACCTTAAGCATCGTCCCATCGTCAAGATGCGTAATCTTGTCGGTGAGCCGCTGCTTGTCGATCGTACGGATCTGCTCTAGCAGGATAACCGAGTCGCGGTCAAACTCATGCGTGGCCGCATCGATCTCGACATGCGTCGGCAGCTTCGCCTTCTGGATCTGCGCCGTGATGGCGGCTACGATCACCGTCGGACTGAAGCGATTGCCGATATCGTTCTGGATCACCAGGACAGGACGCACACCGCCCTGCTCCGAGCCTACAACAGGCGACAAATCTGCAAAGAACACATCACCGCGCTTTACGATCAAACTCTACACCCCGCTTACGAGACGACCGAGCATACTCTCGGCCTCTTCCTCCACCAAAAAAGCCTCCGAGGCCATGTTGAGGTTGATCTTGGCCATTTCAAGATAGCCACGCTGCATGGACTCCCGAATTTGGCGTTTTTTGCGTTCGATAAGATATAACCTCATCGCCTGGCGGATAAACTCACTGCGGTTCGAATTCTCGCGCGCCACAATCCCGTCCACTTCCTGCAACAGATGATTTGGTAAGCTGATCATAATTCGCTTCGTATTCTGCATATTGACCACCAAGTCCGCACCCCCAAAACATTTCCAAAGAAAACCTATTCCCATTATTGCGATAAACGGAGCGAAATATACATAATCATATCTATGCCTGACGTACAGCAAATATGATGTACACGCTGTATGTTCTGCGATGTATTCGTTGGCTGCTCTATCTATTCGAGACGAGGGAGCCAAAATCCTCTATCCGTACGAAAATAAATTGTCGTCTGCTGTCCGCAAACGCTTCAACCAAGCAGCCGATTGTCTACCACATGCCGGCCGTCCTTGACAAATATGCGGGGCACCCGATCCGCCAGCATGCAGGTCACCTCGTAGTTGATCGTCCCGAGATGATCCGCAACCTCCTCGGCAGAGATCGTCTCGTCGCCCTGACGGCCGATCAGCACGACCTCCTCGCCGGGCTCGGCGACATCGCCGGGAATGGCGATCATGCACTGATCCATGCAGATCGTACCCAGGATCGGCACGCGCTGCCCGCGCAGCAACGCCTCGGCTTTGCCGGTGAGCATGCGGCTGTAGCCGTCGGCATAGCCGATCGGGAGCGTGCCGATCCACTCGCGGCCGCTGGTCACATAGCGCGTGCCATAGCTGATCCCCCAGTCGGGCGGCGCCGACTTGACCATGACGGTCTGCGTCTTCAGACGGAGCACAGGCTGCAGCTCGAGGCTGCCGCGCTCCACCTCGCCTGACGGATAGAGGCCGTACATGCTGATGCCGAGTCGCAGCATACCGCCAGCCCACGCAGGCGTATCGATGCCGGTAGCGCTATTGCCCGAGTGGATGATCGGCACGCCTTGGGCGCGCGCATACTCCGCTGCCTCCAGGAAGCGGTCGTGCTGCAGTCGGGTATAGCTCTTGTCCCGCTCGTCGGCCCGGGCGAAGTGTGTGAAGACCCCCTCCACCTCGACGCCGGGCGTCGCCAATGCCCGCCGGATGAAGCCGCGCCAGTCCTGCTCAGGCAACAAGCCCAGACGTCCCATGCCGGTGTCCAGCTTGATGTGCACCTTGAGCCGCTGGGCGCTGGCAGGGAGCATGGCGATCGCCGCGAGGATATCCTCGCGGAACAGCGCAATCGTAATCTCTTGCTCGCGTGCAATCTCCAGTCCCTCGGGCGGTACATAGCCGAGCACCAGGATCGGTCCCCGTATTCCCTCCCGCCGCAGCTGCAACGCCTCGTCCAGGAAAGCAACCCCAAGATAATCCACGCCGCATGCCAGCGCCTCTCGGGCAACCCCAGCCGCCCCGTGACCGTAGGCGTTGGCCTTGACGGAGGCCATCAGCAGCGTGCCTGTCGGCATATGACGACGGAAGGCGGCGATATTATGACCGAGCGCGTCCAGCGAAATCTCGGCGATCGTCGGACGGTAATACAAACTCACAGTAAGACACCTCTTCCCGGCCATGCAAAAGCAAGCGCCTTCTCCGCCGCAGGCGGGGAAGGCATTTCCATGACATCCATTCCTTGTACGATCGCAGACCGCAGTCCGCTTCACAGTAACCAATATGAATTATGTTATACCCTTCGCCTGACAGTGTCAATGCGCTAAATCATGTGAATTTCTGGCGTTTTGTTCCTTCAGACGTCCGAGTTCTTCATTAATCCGTTTGACATCGAGGCGCTCGAACAGCAGCTCTACCTTTTGAAGCTTCAGGTCCTGGGAGACGGTAGTGAATGTCCAGCCTGGTTTGCCTTGTCTGAAGAACGATCTTATTTTCTCGCATACAAACGGTGTAAACGGTTGAAGCAGATGAGCCAGATTCCCGATGATTTGGACACACACATACAAAGTTTCCCCGCAGCCTTCTCGATCACTCTTAAGCTGCAGCCAAGGTTTTTGCTCGTCAAAAAATTTGTTGGCTTGGCGGACATAAGCGAATATGCGTTCAAGCGCTTCTTTTAGATGTCCGTCTTCGATCAGTTTCCCTGCCTCGCTATAGAGCTTTTCTGTCACCCTAGTCCATCCTTCGTCAAGCGCTCCAGGCGGCACCCTTCCTTCAAAGGCTTTTTCGATAAATGCCAACGTCCGGTTAACGAAATTTCCGAACGCCCCCAACAGCTCACCATTGTGACTATGGATGAACTCTCTCCAAGAAAAATCCGTATCTCGCTTTTCTGGGCCATTGGCAATCAAGAAGTAACGAATGGAGTCAGGCTGATACTTTTCGAGCATATCCGGTACCCAAACAGCCCAATTCCGGCTGGTCGAAAACTTCCTCCCTTCAAGCGTCATATACTCTGATGACACGATTCGATCCGGTAAATGGTATCCCCCGGCCCCCATGAGCAGAGCGGGCCATATCAAGGTATGAAAAGGAATATTATCTTTCCCATGAACATAGTAGGCAGTCAACTCCTCTTCGCCATCTATCCAGAACGGCTCCCAATGGCTGCCGCTCTCGCTTGCCCATTGTCGGCTAGCAGAGAGATAGCCGATAACGGCCTCCACCCAGACATAGATTTTCTTTCCCTCAAAACCTTCTAAAGGAACTGCTACTCCCCACGACAAGTCTCGGGTCGCTGCACGGTCTTGAAGTCCCTCTGCCAGATATCTGTGTGTCAGCTGAACGGCATTTTCCTTCCAACCTTGTGCCTCCTCTGCATATCGGGTTAGTGCCATTTGAAATTGTGACAGTGAAAAATAGTAATGCTCCGTTGATCGTTGGACAGGCGGGTGGCCGCATAGCTTGCAGATTCTTTCGGATAGCTCTGATGGCTCCAGCAAGGTGGAACAGAAGTCGCATTGATCCCCTCTGGCTCGGTGGCCGCACACCGGGCAATGTCCCTCCACATAGCGATCAGGCAAAAAACGCTCGTCGGTTTCACAATATGTTTGCTGCACAGTTTTCTTATACAGAAAACCATTATTTAATAGTTCAAGGAAAAACTCTTGCGCGACGCGATGATGGAAATCCTGATTGGTTCGCGTGTAAAGATCATAAGTGAAGCCTAGACGCGCAAAACAATCCATAAACTCTCGATGATACCGGTCGGCAATAGTTGACGGCTCAACACCCTCCTGTGCCGCCTGAACCTCTACTGGCGTGCCGTGACAGTCGCTGCCAGACACATATAATACGTCCTCGCCCTTGGCACGGTAGTATCGCGCCAACACATCCCCTGGCAGGATGCCGGCCACTCGACCCAGATGCAATGAACCATTCGCATATGGTCAAGCGCCCCCTATAAAAACCTTTGCCATCTCCTCGCCTCCTCACCATAAAAACACAAAAAACTCCCATCCCAACGGGACGAGAGTTGAACTCACGCGGTACCACCCTATTTTTTTAGAAGAGCCTCACGGCACTTCCCTCTTCAGGTACGACGCGATCTGCGTGTATACCCTAGCACAATAACGGATGCGGGTTCCGGCGCAGCCTACAACCGTATGAGGCTTCGGTGCGCAGCTCTGAGACCATATTCTCCAAGCTGTTCTTTGCTCCTTTTCAGCTGCCGGAGCTCTCTGTACAAAGACATGGCTTAGGTACTCTTTCTCTTCTTCGCTTTTTTCAGATTATTCAATTAATTGATTATTATACCTACTCTCAATCTAAAAATCAAGATCAGTTTACTTCGTCATCGCCAGCACCGATTGGGAGATCTTGATCATCTCCGACTCCGGCAGGTTGGCGCTGGAGAGACGGTACTCCATGCCGTCGTAGGTCCAGGTCAGCGTGCGCGGCTCGTCGCCGGTCAGCAGACCGATCGTATGGCCGAGATCGATGTTGTCGCCCGGCACCAGCGCGACGGCGCGGTCCTTTTGGAGCGCCTGGATGAGCGTGTAGTCATACGAGCCAGTGAAGCGCATCATGATGCCCTGGTTGCCGCCAACCTTGATGTCGCGCATATCGAGCAGCGCGACGCCATCCGGCATGTAGCTTGCCTCCATCGGCACGAAGGTTTGGGCAGCAGCCGCGCCCGAGGTAGCGTCTGTCTCCTGATCTTCTTTCGCGTTGCCATTGCCTTCGGTTTCTGCGCCATTTTCGCTGCTGTTCGCGTTCTCGCCGTTTTTAGCGTCTTCTCCTGCGGCATTGCCACTGTCGCCGCCCGGTTCCTCAACCGTCAGTTTATCCGGGGTATGCTCCGACCCGTCGTGGCTCGGTTCGGCTTCGGTCGGCTTTTGCTCGGTCGCGCCTGGCCCCATGTTTTTCTTCATATCGAAGGCGTCGCTGTCGAACTTTTTGTCGAACTCGAAGCTGTTGAACTTCACTTCCACCATGACCGTATTGTTGGCGTCGCTCACTTGCACCTGCTGCGGCTTGTAGCCATCCTTGCTGAGCCAGATTTTCTGGCGAGCCAGGGAGCCGTTCTGATAGTTGGCCCCGACGTCGAACACATAGTTGTCTTCCTCTGCGACGAACTGCCGCGAGTTGTCGACGATGATGCTCTGCACCAGCGTCTGGTACAGGTAGACCTGGCCTTGGTTGTCCGGCCAGTCGGACTGGAAGCGGAAGCTTTTGTTCAGATGCGGCGTCAGGACGAACACGCCGTCGTCATTGCGCAATACGATCTGCGTAATATCCTTCTCCGGATTGGTCAGGGCGATCCGGTAATACTTGGGCTTCTGATAGGAGACGTCCACTTGATACGTCAGCGGCTCCTGACCGGTATGCAGGGTCATCGTGCCGCTGCCCTGGTAGCTTTCCAACGAATTGACGACTTTGTCCAAATCTTTTACGACCGATCCGGCATCTTTCGTGCCGCAGCCGGCCAGGAACACCGAGAAGCTCACGATGATGGCTGCGATCCATGTGATGCGACGCATGAAGATCATCCCCTCTGCACATTGTTTTAACAGGCTGATAACATGTCTATGAGGGGACTTGACCAATTATGCGGACGGGTTTGACGAGCCCTCGCCGTTGTCCTATCCGAGAAGAGACGACCCCGTTTACAAACTGGGGAAATAAGTAATTTGGCAAGCCGTATAACTTTTTGATGGACAGGTCCATCTAATGTGTAGAGGGCCCTCAAAAGGAGTTGAAGATCGTGCAGAACATGGCGCTTGAAGTCAAGCGGGCACAGCAAGGCGACCGGGAAGCATTCATCCGGCTCTTGCGCAAGCTCGAATCCGAATTATACGGCTTGGCCAAGTCCATCGTAAGACGCGATGAAGATTGTGCAGATGCGATTCAGGAGACGACCCTGAAGGCATATAAAGCTTTGTCGACATTGCAAAAACCGCATTTTTTTAAAACCTGGCTGATCCGCATTCTGATCAATGAATGCAACACGCTACTGCGCGGCCGACAGCGGACCGTTGTGATGGCCGAGCTGCCCGAGACGTCGGCAGCTTCCGATTATTATGCGGACAGCCGCAAATTCGATCTGAGGGAAGCGGTGGACCAATTGGAGGACACCCTTCGCGTCGCCATTCATCTGTTCTACTTTCAGGATCTATCCATCAAGCAGATCGCCGCGGTGCTCGACATCACGGAAGGCGCCGTCAAGGCTCGCCTTCACCGGGCGCGCGGCATCCTGGCAGATCGAGTCACTTGTGCGAAGGAGGCGAACATCGCTTATGAAACCTAATGATCTGGAGCAAGAGCTGCAAGAGCTGGGCCGCTCCTCCCATGACGAGGTGCCGGAGCTGATCCGGCAACGTCAGGACCAGGTGTATGCTTCACTAGCCGAACTGCCGGTCCCGGCGCCGGCCTCCCGCCGTCGTCACGGACGCGCGGCATGGGGAGCAGCCACGGCGGCAGCCCTACTCATCGGAGTCATCGGCAGCGCCTACGTCTCGAAGGTCATGGCAGCTTCGCTCAAAAACGTGCCGATCATCAGCAGCTTCTATCAGCTGGCAGGCGATCTGGGATTGCAGACGGCCGAGCAACGCGGCCTGGCCTGGAAGCCAAACGCTAGCGTCACCCAAGGCGACGTCACGCTAAGCGTCTCCGAGATTGCCTATGACGGCAAGCGTCTCTCCCTGCTTATCAGCCGAGACGGCGACGGATTCGAGGGAGGACTGCTGGACTCGCACACCGTGCAAGACGTGTCGGGTACCGTCACGACCTACCCGATCGGCGCGATATCCGGGATGGATATCCGGATCGACGACATCGCCATCCATGACTATGCTATGGACCAGCGTCCCGGCCTGATGATGAAGCCCACTGCAAGTCCGGATACGATCGTGCTGGAGCTGCATAACTACGGGTGGCTGGAAGAGCAGGGACTGCGGCTTGGCGAAGCGTTTGACTGGAGCGGCAGCTTCAAGATCGAGGGCGTCGATGATCCCTTCGTCCTGCAAGCTCCCGTGCACATCAATACTGAGACGGTGCGCATGTCCATCGACGAGACCAGAGAATGGAACGGCTACCGGTTCCAGCTTCGGCAGCTGACCTTCAGCCCGCTAACAACCTCGCTGCAGACTCGTATCGAAGGCTCGGAAGCCGACCCATTTGGGAAGGATGTCCCGATCAGATTCGAGCTGTGGGACGAGCAGGATACCATACTGACGGCGATAGGCGGACTTGGCACCCATGACGAGGCTGGCCTGGGGGAGAGCGACGATGAATTGTTGTTTGACCGTCTTCCACAAGCCTCCGCGCATCTGACGCTCAAAGCTTTTACACCGATCGTAGAGCCGGATGGCACGTTCCGTACCGGACCTGAGGGCGAGCTCGTCAAGCGCTATATCCCGGAGCTGGAGGTTGAGATTCCGTTGGATCGGGAGCGGCTAACCCGGCTATACACACCATAATTACTATTCATAACTACTATTTTTGGAGGGTACTTACTATGAAAAAACCTTTTGCTGTAATGAGCACATTTGCAATGGCCACGATGATCGCAGGAAGCGCGCTGCTCGGATCCGCCCACGCTGCCAGCCCAAGCACGCCAGTCTCCCAAAGCGTCCAGCAAGCTGCTTCGCTGCAAGTGGCCGAGGCGTTCTATGACGGCAACCACATCAGCATCAAGCTGCAACGCAGCGGGGAAAGCAGCGAAGGCCGCCTGGTCGGCAGCACCTACGATGCGAAAAAAGGAACTTATGTGTCGGACAAAAACTCGATCACCCGAATCGTGATGTTTATCAACGGCAAAGCAATCCACGAATACGGCAACGACAAGATGCCATCGAAGCCCAGCCTGTCATGGATGGCCGACGGCAAAGACGCCGCGATCATTCGAATGACCGACGCTTCGCTGCTGGGCGGCGACTTGCCAGCCTTCACGGACAAGCTTCAACTGCGGGCAGATATCTATCTCGAAGGCCAGAAACAGCCGCAACAGGTGAACATCCCGCTGCAGCTTTCGACAGCCAAAGCTGTCGTCGTCAAGCCGGACCTGACCAAAACCTTCGGCAACGTGAAGCTGACCGCAAGCCAGGCGGTGCACACCGCTACGTCCACCCGTCTGCAGTTGATCTTGCCGAACTACTCGGCTGACTTGGAGAAGCATCGCGAGCTGCTCTTCGATTTTGCAGATGATCAAGGCAACACCCTGGAGAGACTGACCGCCAGAGGCACCGACGAGCTGAACGCCAACGAGCAATTCTACTATGACTTCGTCATCGAAGCACCTTCGAAAGACGCAACCGGCATCGTAGTGAAGCCGTTTGTGCCGGTCCTCAAAAAGGATGACTCGGGCCAATTCGAGCTTGACGAAAACGGCAACCTCATCAAGCATTACGTCAAGCAACTGGAAATGACGATTCCGCTCAAGTAACACCCTGACATAGGGTAGCCTGAGAGGTAACTACCAGGCTGCCCTCAAAACAGAGCCTACGGTCACAGGATCGTTCTTCCGATCGCTGTTGTCCCGAGATTTCTTGATTTTTCACCGCTTTTTGCGGTTGAAATCCGGGGACAGCATATGCTTTCGAAGCTAGCTTTTCTTCGAAAAGCTTTCAGGCGAACGCTTAAACGCTTTCTGCAAGAAAGCGACTTCGGAAGCATTAACTTTTCTCCAGTAACGATTCCGTGCCTCTTCGGCCTTTTGAGGGCAGCCTGAGCTATAGAGGTAGTAAAGAAAATAAGAAAGAAGCCAAGCGGAGCAGGCCGCTTGGCTTCTTGGCTTCTTGGCTTTATGGATTTTTGGATTTTTGGATTTTTGTTTCTTGGTTCCTTGGACTTTGGCGTCGCCGCTTCCTCAAGGAGAGACGTTCGGATGGAATCCCGCCGCCAGCGTCTCGACCGCATACGCCATCCGGCCGCCGGGCAGCACGCTCTCCAGCGAGATCGCCACGAACCGCTCGTTGCGGACCGCCTCCAGCTCGGAGAGCGCCGGGTGGCTCTTGATGTCGGCGATCTTCTGCGCAAGCGACGGCGCGTCGTAGTCGTGGATGACGATGACGTCGGGATCGCGCTTCAGCACCTCCTCGTAGCTGACCGTCGTCCACTGCTTGTCCGTGATGTCGTCGAAGACATTGCGGCCGCCCGCATAACCGATCAGCAGCGACTCGAAGTTGGTGCCGCCCGCCGTGAAGACGCCCTCGCCGCCGCTGTCGTAGACGAGCACGTCAACCGGGGCGCTGCTCGCCACTCGCTCCTGCACAGCGGCCAATCGCGCCTCCTGGTCGGCGATGAACGACTCGGCCTCCGACTCGATCCCGAAGATGCGGCCGAGGTCGCGGATCTCGCCATACATCTGCTCCAGTGTCGCTGCGCTGTTCATATAGACGGACATGCCGAGCTGCTCCAGCTCCTCGACATTCAAGCCCTCGCTGCCGAACTCCCAGTCGATGCCGTAGATGAAATCCGCTCCGCTCGTGACGACCGCCTCACGTGTCGCCGAGCCGTAGGTCAGCTCAGGGATGCGGGCATAGGCCTCCTCATACTCCGGCAGCGCGCCGCGACTATGATTGTCCAGACTGTTGCCGATGATATAATCGGTCAAGCCTAGCGCCACGAATAGCTCTGTCGCATTGGGCCCGAGCGTCAGCACTTGGGTCGGTCGCGCCGTCACCGTCAACTCGCGGCCGTAGTTGTCCAGAGTGATCGGCGTGTAAGCCGCTGCTCCCGCCTGCGACTCCGCAGACGGCGCATCGCTAGCCGGACTGTTCGACCTCGAGGGACGATTCGTCCCGCCTGTTCCCCCGGTTCCGCTCGCATCTCCCGCACCTCCGCAGCCGACCAGCGTTCCTGCCAGCATCAAGGTTGTCAATGCCGTTCCTATCCATCGCTGTCTCTTCATCTCGTCTCTCTCCTCCGTACATGTAAGCTTACAGGCACATAGGCTATCGTCAGTCGGTCCGTCGCAGGATGCCTTGACACCTCGGCCCGGATGCCGTACACCTCCCGGATCGTATCCGGCGTCAGCACGTCCTCGGGCGAGCCGGAGGCGTACATTCGCCCTTCGCGCAGCAGATAGACGCGGTCGCAGTAGAGCGCGGCCAGATTGAGATCGTGGATGGCCGCCAGAGCGGTGATGCCCAGCTCCCGGATCAGATCGAACATCTGGAGCTGGTAGTAGATGTCCAGATGGTTGGTCGGCTCGTCCAAGATCAGCAGCTCTGTCTGCTGGGCCAGCGCGCGGGCGAGCAGCACCCGCTGGCGCTCCCCGCCCGAGAGGTCGCTGAAGTCGCGCCCGGCCTTGTCCGCCATCCCGGTCCGCTGGAGCGCCTCCGCGACGATGCGGCGATCGTCCGGGCTGTCGCTCTGGAACAGCCGCTTGTGCGGACTGCGACCCATCGCGACGATATCCTCCACCTGGAAGTCAAACGGCACCGTATTCTCCTGCCCGACGACGCCCATTTTCAGCGCCGCCTTCCTGCTGCTCATCGTCAGCACATCCTCGTCATCGAGTCGGATCGCGCCGGTGTCCGGCTTCAGCGCCCGGTAGATATTTTTCAGTACGGTCGATTTGCCGCTGCCGTTGGGACCGAGGATGCCGACGAGCTCGCCCCGCTGCACATGCATGCGGATGCTATCGATGATCGGCAACGCTTCGTAGGCATAGCTCAGCTCGTCCACTTGCAATGTCATATGCGCACTCCTCTCAGCTCTTGGTCCGACGCTTCAACAACCAGATGAAAAACGGTCCGCCGATCAGCGAGGTCAGCAGCCCGATCGGCAGCTCCTGCGGGGCGATGACCATCCGTGCGGCGACGTCCGTCCAGACGACCAGCAGCCCGCCGAGCAAGGCGCTCACCGGCAGGACATGCTTGTGGTTGGAGCCGACCAGGATGCGCGTCAGATGCGGCACCATCAAGCCGACGAAGCCGATCGCGCCGCTCACCGCGATCGTCACGCCAGCGAGCAGCGAGGCGATCAGGACGAGCAGCTTTTGCAGGCGGCCGACGTCAAAGCCAAGCGTACCTGCCGTCTCGTCGCCGAGCAGCAGCGCATTAAGCGAGCGATAGAGCAGCAGCAGCGCAGTCATGCAGCAGACGATGACGATCAGCGGCACAGTCAAGTATCCCCACTGGGCGCCGGCCAGACTGCCCGACATCCAGAAGGCGGCGTTATGCAGTCCGAGCGCATTGGGCGCGCTCAGCGTGATAATATTGGTAATCGCGTCCATGATAAGCGCGACGACGACGCCGGATAGCAGCAGCTGCGTAATATGGATCTTGCCCTTGACCCGCGAGATCGTGTAGACGATCGTGATCGTCGCCGCAGCCCCCAGGAAGGCGCTGAGCGGCAGCGCGTAGCGACCGAGGAAGGCAAAGACGCCAAACAGCATCCCCAGCGTCGCCGCAGCCGCCGCACCGGAGGACACGCCGAGCAGGAATGGGTCAGCCAGCGCATTGCGCACCAGCGCCTGCATAGCGACGCCGGTCACCGCCAGCGAAGCGCCGACGATCATCCCCAGCAGCACTCTGGGCATCCGCAGCGTCCAGACGATATTCTCATCCAATCGAGTCCAGTCGACCGGGATGTAAGCTTCCAGGAAGGATACCTTGCCGAGGACAATCTTGGCGACCGTAAGCGGATGGACCGACACCGGCCCGATGCCGATCGCCAGCACGACCGAGAGCAGACAGGCGGCCAGCAGCAAGGGGAGGATCAGCTTCATATGGGGTTCGTCCCGGGTGTTCAACCGTACATCGCCTCTAATTCGTGTCACGTTTTGACCATATAGTAACACAATGAACCTGACACTGCCTAGTCGCATAACCCCGAAATGAAGGAATGTTATCCTTTCTAAGTCGCTTTCTTTTGAGGAGCGTCTCGAGTCTGTCGTATAATGGAGGCAGGAACGAAAGGGAGGCGATAACGATGCGAAATGCGATACCGGACCATCTGTCGGACAACATGAACCTCCTGTTCGTCGGCTTCAACCCGAGCCTGCGCTCCGGCGAGAGCGGCCATCACTACGCCAATCCGCACAACCGGTTCTGGAAGCTCCTGCACGAGTCGGGACTGACCGAACGCCGCTACCATCCCGATGAGGATGGCGAGCTGCTGGCCGACTATGGCTATGGGTTCACCAATATCGTCGCGCGTCCAACGAGAACGGCGGCGGAGATCACGAAGCAAGAGTATCGGGAGGGAGCCCGGCTGCTGCGTCAGAAGCTCGCCCGCTATCGTCCGCCACTCGTCTGCTATGTCGGCAAGGGCGTCTACGAGCAATTGACGGATCGGCGACCGATCCCGTGGGGCGTGCAGGAGGTGTCTATCGTCCCCGGCGTGACGGACTTCGTCGCTCCTTCCTCGAGCGGTCTCGTCCGGATGCCGCTCACGGAGATCACCGAGATCTACAGAGAGCTGCAGCGGCTGGCGGCAGCAGCCCGCCACGAACGGGCCGATATGGATGAACTGACCGGCAGTAAGGAGTAGACTACATGACTGCGAATCGCAACTGGACCGTTTTATGGATCGGCGGGGCGTCGGGCATCGGCAAATCCAGTCTCGCTTATGAGCTGGCTCGATATTACGACGTCAATGTGCTGGAGGTAGACGATATTCATCTCTCCGTCAAAACAGTGACTACAAAGGAGCAATTTCCCGTCATTCATTATTGGAAAACGGGTGAGGATGAGAAATACGCTGGCGTTGACGGCACAGTAAACTGGCTCATCGATGTCAGCAAAGAGATGGCTCCCGTATTAAAGGCGCTTGCCGATAGGCATATCGAAGACAACTTGCCCGTCATTATTGAAGGTGACTTCATTCATCCCGAGCTGGCTGCCGCATTCAATCACCCGCAGGTGAGATCTATCTTTATCCATGAATACGAGCAACAGCAAATCGTCCAAAATTATGCAGCTAGAGAAGGCGGCGATTTTCAACATGGCAGAGCCGAGGTAAGTATCGCATATAGCGATTGGATCGCAGATACCTGCAAGAGGCTTGGCCTTGACGTCATCGAATCCAGGCCTTGGAGCACTGTACTGAGCCGAGCGATAATGTGCCTGGATGGCGTTTGAAAGCCCGCTCCAGGGCTCTTTCGCGGCCTTTTCGCCCCCTGGCTCGTCAGAAGACCACGGTCATTGGATCTTCGTGCAGCACAAGCGAGCATACGAAAAGCCACTCTCAAGCCACGTTAATCGTGGCGTCGAGAGTGGCTTTTCGTGATCCTCATCCGAATGTGACGAAAACGCCCCATGTCCGGTGTTCCAGGCTGCCAAAGCTGTCTCGGTCTAGGCTAAGAAGCCAAATGCATCTGCACACTCTGCCAACCCATAGATGGCTGGTCTCCGGCATTCATACTGCCGCTCATGCGGAATCCGGCGACAGCATGGACTCTCGCATCCGAGGTCGAGGCCTCTCCCGCCAGACGCAGCACCCGCTCGATATCGCCCGTCACGTACGCCTGCACCAGCTCGTCGGTGCGCGCCGTCTCCTCCGGCTCGAGTTGCCCGATCGCTTGCTCCAGCTCCTCCGCTCCGTCCGCCCTGACGCGCAGGAGCGCTTGCCTGGCCCGGTGCAGCAGCGATTTGACCGCGCCTTCCGTCGTCTCCATATACGTCGCGCACTCCGCAGCCGAGTAGCCGTACACCTCGCGCATCAACAGCACGACGCGCTGCTGCGGCGACAGATCGTGCAGCAATACGTGAAACGCAGCCGCCATCCGCTCCGTTGACGCATCGACAGACGCCGCGAGTTGCCGCTCCTGCTGCTGGGCCTGCTCCACGAGGATCTGGCGATAGATGACCGTCCGCCGCAAGCCGTCGATCCAGAGGTTCTTGGCCATCCGCAGCAGCAGCGCCTCGGGATTGGCATGGTCGCCGCGTTGCTGCCGTCTCCGCTCGGCCCGCAGTAGCGTCTCCTGCGTCAGATCCTCGGCATCTGCGCCCGACTGCGTCAGTGACAGACAGTAGCGGTGCAGCCTCGCCCGCAGCTCCTGTTCGCCGCCATTTGCCGTCCGGGTCGTCGTCCGCGAGCCTTTCGTTGCTTGTTGCGTCTCCACGATCGTCACTCCTTTTCCACCAAAGTTCTACTACCAGTATAACGAACGAGAGCGCGCAAAAGATACGCTGGCTGGGCGTATCTTTTGCGCGCTCTCAGTCGATTACGAAGCATAACCTGACAGGAGGCGATTTGTTATGCATCACATTCCGTACATTATCGAGAACACCAGTCGTGGCGAACGCAGCTACGACATCTATTCCCGGCTGCTCAACGACCGGATCATCTTCGTCGGCTCGGCGATCGACGACGCGCTCGCCAACAGTGTCGTCGCCCAGCTGCTGCTGCTGCAATCGGACAATGCCGAGAAAGATATCTTCATGTATATCAACAGTCCTGGGGGCTCGACGACGGCAGGCTTCAGCATCTACGACACGATGCAGTTCGTCAAGCCGCAGATCCATACGATCTGCACCGGCTTCGCTGCTTCCTTCGCCTCGCTGCTCCTGCTCGCCGGGTCGAGCGGCAAGCGCTGCGCGCTGCCCAACAGCGAGATCATGATCCATCAGCCGCATGGCGGGGCTCAGGGGCAGGCGAGCGACATCGCGATCAGCGCCAAGCGGATCCTGCAGATCCGCGAGAAGATCGTCCGCATCACCGCCGAGCGGACCGGCCAGTCGCCGGAGAAGATCGAGAAGGACATGGATCGCGATTACTTCATGTCGGCCGAGGAAGCAAAGGAATACGGCATCATCGACAAGGTCATCACGTCGACGCCTTGAGTCCCGACACGAATCGCTGACCGTACGCGCCATGGTCGTGGATGGCCGGATGCTCCATCTGGATCGTAGAGTGGGCGATGCCGTGGCGCTCGCGCAGCAGCGTATCGATCTGGGACAGCAGCTCGAACGGCTGCGCCCCGCTGCCGACCAGCACATGGCCGGTCAGCGAGTAGTGATCGGTCGAGACGGCCCACAGATGCAGCTCATGCACATCTTGTACGCCGGGCAAGGCGGCGATGTCGCTGCGGATGTCCTCGAGGTCGAGCGTCTCCGGCACCGACTCCATCAGCACCAGGTACGACTCGCGCACGATCCGGGCGCCGCCGACGAAGATGATGCCGCCGACCAGCATACTGACGATTGGGTCGAGGATCGCCCAGCCGGTCAGCATCATGAGCAGACCGGAGACGATGATGCCGACCGAGCTGAGCAGATCGCCGATGAAGTGCCAGAGCGCGCTCTTGATATTCAGGTTGTTCTCCTCTCGCATGCTGCGGCTCAGCACCATCGTCAGGACGATGTTGACGACGAGGCCAATCGCGGCGATGCCGAGCATCAGCGTCATGTCGACGGCCTGCGGCTGGATCATCCGCCGGATCGCCTCAATGAAGATGCCGACCGAGATTGCGGCGAGCGCCAGCCCGTTCAGGAACGATGCGATGATCTCGAAGCGCAGGTAGCCAAAGGAGTAGCGGCGCGTCGGCTTGCGGGCGGCCATGTAGATCGCCGTCATGCTTAGACCAAGCGCCAACACATCCGACATCATATGCGCAGAGTCCGAGAGCAGCGCCAGCGAGTTGGAGAGCAGTCCGCCTACGACCTCGACGATGGTGAAGAACAAGGTGAGCAGCAGCGTAATCCAGAGCGTCCGTTTTGAGGTGCGCTGCTCCTTGCGATGGGTCAGGTGATGATAATCCTCGGTGACGGCGTTATTGCCCCTTATGCGAGGCAGTGCCGACGATGCTGTAGTCATGGCCGAAGCCTCCCTTTATCCTTATTTATAATAATTATAATATAGTACTGATTATATTCCTTTTCGAGCGATTTGACAAATGAACATTTTTTGGATCTTGCCGATGAGTATCATTGTTAATGAGATGGCGTGTGCCAACCCCAATTCCGGACTTTCATCGAAGAGATGACGTCCATGCTGTGCGTTCCACAATAAAAAAAAGCGCCCGAAGGCGCTTTTTTACGTTAGATCTGAAAGCATAATCTGGTAATTTTGAGTCGGGTTCACATTCGACCTTACACTTACTTCGAAATAAAGTGTTGCACCACTTGGAACATAAACATAATTCAAGATACTAATGCCACCAATACCAGCATCTGCAGCATAAACCTTTGTACTCAGTGCGCCTGTTTCATCACGTCCACGACCTAATAAATCGTCCGTCCCCGCTCATCCGCAATTCCCGATTTGCGCAAAAAATAGGTGTTGATCTGGTCCCGCCACTCGCACGCGTGCTGGGCTTGGTGGGCCAGCCGCTCGCGGATGCCCGCGTGCAGACCCGGCTCGATCCGTCCCTCCAGCGCGTCCCACTGCGCCAGCAGTCCGGCCGCACGCTCGGCGCCGTCGAAGTGGGTGTCGTAGATATGCTGGATGACGGTCTTGCCGGAATGCAGCACATGCGTATAGGGAACATGGTGGAAAAACAACAGCAGCTCATCCGGGCATTGCTCGACTGATTCGTAAATATCTGACCAGGGCTTGTGGTATTGACCGCTATAGCCGGTGCCCGTCGCCGTCGAACGATCGACGCCGATGCCGTCGCGATCGGCGAAGTGATAGGTGCCCCACTTGTCATATTCGTAGCCGTCGACATTGGGACCGTAATGGTGGTTCGGATTAACCATCCAGCCGACGCCAAGCGGCGCCGTATACGACTCGTAGATGTCCGGCGAGGCCAGCAGCATGTCAGAGATAACCCGCTCCGTCTCGGCATCCGTGCCGAAGGTCATGCGGATCCAGTCCGAGGCGATCTGCTCCGCCGTCGTCTGCGGGTTCCAGGTCAGTCTGCCGTAGCCGTACAGATTGGCCTGGGCCAGCCCATGCCCCGTCCAGTTGGCGTCATTGCCGACATTAGTGACGGCGGCGATCCCGCCCAGTCGCTGGCCGAACAGGCGGCCGCTCGCCGACTCGGCGACGGTGGAGCCTTCGCCCCGGGCATGGGTGTCGAAGTCCAGGATCCTTTTCCACTGCGGCACCAGATAGAACAGATGGCGCTGCTGCCCCGTGTATTCCTGGGCGATCTGCAGCTCCAGCAGATGCTGCGTCTGCTCCAGCCCGCCGAACAATGGCGATACCGGCTCCCTCACCTGGAAGTCCATCGGCCCGTTCTTGATCTGGAGCAGCACGTTATCCCGGAAGCGGCCGTCTAGCGGCATGAAGTGATCATAGGCTGCGCGGGCCCGGTCGGTGCTGCGGTCGCGCCAGTCCTGCAGACAATTGTAGACAAAGCAGCGCCAGATCACCTGCCCGCCGTAAGGAGCGATCGCATCGGCCAGCATGTTGGCGCCATCCGCATGGTCGCGACCATAAGTGAATGGACCCGGACGGAACTCGGAGTCCGCCTTGACGAGGAAGCCGCCGAAGTCCGGGATATGACGGTAAATCGCTTCGCATTGCTCGCTCCACCACGACTGTACGCCCTCATCGAGCGGATCGGCGGTCGTCAGCTCGCCCAGCTCGACAGGAGCCGCATAGTTGACGCTTAGATAAAGCTGGATGCCATAGTCGCGGAACTGCGCTGCGATGTTTGCCACCTCGGGCAGGAAGCGCTCGCGGATCAGCTCCGTCTCGACCCGGTGCACATTGACATTATTGATCGTCGCCGCATTGATCCCGATCGAAGCGAGCAGCCGCGCATAATCCTTCAGCCGTCTGCTATCGACCCGGAACTGATGCTGGTCGAAGAACAGGCTGCGTCCCGCGTATCCGCGCTCGACCGAGCCGTCCATATTGTCCCAATGATTAATCATCCGCAGTCCGTTGCTCGGCTGCTCGACAAGCTCCAGTCCCTGCAGCCCGGTCCCGGTCTGCAGCAGTCGCAGCAGATGGAAAGCGCCATAGAGCACGCCGCGCTCCCCGCCGCCGATGACGAGGATGACGCCATCCGCTTCGCGGAGCGAGTAGCTTTCCTCGCCAAGCGATGCGTCCAGCCCCTCCATGCCGCCCTTGATCATCGCAGCCTGCGTGCCGATGAGGATGCCGCAGGGCGCCTCGCCGACAGCGCTGCATTGGCCGAGCGCAGGCTTCTCACCCAGCATGCCTTCCAATCCCAAGCACAGCTCCTCGGCCGCCGACTGCAGCAGCGGCGAGTCGCCGAGCATTGTGACGGCCGAGCCGTAGCGCGCGTAGCTATTTCGTCTCGCCTCGTCTTCGATGAATCGATAGTCCAGCCAGGCCAGATAGCCTGGTTTGTTATAGATCGTTGCGGTCATATGCGTCTCTTCCGCCTCTCGTCTGGTATAATATAAATCGATTCAAGCGTTCAAAAAGTTCGGTTTTCAGCACCGAGAAGATTGGAGGGAGGAGGACATACGATGGACATGTCCTGTTATGCAAGATTGGACCCGGAGGTATTCCTGTTCGTCGACCGTCGCTGTTATCCCGACTGGGAGATTATCCAGCAACGGATCGGCTTCCACGACCTGACCTTCGTCGTCTCCGGAGCGGCCAACTACTATGTCGACCATACGCTGGTCACCGTCCGAGCAGGCGATCTGCTCTACATCCCGCCCGGTACGATCCGCGAAGCCTCCACCTCCGCGGACAACCCGATGCACTCGTATGCCTTTAACTTTCACTTGCTCCCGGACGGCCTGCCGCCGCTGCCGCTGCCTACTGTGTCCAAGGGCTGTCAGACGCCGGAGATGCTGCGCTACCTCAAGGACTTCACCCAGGTCTGGATGACCAAGCAGCAGGGCTACGAGCTCCAGGCCAAAGGGCTGTTCCTGCTCATCCTGCACCGCCTGCTGCTGCAGGGGGCCCGACTCGGTCAAGCGGCGCGCACCGATGAGCGGATGGCGATGGCCCGTTCCTATATTACCGACCATTACGCCGAGCCGCTGCGACTGGAGACGGTAGCCGAGCTGACGGGCCTGCATCCGGTCTACTTTAGCAAGCGCTTCAAGCAGGATACCGGCCTCACCTTCAAGCAGTTCGTCAACATGATCCGGATGAATCATGCCGAGATGATGCTGGCCGCCGGCGGGTTCCGCGTCTCCGAGGTCGCCGAGCGATGCGGCTTCCAGGATATCAGCTACTTCAGCAATGTCTTCCGTACCCTCAAAGGCTACCCGCCCTCGGCGGCGCGACGGATCCCGCTCGACTAGACGCAGCGGTGAATGTCGCACGGGCCTGGCGCGTGTCCCGATCAACGCCTGCGCGTATGTCCGTTGGTGCAGCGGGTCGCACGAGCGCATATATGCTGTCGAAACCAGGACGCTGACACGGACCCGGCTCTCCGCTGCGCACGACAAGCGCAGACTAGCCGTCGCTATCCGCTCGCCGCACCGCGAGGGGAGGCGCTCCCGCGATATAGCGCACAGGCACATCGGGCACCGCAGCCTGCAGCTCCTCCGCCAACAATCGCATCCCCGGCTCCTCGCTGACGGCGTGCCCGAGCAGGATGAGGCCAAGCGGACGGCCCTGATAGACAGCGTCCGCGATATAGTCGGGCAGCTCCCACTCCGGGCCCTCGCCCGCTACGATCGTGTCCACGCCATACTCGGCGATTAGCGGCAACGCCTGCGCAGCGGTGCCCCGATAGCCCGCCAGCACGCCGAGCTTGCGGCAGCTCTGTCCAGACTCTCCGGCATATCGCACGAATGATGTGCCCAATCGCTGCGCCGTCGCGCTCGCCAGCGCCCCCAGCGTCGTCTCCGGCACGGTGACGACCGCCGCCATCGACGTGTAGCATTCCACCTGGCGGTCGCAGCCGAGCGCTCGCACCAAGCCTTCGGTGATCCCATCCGGTTGACGCTGATGCCACTGATCATGATTGCGCCAGATCGCCAGCCCGCGCTCCTCGATCCATTGACGTTTGGCATGATACACAGCATCTGTCTCCAGCCAGGCCGCTCCCGGATGATGACTATAATACGGCCCTTCGTGAGCGATGATGAGATTCGCCCCAGCGGCATCAGCCGCGGCCAGCACCGACTGCGTAGCCGAGAATACGACAGCGACGCCCGTCACGACACGCTCCGGATCGCCGCAGATCAAGCCATCCACGCTGTTTCTGCCCTCTCGAGTTGACAACGCTTCCATTAACTGAATATAAGCTCCGATCGTTCGCTTCATAGCCTGCGCCCCTTTCTATGTCCGTCTATTCCGTTGGCGCTCTTCCATCTCGCCCACATTATATCCCGAGCGCGCCTGCCCCTCCAGAGAGAAAGGCAATATTATTTGTAAAAATTCAACCTCTTGCAGTCCTCGCGCTCTAGACACCAACCTATAGGCTATCGCATAGAGTAATCCATACTGGTCTCAACCTGAGGTCAACAAGAGGGGAAGGATAGCGCATGGCCGTGTCTTATATGGACTTCACGTCGCCTGACGTACAGTTCACCTATGACCTGAATCAGAATGTCATCTTTCGCAAGGACCCCCGCAATTATATCGCCGAGCTTAGCATCCAGCAGCTCAATACGCTCGGCAATGTCTCCCTGCTCGATATTTTCCTGAGCAAGGACAATCTCGTCGAGCCGCATTATCATCAAAACGCCTCGGAGCTGGTCTATTGCATCACCGGCGCTGCCGTCATCAACGTGCTCAACCCGTTTACGAAGGAGCTGCTGCACTTCCCGATCAAGCCCGGCCAGGTCGCCAATGTGCCGCAAGGCTGGTGGCACTATGACGCGGCCACCGAGGACAATACGCATCTGCTCGCCATCTTCGACGCTCCGGTGCCTGATGTAATCCTCGGCTCGGACATCCTGCGGCTGACGCCGCCGGAGGTGCTGGCCCATACGTATTGTCTCGATCGCGAGAAGATTACACAGGCGCTGGCGCCGCTCCAGCAGACTGTATTCATCGGTCCGCCCAAGGACTGCCATCATCACTCGCAGGTCCAAGGCACCGCCGCTGCCAAGCCCACGATCAAGATCGGAACTTCGCATAGCGGCCACATGTCGCCAGCACAGGGAGGTTACGGCCAGCCAGGCATGATGTCGCCGGGGATGCAGCCGGGTCAGCAACAAGGCATGGTGGCCCCCATGACGCAGCAGGGCCAGCACGGCGGTATGGTTGCGCCTGCGATGCAGCACGGTCAGCAAGCGGGAATGATGTCAGCACCCACGCAACCGGGGCAGTACCAGGGGATGGTTGCGCCTGCGATGCAGCCGGGTCAGCAGCAAGGCATGGCGCCAGCGGGTGGTTACGGGTATGCCGGGATTCGGACGCCCGCTCACGCGCATTCTGCCTATACGCCGCCAGCCGCCCAGTCAGGCGACCCTGCCCATGGCCACTCTTACGCGCATCCCGACCAGCATTACCCGGGCCTCATGCCTCGGCGATGGCCTTTCATTTAACGTTCGGTAACAGCTATCATTGAAAGGGAGCGCTAACCCAAATTAAAAGCGCCACCTGCCTTCACGTTGGAGGGCGGGTGGCGCTCAATTGCGTTTCATGATCCTTCGTCCCGGCAGGACGAGAGTATCGCTATGTCATCAGGAGAAAAAACGCTCCAGCTCGCGAACGATCTCTTCCTTGTCCTGCTCCATGACGAGCTGATGCTGCTCCTTGTCGAACAGCGTCTGAATCTCGGCCGGCAGCTCCTGCTGGATATCGACGAGTCGGATCGCTTCGTCGAACTTGGCCGGATGGGCCGTTGCAAACGAAATCGCTACCCGACCGTCGCCGCTCTCGGCGGCATAGCTCTCGGTTGCGGATACGCCGCATGCGGTATGAGGGTCCAGCAGGTAAGCATGCGCCTCCTGGTAGCGGCTGATCGTGGACAAGCAGCTCGCATTATCGACGCCATACGCCGCAAAGTCACGCTGCACCTGCTCCAGCAGCTCGCCCTCGAGCTTGATGACGCCATTCTCCTGGAAGCCCTTCATCGCCGCCGAGACAGCCTCCGCATCCTCGCCGAGCAAGTAGTACAGATAACGCTCGAAGTTGCTCGCTACCTGGATGTCCATCGACGGGCTATGCGTGCTCTTGAACTCGCCCGAACGGTACTCGCCGGTGCGCACGAAGTTCTCGAGAATGTTGTTCTCGTTGGTCGCGATGATCAGCTTGCCGATCGGCAAGCCCATCCGTTTGGCCAGATAGCCGGAGAAAATATTGCCGAAGTTGCCGGAGGGCACGCAGATGTTGACCTCCGCGCCGTCGAGCTGGTCCTGCAGACGCAGGTAAGCGTAGAAGTAATAGACCGCCTGCGACAGGATGCGGACGAAGTTAATCGAATTGATCGCGCGCAGATGGTACTTGCTCTTGAATGGCAGGTCGGCGAACAGCTCCTTGATGACGCGCTGGCAGTCGTCGAAGTTGCCCTTGACGGACAGATTGAGCACGTTGCGGTCGTCGACTGTCGTCATCTGGCGCTCCTGGACGATGCTCACCTTCTGATGCGGATGCAGGATGCAGATGCGGATGCCTTCCTTGCCCCGCACGCCTGCGATCGCTGCCGCGCCGGTGTCGCCGGACGTAGCGCCGAGGATATGGATCGTCTCGCCATGCTTCTGCGCCACGTAGGAATAGAGCTCGCCCATAAATTGCAGCGCCACGTCCTTGAAGGCGAAGGTCGGTCCGTGGAACAGCTCCAACACATACAGCTTGTCGTCCATCCGCTTAAGCGGCGTCACCTCTGGATGGCGGAAGCGGCCATAGGCGCGGGACGCCATCGCCTTCAGATCCTCCTGCGGGATCTCGTCGTTTGTATAATAGGCGAAGATCGCCAGGAACAGCTCCTCATAGCTCAGCTTGCCCCACTGCTGCAGCGTAGCGGCATCGATCACCGGGATCTCCTCCGGGATCAGCAGCCCGCCGTCGTCGGCCAGCCCCATCAGCAGCGCTTCGATGAAGCCTTTGCCGGATACTTGACCTCTTGTGCTTCTGTATTTCATCCTCATTCACTCCATACCCATAGTCATCGCATCCGCGCGGGATCGCGATCTGATACCTACGCTATATTCTACATGTAATCGCACGCTTCGCCAAGTCAAGATTGCCGCTGCAGCGACCAGTTGGGCTGGAATAAGCCAGGGAATCCAAGGTAAAACGGCTTCACGCTCTGCGATGAGCATGGCTGAGCCGTGTTTTGGCGGTGTTGCAAGGTGGTCGGAGCATAAAAAAACGACAAGCGACTGTTTCGCTTGCCGGCAGTGCTTGCCCAGTACTGTCAGAACCTAACGCTCGCCACAGCCCGTGGCGAGCGTCCCTCGCAGGTTTACAAGCTCATAGGTTACGCGCTACTAAATCACGCGGCACGAGTTATGCCGCACTAGGATGCCTAGCCGTCCCTCAGCAACAGCAAGCCAAGGAACTGCTCCAGCGTAATCGCGCCGAAATACCGGCTCAGCTCGACGCCTTCCAGCCGCTCGCGCAAGGCGCTCTCCTCGTAACGGACGCCCTGCAGCCGCTCCTCCAGCTCGGCGACGTCATGGGCGCCGAAATAATCGCCGAACAGCCGAATCTCCGCCAGCAGCCCTTCCTCGACCTGCATCCGCACATCGATGATGCCGGAAGGGAACTTGATCGCGTGGGCGATATTGCTCTTGGGCGACCGACCGTAATTCCAGTCCCAGCTCCGATAGCGTTGATCGGCCAGCTCATGCACCTCGGCCCATTGCGACTCGCTCAATGTATACACGGGCACCTGCTCCGGCTCGCACTGGAACAGCTCGGCGAGCAGCCGCCGCTTGAACGCTTCGATCGACATCGGCTCCGGCAGGAACTCGCTAATGTTAGCCACGCGAGAGCGGATCGACTTCGTGCCCTTGGACTCGATCTTCATCGGCTTCACCTTAAGCGCCGAGACGATCTGCTCCATGTCCGAGTCGAACAGCAGCGTGCCGTGGGTGTACATCCTGCCCTTGGAGACGTACTGGGCGTTGCCGGATATTTTGCGTTCGCCGACCTGGATGTCGTTGCGCCCGGTCATCGCCGCCTCTACGCCCAGCTTGCCGAGCGCCTCGATGACCGGCTGCACGAATTTTACGAAGTTGTGGAACGACTTGCCGTCGTCGGCCGTCAGGATGCTGTAGTTGAGGTTGCCGAGATCGTGATAGACCGCCCCGCCGCCCGAGAGCCGACGCACGACATGGATGCCCTTGGCCTCGACATGCTCGGCGTGGATCTCTTCGATCGTGTTCTGGTTGCGCCCGATGATGATCGACGGTTCATTAATATAGAAGAGCAAGTACCCGCCCTCGTCCATCGGCAGATGCCTCAGCGCGTATTCCTCCAGCGCCAGATTGACTGCCGGATCGTAGCAGCCCCCGTTATCGATATATCGCATGATTCATCCCATCCCTGCCTTTCATTAAAAGCAAATAAGATCACTGACGTAATCATATCGCCAGAGGGGCGTTATCGCAAGCTCGACAACAGTTCGAAAGGCACATCAGAGCTTGGCGCATACAGAAACACCCACATAACATATGATGTAATTTAAAGTGACGTAAAAAATACACTTTCTTCCTCTATAATCAATCGCAAACCCCATCCAACTTCAAAGGAGTGAACTGCATTTGGACAACCAAGTTAAAAAAACACGACCTGCGTCTCTCGGTCGCCGCATTCCCAAATGGATTGCAACAGGAATGGTATTGGCAATAGCCGGAGGATCGATCGGCTATGCCGCCAATACAACGACGACTGACCCCAATCAGAAAGCAGCATCGCTCGTAACCTTTCAATTACAGGAGGCTACAATTGCGCAGATGCAAGAGGCAATGAATTCTGGCGCGTTGTCGAGCGTCGAGCTAACCGCTATGTATCTAAACCGTGTATATGCTTATGACGCTAATGGAATCAAGCTCAACTCCATCCCCGTACTTAACCCTAACGTGCTGGAGGAAGCCGCGAAGGCCGATCAGCTAAGAACCCAGGGCATCTCAACCGGCCCATTGCAAGGCATCCCCTACACCGTTAAAGACAGCTACAAAGTAAAAGGGCTCACGGTTGCCTCCGGTTCACCGGCATTTAAGGATCTAACCGCTAAGGATGATGCCTTTACGGTCCAAAAGATCCGTGAATCTGGCGGCGTCCTAATCGGCAAAACGAATATGCCCCCAATGGCTGCAGGAGGCATGCAAAGAGGGGTTTATGGACGCGCGGAAAGTCCCTACAACAAAGATTATTTGGCCGCAGCCTGGTTTTCCGGCTCCTCGAATGGCTCGGGAGTATCAACGGCCGCTAACTTCGCTGCCTTTGGAATGGGGGAAGAAACGGTATCCTCTGGAAGATCTCCTGCCTCCAATAACGGTTTGATAGCCTATACTCCTTCGCGCGGTCTCATCTCGATTCGCGGTAATTGGCCGCTCTTCCCAGTACGTGATGTGGTCGTCCCGCATACGAGAACAATGGAGGACATGCTCAGGTTGCTGGATGTTATCGTCGTTGAGGATAAGATTAGCAAAGGAGACTTCTGGCGGGAGCAAAAAGCCGTTCGACTACCGTCTGTTAGCAGTGTACGACCCGAAACTTATCTTGAATTGAGGGATACTCAAGCTTTGAAAGGCAAACGCATAGGTGTGCCTAAGCTCTATATCGGCAAAGATTACGGCGGTACAGATCCCATTCATATTAGAGCGTCGATTAAGGAGCTTTGGAAAAAAGCCGAAGCAGATTTAACTGCGCTTGGAGCAGAAGTTGTCGAAGTCAACTTCCCACTGCAGGCGAATACCGATCAGGATCGAGTGACCGCCAAAACACCCGAAGAACGCGGACTTATGCCCGAGAACTGGATCGAAAAGGAATTCGGCATGCTCAATCCTTATGCTGCAGAAGAGTTTCTCAAGAGCGTAGGTGACCCGAACTTCCCTTCCTGGGCAAACATCGATCCTGCGACCGTGTTCCCTAATCCGCCAGAATCGGTCGATGCCAAACGTGGTCGCGACCTTGGCAACTATGGTTCATTTATTGACACCATTAAGAAAGGCGTCACCCCCTACCATCGAATTCCACAGCTCAGGGAAACGTTACAGGGATTGGAGAAGGTACGCAAAGTGGACTTTGAAGATTGGATGAAAAAGGAAGGGCTCGACTTTATTGCATTCCCGGCAAACTCTAATATCGGCAAAGCCGATGCCGACATGAATGAAGCGTCCTACGTTGAAGCTTGGGAGAACGGCAACTATTTCTCAAACACGAACTATTTACTGCGCCAATACGGTATTCCCAGTGTATCTGTCAGTATGGGCGTAATGAATGATACCGGCATGCCCGTCAATCTGACAATAGCCGGTGCCGCCTATACCGATAACGACTTGCTGCGTTATGCCTATTCCTATGAGCAAGCTACCAACAACCGACCGATTGCAACGCGTACACCGCCGCTCGAGGATGAACAAGTAGCCTATAACCCTGAAACGTCAGTCCTGCCATCGAAACGCAAAGAAACGGACGCGCCAAAACTTACATTCGACGCCTCAATTAAAGGCGAGTGGCTAGAATTAAGCGGCTCCGTTCAAGACCAAAGTGCCATCGCGAAATTGAATGTTTATGTGAATGGCATCCGCGTCAGCATCCAAGAGACAAATGCCAACTGGACCTCAAAAATCAAGGTCGCCAAATATAAGCAGGACGGCGCATTTAAAGCGGAACAACTGCATGTTCTGGTGCTCGCCAAAGATATTCACGGCAACGCCTCCGCCAGTGTCAAGGCTGTCGAACTGACTCCCTAAGCTGCTCCATCCACAGTAATCGGACCGTAGGCTACTCATTCATTGAGTAGCCTATCGTTCGGCGCCCTGCGGTCCGAGTGATGACGCCTTGCAGCGTTCCAATGTAAACCAAAATACGACCCCATGCTGCATATTTTTCACACCACAGACTTGCCCATGATCGATCATAATTTGCTTTACAATCGCAAGACCGAGGCCCGACCCGTTTACGTTCCGACTCCTGCCCTCTGCGATCTGATAAAAACGGTCCCAGACTCGATCCAAGTGCTCTTCGGGTATAAGAATGCCAAGGTTCTCTACGCTAACCCTAACCGTCTGCTCATCTATCTCCTCCACTCGGACAGTAATTTCACTGCCCGGTTCAGCATACCGCATCGCATTGCTTAACAAGTTCAGCAAGGCGCGCTCTATTAGAGCCGGATCTGCAAATACGTTGTCAACATGCTCGATCATTAGCGCAAGATGTAAATTGCTGCCGGTTAGACGCGCTTCAAGAAGCTTGCACACGCGTTCCAAAAACTCGCGTAAAGAAAAGCGCTCCGGCGCGAATTGACTCATCTCGGAATCATATCGCATGAGCATCAGCATGTTGAGAATTAAGGTCTCCATCCGTTCACATTCATCGATAATGATATCGGTATACATGCTCCGCTTTTCCTCGGCTACGCGATCTCTTAACCCTTCCGCATAACTACGAATAATCGATAGCGGCGTTTTGAGCTCATGAGAGATATCAGAGATAAATTCCCGTTGGATTTGCTCTATTTGTTCCTTTCGTTCGATATCCGATAACAATTGACTATTCATATTCCGCAATTTGGATAAGGCAGCATCCAGCTTATTGGCCAGGCTAGTAAGGTTCTGGGAGAGCAGACCGAACTCGTCTTTTCGCTGAAGCGGTCTGATCGCGCTGAAATCCATTCGTTCTAAACGGATCGCCATTTCATTGAGGGTTATGAGCGGCTTGGCTACGATTCGAGAGTAGAACATGGACAGTATGACAATGAGGATAATTCCACCGATACCGAAGTACAGATAGTATATTTTCAGCGAAGCGTACGTCGTTCCAAGCTCTGCCACGGACGAGACGACCATGACGATACTCGCCAAGGCACCGTCTTGGAGTATAGGTTGTAGCAAAATAAGGTTCTCGGCATTACTCCATGGCTCGGTCCATTCTTTGGTGATTTGTTTCCCTGCTTCAAGTGTGTGTCGCTCTGACGTAGTCAAGGGAAAATTACCGATGATTGCAAAATTAAGTATGCCTTCTCGTATATTCCACTGTCCCGCCTGAGGCAAAACGATGTGCATGATCTCTCCTGTTAATACTTGCAGGCTGGTGAGGGAATGCTCTGTTCGTCTGGAGATGACAGCATTATCATCCTTCGTAATGCGCGTTGAATAAAAAATCTCTTTGTTGCCTTCGTACTGAAATAACCCGGTGACAGAAATTTTGTCCCCAACCTTCAAACCCGCATTCATCAGTTGCTCGGAATGTCGATACACATACAACGGAATCGAAATCGTTTGCCCGTCCGCCAATGCGATAACAATTTTAAATGGATTATCGTATAAATAATTTCCCTCCTGGTCGACAACAACAATCTGCGCTTTATTCTCGTTTAAGTATTTCGATATGACATTGACCATATCCACATCATTCTTATTAAACTGATATTGCTCCGCAAACGCCTCCGTACTCGTCTTTAGCGCCTCGAATTGGCGTTTCTTATAAAATTGCTCAAAGAACAACAGTTGCCCCAGTGACATGAATAGAAACAAAATAATAAAAACAGAGGAAGTCAGCATAAAAAGCTTGACGACAACGCCAAAACCTTTCATACACTTGCCTCAAATTTATAACCATAGCGAGGAATAGTGTGTATGAGGCTCGCTTCATCGCCTATTTTAGCGCGTAATCGTTTGATTTGCGTATCGACAACCCGAATGTCTCCATCGAAGTGATAACCCCAGACTTGATTGAGAATCGTCTCTCGGCTTAACACAATGCCTCGATTTTTTATTAAATAGAGCAGAATATCAAATTCCTTGGGGCCAAGCGACACCGGCACGCCCTTTACTTTAACCTCATGCGACAGTCGGTTAATTGAAAGCTGCGTTCCCTTGAGAACTGTATCGCTTGATGAAACAAAGCCCTCCGAACGATCCAAAAGGATGTTAGCTTTAGCCACCAATACCTTGGGGCTAAACGGTTTCCCGATGTAGTCGTCTGAGCCAATCTCATACCCACGAAGCTTGTCCTCGTCTTCGGACTTCGAGGTTAGCATAATAATAGGCACGTTTGATTCACGCCTAATCACTTTACATAGCTCCCACCCGTCCATGACCGGCATCAGAATATCCATAATGACCAGATCAATCGCATGTTCCTCCATAAGGTCGATGGCCTCTCGGCCGTTCTCAGCTTGGATGACTTGCCAATTCGCTTGAATGAAGTAATCTGCAATGACTTGGCGTAACCTGACCTCGTCTTCAACGATTAACAAAGTTCTTTGTCTCATTTCTACTACCCCTTAGCACTACAGCGGATTTTACGTCATATTATATTACGCATACCAATGAAAGGACAAGACTACAACCATTTTCTTTTCATTGGTACTTCAAATTGCGTCATTTTACATGACACGAAAATTCCACAAGCTACAATTATACTTATCATATCACTTGAAGTGGTAATTCAATCGATGGAGGGTCTATCATGAAAAAAAAGATCGGACACACGTTGCTAGCAGCCGCACTTCTTGGTACCTTAATAGCTCCAACTTCGCTTCAAGCTCAAGGGACATTGGGTGATTACAAGACGATGTCCATCTCACAGCGTTCCGAATTCGGGTATACCTACCCAGCCGAGTGGGAGAAGCAGAAGTCGGTTTGGCTGGCTTGGTCTGGCATGAGGGAACCCAACAAAGTATCCATCCAGATAATTGCCGCCCTTCACAAAACGGTTCGAGTCGATCTTGTTGTGAAGGATGAGAAGGCAAAAAAAGAGGCAATGGATTGGATGATAGATTACAAAATCGATCACTCAAAGGTCCAGCTCCATATGTATGAAGGGGCTAATATATTCATACGCGACCCTGGTCCGCTTTTTCTGAAAACGACCGATGGGAAGCCGCTAATCGCCGATTTCAGTTGGAACAATTACGGTGTGGATACAACTAGAGCAGCATACTCGCTGTCTCGCGGGGGTGTCGACAAAGTGATGGCAAAGAAGCTGGGCATGAAGACTATTACTTCCAGTTTTGTTGCCGAAGGTGGAGGCTTGGAAGTTAATGGCGAAGGTGTATTGCTCACATTCAAGGATACAGCCTTGCAGCGTAATCCCGGTAAAACGCTTGCGGAGATTGAAGCGGAATATTTGCGAATGTACGGTCAGAAAAAAGTCATTTGGTTGGAGCGCAGCCCTCTGCAGGACCGCCGCTCGCCGGATAACAAGCCATTGATCGATAACTACTTCGGCGGGGGAGCTAACGGTCATATCGATGAAGTCGCTCGTTTTATTAACCCGAGCACTGTAGTTGTCGCCTCCTATCCGAAATCAGCTTTAAACGGGCATCCGCTTGGGAAGTCCGACTATCATGTCTATGAAGAAGCTGCTGAGACTCTGAGGAATGCTACGGACGCAAACGGCAAGCCTTTCACCGTCATTCAAGTCGAAAATCCCGATCTGTCGCTCTTCTGGGAGGAAAGTATTGTCCCGAAAAACGATGATTACTATGCGGCATTCGGCATCAAACCCGGAGAGCGCATCTATCAGGTTCCGGCCGTCAGCTACATGAACTTCCTCATTTCCAACGAGGTTGTGCTCATTCCGAAGTACTGGCGAGAAGGTCTGCCTCAGCATGTGAAAAATCTGGATGATAAATTCAAGACCCTGATGCAAAATTCTTTCCCTAGCTATAATATCGTACAAATCGATCCCCTTGCCGTTAACTTCTGGGGCGGAGGCATCCATTGCATTACACAGCAAATGCCTTTCTACTGAGACACTCGCTTTAATAGAATAACGATGAAACAGCGGCTTCCTTTATCGGGAAGCCGCTGAAACGCGTCTGGATCGTAGAAGCCTTCGTCGTATTCAGACATGCTCCAGTCTCCACTAGCGAAGCCAGCGGACGCCAGATCGGGCGCGGCTTACAGGAAGCCGACGGTGCCGCCTCGACTCATCCACTCGTGCCTGCGGCCCTTCTCCAGCTCGCCGCGCATGCCGCGCACCAGCTGCTCCAGATCGACCTCGCCTCGCTCATGCCACTCCAGCGCCGCCGAGACATACAGTTCGCCGAGTTGGGTAAGGGAGAAGCCGTCAGTCATCGCCGCAGCCGCTTCGTTGCCGGCCTCGCCGACGAACGTCTCGAAGCTGCGGAGCTGCAAATACTTCAGCCGCAACGCCTCGCTAGGCATCTTGACCTCATACGAGCGGTCGAAGCGTCCGGCCCGGTTCATCAGTCCGGGATCGATCTTCTCCGGGTAGTTGGTCGTGCCGATCAGGAAGATGCCCTCCTTGGACGTCGCGCCGTCGAGCGTGTTCAGGAAGACCGAGCGGACGTCCTGCGGCATCGAATCGATGTCCTCGATGACGAGCACCATCGGCGTCAGCCGCGAGGCCGCCTCGAACACCTCGCCGATCGATTCGCTCGTCGTGAACTCAGTGATCTGCCAGTAGGCGACCGGCCCCGGCACGCTGCCTGCGATCGCCTTCACCAGCGTCGTCTTGCCGTTGCCGGGATGGCCGTACAGCAGGATTCCCCGCTTGTACGGGATGTCGTAACGCTCGTAAAAGGAGCGGTCGCCAGCGAAAAACTGATCGAGCGAGCGGAAAATCTCCTTTTTGATCGACTCGTCCATGACCACATCGTCACGCCCAACCCGTCTGCCGATCGGCTCGTCCTCTCTGCGGACGCCCTCTCGCATATCCGTGAATACGGTCACCCGGTTAATCTGCTGCTGCCGCTCCCGCTGCCGGACATTGCCCAGGAAATGTCGAAGCGCGTCATCGCCTACAGCGAATACATAGTCCTGATAAGAGAGACCATGCGGCATAAATACCGGACTGCGAGCCAGCGCCACGCCCATCTCCGGATAGGCGAACACATTGTTCAGAATGGACAAATGCACATGATAATCCGGCTCTTTTTTGTCGTCGTTGTAGGCGAAGGTACGCTCCTCCAGCCGATCAAATATCCTTGCCACATGCTCGACTTCCTTGCAGCCGCTCTTGATGTCTTCCTCCAGCAGCTTCCAGTACTGCGTGTTGGGGTCATCACTCGCATACAGCTCATAGGCTACCCCGTACTGCGCGCGCAGCGCCTCGCGGATGCCGTCGATGATGCGGGCGTATTCCCCGTATCGGCTGATCTCCGCTTCCGTCTGACGAGCGTAAGTGTAGATGCTGCCGATCTTTTCTTTGTTCATCTTCAAATCCATCTTCTCCTCCTTGCATGTAGAGCCCCGAACCCGTTACAACCGTAGTCGAGATATCATAAAGAACATGGCTGGAATTGTCAATGGTTTGATTCGCCAATATTTTTTTGAACGGACGCAAATTCTAGAAACTTTTGACACGCATCCAGCGTCAAAGTAGTATTCAAAGAAAACATATCTCGTATAGGGAGGCAACACGCGTGAAAAAGCTGGTGTCCGCATGTCTGGCAATCACACTATTCTTCTCACTGGCACTGCACTCAGGCGTCCAGGCAGCAAATGAAACAACCATCTATATTAATGGGAGCCGGCTCATCACCGACCAAGCGCCGATTACGACCGGCGGCCGCATCATGCTGCCGCTGCGCGCGATCTTCGAAGCGCTCCAGGCGGGTGTCGACTATGATGCGCCGACCAAGACGATTACAGCCGTCAAAAGCGGCACGACCGTCATCCTCCGTCTCGGCTCGCGCACCGCGACCGTCAACGGACAAAGCGTGACGCTCGACGTCCCTGCCCAGGTCATCCGGGGCCGTACGCTCGTCCCTGTCCGCTTCGTGAGCGAAGCGATCGGCGCCCAGGTGGACTGGCAGTCCAACCAGGTGTTCATCACGACGTTCGAGGCTTCGCAGCCGGTGAGCGCTGTGACGAACCTGTATGGTACTGTGAACGGCAGCCAAGGCGACGGACGCGATGTGTCCGTTAACTTCCGCGCCTCCTCTGGCGAATCGGCCGTCAGCCACTACCGTGTGTTCGCCGTCAAGGCCAGCAAAGCGCAAAGCTTCAATCAATCCGCTGCGCTCAGCGTCTCTTCGCGCAACTACACAACGGTGCTGCCTACCGGTCGCGACGTCAATCTGTCGCTCGCGTTGCAGACGCGCGACACCGACGGCGAGACACTGCGCAGCGGTCAGTCGTACGTGCTGTATGTCCTTACTGTCGGGAACAGCAACAATCAATTCGCGCTTTCGAACGCTTCCGCTTCCTTTACGCTGACGGCCAGCAATACGCTGCCTAGCGTGACAGGCGTCAAGGCAACCGATGTCGGCGATCTGAACGACGGTCGTGACCTGCGCGTCGCCTTTAACAAGCTTGCTGACGAATCCCGGCTCAATCAATACCGAATCTTCGTCGTCAAATCAGGCAATGCTTCGAGCTTCAATCTGCAAAAGGCATTATCCGTATCTTCTGGAAATTATACGGTCGTCTACCGTACCGGCAACAATCTGAGTCAGACGCTCGATTCGACAACCCGCGACGTTGACGGCGCCCTGATCCGCAACGGCACCAGCTATCGGGTGTTCGTCGCTGCGATCGGCCATACGGCCAACTCGCTCTCTGCGGCGTCCGATATCGTGACGCTCTCGCAAAATCTGTCGCTCGGCTACGCGACCAGCGTCGCCACGCTCGACGTCAGCGACTACGGCGACGGCCGCGATCTGCGCGTCCTCTTCAATCGGGCGACAGACGAGAGCAATATTGGTCAATACCGGATTATGGTCGTCAAGACGAACAAAGCCGACGCCTTCAACCTGGCTGCGGCCAACAGCGTCTCGAGCCGCAACTATACCATCGTCAACAAGACCGGCAGCAACATTAGCCAGACGCTGGCTTCCGGCGCTCGCGACACGGATGGCGATACGATCCGCAGCGGCGTATCCTATCGCGTCTTCGTCCTCTCTGTAGGCTCCGGCAGCTTCAACGGCAGCAACGTGCTCTCCGCAGGCTCGAACGCCTTGACGCTGACCAGCAACTACGGCACGCAGCCGGCCTACAACGTCGGCGTTGCCGATATGAGCGATTATAATGATGGACGCGATCTGTTCGTCAGCTTCAATCGCCCGGCCGACGAGAGCGCGGTTTCGCAATATCGCATTCTCGTAGTCAGAGCAGCCAATGCCAACTCGTTCACCTTGGCCAGCGCCAACAATGTATCGAGCAGCAACTATACGGTAGTGAACAAAACCGGCAACAATATCTCGATGGTGCTGCCATCCGGCGCCCGCGACGTCAATGGCTCCGCGATCCGCAACGGCACCAGCTATCGGGTGTTCATCCTGTCGGTCAGCCAGAGCAACTCGGGCAACAGCAACGCCTTGTCCGCGCCGTCCGCCGAGATTACGCTGGCCAACAACTACAGCGTACCGGCAGCGACCAACATCGCCGCTTCCGACGTCAGCGACTTTGGCGACGGACGCGACCTGCTCGTCTCCTTTACACGGGCGACAGATGAGTCGCAGATCGGCCAATACCGTGTCTATGTCGTCAAAAACGCAAGCGCAGGCAGCTTCACGCTCGCCTCTGCGAACAGCGTCGCCAGCAGCAACTACACCGTCATCAACAAGACGGGCAGCAACATCAGCCAGACTTTGGCTGCCAGCGCCCGCGATACCGACGGCACGCCGGTGCAAAACGGTCTCGACTACCGGATCTTCGTCCTGTCGGTCGGAACCGGAGCCAGCAACGGCCTGAACAACCTGTCCGCTCCATCGGGAACCGTCCAGCTCGGCAACGGCTCGGCGCAGCCGGTGTCTGCCCTGTCTATCGCCGACGTCAGCGACTTCGGCGACGGCCGCGACTTGCAGGTGGCCTTCAACCGGGCCTCCGACGAATCGCGTGTTAGAGAATACCGCGTGATGGTCGTCAAATCGACCTCCGCTTCGTCCTTTACGCTGGCAGCAGCCAATAACGTTGCTTCGTCCAACTACACCGTCATCAACAAGACGGGCAACAATATCGTACAGACCTTGTCCTCTAGCACGCGCGACACGGACGGAGCGCCGCTCCAAAACGGCGTGGCCTACCGCGTGTTCGTCCTGTCGGTCGGCGCAGGCTCGCTGACTAACGCGATCTCGTCTCCGTCGAGCGATCTGACACTCGGCTCGCCGGTAATTCCAGTCACTGGCGTCTCCGCCAACGTCGTGCAGAATGCAGACAAAACCGAGCTGCGTGTCAGCTTCACGCCGCCGGCCAATGATCTGGGCATTGCCTATTATGCCGTCATGGTCGTACCATCCGGCACAAGCTTCGACCTGACATCTGCCAACGCAGCGGTCAGCGTCAACCGGTTCATCCAGGTATCCAGGGGGCAGACCTCGACCGTCCTGTTCGCCGGCGATACCGACGTTCGAGGCAATGCCTTGACAGCAGGCGGCGTTTACCGCGTCTACGTGTTGTCCGTGCCGCAAGGCGGCGCTCCAAGCGCCGGCACATTATCCGATCCTTCCGGCGACGTCACGTTCTAACTTGCAGCTTTGCTATCAAGCCCTTCATCCGGCGCGGATGAAGGGCTTTTTATGTTGCAGATTCCATGTGCGATGCCGCAGAGATGTATAGGATGTTGTTCATTTTGTAAATAATCCTTTACTATTTGTATATTATAATATACAATCTACTCAAACGGAGGTGAGAAGGTGAGCGAGCTGACGAACCGCGTCCGCGAATATCGGGCGCGCGACCGCATCTCCCAGAGCGACTTGGCTGCACGGATCGGCGCTTCCCGGCAGACGATAGCGTTGATCGAACGAGGCGATTACTCGCCTTCTGTCGTGCTTGCGCTCAAGATTGCGGCGGTATTTCAAGTCCAGGTGGAAGAGATTTTTGCTTTGCAAGGAGGGCATTCGGATGAGTAAGAAGATTAAGAAGAGCATGCATCTGCTGATTTACTTGGGGTTGGGGGCTGTCTTTGGCTTTATGATCACTAGCCGCGTTGTGACGGAGAGTGTGTCGTCGCTGCGCTTCGAGCCGACGCTGTATTATACGTACGATCTGGCCTTTGGTCTGGCGGCGCTGCTCGCAGTCGGCCTTGCGATCTGGACGATCGTGGGCATCGTCCGCCTGCCGGCGCAGCCTCTTGGAGATGAGGCTTCCGAGGAGGAGACCAACCGCCAAGAGTATCTACTGAGCAAGCTGATGCTGTCGAGCCTGTACTGCGTAATCGTCTCGCTGACGTGGCTGTTCACGGCATTGGCCTACGCCTCTTCCTCGGCAGCCGTTCCCGAAGATAGCAGCTTCATTGTGATCAACTTGATCAGCAGCGTCATCGCTACGTTTGGAAGCACATTCCTCCAGGTTCGCACCGTGCAGGTGTACAATCGCTATTTTCCCGAGCGCACGCTGGACCTCTTTGGCAAAAACGGCGCAAAGGAGTTTTTTGACAAGCTCGACGAGGCCGAGCGTTATATCGTTTATCGCTCCGCATTCAGCGCCTACAAAGCGGTTAACGTCAGCTTGATCATTGGCATGTTCGGCTTCGTCATCTATTCGATCCTGGTCTCGTTTAACCCGATGCCGATCCTGGCGCTCGGCATCATCTGGATCATCCAGCAGACCGCGTATTATTGGGAAGCTTCGAAGTACTACCGCAACAAGTAAAGCTACTTGTCGCCGGCTCTTCCTGCGAGGTCGCATGAGGTCCACCACCACTTTCAATGAATTGGAGGTACAACGAATGAATCCTGTACAGACAAAGAGCTCCGCCGGCCGCTGGGCCAAAACCGCAGCCGTCGCCCTGTTGTCGCTCAGCTTGATCCTCCCGCCGATCCAGGCGGCGGCTGCCGAGCCGGTCGCTGCCCCGCCTGGTGCAAAAGCGCTCAATGCGGCCAACGCGAAGGCGTTCCTCGACGAATTTTTCGCCGCCGAACAGACCCAGCCGCACTACACCGGCGCTGCCGTCGTCATCGTCAAGGATGGCGAGATCATCGCCCAGGAGGGCTACGGCTACGCCGACAAGAAAAATAAAAAAGCTGTCGATCCGGAGAACACGGTGTTCCGCATCGCTTCGGTTTCCAAATCGTTCACCGCAGTAGCGGCTATGCAGCTAGTCGAGCAAGGCAAGCTGGACCTGAAGGCGGATTTCCTGACGTATACGCCGGGCCTGACGCTCGATAACCCGTTCGACCAGCCGGTCACTGTCGAGCAACTGCTGCTGCATACGACCGGGTTTGAGATCCGCGACCCCAATCTTGACGATCTGCACGAGGACCTCAGCAAGAAGGTCGAGATCGAGGACTATGTGAAGGCGTATATGCCGCCGGTCGTCCGCGAGCCCGGCAGCTCCTATATGTACGACAACTTCGCCTCCCTGCTGCTCGGGCTGGTCGTCGAGAAGGCGAGCGGCGAGCGCTTCGAGGATTATATGGAGACGCATCTATTCGAACCGCTCGGCATGAAGGATAGCGGCTACCTGCCGGAGGGAGCGCTCAAGGCCAAGCTCGCCGTCGGGTACGGGCCTGGCGGGCAAGTGGTGCCGCCTTATGCCGTCACCCCGACGATCATGCCGCATGGCGGTATGATGTCTACCCCCGCAGATATTGGCAAATTCATGGTCGCCTTCTTGAGCGGCGGCGATACCGGCAAGGGGCGCATCCTGAGCGAGCAAACGGTGGCGCTGATGGAGCCTTACCGCTCCGAGATCCACCCCCTTCTGCCGAACACCACCTATGGCTTCGAAGCGCCGATGCAATTGCCTGGCGCAGGCAGTAACCCGGCGATTATTACGAAGGCAGGCGATATTACCGGATACAGCTCCCTTCTGTTCATGATCCCTGAGGAGGATACTGGCGTCTTCATCACTTATAATCAGCTTGGCGCGCTGCGACAACTGTTCTACCCGCAGTTCATCGCGACGTTCTTCCCGCAGTATGCGGCCCCTGCGGAGCTGCCAGACGCTGCGCCGGCCACGGCGGATGTCCTGGCCCGATACGACGGCCACTACGCCGACCTGCGACACAAAATCTTCATCACCCGATTGCAATCCGGCGAGAGCGCCGGAGCGCTCCGGTGGAGCAGCTCCTTGCTCGGCGATGGGCAGTTCAAGCTCGTCGGCGACAACCTGTTCGTCGATGAGGAGACAGGGCTGTTCGCCGCCTTCCAGCTCGACGAGCAAGGACGGGTCGCTTATATGAAGGAGCCTTATATCAATCCTTACAGCTATACACAAAAAGGGGCGGAAGCGGCCGGATTCGAAGATCTGGATGCCGACCATCCTTACGCCTATGCGGTATTGCCGTTGCAATCGCTAGGGTACTACCCCAATGACGGCAAAGGCCGCTTCCTACCGGAGCAGGCCGTCACGCGGGCAGCGTATGTCCAGCGAGTACTGGAGATCAGCGGTCTGACGGGTACCCCGACAGACGCGTATGCCTTCACAGATATTTCTGGTCATCCCGCAGCGCCCTTTATCCAGCAAGCCTATGAGCTGGGCATGGTGTCGGGCGACGGCCAAGGCAGCTTCGCTCCCGAACGCGCCATCACCCGCCAGGAAGCGGCCGTTATGTTCTGGCGTCTGCTGGCCTTGCAGTATCCTGCCGAGCTGTTCGACGCTGTGCCTCTGACCGGCCCCACTGCTCCATGGGCGGTCCAGGCGGTACAAATGCTGGTCCAGCTCGGACTGCATGGACCGGAGGTTACGTTCGCCGAGGACGGCGCAGCCGACTACCGCTCCCTCGAGCCGCTGACGCGGGCTCAGGAAGCCGCCTTCCTCTATGGCATATTCACTCAGCCGACTGACATCATCGTCGCCGAGCTGACGGCCGCGAAGGCCGAGACGGATGCGGCTGAGAAGACGGATGACGTGGAGAAGAGAGACGAAGCAGCGAAGACGGATGACGCGGCCTGATATGCCGACTGTTGTCGTCTGACCGCCGTTGTGCTGTCGGACCGAGTAAACAGGTATATTCATCCACAATACTGTCAGCCTTCATTGCCGATTGTTGGCGATGAAGGCTTTTTTACGCTTAAGACAACGTCCCGCGCCGATCGCTCCAGGTTAGCCCCTGGGCGGATGGGGTAAGTATAGCGTAACCCTAATGGAAAAGGAGACTGATACACATGGCACACTATATCGAAGTGGAACCTTATGTCAACCTGTACGTTGAAGATATCGGCTCCGGTCCTGTTGTCTTGTTCCTGCACGACTGGCCGCTTAATCACAGCATGTTCGAATACCAGATGAGCTCGCTCTCCAGAGCCGGTTATCGGTGTATCGCCATCGATATGAGAGGCTTCGGCCGCTCTGACGCTCCGGCGTCAGGCTATAGCTACAACCGTCTCGCCGACGATGTCCGCGCCGTCATTGACCATCTGCAGCTGCAAAATGTTGCGCTGGTCGGGTTCTCGGTAGGCGGCGCCATCGCCGTTCGTTATATGGCCAGGCACGCCCAGCATGCGGTGACCCGACTTGCCCTGCTCGGCGCAGCCGCACCCTGCTTTACGCAACGGCCGGACTACCCGCATGGCATGACCCAGGCAGAAGTCAATGAGCAGATCGCAGCCGTTCAGGAAGACCGGCCGCAGATGCTGCGGGACTTCGGCGAGCTTTTCCTCGCTCAGGGCGAGGGAGCGCGTGAGGTGAGTCCTGCCTTCACCGACTGGCTGCACCAGCTCGGCCTCGAGGCTACGCCGTGGGGGACAATCGGCGTTGCCGAGGCGCTGCGCGACGAGGAGCTGTTTGACGACTTGGCCGCGATCACCGTGCCGACGACGATCTTCCAGGGCAAGCTCGACCAGATCTGTCCGCCAGCCTTTGCCGAGCGTCTGCACGAAGGCATCGACGGTGCAACTACCGTGACCTTCGAGCATAGCGGACACGGCATGCTGTTCGATGAGCCCGAAGCCTTCGACGAGGCGCTGCTGAACTTCCTCCAGCACGAGTAGCGGCGAATGTGCAGAGGAGGAACGCGATGAGCAAGGCCAGCCTTAAGGGAGCGGACCCTTGACGGCCAAGCGCTGAGGCTAGAGCCTTCGCTTGGCGGCGGGCGTCGCTGAGGCTAGAGCCTGGCGGCGGGCGTCATGGATACTGGTGCCGCCTTGGAAGGCACCGCGCATTGGATGGCGGGGCGCGAGCGGCTTCTCAGGCAGGCCGCGACGCGCATTGGGCCGCGACGCGTTACCAGCATATCGGATTGCTCCGGCTCTTGCGCCTTGGACACTGCACACAACAGTCTGTCGCCACACTCATGGCACGGGCTGTTTTTTTGCGTGCCCACCCATCCTACATCTTCCCATCGCCCCCGGGCCCGCCCGCAAGCAGGTGTAGGCTCGCATGCAAAAAAGCCGCTGCGCTCACAGCGCATACGGCTTCACTCCAGCAATGATAATTGCTACTCATTTATTTCTGCTCCACCACTTTGATCGAGAGCAAGGTCCGCAATATCGCAATCTCGTCGAGCGGCTCCTCCGTATATTCAAAGACGACCGGGTCGTCCTCCTCCAGCTTCTCCACTGTCCCTCTCAGATCATCACCCAGTTGAAACGCATACGCTTCACCTTTCACGATGACTTCAATCGTATGTGGATCGGCCATGCCGACATAGCGGCCTGTCCCTGTCAACGTCTCTTCTTCCTCCAGACCGTCCAGCGCAAACGCCTGCCAGATCGACTGATATGCTGTCCAGCTATAAGTATATCCGATCATTGCTGCTGCGGAGGTGCCGTTGCCGGCTCCGATGAAGAGGCCGGCTGCCAGCAACATCGCCATTACGCCTCGTCCAAGCTTGCTTGTCCATAGTCTCACCATCGTCATCACTCCTTAGGTTGTAATCTATTCTATGTCCCAGCGATAGATAGTATTACCCGTTTGGAGGGAAATATAAGCAAATTCGAGCTTCCCGGCAGAGACGGGGTGCGTTATAATAACCACAGACCGGTCGTGAAGCACACGCCGCTCCCTTAATCGATTGTCGCTTTTGAAGCGATTCGTCGAAGGGAGCGGCTTTTTTTGTTTATTCTCAGAAGGAGGTACGACGCGATGAGCAGCTTTCAGCAAAGGTATGAGGAATGGTTACAACAGCAGTTGGAGGAGGAGCGCAATCCCCGGCGCAGGGAATTGCTGGCGCGGGGACTGGGGCATGGGACGGTCGAGTATCTTCGAAGCATCTGGCTGCCCGCTGCGGGCAGCTTTGAGCACTTGTATGCCCAGTGGGAGGTTCGGGATGTGGCCGGCGGCTACTGTTATCTTGATCTGGCTTACAGACCTGGCGGCGCGAAGGGGGGGATCGAGATTCAGCGGTTCGACTCGCATGTCAGCGATCTAGATGTCCCGCGATTCAAGGAGCTATGCCGCCGACATTCGTTGCTGTCGCTGGACGGCTGGACCCTGCTGTCGGTAGCGTATCCTTCGATTACGGACGAGCCTCACCTCTGTAAGGAGATGGTGTCGACGTTTATTGGCCGCTTCGCCACTGAGCGAGTGGAGGACGAGCTGTCGTGGGTCGAAGCCGAGGTGCTTCGTTATGGCCGACGCGTGCTGCGGCCCTTCACCCCCCTCGAGACGGCCCGTCACCTCCGCGTATCTGTCCAGCATGCTCGCCGCATCTTGAATCAACTGGTCGATCGTCATCTGCTGGAGGTTACAAGCGGTCAGCAACGGATGCGCTCATATCGTTTGACTGAATAGCCTATAAGGATGAGGCCAAGTAGAGGACGGACTGCGGGGCGTGCCGCCGGCCTACTCGGCCGGCAGGACTTGGAACTCTCGCAGCATCTGCTCGAAGCGTGCGCCGTGACCTTCGGAAGCCTCGAGGAAATAACGGGCCTGCAGGACGAAGCTGCCGGACTTGCCGTTGTCGACCAAATAGACCCGCGTCACCTCGCTGTCCCACTCCTGGCCATCGATGGCGTGGACAACATACCCGTCTACCGGCTCCTCGACTCGCTCCGGCTCGCTTACCTCGGCGTAGGTTGCCTTCAACTGCTCGGCGATCTGCGCCGCCAGCGCCGCTGGCGCGACATCGAGCGCCTGCTCGATCGTAAGCGATACCTCCGGGTACCCTTCCGGCAATGGCTCTTTCGTCGTGATGACATCGGCACGCTCTCCTTCGACGAGTCTATAGCGGTCCACGTCGTAGTAGAGCACATAGTTGCTCTCGACATCCTGATGCAGCTCTTGCTGCGTCTCTTCCTTCTGTCCTTCCACCTCGACCTCTACTTGCTTCTCCGGCGCAAACCAGCCCTGGATTTCGTTCATGAATGCCGTGCCGGCTGGCAGCGACAGGAAAACCCCTGTGGCGATGACCGCAGCGGCCAGTCCGGTTGTCCATTTTACCCGTTTCATCAGCTTCGCTCTCCTTTTCTTCTGTAGCGTCATATCTAAGCGAGGGGACAAGTCGGCAGGCTGCGGCGTTTGGTTCAGCTCAGTCTCGAGCTTGGCCCAGATATCCTCCTTGATCGAGGCGTCGTAGCGGCTTTCCTCCAGCATACGCTCTTTAAGCTTGCGTTCCATACGATTCCCCTCCCAATCGCTGTCTCATTTTTTCCCGTCCCTTGTAGAGCCGGGATTTTAGCGTGTTCTGATTGACACCAACCGCCTCGGCGATCTCTTTTTCGCTGTAATCGTGCAGATACTTGAGGATGAGCGGGATGCGGTACAGATCGTCAAGTCCCTGCAGCGCCTCGTAGATATCGACCTGCTGATCCGGCAGCTGCGGCTCCACAGGGATCCGCTCCAACTGCTCGCCGAGCGGCACGACCTTCCGCTCTCGCTCCATCACCCGATAGCATTCCCTCAGCAGTATGCAGTAGAACCAGGGCTTGAACGGCTTTTGCGTATCGTATTGGCCGCTGTTGCGGTATACGCGCAGGAATGTCTCCTGGACGGCGTCCTTGGCCCATTCGTTATGTTGGACGACCAGCCATGCGGTCCGCATCGCATAGTCGAAGTAAGTATCGTATAACTCCCGGAAGGCTGCCCGGTCGCCTTGGCTGATGCGCTTCATGCATGCCTGTTCGATGTTGTCCACTCCTCTCTGAAGTCGTTCTATACAGTATTACCTGTCGAGTCGGGAGAAAGTTTGCTGCCTGCCCGAAAAAAATGAAAAACAGGAAAAGCGCGGTGTAATCGCGAATGAAGCACAAGAGCGACAGGAAGCCTAAACCTATGAGTCTGAATAGCCCGAAGGAGAGGGAAGAACCATGAAACAGGAAATCATCGACCGCTTCGCCCGTTACGCCCGAGTCGATACTCAATCTCGCGACGATCGCGAGACATGTCCGTCGACGCCAGGCCAGCTCGAGCTGGGACGGATGCTCGCAAGCGAGCTGCAGGACATCGGCATGACGGAGGTGACGATAGACGAGCATGGCTACGTCATGGCGACGCTGCCTGCCAATACCGATCGCGAGGTGCCGGTCATCGGCTTCCTCGCCCATCTCGATACGGCCACTGAGATGACCGGCGCAGGCGTCAATCCGCAGCTCATCGAGTCGTATGACGGCGGCAATATCACGCTCCACCCGGAGCAAGGCATCGTGCTTTCGCCCGCCGATTTTCCCGAGCTGAGCGGCTATAAGGGACATACGCTCATCACGACCGACGGCACGACGCTGCTGGGCGCGGACAACAAGGCAGGGATCGCCGAGATCATAACCGCCATGGCTTATCTGATCCGGCATCCGGAGATCAAGCATGGCCGGGTGCGCGTCGCTTTTACGCCGGATGAAGAGATTGGCAGGGGACCGCATCGGTTCGATGTGGCGGCCTTCGGGGCAGCCTTCGCCTACACGGTGGATGGCGGCCCGCTAGGGGAGCTGGAGTACGAGAGCTTCAACGCCGCACTCGCGACGATCCGCTTCCGCGGCAAAAACGTCCACCCCGGTACGGCCAAGGGCAAAATGATCCATGCCGGCAAGCTTGCGATGGCGCTGCATCGGCAGCTGCCCGAGTCCGAAGCGCCGGAGCACACGGAAGGCTATGAAGGCTTCTATCATTTGGTATCGATGGAGGCCGCTGTAGAGGAAGCGCAATCGCGTTACCTGATCCGCGACTTCGACAAGGCTGGCTTCGAGGCGCGCAAGGCGCATCTGCAGGTAGCTGTGCGTCAGCTGCAGCAGCAGTATGGCGAGGAAAGAGTCTCAATCGAAATCCGCGATCAGTATTACAACATGCGGGATCGGATCGAGCCGGTCCGCGAGATCGTCGAGGTCGCCAGAGAGACGATGCTGGCGCTCGGCATCGAGCCGGTGATCAAGCCGATCCGGGGCGGCACCGACGGCTCGCAGCTCTCTTACATGGGCTTGCCAACGCCGAATCTTTTCACCGGCGGGGAGAACTATCACGGCCGCTACGAATACGTCTCCGTCGATGTCATGCTCCGTGCCGTCGAGGTGATCGTCGGCATCATCAGCCGCTGCGAGCAGCAAGCCGAGCGATTCAACTGAGAGCAATGCACTCGGATGCAGACGCAAACATCAGACGAGGCAGACAAGGAAAAGACGAAGAATCGAGTAGGAGGGGGCGGCTAGCCCCCATTCCGGACTTTCACCGTAGAGATGACGCCCATGCTGGGCGTACATAGACAAGGAAAAGACGGCGTCCCGTATGGACGCCGTCTTTGCGATCTGCATGCAGTTATCGACTTTCGACTCGGCGCAGCCTCCCCTTGTCAGAGACGCAGAGATCGTAAGTTATTGTCATTTTCCTTCTACGCTTGGGCTTGCATTTGCGCTTGAACTTAGCTTGGAGCTTGAAAGATCCAACTCAACTGCAAATGACCTTATCGATCGCCTCCAGGATGCGATCAGCCCGGAACGGCTTCAGGATAAAGTCTTTGGCTCCGGCTTGCACCGCCTCGATAATCCGCGGCTGAAGTCCCATCGCCGAGCACATGACTACCTTGGCCGCAGGATGCCGATAGACAATTGCCCTTAAAGCGTCCACTCCGTCCATAAAGGGCATCGTAATGTCCATCGTGACCAGGTCGGGCTTGTACGTGTGATAACCGCGCACAGCCTCTTCGCCGTTAGTCGCTTCGAATACGACCTGATGTCCCGCTCTCTCCAGGATTTCTCTGAGCATGCCTCGTATAAATGCCGTGTCGTCGACGATCATGATGGCTGCCATGGATGTCCGCCTCCTTAGTTAGGCTTAGCATAGCACAGCGATCTGTACAATCTCTGAACAGCAATTCTACTTTCCTTCTGACATGAAGTTCGATTATAGTAGGGGGTAATAACGAAGCCGAGGTGAACGATGTATGACACGCATCCTCTATATCGAAGATGACAGGGATATCGGAAGCTGGACGTCCGGCGACTTGGCCAAACGCGGCTATGAGGTCACCTGGCGCACCTCCGGAGAGCATGCAGGCGAGCTGGCCCAGGAAGCGGATCTGGTCATCCTCGACGTCATGCTGCCGGGGCTCGACGGCTTTACGATCGGCCAACGACTCAAAAAGCAGCAGCCTGACCTGCCGATCCTCGTGCTGTCGGCACGCACCGCTGTCGATGACAAGCTGCAGGGGCTCAACTTCGCGGATGATTATATGACCAAGCCCTTCCATCCCGAGGAACTAGCGGCCCGCATCCAGGTGTTGCTGCGCCGGGGACCTCAGCGTGACGAGCAGACGCTGATGCTGGAGCATCTGCGCATCCTACTGCCAGGCGGTCAGATAACGGATACACGCACAGGGGAGGAGATCCTGCTCTCCGGCAAGCAGTTCCAGATCTTCATGTACCTGCTCCGCCATCCCGGACGCGTCCTGACCAAGGAACAGATCTATGAGGCCGTCTGGGGCGAGCCTTATCTCGATGGAGACAAAACCTTGAACGTCCATATCCGCTATCTGCGGGAGAAGATCGAGGCCGATCCCTCACAGCCCGCGATCATCCAGACGGTACGCGGGATCGGCTTCCGGGTGCGACCATGAAATGGCTGAGGACGTTCCGGCTAAAGCCTTCCGTCAGCTTCGATTTTGTGTTCTTGGTCGCCGTATCAGTGCTG
>Ga0160452_100265_pt1 | contig 50112 bp, 30 predicted proteins | sample HID1971I_E6MG_FD_108230 | JGI IMG/M metagenome (GOLD analysis project Ga0160452, IMG submission 108230) | Enriched millipede-associated microbial communities from UW Madison campus, WI, USA - HID1971I_E6 MG | ecosystem: Host-associated > Arthropoda: Insects > Digestive system > Unclassified ...
AACCGTTATAAAGCAGAAATTGATACAATCTATCAGCCAGGGGAGATTGTAGCGGTAGCCTATAGCGGCGGGTTAGAGATCGGGAGGATGACGCTCCGTTCGGCTACCGGTGACGTTAGATTGAAGGTCGAGGTGGATCGTACGGAGATCTCCGCATCCGATAGTGATCTGTCGTTTGTCATGATAAGTCTTGTGGATGAGGAAGGGAATCTGTACAATCTTGCTGATCGGAAGGTTACCGTTAGCTTAGAGGGCACGGGTTTTCTGCAGGGCTTCGGTAGCGCTAATCCAAAAACAGAAGAAAGCTTCCATGATACCGAACATACAACATTTGACGGTAAAGTTTTAGCTGTGGTGCGTCCAACCGCTCCCGGAATGATTGCGATGACGGTCTCTGCAGAAGGTTGTGCCCCAAAGACGGTCCAGATTACGGCCCGCCGTTAGGAAATAGATTCATTTAATAGTAAAAGAACATCTTTTTAGAAAGAAGGGATGTTCTTTTGCTTGTTTGCAAAGCTCCTCTCGCAGTATATATCGTAACGGAGCAAAGTACAGAAATAATTACATGATAGGTGTATCTTCAATACCCTCAGGTTATAATAATAAACATCACTTAGTATCATGCGACCTTAGAACCATTATCGTGTCAAAGAAAGGGTAACTATGATCCTCCGACATTTGGCTAAATATACGATTTTTAATTCGATCCGTTTTAAGCTAACGACAGGCCTCGTAGCGATTATACTGCCTATGATTATATTTCTCAGCTATAACAACTTGTACTCCATTGATGTCGTAAGGAACCAAGTTGCTCAATCCAACAGCAATATAGTGAACCTGTATATGAGTTTAAGCGATGCCATGCTGGAAGATATAGATCGCTATCTATTAAAGGTTATTTCAGAAGAAAGAGGACTGCAGTTCCTTTATCGTGCAGCAGAGATAGACCTTGATCAATATAATTTGGACAAACTCTGGTTATTTCGCCAGTTTACCGATAACAGCGTTTACTATAAGGGACTTGATTATTTTTTTGCCTATTCGGCAGTTAATGACGATTTTGTTTTTGCTCCTAAACCGACCGGCCATGCTTACACTGACAATCAACCTATTCAACAAGGCATTGCTAGTCTAATAAAGAAAGACTCCATGAACCAAGGCTATTCTAACTTGAAGTGGACTGCAGTTAACCTGGATGGAAGCTTTTATCTTATTCACATCATCAGATCAGGAAGCGTATACATCGGGGCAGGTGTTAATGCGAATGATGTGATGGGGCCCCTTGATTTGTTGAATTTGGGAACCAAGGGTAAAGCATTGTTTGTTGATGCTAACGACAAACCTTTTCAAGATGAGGAGTTTTTTATTGAGAACAAAATAAACCTGACCAATAAGTCGGATTTATATTATCTAACCGGACAAGGAGACAAATATCTGGTTACCGGAAAACAATCAGCTAAAGGAGATTTTAGACTTCTCGCTGTTATTCCTGATGATATGATTTTGGAGAATCTTCCTTATCTTCAACGAATTATTTTATTTATAGTATTTGGTAGCGCATTTGTTTTAGCAGCAACTTTAGTTTTTTTGAGAAAAGTTATATTGTACCCAGTCAATCGGCTCGTATCCGCGATGCGGAGAGTCAAACAGGGCAATTTAGGACAGAGAATTGATCTTGAGCCTTCTTCCAATGAATTTGAGCTAATGAACGAGACCTTCAACAGCATGGTTTCAGAGATTGAGCAATTAAAAATAAATGTGTACGAAGAGCAATTAATTAGCCAAAAGGCTGAACTAAAGCATCTGCAGCTCCAAATCAACCCTCACTTTTTTCTAAATAGCTTGAACGTTGTTTATTATCTCGCACAAGAAAGTAAGGTTGGTTTGATCCAAGAGTTGTCGTATTCTTTAATCCGTTACTTTCGTTTTATGTTCCGGACGCATACAAATTTCGTGGATTTGCATGAAGAGCTGGAACATACTGAGAATTATTTAAAAATTCAGGAGATACGTTTTCCCGGAAGTGTCACTTATAACTTCTCCGTTCAAGAGGGACTGGCCGATTGCTATGTTCCTCCCTTAATGATTCAGACTTTTGCAGAGAACACGATTAAGCATGCGATCGATACGGACGGAACAACCCACATCGATATTATGATCCATGCTAATAAGGAAGAACAATCGTTGCACATCCGCATTCGCGATACAGGTAAAGGATTTTCAGAGGTGGTACTGCACAAGTTGAAGCAACACGAGAACCTAACCAACGAAGAGGGAGAACATATCGGAATCTGGAATGTAAAACGCAGGCTGCTTTTATTGTATCAGGATCAGGCACAGATTGAGTTCTCGAATAACGGTGGAGCTGTTATAGACATCCTGTTGCCTTATAAAAAAGAAGGGGTGTAAGATGTATCGCTTATTAATTGTCGATGATGAAATGTTCATCGCGGAAGGAATCAAATCGAGTGTGCAGTGGGAACGTTTCGGCTTTGTCAGCGTTTCGGTTACTTATAATATTCGGCAAGCCAAGGAAATCTTTAATGAACAAACCATTGATTTGATGATTTGTGATATCGAGATGCCCCAAGGAAGCGGATTGGAATTGGTAGAGTGGGTACGGAAAGCCTCTCCGCAAACGGAATGTATTTTTCTTACCGCCCACCCGAATTTTGATTACGCCAAAAAGGCGATACAACTTGGAAGCTTTGAGTACCTACTGAAGCCTATTCCCAAAGATGAATTGGAGGAAGTGGTGAGGAAGGTATTGGAGAAGATAAGAAAAGAACAGAACTCTGTTGTAATTATAATCGAAAAATTCTGGAGGGATGTATTGAGCCAAGCGATTCCTTCAGATCCGTACCAATTGGAGGAATTGATTCAAAAATTAAATATACCCTATTCAAAATCGATGAACTTTTTGCCCGTTCTTATCAGGATACAACATTGGGAAAAGGTTTTGAATTCGCGTGATACTCAAATTATGAAGTATGCGTTGAGAAATGCTATGAGGGAAATAGTCATTCAAAAAAACGCTTTCGCTGACCTTATCTGGATTAACGAAGAGTGTGGCTTGGTGTTTATCCCGACAAAAGATGGGGACCAAAAAGATTTTCCGAGATTTGGAAGATTAATTCGATTACGTTGCGAAGATTTCATTGAAGCCTGTAATACGTATTTTTATTGTCATCTTGCCTGTTTTATCGGAACAACAGTACCTATTCACAAAACTCGAGAAAGCGTTGAACGCCTAATAGCGTTCAAGGGGGACTATGTTAATTTTACTGACCGTGTAATTTTTCTTGAAGATTATCCGAAAAAGGAAATTAGTCTTTCAATGCCGCCTTTCAAAATATGGTCAGAGATGTTCATGCATGGTGATGACCATATGCTTATTGAAGAAGCGCAGCAATTTTTGGGTTCCTGGAAACGAATTATAGGGCTTGAAAGAAAATGGATCACCCAGTTTTACCAAGGATTTATACAAATGCTCATGGCAAGTATACAGCAAAAAGGATTCCGAGCGGATGAAATATTATCCGATCATTTATCTCCCGTGCGTTTAGAAGTCGCCTTAAGTTCCGTAAAGGATTTGCAGGAGTGGATGTTGGATGTCCTTGAGGTTGCATTTGTTCATATCAACGGTGAGAAAATGAATGGATCCGTTGTTGAAAAAATCAAAAAATATATAGCCCTTCATATTGACGAGGATTTGTCGCGACAGAGTGTTGCCGATTACATCGGATTAAGCCCGGATCATCTTGTAAAGGTATTCAAAAAAGAAGTGGGAAGTTCTATTAATGACTATATTTTGCAAGAGCGAATCAAACTGGCAAAGCAGATGCTGACAAGTACAGGTTTATCCATCACTAACATTGCTTTGGCTGTCGGGTTTACCAATTCCCCATACTTTTCATCGATATTTAAAAGGGAAGTGCTGATGACACCACAGGAATATAGAAAGCAATACCGCAAAGAATAATTTGGAAGCTTGAAATAGGACAAAGAAGGCAGAGAAATGATGTCTTCTTTTTTTACGTTCAATTCAACTAAATGATGACTGAATTTTATAAGCGCAATGCCTGATATTTAATAGTTTGTATTATCCTTATGCCTTAGAATGAAAATACTTATAAGAAAGGTGGCAGAGGCCCTTGCAAAATGAAGCCGTGATTAAGTCCCGGGCAAAACAGGACGCCAAAAAGAAATGGTCAACAAAGTTAGCACTGGAGCTAAGAAAAGCGAATCGGTACAGAACGCTGGTGTTTATGGCCATTCCAGGCTTGCTCTATCTGCTAATTAACAATTATCTGCCTATGTTCGGGGTTGTCATTGCCTTCAAAGACTACAACTTCACAAAAGGAATCTTAGGGAGCGATTGGATCGGTTTTAAAAATTTTGAGTACTTGTTTGCAACAAGGGATGCTTACATTATAACGAGGAATACTATTCTTTACAATTTACTCTTTATCACACTGACTACATCTTTAGGAATTGCAACGGCCATTATTCTAAATGAGATTACAAAGCGATACTTAACTAAAATGTATCAAACATTCATTTTGTTGCCTCATTTGATTTCTATGGTTATCGTTTCCTACCTTGTGCTCGCGTTTCTGGATGTTGACAAGGGGTTTATGAATCATACGATCCTGCCTATGCTCGGTATAGAGCCAATCTCCTGGTACAGCGAAACGAAGTATTGGCCATGGATTCTAACCCTCGTTACAATTTGGAAAGGAATTGGGAACTCGTGCATTATTTATTATGCTGCAATTATTGGAATCTCCCATGATTATTATGAGGCCGCCAGAATTGATGGTGCTAACAAGTGGCGACAGATTTGGTACATTACCATTCCATCGATCCTTCCCTACGTTTCCATTATGACTCTACTTGCCATAGGCCGAATTTTCTATTCGGATTTCGGTTTGTTTTATCAGGTGCCCCTTAACTCAGGTATGCTTAATTCCGTAACGGGGACAATTGATACGTATGTATTTCGTGCATTGATGACCATGGGCGACATAGGGATGTCCTCTGCAGCCGGATTGTATCAGTCCTTCGTTGGTTTTATCCTAGTTGTGGTATCTAATTATATTGTAAGTAGGAGAAATAAGGAAAACGCATTGTACTAAAGGAGGGGAGCTTCATTGAAATCGAGTCATTTAAATCAAATCGTTCTTAACATAATTATGATCACGTTATGTGTTTTCTGCTTAATTCCGTTCTGGTTGTTGTTCTCGGCATCATTGACAGAAGACGCCGAAATTATTAGAAATGGTTATCGTTTTCTGCCCAAAGATATCAACTTCTCAGCTTACTCGTATTTATTCAGCAGCTCTCTAGGTATTCTACGGGCATACAGCATTACGATTGTAGTTACTGTTATTGGCACCGTTGCGGGTTTAACATTGACTGCGACGTTAGCTTACCCGCTTTCACGATTTGAGATGCCTTTTAAAAATGCATTAGCTTTCTTTATTTTCTTTACGATGCTGTTTAATGGCGGCCTCGTTCCATCTTACTTGGTTTACACAAATCTGTTCGATGTCAAAAACACGTTGTGGGCATTAATCATACCCGGACTGCTCATGAATGGCTTCTTCATTATTCTGATGCGTACATTCTTTGCAACATCTATTCCGAGGCCGCTTATTGAATCGGCACAGATCGATGGTGCGAAGGAATGGAAAATCTTCTGTTCCATTGTAGTTCCGCTATCTACGCCTGTGTTTGGTATGATCGGATTGTTTTACACGCTGCTTTATTGGAACGACTGGAACAACGGTTTGATCTATATCACCGATAGTCAATATTACAGTTTGCAAAACTTGCTAAATAGGATATTGCAGGATATACAATTTTTACAATCCTCAACTCAGTTAAACAATAAGGGGGATGAATTGGCGTCTAATGTACCATTAGGTTCAATGCGAATGGCCATTGCGGCCATAGGTGTGATTCCACTCCTTATCGCCTTTCCTTTCTTTCAAAGATTTTTCGTAAAGGGTCTAACGATTGGTTCTGTAAAAGGATAACAGATATTGATTCTAGGAATGACGGAAATTTGAAATGAAAATCTCGGAAATCAGAAAGCTGAACAAACTTTACTTTGTTAGTATTATTTGTACAGGGATGGTGGCAGTTAAAAAAGGGAGGCTACTAAATTGAGAAAAAACATGTTAAAAACCACTGCATTAGCGACTTTGACGTTAACTTTACTCGTTACAGGATGCGGCAGCAATACAAATGAACCACCTACAACCCCAACCAACAACGAGAGCGTCACGTCAAATTCTGAGCTAAAACCAGTAAATTTAGTCGTGGCGTACCCCACTGTTCAAGATCAGCAAGACCTTTTGCTGGTACAGGATGAGCTTAGCAAAATCACGAAAGAAAAGATTAATGCGACCGTAAAACTTTTGCCTATCGGGTTTGGGGCGTATAGTCAACAGAAAACGCTTATGCTGTCTGCAAACGATCAAGTCGATTTGATGATCAGCGGTCTTGGTACCATTAGCCAGGATGTAGCCAAAGGATTATATCTTGAATTAGATGATCTGCTGGAAAGTAAAGGTCCAGGAATTAAAGAAGCTTTTGACTCATCGATTGGCGCTGATTATTTAGATGCCGTGAAGATAGAAGGTAAGATTTATGGCATTCCGGTAATCAGAAATGTGGCGCAAGATTATACTATTGCAATGCGCAAAGACTTGGTAGAGAAATATGACATTGATATATCCAAAATTAAAACGTTGGATGACCTTGACCCCGTGTTCCAAGTTATTAAAGAAAATGAACCTGATGTTACGCCGATAGCAAAATCCAATACCTCCGTCCTATCGGTCCTAAGTGGTATTAATGCAGAACAGCTTGGCGATGGAACTTCACTTTCGACTCAAGACTCCGGATTTAAAGTGGTAAATTGGTTTGAGACTGAAGAAAATGCATATTTGTTGAATATCGCTAGAAGATGGTATCAAGCGGGCTACATTGATAAAGATAGTGCGTTAAGTACAGAAACCGGTTTCAATCTTATGAAAGCGGGGAAGGTATTCTCGTACCCAAATCTGGTCGATCCATGGTTTACTGAGGATTCTTCAACGGGAAGGGAAACGGTACTTGTTCACCTTAAAGCGGCACCAGTAGGCACCTCCTCTCTGAATTCATTTATGTGGAGTATTGCTAAAAACACGGTGGAAGAGGAAAGAGCAATGATGCTGCTCGAACTCTTGTATACCGACAAAGATGTAGTGAATTTATTTAATTTCGGAATCGAAGGGAAGCATTATGTGAAAGTTTCGGACGATATCATTGACTTCCCTGAGGGTGTGAACGCCACAAATTCAACTTATTACCCTGCTCAAATTTGGATGTTTGGGAACTCACTCCTGACCTATCATTTTAAGGGTGAAGATCCGGAAGTGCACCAAAAATCGATCGAAGCTAGTAAAAATGCTGTAAAATCAAGAATTTTGGGATTCAATTTTGTTTCAGATCCGGTTAAAACAGAAATCGCTGCAGTTACGAATGTATTAAATCAATATCAAGTCGCGCTGGAAACAGGCATGGTTGACCCCGCTACTAAAGTCCCTGAGCTCAATAAACAATTGAAAGCTGCAGGTATTGAAAAAATCATCGCAGAGAAACAAAAACAATTGGATGCATGGACAACAAGCAATAAATAAAGTTCAAAATCAGTCATTGGATCCCTTGATGGGATCCAATGATTTATAAAGGAGAGAAAAACGATGAAGCAAGGGTTCAACCCCTATCTTCCTTCATTCGAATATATCCCGGACGGAGAACCTTATGTATTTGACGAAAGAGTGTATGTCTATGGTTCCCATGATCGGTTTAACGGACATGCATATTGTCAAAACGATTATGTATGTTGGTCGGCGCCTGTGAATGATTTGGCGGATTGGAGAAACGAAGGAGTCATTTATAAAAAAACGGATGACCCGAAAAATGCAGACGGAGAAATGTATCTCTGGGCACCGGATGTCGCGAAGGGTATAGATGGAAGATATTATTTGTTTTACGTCTTGGATAAACTCCCCATCGTTTCTGTTGCAGTGTGCGATACGCCTGCTGGGAAGTTCGAATTTTACGGTGATGTGCGCTACCTAGATGGGACGCTTCTCGGAAATAAGGATGGAGATGAACCGCAATTCGATCCTGCTGTACTCGTAGAAGGAAACCAAGTTTACCTTTACACGGGTTTTAGCCTGAGAGGTGATGTATCGAGAAAAGGTGCAATGGTAACTATATTGGATTCGGATATGCTCACGATTAAAGGGAGTTCACAAGTTGTCGTCCCTAGCGAATCTCACAGTAAGGGTACGAGCTTTGAAGGCCATGCGTTTTTTGAAGCATCTTCCATGAGAAAAGTAGGAGACACCTATTACTTTATCTATTCTTCTGTCCATTACCACGAATTATGTTATGCAACAAGCAGTTCCCCTACAGAAGGATTCACGTACCGGGGAACGATCGTCAGCAATAGCGATACGTTTATCGATGCCTGCAAACCTGCAGAACAAGCCATGTATTTTGGCGGAAATAACCATGGTAGTATCATTGACATCAATAATAGCTGGTACATCTTCTATCATAGACATACGAATGGAACGAGTTTCAGCAGACAGGGATGTATGGAACCCATCCAGATTCTCAAAGACGGTACGATTCCTCAAGTAGAGATGACATCATGTGGTCCCAATGGAGGCCCTCTTATCGGCAAAGGAGAATATCCTGCCTTTATTGCTTGTAATTTATTTCGAACAGATGTTGAAGCGCCTATGCCAGGTCCTGGGGATTGGCTGGATTGTCGCTTTCCCAAAATTACACAAGATGGGAGGGATGGGGATGAAGAGGTTGGCTATATTGCAAATATGAGAGAAGGTGCTATAGCTGGCTTTAAATATTTCGATTGTAAAGGGGTAAATAAAATTACAATTAAAGCTCGTGGCGGCTGGGGAGGCGCTTTCGAGATCATGACGACTTGGAATGGTCCGGCTATAGGAAGCATTCCAGTGAAGATGATGAACGAATGGAAGGATTATTCGGCCGATATTATCATTCCAGATGGCGTACATGCTATTTTCTTCAAATATGTTGGGTATGGCAGCGTAAGTTTTGCTTCATTTGCACTAAATTGATCGATCATTAAAGTGTTCTATAAAGGAGAGTTGGATGTGCTGGAAAAAAATGAAAAGACAGCGCTTTACCAACTGCTTGTCGAATCACAGGAGAACCCTCTTGGAATCGATGTGAAACGACCTCGACTCAGTTGGAAATTAAAAGCGGAACGTAGAGGTGTACGGCAAACCGCTTATCAGATTATTGTATATCTTCTTGAACTTGGTTCTTCAAAATCCTTAACTTGGGACAGTGGAAAGATAACATCTGAAGAATCGGTTTATGTCGCCTATCGTGGGCCTGAGCTTGTTTCCCGTATGCGTTATGAATGGAAGGTAAAGGTCTGGGATGATCGCGGACAAGAATCAGAATGGAGTCCTTCGGCATTTTGGGAGATGGGACTGCTTCACCAGTCAGAATGGCTAGCCCAATGGATTGAGCCTGTGCAAGCTCCTGTTTCGGAAGAAAAGCCCTTTGATTTTACTAATATGTATGACAATAAAGTAGAAACGCCAATCACGGAGCGCCTCCATCCATGCCCCATTCTTCGGAGCACGTTTGAAGTGAGTGGAGTGATCGAACGTGCTCGGGTTTACGCTACAGCGCATGGCATTTATGAACTTGAATTAAACGGTCAGAAAATTGGAGATTTTGAATTGGCTCCAGAGTACACCGCTTATCCTGCATACCTGCAATACCAAACGTATGACGTTACCTCGCTATTAAAAGCCGGGAACAATGCAATCGGCGCAATTCTTTCGGATGGTTGGTACGCAGGCCGAATCAGCTTTACCGGTGATAGTTGCCAATATGGTAATAAACTCGGACTGCTGATGCAATTGGAGCTCGACTACAGCGATGGACGCAAGCAAACGATTGTTTCCGATGGAGGTTTCAAGGCTTCATATGGGGCCGTGAGGTATTCGGATCTCTTCATTGGTGAAATGGTAGATGCACGTCTCGAACAAGCAGGATGGAGCGAGTATAATTTTGACGACTCACACTGGACTGAGGTGCAGACTGCAAATTATGGATTGGATAACATCTTAGCGCAGTACGGTGAACCCGTACGCGTTATTGAAGAGATTCCAGTACACCGCATCGTTACGACTCCAAAAGGAGAACTGGTTCTTGATTTCGGGCAAGTCATTGCCGGAAGAGTTCGGATGCGAGTGGAAGGCCCATGCGGAACGGAGATTACTCTTGAGCATAGTGAAGTGCTTGACGAGGATGGTAACTTTATCAATAACATTATTGGACGAAATAAAGAACAAAAGGATATATTCGTGCTTAGAGGGGAAGCGCAGGAAACGTTTGAACCGAAATTCACGTATCACGGCTTCCGTTACGTAAAGCTGAGCGGTTACCCGGGCATCGCGAGTGGCGAATGCTTTACCGGTGTTATTCTCTCTTCAGATTTAAGAAAAAGTGGCACCTTTACTTGCTCCGACCATCGTCTGAACAGACTTCAGGAAAATATCGTTTGGAGCCAAAAGGCAAATATGCTGTCTATACCAACAGATTGCCCACAGCGGGAAAAAGCGGGATGGACTGGAGATATTCATGTCTACGCTCCAACTGCGGCATTTAACATGGATGTTAATGCCTTTCTGACGAGATGGCTGCGCAACGTTGTAGTGGAGCAATTCCCAGACGGTCAAGTTCCTAATATTGTTCCAGCTCCCAAGGCTTATCTTGAGCAAACCGCTGCCGCAGGCCTTCAGAGTAGCGCTGGCTGGGGGGACGCGATTGTCATTGTGCCGTGGGTAATGTATCAGGTCTACGGGGAAACCCGCATACTTGAAGAAAATTATGAAGCTATGATCAAATGGCTTTCTTATGTGGAGAAGACTGCGGCGGAACAGCTTCCGGATGATCTGGTGGATCGGCGATTGACAGCAGAGGAGCGAGAACGCCAAAAATATCTTTGGAATACGGGACAGCATTTTGGCGACTGGAACATTCCAAGCTTTGACCGAGGCGACGGACCGCCAGATCTTACGCAAAACATGAAACGTACAAAAGATTTGGTCGCGACTTGCTTTTATGCGCATTCCACCAAATTATTATCCGAAATCGCTTCAGTGATCGGACGAGAAGAGGATGCGCTTCGTTACGACGTATTAAATAAAAATATCCGACAAGCGTTTGCGGAAGAGTATGTGAATGAAAATGGTACGTTGAAATCTCATTATCAAGGTCTGTATGTGCTCGCTCTTCAAATGAATACGGTACCTGACCCGATGCGACGCAAGGTGTTGGATCAGTTGGTGCAGTTAATTGAAGAGAATGGGAATCGGTTAGATACAGGCTTCGTTTCTACTCCATTCCTGTTAGATGTTTTATATAATAATGGACGTTCTGATGTCGCCTACCGATTGCTTTATCAAACGGAAGCCCCTTCTTGGCTGTATGAAGTCGAGAAAGGAGCGACTACCATCTGGGAAAGCTGGAAAGCCATTCGTCCGGACGGCAAGATTACAGATGTATCCTACAATCATTACGCGTTTGGATGCATTGGAGATTGGTTATATCGAACAATTGCTGGCATAGATAAATCCCAAGCCGGTTTCAAACATATTATCATTAAACCGGACTTTAATTGCAGCCTCACCCATGCTAAGGGATTGTATGATTCGATATATGGGACCATCGTATCCGAGTGGAAACGGATTGCTCAAGAAATGTCGGTCTACATTGAAATCCCGGTCAATACGACCGCTACAATTGTGTTAACAGGGGCTCATAAAGACGATTTAGAGCAAGAGGAAGGGATTACCTCGATTGTGGAGCATGAAGCAGAAACGATCGTGGAAGTTGGCAGCGGTAAATATCAATTCACTTTTAAAGTGTAACATATGGGTGTCCCGATTGTTTGCCACATCGGGACTTTCATAGGAGGCGATACGATGATTCATGAAACGCATGAATTATGGAAAAAAGATGAATTTACGTATCCAGTCGTCGGACGATTTATTCCGAACTTGGCAACATACATTCACGACGAGGATGATCATGCACGACCTGCTATCATCATCGTACCTGGCGGCGGTTATGCCGTGGTAGCTCATTCTGAAGGAGAAATTGTAGCCAAGGAATTCTTCAACAAAGGCTATAATGCTTTCGTCCTTACCTATACAACTAATGTCACGCAGACGAACCCGCTAAAGCTGCAACCTTTAAAGGATTTATCCAAGGCGGTGGTGTTTGTGAGGAAGCATGCGAAACAATTTTGTATTAACCCTCAACAATTGACAATCTGTGGTTTTTCCGCAGGGGGGCATCTTTGCGGATCTCTTGCCGTGCATTTTGCTGAAAAGGAATTGCTTCTCAACGAGGAGTACAAAGGAATTAGTAATCGTCCGGATGCAGTCATCTTATCATATCCATTGATTACTTCAGGAAAATACAGGCACCAAGGCGCGTTTTCTGCCCTGTTTGGCGCGGACGCAGCCGCAGATGAGTTGGCGTATATGTCTTTAGAAAAACATGTGTGTAAAAATACTCCACCTGTTTTCTTATGGCACACCGCAACTGACGAGGAAGTGCATGTGGAAAACAGCAATCTATTTGCGAACTCGTGCAAGGAACATGGAGTCCCCTTTGAACTCCATGTATTCGGTAACGGCAATCACGGCTTGTCCTTGGCCAACGAACAGTGGGCATCGGGAAATTACGGCGGCTTTTACACGATGAAACAGTTTTTCGAGACGATCGCGCACTTGGTTGAACATAATATAGAGCTTCCGCTTGCCTATAGATGGCTCGGAGCGTTTCCTGAGGGAGTAAGGGTAGAGGATTATATTATTCAACTGATGTCGCAATATGCTAAACACAATAAGCCGGACGCAGCGATCGCAATGTGGCCGACCCTTGCACATAACTGGTTGAAAAAAATATACAGGAATGAGTCGCGGGGTGAAGTATGAATATAGCAAAACAAAGTGAGCGTTTAATCGATCCTGAAATCAAAAGCATATTGGAATTACTAGGTAACACAAGCGTGGAAAAAGATAACTATCTGGTTGCACGAGAACAATTAAAAGCAGTGCTTGAATCTACTCATGTTGAACAACGGTATGATGTCAATTTCGAAGAAGTTTGGATTGACAATTTATTTGATGATTCTAAAGTCCGCTTAATCATTACCACGCCACGAAATAAATCTGAGAATGAACATCCGATGATTTATTCTGTTCATGGCGGGGGGATGGTCATAGGCGCTGCGGAATCGGAAAATGAAACCCATGCCTATTTGGCTCATCATTACAACTTTGTCGGCGTCTCTGTAGACTATCGTTTGGCCCCGGAGTATGCGCAACCAGCTCAACTGCATGATTGTTATTCAGGTATAAAATGGTGTGTCGACAACGCAAAAGAATTAAATATAGCTATTGATAAAATTGCTGTTGCTGGCGGTAGTTCTGGAGCTGGTCTAGCCGCAGGGCTTGCACTTTTTATTCGTGATTGTAAAGAGTTCACTATCCAACATTTGCGATTAGTCACGCCGATGTTAGATGACCGCATTGCTATCCAGAAGGCTCATCCATTTAATGGACATTATGCATGGGATAAGGGGAGTAACTATTTTGGGTGGAAATCTGTACTTAATCAAGAACCAGGGACGGAGGGGATTTCACCATATTTTTCCCCGGCAAGAGCTGATTCTCTAAAAGGCTTGCCTAGCACATATTTATGTGTAGGTTCAATCGACTTGTTTGCGAATGAGACACTTGATTTTGCAAAACAGTTGATGTATGACGGTGTACTAACAGAGCTGCATCTATATCCAGGTTACCATCATTTTGGCTTCGCTGTCCAAGACGCTTTTTATAGTAAAAAAGAGGCGGATAATAGCTTGAATGCCCTGTTGAGATCTTTAAACGTCGATTGATAAAAGAGAGCAGTACAGAGGAGGATCGATGTATGTATTTTAATTATTTTATTCCGGAAAGGAGTTCTATTAGTATGGAGCACGACAACAACATGGATATTTCAAAACGATCACATGATGGGAAAGTGGCAATCATTACAGGCGCCGGCAGCGGAATTGGAAGAGCGGCCAGTATCAAACTAGCTGCAAGAGGCGCCAAAGTAGTTCTTGTGGATTTTAATGAACAATCCGGGGTGGAAACACTTAATATTGTCATTAGTTGTGGTGGGGAAGGGATTTTCGTCCAAGCGGATGTCTCGAAAAGTACAGATGTACAAAATTACGTGAAAAAAGCTATGGAAGCTTACGGGAAGATCGACATCCTCTTTAATAATGCGGGAATAATGCAAAGGTTCCAACGTTTTCAGGATGTTTCCGAAGAAGAGTTCAGTCGGGTAATTGACGTTAATCTCAAGGGGATCTTTCTGGGAATGAAATATGTGCTACAGATCATGGATAAGCAAGGCTATGGGAATATCGTCAATACAGCATCAACGACTGCGATACGAGCGGAACACAGTCTCGCTTCATACACAGCTAGTAAACATGGCGTGGCTGGTTTGACGAAGGCAGCCGCCATTGAATATGTAAAGAAAGGAGTTCGGATCAACGCGATTTGTCCAGGCGGAGTGGCGACGAGTATGACAGCGGCCGTGCCACAAGAACTGCATGAAAGCGGGTATGTTCCCGAAGAGCTTCCAAATATGAGAATGGGACGTTTCGCTGAGCCGGAGGAGTTGGCTGAGGTTGTAGCTTTTCTCACCTCCGATGCCTCGAGCTATATGACGGGCTCAATTGTCCTTGCAGATGGGGGATTGACCCTATAGCTGATAGGTTGCGACACAAAGCCAGACAATGAAACTGGCTAATAGGAGGAAAGGAGCGGATGAGCCTAAGTGCTATCCGCTTCTTTCCTTTCCATACGAGTCCCGTCGTTTCGTGATATAGTAGATGCATTCTGGAATCGAAACGAGGTTGAATCTTCATGAGCACGACAATTAGTGTGCTGCTGGTGGACGACGAGCCGCTGGCGCTGGAGAATGTGTACGAGATGGTCGACTGGCAGGCGCACGGGTTCACGGTTGTCGGTCGAGCGACGAGCGGTCGTAAGGCGCTGCAGTTGTTCGAACAGTGGCGGCCGCATATCGTCATCACCGACATCTCGATGTCGCCGATGAGCGGGATGGAGCTGGGCGCGCGGATCCATAGTCTGGCTCCCGAGACCAAGCTGCTGTTCCTTACCGCTTATCGCGACTTCGACTATGCCCGGCAGGCGCTCGAGCTGCGTGCCGCCAATTATCTGCTCAAGCATGAGATCAGCAACGACCGGCTGCTGACGCAATTGCTGGAGATCAAGCGCAGCATCAAAGCCGAGGTAATCGATCGGGAGCATGCGCTGCGGCTAATGCTGCGCAACCTGCTGGCGGGCAGGTTCGCTCCGCAGGACGGGCCGCTACTCGCCGCGGCCAAGGAGCGTCTCGAGCGGCAGACAGCGATGTTCTACTGGGAGGTCGGATGTCGGGTATGCGCTGATGGCGGGCGGTATGCCGATCGGGTCACGGGCGAGTCGACCGGTATGATCGAGAGAGCGCTTCTGGAGCAGGTGGAGCAGGTGCAGGAGGTTATCATCCTGGAGCAGGAGAGAGGCCAGCTCGCGCTCGTGGCGCTGCCTGTGCCGAATAGCCAGCTCATCGTTCAGTACAGCATGCAATCGACGGCCTACGCGTTGCAGCGTCTGCTGAGTCTGCATACCGGCTCGGAGCCGACGCTCGTCATGAGTGCGCTGGATCGCCGTGATCCAGGACAGCTGGCGGCGGATATGCAAGCCGTCTATGACTACGCTCTGCTGCTGCCGCCGCGCTCGCTGTTCCTGCCGGAGCAGGCGCGCGCCGCCGAATCGACGCCGTCTCGCCCTTATGCCGCCTGGAAAGAGCTGATTCAGTCCCGGGAAGCCTGGGACGAGCTGCAGACCCGGCTGCAGCACATGGTCCGGCATGGCGATCTGACGGAGATGCGCGGCTTCCTGAGCCAGTTGCCTGGCTGGATGGCGCCGGCGCAAGTGCCGCTGCAGCGCACACTCGGCAGCGGTATCGCCGAGATTGTCGATGCGGTCATCGCGCTGCTCGCATCACATCTGGAGCAGGCGTCCCCAGCGAAGGGATATTCAAGGTGGGTCGTCAGGGCGATGGAGGATGTACAGCAGCACTATGCCGACCCCGATTTGACCCTTGACGCGATTGCCGCCCGACTGCAGATCAGCAGCATCCACCTGAGGACGACGTTCAAGCGCGAGACGGGCCAGTCCTTGCTGGATTATACGACTGATTATCGAATACGTGTCGCCAGGAAGCTGCTGGAGGAAGGCGAGCTGAAAATCTATGAGGTGGCGGAGAGAGTCGGATACAAGACCAGCCAGTACTTCAGCCAGGTGTTCAAGCGCATGACAGGCAGTCAGCCGAAGGACTATAACGGCCAGGAAAGCGGTGGCTAAGCGATGCATACGATCCGCAACAAAATTCTCGGCAGCGTCATTCTGATCGTTATTTTGTCGCTCACCGCGATTAGTCTGCTGGCTTACGAACGGTTCTCGTCGATTCTGGAGGAGCAGGCGCTGGCGGAGAACAGCATCCATCTGGAGCAGGCGGCCTTGCAGGTGAATCAGATCATCGAGGACGTATACAAGTACGCCGGGAACATGGTCAATGACGAGCTGCTGCAAGCTTTTGCAAGCCGGACAAGCTACCCTTCGGTCTACGAGGAGCTGGAGGCATACGGCGATGTCGTCACGCAGCTGAGGAAATTCAATGTGCTCCGCGATTATCTGGAGAGCTCGGCGATCATCCGCGAGGATGGCAAGGTTTATTGGTCCTCGCTCTATTCCGATCCTTACTTTGAAGAACTGCTGAATCAAGATTGGTATCAGAGCCGCATTCGCACCGATGCCAAAAGCGGGTTTACGATTCCTCATGATGTGTTGAGTCCCGGACCGAAAAAAGTAGTCAGCTTTTTTATCCGCTTTGATCCCAAGTATGGCGGCGTCCTGCTGCTCAACCTCGATTACGATGTGTTCGCGTCGATGTTCGACTACCTGGAGACGAACTTCGATCAGTATGCCTGGGTAGAGCAGGACGGCTATGTCTGGCACAACCGCGACATCCCCGAGGCGCGACTGGCTGCGGCTGCGGCCTTGACGGAGCCCGGGCTGGCGAAGAACAACGTTCCGGACGGCTACTACTTGAGCACACACTTCGACAGGACGGACTGGTCGCTCGTCACGTTTACGTCCAAGGACCGCTTCTATGAGCTGGTCGGCTATGTACTGCGGTACTGGGCCGTCTTTGTTTTGCTATGCCTGGTCATGTGCATTATTATCTTCTATCCGATCATTACGAGCATTACGCGGCCGATCTCCCAGATGTCACGGGCGATGAAGCAGGTGTCGATGGGCAACTACAATGTCAAGTTGGCGTTCAAAAGTCAGGACGAGTTGGGCATACTGAAGCATGGCTTTGAGAAGATGATCGGCGATATCCAGGAGCAGATTGTCGAGAAGGTCGAGCAGGAGCGCTGGAAAAGGCAAATGTCGACTGAGCTGTTGTTTGCCCAAATCAACCCGCATTTTATCTACAATACGCTCAATACCGTCGTCTATATGGCCCGGAAAGCGCAGCACAAGCCGATTGAAGAGATGATGGAGTCGTTTATCAGTGTACTCCACGATGCAGTGAAGCTGGGAGAGAATGGATTTTATACGACCATAAGAGACGAGCAGAGCATCATTGACCATTATGTGCGCATCCAGCGTTACCGATATGCAGACAGCTTTTCGCTGCACTGGCGCGTCGAGGATCATGCGCTCGACTGTGTGGTGCCCAAAAGCATGCTTCAGCCGCTCGTGGAGAACGCCATCTTCCACGGATTCGCCGACCAGGAGGAGAGCGGACATATCGTCATCGACATCAGGCTCCAGAGGGACCGGCTGATCCTGGCCGTCAGCGACAATGGCAGAGGCATGGACGAGCGCCTCCAGCAGCAGTTGATGCGCGGCGAAGCGCCGATGCACGACAAGGGACGCGGCGGACTGAAGCCGATCGGTCTGGCCAATATTCGCGATCGCATCAAATATCTGTACGGCGATGAAGGCGAGATGCGCCTCGCCACCGCGACCGGGGGCGGCCTGATGGTGACGATCGAGGTTCCGGCTACCCCTACGCTTCAAGCCTAGTCAGGTCCGACAAGCAATATCGGATTCTATACAAAACTATCGGATTGTCCGCTTGTTGGTCCCCGCTCCTGGAAGTATAGTACGTGTAGAGCAGTTGACCCGGCATAGCAGACGGAGGAGAGCTGCTCGACAATTGCAAAATCTAGGGGGATAACAGCAATGGAACGAAAAAGAAACAAAACCGGCACGGCCATGACGTGTTTGGCGCTCAGCCTCATGATCGTAGCCGCCGGATGCAGCTCCAATAACGCCAACAGCGGCAATGCCGGCGACAGCAATCCGGATGCGCCGGTCAAGCTGACCGCATGGGGCTGGGACAAAGCCTGGTTCGACGCAACGGCGGCCGAATTCACCAAGCTCCACCCGAACATTACTTTTGATTTTGTTGAAGTATCGGCGGGCGATTACCTGAAAAAGGTGCAGACCTCGATCGCTTCCGGCTCCGAGCTGCCCGATATCATCTGGGCCGAGGAAGCGTTCCGCGGCGCGATGTACGAGCTTAACGTGCTCGAGGATATCTCGGCGGAGCCTTACAACTTCGATGCGTCGAAGCTGTTGGACTTCGAGCTGCCGCTGCTGACCAACAGCAAGGGCGAGCTGGTCGGGCTGGAGCAGTCCGGATCTCCGGGCGCACTCGCCTACAAGCGCGACCTCGCCAAGCAATACTTCGGCACCGACGATCCCCAGGAGCTATCGGCCATGTTCCCGGACTGGGACACCTTTATCGAGAAGGGCAAGGAAGTCGTCCAGCAAAGCGGCGGTAAAACCTTTATGCTGGGAAGTCTGATGGACGCCTACACGATCCTGTCCAAACAGGGAACGACGGCCGTAGTTGACGGAACAACTGTCAATAGCGGCGTCATGCTGGAGGTGTTCCAACAACTGCAAGTGATGCGGGACGCCCAGACCGAGGGCAAGCTGGGCATGTGGTCGCCGACCTGGAACGCTTCGTATTCGCAAGACAACATCATCTTCTATCCAGCGGCCAACTGGTCGCCGCAATTCGTCATCAAGCCGAACGACAAAAACAGCACCGGCCGCTGGGGGCTGATGGTGCCTCCGGGCGGCGGGTATCCATACGGCGGTACGACCATCGGCATCTGGAAGGACAGCAAAAATAAAAATGCAGCCTGGACCTATATGAATTGGCTGCTCGCCACGGACGAAGGAGCGGAAGCGTCGTTCAAGACAGCCAACTACATCTTGCCGCTCAAATCGTTCTTTGAAGATACCTCCAAGCTCTCCTCGGGACCGGACGAGTTTTTCGGCGGACAGGACCTGGGCAAGTTCTGGGTGGATGAAGTGTTCCCGAGCATGCAAGCCAAGCCAGTGACCAAGTACGATCAGGACATCTATTCGGCCTCCGAGCTGGTGCTCGAGACGATGGCCCAGGATCCGAACTTCAATGCCGAAGAAGCTTTGAAGAGATGGCAAGAGCAATTGACCAAAAATCATTCCGATCTCACCTTTGAATAGACGAAAACCCGCAGGCGGTCGGCGCGTGTCTTATCCTCGTGCCGGCCGCTCTTTATTCGCAAGCGACAGGAGAGAGACAACTATGAAAGCAAGCGGCTTGAGCCGAAAAAATAAATGGCCGTATCTGTTTATTGCTCCGTACTTCATCTCATATGGCATATTAAGTCTGTTTCCGATCGTATTTACGCTCTATATGAGCTTGACGGACTGGGATTTGTACGGCAACCGCAACTTCATCGGATGGGATAATTACAAGCAGTTGTTTTTTCACGACAGTTATTTTTGGAAATCGTTGCTCAATGTGTTTATTTTTCTGATCGGCTATCTGCCGGCCCTTGTCATCGTAGGCATGCTGATCGCCAGCGTCATCGAGAGCAAGCTGATTCGGGGAAAAACGTTCTTTCGGCTCAGCGTATTCAGCGCTTATATGACAACTCCGGTAGCAGTCGGCATTATCTTCGCACTCTTGTTCGACTGGCAGGGCGGATTTCTGAATCAACTGTTCGTAGAGCTCGGGTGGATGGATCAGAAGATTAACTGGCTAGGCTCGGCAGAGTCCGCGCGCTGGATCGTCATTATGATGGTATTCTGGAAAAACCTCGGCTACTTCGTTATGTTCTACACAGCCGGGATGGCCAGCATCGACCGGTCGATCTATGAAGCGGCCGTCATCGACGGCGCCTCGGCCAAGGACGTCTTCCTGCGGATTACGATGCCGCTGCTCAAGCCGATCAACCTGTTCCTGATCATCACTTCGATCATCAGCGGTCTGCAGTTGGTCGAGGAGCCGATGCTGCTGTTCAGCGGCTGGGCCTCCGGCTCGAGCATGGTTGGCGGACCCGACGGTTCCACCTTTACGCCGATCTGGTACATGTTTGACGCTTCGTTCGACAGCAGCGCCTTCAAGTACGGCAAGGGAGCATCGATCGCCTATTCAACCTTCCTGTTCATCGCATTCTTTTCTATCATGAGTATCAAATGGTTTAACAAGGAGGACAAAGGCAGATGAATGGTTTAAAGAAATGGGTCACTGTCGTGTCCCTCAGCTTGTTTTGTCTGATCTTCCTGTTCCCGTTCTACATGATGATCGTGATGGGCACGTACTATTCTGAAGATTTGTTCCGCACGCTGCCGATCCTGCCCAGCAATTATCTGTTGGAGAACCTCAAGACGATCATGTCGGCCAACTTCCTGCTTAACTACTGGAACAGCTTTTACGTCGCCGTCCTGTTTACCCTTCTCGCCGTGGGAGTTGCCGGACTGACGGGCTACGCTTTCGCCAAGTTCGACTTCAAGGGGCGCAACGCCCTCTACGGCTTCATCCTGGCAACGATGATGATCCCTGGCCAGCTCGGCCTGATCGCTTATGTCATGGAGATGAAATGGTTTGGACTGAACAATACGCATGCGCCGCTCATTCTGGCGGCTCTGAACAATGCGTTCGGCGTATTTTTCATGTCGCAGTTTATCCGTTCCTCGGTGCCGACCGAGGTCATCGAGAGCGGCCGGATCGACGGCTGCAGCGAACCGGGCATCCTGATCCGCATCGTCCTGCCCTTCATGCTGCCGGCGATGAGCACGCTCGGTCTGATCAGCTTCCTCGGTTCGTGGAACAACTACCTGCTGCCGCTGGTTACCATCAACAAGCCTGACCTGTACACGCTGCCGCTCGGCATAGCCAATCTGTCGACCGTCTTCCGAACCGACTATTCGGCGAGCATCCTGGGGCTGACTCTCGGCACCTTGCCGCTTATTATCCTGTTCCTGTTCGGCTCGAAGACGCTGGTGCAAGGCTTGACCGGCGGTGCCGTGAAGGGCTAATCCGAGGGAGGACTTAGGAGATGAGACATCCGCTTAACCAACGCAAGACGCTGCGCGCGCATGAGTTTATGCTCGGCGTATGCTATTACCCCGAGCACTGGCCGGAGTCGATGTGGGACGAGGATTTCCGGCGCATGAAGGCGATGGGCTTCACCACCGTTCGGATGGGGGAGACCGCCTGGAATGTGATGGAGCCCGAGGAAGGCAAATATGATTTCTCGCTGTTCGATCGGGCCTTGGAGGCGTGCGGTCGCCATGGGCTGGAGGTTATTATGGGAACGCCCACCTACGCGCCGCCCGCTTGGCTGACCGAGCGTTATCCGGAGGTTTTGCGCGTCGATTTCAGAGGCACGGTCATGCGCCACGGCTCCAGACGCCACTACAATTATACGTCGCCTGTGTATTGGCGGCTCTGTCATGATATCGTCGCTGCGCTCGTCGAGCATTACCAGTCCCATCCGCTCGTCATCGGCTGGCAGATCGACAATGAGCTGAACTGTCATTCCGACATGAGCTTCGCCGAGAGCGACCACGAGGCGTTCCGGGTCTGGTGCCAGGAGCGTTACAGCGATCTGGCGGGATTGAATGAAGCATGGGGAACGGCGTTTTGGGCGCAGACGTATACGTCCTGGAGCCAGGTCAGCCTGCCCTTGCCGACCGTCACTTATCATAGTCCGAGCCAGTTGCTGGATTTCTACCGCTTCACCTCGGATTCGGCGATCCGCTTCGCCGAGCAGCAATATGCGTTGATCAAGCAGATCGCGCCGCATCAATTTGCTACGCATAACGGCATCTTCGGCAACATCGATTATCGGCCGTTCACAGAGCGGACGGTTGACTTCTTGTCCTACGATTCCTACCCGTCGTTCCAACTGATGCGCGAGGATCTGCCGATCCGGGAGAAGGACAAGCTGAGCGGCAAGCATCTGAGCCGGATGCGCGGCTACTCTGCCAAGTATCTCATCCTCGAGCAGCAGGCCGGGCCCGGCGGCCAGACGGGCAACGGCTTGAACAACGACCGCAGAGACTATCTGCAGGTCGCGCCGAAGCCCGGACAGCTGCGGCTATGGACCTGGCAATCGATCGCTCACGGCGCCGACGGAGTGCTGTACTTCCGCTGGCGCACGTGCCCATACGGAGCCGAGACGCTGTGGCATGGCCTCAACGACTACGGCAATCAGCCGAACCGTCGGCTGGACGAGGCTTCCCGGATCGCCGGGGAGACGCAGCGGCTGTCATCGCTGATCGTCGGCACGAAGGTGCGCGCGACGACGGCGATCCTGACCGACTATGACAATGATAGCAACTGCAAGATCGATCGACACACCGGGCCGGACTACTGGCGCAGCGAGGAGGACATCTATCTGGCCTTGAGCGGCCGACATCTCGGCGTAGATGTGCTGGACCTGGGCGTGGCGTCGGAAGAGGGGGGGCTGGAGGGTATCGGGCTGGTGTTCGTGCCCAACGTCCAGATCCTCGAGGAGCGTGACTTCGCACCGTTGGAGAACTTCGCCCGCGAGGGTGGCACCGTCGTCTTCGGTCCGCGCAGCGGCTACAAGGACCGTCGCAATCATGCGCACCAGTTGCCATTCCCGGGCGTGCTGCGACGGCTGAGCGGCATCGCCGTCGAGGACCTGACGATGGTGACCGAGCCCGCGCTTCAGCGGATCGAATACGCCAGCGGGCAGAGCGCCGCCGCTCCGACGCTGCACGAGATCCTGCGGCCGGAGGCGGAGGCGGTAGAGGTGCTGGCTCGCTATACAGGCGACGATTACTACAAGGGCGCGCCGGCGATAACCGTCAGAGCTGTGGGCGCAGGCCGCATCGTCTATTGCGGGACCTTTTTCACGCTCGACAACGTCTATGCGCTGCTGGATGCGCTGGGCGTCCAGGACGGCTTCGCCGACTGGGGCGCTCTGCCTGCGGAGGCGGAAGCGATCTACCGCGAGGACGCCGACGGCAAGCGCTACGCCGTCATTATGAATTTCGCGTCCAAGCCGACTCGGCTGACGCTGAAGCATCCGCTCCATGACCATCTGAGCGACCGTCGGCTACCATCGGACCACGAGCTCGAACCGTACGGTATCCGCTGGCTGGCCTTGTAGCTCATCGACCAGTCGCAGACAGCTACCCATATTATGATAGAGCCCGAACTGATTATAGTTCGGGCTTTACTTTATTGTAAGTAGATGCTGTAGACAATAATAATATCCCAAGGCGAATTATTATATGGTAACGGTTACTTTATTGCATGGGCATACTGTAGTCGGCAGGGTACACTTGAGATGCATCAACGACGAACCAACATTATGAGGGGGCAAGGATATGTCTACACTGCAGAAATCACTGGGTATGCTGGTCATCGCCGGCTTGATCCTTGGAGGATGCTCTACAGGCAACGACAACGGATCGAACGGAGAACAAAGTACAGCTAAACCGGGAGAAGCAAGCGACCAGCCTGTCGAAATTACAATCTACGGGAGCTGGAGCACGGAGCAGGAAAAGGGCAAAGCGCTTAAAACGCTACTGGATGAATACAGCGCGGCAAGCAATGGCAAAGTTAAAGTTAACCTGGACATCAACTCGGAATGGTCGATGTATGTGGAGAAGGTCAAGACGATGATCGCAGCCAATCAGACGCCGGATTTGTTCTCTTTCAACTTTAATCCCAACGATTTGTCCCGGCAGAAATCAGGCAAGCTGATTGATTTCCTGCCCTATATGGACGAGGAGTGGAAATCCCGCTTTAATCAGGCGGAGCTGGATACGATGATGGTGGACGGCAAGCTGAACTCTGTGCCGTTCGAACGCTCCGGACTGTTGTTCTACTATAATAAGGAGCTGTTCGCCAAAGCCGGCATCGATCAGTTCCCTCAAACCTGGGATGAGTTCTTCGAAGCGGCTGACAAGCTGGAGGCTATCAACGTTGCGCCGATCTCGTTGATGACTGCAGGCGATGCCTGGCATACCGCCAATGCATTCTCCTATCTGGTCGGTAGCGCTGGCGGACCCGATATTCTCAAAACCGGGGAATCGCTGAATACGCCGGAGATGGTAAAGGCCGCCGAGATGCTCCGCAAGTTGTTCGACTATACGACAACCGATGCGCTCGGCGCGGATTACTCCGTCAGCGCCAATCACTTCCTGTTGGGCGATACCGCGATGATCGTAGACGGACCATGGATGAGTGGAAGCATCGAAGCGGATATGCAAGACAAAATCGGCATTGCCGGCGGCCCTACGTTTGGAGATGGCAAAATGGAACCCGGCTTTATCGTAACCGATGCGCTTACCCCTTGGGCCGGCGGCATCCAGGAGTCCAAGGAGAAGGAGCAGGCGATTGTGGACCTGATGAAATTCCTTACCTCTCCGGAGAGCAGCAAACGGTTGTTTATCGAAGGTGGCGTATCGTTGTCTGCCAAGTTCGACCTGACCGAGGAGGACAAAAGCAAAATCAGTCCCGTGCTCTCCACGTTCACGGATGTAACGGGCAATGCCTCGCAAAGCCTGGTACAAATTGCGCGCGTCATTACGCCGGGCGCATCGGCCGAATTCGCTTCCTTGCTTGAAGCGCTGGTGATGGATCAAGTGACGCCTGAGGAATTTGTACAAAGACTGGATGAAGCGAACAAATAATCGGGACGGCTATACGCATCGGTAACAGAATAGTAGAAAGGCAGGGGAGAGACCATCCCCTGTCCATGGAAGGAGTGTTCCGGATGCTGGCGAGACGCCATATTGCGATGTATCTGTTCCCCATTATTGCATTTACATGTATGTTTCTATTGATCCCGCTCGGCTTTGCCATCTATGTCAGCTTTCAGAGCTGGAACGGACTAAGTCCGATGGAGTTTGTCGGATGGGGGAATTACGAGCGTATTTTCAGTGATCCTGTGTTTATCCGATCCTTGATGAATACGGGACTATGGGTGCTCGCTGCCATTTTTCTTCACATTCCGCTCGGTTTGCTGCTGGCCTTGATTTTGTCCAAACGCCCCCGTGGCTGGAAATTTTTCCGCACGGCCTTTTTTTTACCCAACGTAATTTCGTCTACGGCGCTTGCCTTGATGTGGTATTTTATATTTCACGTGAACCTTGGACTATTAAACGGGTTTTTGAGCACAATAGGGTTGGAGAGTTGGCAGCGTCCATGGCTGACGGATCTGCAGACGGCGCTGCTGACGACGCAGGTCCCTTTTATTCTGTATGTTGGCGTGACGATGGTAATCTTCCTGATGCAAATTACGACCATCCCGAACGATCTGTACGAGGCTGCCGAGATCGACGGGGCGTCGGGCTGGCAAAAGGACCGATATATTACGATTCCGTTGTTGGCGGGGACAGTAGCTGTGAACATCATTTTTAACGTAACGGCTTGTCTGCGTATGTTCGAATATCCGTTGCTCATCACTGGCGGCGGCCCCGCAAAAGCAACGATGAATATTTCAATGTATATTTACACCGAAATGATGAGTGCCAACCGCTACGGCGTTTCGCTGGCAGCAGGCGTGCTCACGATTGTATTTGGTGTGCTGGTGATCGGCGTGCTGCTCAAGGCCGTCCGCATGATGATGGGAAGGGGCTGACAACATGAAGCTGATCCGCAATCTGATTTTGACGCTTTTTATGATGCTGACGATGGGCCCTTTCCTGTGGCTGACCATTTCCTCCTTCAAATCCAACCGGGAATTGTTTGCCGAACCGTTTGGCCTGCCGGAGGTATGGCGACTGGAAAATTACGTGTCGGTTTTTGAAAGCATGCCGATTCCGCGGTATTTTCTCAACTCCATCTGGGTTTCCGGACTGGCAACTGTGCTGACGCTGCTTGTGGCAACGCTCGCGGCCTATATGCTCACATTCCGATTTAAGGGAAAGAGCTTCTGGGTTTTATTCGTAACCATCGGGATTCTGATCCCGACCAATGCGTTTATGGTGCCGTATTATTACATCGTGAACAGTATCGGCCTGTACGATTCGCTGATCGGCGTTGCGCTGGTCTATACGGGCATGATGCTGCCCTTCACCTTTATTATCATCAAAAATTATATGGATGCGATCCCGCATGAGCTGAAGGAAGCAGCTTACATGGATGGTGCCGGGCTGCATCGCTGCTTTTTCTCGATCATGCTGCCTGTCAGCTATCCGAGCATGTTCACGGCTGCCATTTTCCTCATTATTAATGCCTGGAATGAGCTTTTGTTCGCCAATCTGCTCACGCAAAGCGAAATGAACCGCACCTTGCAGGTGGCGATTCGGTTTTTCTTGTCTCAGTTCCATACGGATTATCCCAAGGCATTTGCTGCGATGATGATCGTGATCTTGCCGACCGTCCTCATGTACTCCCTCTTTAGCGAAAGGATCATTGGCGGTTTGACGGCTGGTGCAGTAAAATAGCGTAAAATGGCAACCTAGAGGTGAACGCGATGAAAGTCCTGATCGTCGACGATGAAGCGATTATCCGTGAAGGCATGAGAAGCATGATTTCCTGGGAGGAAGCCGGCTTCACCGAGCTGATGGAGGCTGCTGACGCCCGTGAAGCGCTGGAGCTGATCGAAGCCCGGCAGCCCGATCTAATTATTACGGATATCTTCATGCCCGAGATGTCGGGCATTGAGTTTGCAGAGCAGGTCAAGGACAAATACCCCTCTATTCAGATCATTATACTGACCGGATACGAGAAGTTTGAATACGCCAAGGAGGCCATTCGGATCGGTGTGGCCCAGTATATGGTGAAGCCGTTATTCCCGGAGGAGCTGGCCGCCGTTGTGCGCGAGGTTACGAACGGAATTGAGAAGCAGCGTGGCGAAGAGCGGTGGAAGCAGGATGCCGCAAGGCGTCTGGATCAATACAATCCGATCGTTACGGAGAAATTCTGGCGCGATCTGCTGGCCGGAGCCCATAAGAATCCGCAGATCATCCGTGAGCAGCAGCAGCAGCTTGGCATTAGCCATGACAGGCAGCGGGTGCAATGCATCTCTATCCAGACCCGGCCGGAGCTGACGACTTCTTCTTACAGCAGAAGCGATCTGCAGCTTCTTGCGTATGCGGTTCGCAATATTGCCGAGGAGATGTTTCAGGAATGCAACGTTCACTTCTGCGAGATCGAACCGTTTCAACTCTATGCCTTGTTTTTGGAGCCGGTGGCAGAGGAAAGACTGCATCACTTGCATTACAATATTGAAGGCTTGCTCAAGCTGAAGGTCTTCATCGGGATCGGAATGAATTATCGGGAAATAGACGAGCTTCCCCTGTCAGCACGTGAGGCGGATGAAGCGGCACAGCTGCTGCTGTCCACTGGCGAATCGGGCGTTGTCCGGTACGACCAGATACAGGACAAAAAAAGCAGCCGCGTACATTACCCCTATGCAGAGGAGAAGCAACTGCTTCAGGAGATGCGATTCGGGACGCTCCAGGCCCATTCGGGCTGGCTGTCCCCCTTTGTGAAGGCCTTGAACGACCAGGCGGCAGCGTTCCCCGTGCGAAAACTGATCTATGTCCAATTGCTGAGCGCTGTCTATCGTCTGGCGGATGAATATGAGCTTGAGGATGCTCTGGGGGCTTTCCCGCAAAACTACCGGCTGATTGAACGCGCAGTGGCAGAGCCCGAGATCCAGTTGCTTTTCCAGGAGCTGTTTAATCGATTTGTCGGAGGTCGCAGCCGGGCTCAGGCAGGTTATGTGGAGCGGTTGGTGGAAGAGGCGATTTGTCTCATCGACCAACAATACCCGAATAATTTGTTCTCTGTCGGTACGATCGCCGAGGAGTTGAAGGTTTCACCCAAATATTTGTCCCGCATTTTCCGAAAGGTCACGGGGAAGACCTGTATTGATTACATCACTCAGGTCCGGGTGGAGCAGGCGAAGGAGTGGTTGCGTAGCACTTCTCTACGTAGCCTGGAGATTGGCGAGAAGGTGGGTTACCCCAATCCGAACTATTTCAGCCTGGTCTTCAAGAAGCAGACGGGAATGTCGCCGACGGAATATCGCCAGGCCTCCGGGAATACTTCGTTATGAAACCGATCCAATCGATCCAGGGCAAGATGATCTTGCTGTTCCTGCTGCTTCTGATTGTACCGTTAATGTTGTGTCTGATCTATGTTTATGCCATGGTGCAAGACAGTATCGAGCAAACCTATGCGCGCCATCAGCGTCAAACCGCCGAGGCGCTGTCTGTGGATGTGGCCAAATGGCGATATCAATACGAGGACCTCGCGCTTCGTATTTTTGGGGATTCGATTGTTCAACAAGTACTGCGGGAGTCGGGTGCCCCGGAGGATGCGCGGCTCTCCGGCTTGCGAAGCAACGCCCGCACCAAGCTGGTGCAATATGCCGAGAACAGTCCGTATATCAGTATGATCTATATTATGGACAATCAGAAGCACGTGATCGGCAGTACCGATCCGACTGTCGGAGCCCTGTCCGACATGCTGAGACTTACGGAGGAATCGGTTAAATTATCGGGCCGTCCCGGCTGGGACAGCGCAGGCAGCGATCGGTCGATCACGCTTTATCAGCAAGTTGTAGATAATCAATTTGATTTGAATCAGGGCATCGGCCATTTGTTCATTATTTTGAATCGGGCTGAGCTGTACAACAGCTTCAAGCAATTTACGCTGGATGCCGGTCAGCAATACGGCATGGCAGACCGACAGGGAGGCCTGCGCCTCGCGACTGCGGACGATCTGGACATGTCGCAGTGGGCGCCCCGCCCGAGTGCAGGAGACAGCGGCTTGACCGGATATCGTCTGCTGGAGACGGACAAGGGCAATTATGTCTATTACGGCATCGAGCAGGAGGGCTGGCTGCTAGCCACCTGGATTGCGGAAGCCGAAAACAAGAAGCCGGTACGAAGCACACTGGTTGTCCTGTTGATTATTAGCGGCGCGTTGCTGATTTATATGATGGTGATGATTGTGTTCATATCCGACCGCATTACGAAGCCGCTCCGATTAATTCACCGAGCGATGCGGCGAATCGGCCGAGGCAAGCTTCAGCTCAAGGTCCCGGTGCTCAGGGATGATGAGATCGGTCAGGTGGGGACAACCCTCAACAAGATGTCGGAGGAGATTGAACGATTAATCGAACGCAATCGCATCGTGGAAAAGAAGCGGCGGATCATACAGTTGCGAACGATGGAGTATCAGATCAATCCGCATTTTCTCTACAATACGCTGGATTCAGTCAATATGTTGTCCCGCAAATATGACGATTCGCGGATCGGCGACATTGTGACCTCGCTATCCCGGCTGTTCCGGCTTGGGTTGAACCAAGGCAAGGAGACCGTCACCGTCGCCCAGGAGCTTGAGCATGTGGGCTATTACTTGAAAATTCAACAGATTCGCTTTGCCGAACGGCTGACCTGGGAATATGAGTGCGATGAGTCGCTTGCCGCTTGCCGGATCATCAAGTTTATTTTGCAGCCGCTTGTAGAGAACAGTATCGTTCATGGCATTCGCAAAATAAACCAACAAGGGTTCATTCGTATCACGGTTCGAAGAGAGGAGCATCATTTATGCTTCCAAGTAAGGGATAACGGAGTGGGCATGAGTCAGGCCAAGCTTGAGCAGTTGAGAGGCGCACTGAAGCTGGAATTTACAGAGGATATGGAACAGGCTTCGACCGATACGGGCTTTGGCTTGTGGAATGTGGATCAGCGGATTAAGCTTCATTACGGCAAATCTTACGGTCTGGAGTTGGATAGCAGGGAGGGAGAAGGGACAGTCATTACGATCCGACTGCCTTATGAGGAGCATATGGACAAAAACGAGGAAGGATTTGATTAGCAATGAGTACCTATTCCTATCAGGTGGGCGTTAATCTCGGGGGTTGGCTATCGCAACGCGAGGTTGCCCAGGGATTGAGCGGTCTGGATCTCGAGGCGCACAGAAGCAGCTTCATTACGAAAGAGGATATCCAGCGAATCGCAGATTGGGGCTTCGACCACGTCCGGTTGCCCTTTGACTATGAATTGCTGGAGGACGATGAATCTCCGTTTCAGTACAAGGAAGACGGATTTGCATGGATCGACCGTTGCCTCGACTGGTGCCGCGACAGCGGATTGGGTATTGTATTGGACTTCCATCGCGCACCGGGACAAAACTATGCGCCGGATGCTCCGAATCCGCTACTCCACGACTCGAACAACCGTAGACGCTATTTGGCGATATGGAGAGAGCTCGCTAACCGTTACAAAAACATTCGCGAAGGGCTGGTCTTTGAATTGCTCAACGAGGTAGTGGATAACACCTGCTATTTGTACAAAAATCTGATTCGCGACGGTTTAACGGTCATCCGCGCGATCGATTCGCAGCGTGTCGTCATCGTCGGCGGCAATCAATACAATAGTGTATTTGCACTGAAGGAACTGCCGTTATACGATGATCCGCATGTCATTTATAATTTTCATTTTTATGAGCCAATACCGTTTACGCACCAGCGAGCTTATTTTTCTGAAGATATGCAGGCCTATGCTACAACCGTCACCTATCCGGGGACCTTCCCCGAATTGTCTTCATTTCTGGATAAGCACCCTCAATACGCCGCCAAGAACAGCGCGTATGTCTGGACCGTCAATGACCAGGAGCAAATGATTCGTAATTTGGAGGAGGCTCGGTTGTTCCTCGAGCATACCGGCAAGCGGCTATATTGCGGCGAGTTTGGAGCGATTCACGGAACGCCTCAAGCAAGCAAGCTAGCCTGGCTGCACGATTTGACCGAGCTTCTTCAGAGCTACGGAATCGGCCGCGCCTATTGGTCCTATAAAGAAATGGATTATGGACTCGTTGATTTGCGGGGCAATGTACTCGATAGCGATGTCATACAAGCCGTCGTCCGAGGAAATCGCTGATCATGCGGTCATACTGGCACCCCCGCATAGCTTGATGTCAAGACCATACTTCAATATAACAAAAGCTGCCATGGGCCTTAGCCTGTGCAGCTTTTTTGGGTCGAGCCCGGCCATTTTTTACGAAATAGATGTATTTGTTTATGGTTTGCTGCAACAGGAGAGAGACCCGGCCGGTCAGATCCTATCAAATGTTGCAGCTTCACCATTGAAAAGTGCATGTCCTGGCAGCAACTGGCTGTGATAAATTAGGAGGCGTAATTGACATTGGCCGTTATGATAACGGTTACAAAAAATGCGAGGAGGCTTCAAAGTGAGAAAATGGAAGGTTAAAATCGGCTTAGTTGCAATGTCCGTCATGCTGACCCTAGGCGTGCTGCCGCCCTTCGGACCGCCGCAGGCGGCTGCGGATGAGACCGCTGTGGAGGTGCGGCTGGACGGCAACGACATTCCCGCTGACAGCGTCAACGGGCACACGTTCAAGGGCTTCGGCGTCCTGAGCGCGAACAGCACGAGCGCCCTGCTGATGGACTACAAATCGGAGCAGCCGGAGGCGTATGCCCAGATGCTGCGCATCTTGTTCGGCGGCGAGCATCCGATCATGACGCATGTGAAGATCGAGATGGGCAACGACCGCAACAACTCGACCGGTCCCGATCCGGCAACGATGCGTACGGCAGACGAGGAGGCCAATGTCGCCAGACATCCCGGGTTCCAGCTCGCCGCCGATGCCAAGAGGATCAATCCCGATCTGAAGGTGAGCATCCTGCGCTGGAGCGCGCCGGCATGGGCGGATAACAACAACGACAATATCTACACCTGGTACAAAAAAACGATTCTGGCCGCCTATCGCGAATATGGCTATATGGTCGACTACGTCAACCCGCATATTAACGAGCATGCGCCGGATCTGGCCTGGAGCAAGCAATATGCGGCGCGGGTCAAGTCGGATAACACGGGATTCGCAAGCGAGGAGGAGCAAGCGCTGTATAACCGGATCCAGACGGTCATCTCCGACGAGGTGGGGACGGGGTCGTTTGGCACTGCGATGGTAAGCGACGCTTCCTTGCGGGAAGCGGTGCCGATCGCGGCGTTCCACTACAACACTGACGACGATCGCGACGGCAACTTCAAGCGACTCGCCGACCAGTACGACATCGAGGTGTGGAACAGCGAAGCGCAAGCCACCTTCAGCAACAGCGCCTTCCGTCCGAACAACAACACTCGGGACCCTGCGGTGGAGGGCACCGGCATCGGTGGCACGGGCAGCGCCTTGGAGATGGGCAATACGATCATCAAAGGCTTCGTCAACTCGCGCCGCACGCACTTCATCTATCAGCCGGCGATCGGCTCCTTCTATGAAGGCGGCCAATATTCCTTCAAGGAGCTGCTGAGCGCCCGCGATCCGTGGTCGGGCTGGGTGCATTACGATGCCGGGCTGGATGTGCTCCGTCATTTTAGCTCCTTTGCCCGGATCGGCTGGGAGAATGAGGACAACAGCGCGGGCATCTGGCGGACGGTGACGGCGGCCAGCTCCACGGGCGCGACAGGCACCAACCCGGTCAATGGCCGCAACGGGCTGCCAAACTATATGACGTTGGCGGCACCGGACAAGAGCGACTTCTCGACGGTCATCGTCAATGATAGCGAATATCCAAAAACGTACAAAATTCAAGCGGTCAATATGGCCTATGAGGGCACCCCGTCGCTAGCCGTATGGGAGACGCGCGCGGCGGACGAGGGCCAGGCCTTCAATCGCAATTACTTGAGCTACCTCGGGCAGACTACCGCCGACGGCGACGGCGTCTATACAGTGCAGGTCAAGCCGTACTCGATCGCAACCGTGACGACGCTCGCACAGGACACGATCGAAGCAGATCCGCTCCCTGTAGAGGGCGAGCGCACCGTGCTGGATACGGACGAGACGGGAGCTGTCCGCGATACGACAGACAACATCCTGTATGCCGATGATTTCGATTATCGCGGCCAGACGGTGCCAGTCATCGGGGCAGACGGACAGATCGTCGGCCAGCAGGATTATATCGCCTCGCGCGGCGGCTCCGGCAGCGTCATCCCGCGTTATACCCATGATCGCAACGGGGCGTTCGAGGCGTATCTGGACGAATCGACACAGAACTACGTGCTCCGGCAGCAGCTCGATCGAGATCAGATGAGTCTGGGCGGCACCTGGAACGGCGGCGATCCCGTGACGGCGATCGGCGACAACCGCTGGACCAACTACCGGGCGAGCGTCGATGTCTCCTTCGAGACGAACAACACGTACGGCGGCAACAACTATGCCGCAATCGGCGCCCGCTATCAGGGGGGCGGCAGCTCGCATCAGCTAGCCGGCACGCCTTATGTGCTCAAGTTCTGGTTCGACGGGGGCTGGCAGCTGCTGATCAATGGCACTGCGACGGCCAGCGGCAACGTAGCGAGCGGAACGGGCGGCGTGAAGATCGATAACTTCGATACGGCATATGACGCTTGGCACAACCTCGCGATCCAGGTCGCCGGCAACCGCATCACGGCGTACGTGGACGACGTCCAGGTAGCCAGCTATACGGATGCCAGTCCCGAGCTGTCCGGTCGTGTAGATCTGGGGAGCGGGTATTATCATGTCCGCTTCGACAATCTGCGGGTGGAGAAGGTCGACGGCTACGTTCCGTACTATACGGAGCTGCTGGACGACTTCGAGATGTATGATCTGACGGCAGCGCGGGCGACCCGATTGATCTACAACGATCAGTGGGCGCACCGCAACGGACAAGGGATGTACCATTACCAACGGACGCTGTCGACGAGCCAGGGCGCTGGCGCAACGCTGCAGTATACGTTCGCGGGCACGGGCCTGGATATCCTCGGTCCGAATAACGGCACGGCCGTACTGGAGGCAACGGTAGACGGAGAGATCATCGTCATGTCCGCTCCGACGATCGCCTCCAGAGAGCTGTATCAGACCTACGCCTTGCGCGGTCTCGCCGAAGGAGAGCATACCGTGCAGATCCGGGTCGTCAGCGGCACGCTTGTGGTGGATGCGATCGGTATCGTGTCCGGTCATGCGACAGGCACACCGGATGCGAGCAAGCTGGCGGCGGCGCTGACTGAGGCGGAGGACGTTACGAGAGAGGAAGAGTATCTGGAGAGCAACTGGGCGCTGTTCGTAGCGGCCAGAACGGCGGCGAGCGAGGCGCAGGATGATCCTGCCGGTTATGGACTGGATCAGGAGGGGAGCGATCAGCTGGCTGCGCGGCTGACGGCTGCTCAGGATCAACTGATGATGGGCGATGTGCGCTCGCTGGCCTCGCCGCATTATGCAGCGGCCTATGTCGGAGGCATGCCGAGTCTGCCTGCTCAGGTCGAGGCGACGCATGAGGACGGTACGACCTCGATGGTAAGGGTTAACTGGCAGTTGAGCGATGTCCGTCTGGATACGCCTTACCAGACCGTTGCGGTTACCGGTACGTACGGTACGCTGCAGACGACCGCCTATGTCGAGGTGGTGCCCAAGGATATTCGGTATTTCGTAGACGTGAACGGCACCTCGCAGGCGCTCGGATTCGTCTCGCCGGCCTATCGCGCTGTAGCGGAGCTCGCCGAGGCATCGGGCAAGCCGCTGCTCAACGATGCGCCGGACCGGGTCTATAATGCCGAAGCAGGCTGGGGTCATCGCGCCGTCAGCGCGAACGGGGCTGCCCAGACCGTATCCTACAAGGGAATCGTCGCCGGCGCGTATAGCAAGCAGACGACGACAGGCATCTATACCAACAATGCCAACGGCTCCACGCTGGTGTACACCTTCGGCGATTTGCCAGCCGGCGACTATACGCTGACGCTTGGCACCTACAGCTGGTGGGCGAGCAATGCGCGGACGGAGCAAGTATATCTGGAGGTTGCCGGACGGAGCGAGCTGGTGGACACCATTGTGCTGAACACCGCTTCGTATGATGTCGTCAAGGGCTACACATTTACGCTGGAGCAGGCGGGAGAGGTCAGCTTGAAGCTGGTCGCAGCGACACAGGCCCAGTCGCCGATGCTGTCCTTTGTCGGGGTCGCGAGGGTAGCGGAGGATGATGAGCCGGATGACACGCCACCGCTGTATTTGTCCGGACCTGAGAGCGTGTTGGCGGGTCAGGCGTTTGACGCGACGCTTGGTCTGAATGCAGGGGCAGAGCGGCCATCCGGACTGGATTTCACGATTCACTTTGATCCGGAGCATGTCGACTATGTATCCTCCGAGGTACTCAAGGCAGGCTTCACGCTGGTGGATCAGTCATCTGAGCCAGGCAAGCTGCGGGTGCTGGCTGTCGATCTCGAGCCAGGGGAAGTCGATGCGGTGCTGACCGCGCTGCTGCAGCTCCGATTCCAATCGAAGTCGCGCGCGGAGTCGGTCATGAGCCAACTATCCGTGACGGACATCGTCATCGCAGATGCCGAAGGCACGGAGAGAGAGGTCGCTGAGCCGGTCACGCACAGCATCGAGATCCTCGCGCATGCGCCGGGCGATCTGAACGGCGACGGCAAGCTTGGCATCGGCGACCTCGCCCTGATGGCGTCCGTCTACTATGGCAAGACGTCGGTCGACGCCGACTGGCAGACCTACCGAAAAGCCGATCTTACCGGTGACGGCAAGATCGACATCGAGGATTTGCGCAAGCTTGCGCAGATGATATTAAGCGTATAGCGGCGATAGCTGGAAAGGGGTGTCCGAGTGCAGGCTAGAGGCTGCGCTCGGACATTTCGGCTTCGACGCGCTGCAGGAATTCTCGCGGAGACACGCCCTCCACCTTTTTGAACACCTTGCTGAAATAAAATGCGCTGTCATACCCAAGCTTTTGCGAGATTTCGTAAATGCGGCCTTCGCCGCGCTGCATCATTTCCTTGGCGACGGCGATTTTGGTTTCGGTAATATATTCCACGAAATTGATTTTGGCTACCTTCGAGAACAGGTGACTCAAGTAATTGGGGCTGAAGTTGAACACATCGGCCACATGGTTGAGCGTTAACTTGACGTTCAGATTTTGCTTGATATACGCCTGCACATTGTTCACGACCTGGGTTTTGTAGCTCTGCTTGCGGGAGGACAGCGTCGCGCAGCAGCCGTCCCGGAATCGCGTCAGCCAGTCGATGACGTCCTCTACCGCATGCATCTGATAGATGCCGCGATAGCCCTCCGGGTCGCGAGCGAAGATCTGCTCGACGATGTCCTTGCCGTCCGCGAGCAGCGAGGTAGCCATGAACAGCACGCTGCATGCGGCGTCGATGGCTGGCACGAGCGCGTCCTGCCGTCCTTCGAACGTATCGATCAGCTTTGTAATAAGGGCATGAAGCGCGCGAATATCGAGCTCCTCAAACGCCCGGCGCATCTCCGGTCGCATGAGGGAGAAATCAAACATTGCCGTTGCCGAACTCTCTGCTTCCTGCCGCGAATAGAACACAAACGTCTGCTTCCGAACTGCCTCGGGCAACGCTTGGCGCGCAACCTGATAGCTGTCCCGGATTAGGTAAGGGTCCTCGACGGCGTAGCCGATCGAGCCCATGATCGTCACATTAAAGTAGTTGCGCAGGATAAGAGCCATATGGTTCAGCAGCTGGCTAATCTCGGGCACCCAGACGCTTGCTTCCGTCGTGGGAACGGGCAGCGTGATTGCGAAATTGCGCAGGTCCAGGCTAGTTACGAAGCAAGCTCTGTCAGTCTGCAGCGTACTTTTGGCCATCTGCAGCGTGCTGGTGCAGAAGGCGACCAGCTTGTCTCCCTGGGGAGGCACGCTGTCCGGCTCGACGATCCGGCAAATGCACACCGCATAGGCGGGCTCCGACAAGTCAATCGACAGATCATCTTTATGGATAATATACTGATGGCGGCTTTCGAACAGGTTATGGAACAATCGAATAAAAAATTTGTCCCGTTGCGCATGCAGGTTGCTCCGGTAATCAAGCGTCGGCTGGTTATCGAGCGCCCGGTAATCCTCCAGCATGGCTTTAGCCTTGACGATCGAGTCGGCAAGCGTCTGCGGCGTCAGCTCCAGCTTGACCAGATAATCGGCCGCTTGCACCTCTACGGCGGCGCGAGCATATTCGAATTCCTCGTAGCTGGTCAAAATAATGAAGAATGGAACCCGGCCATATTTTTTACGAACGCTGTCTGCCACCTCCAAGCCGCTTTTGACCGGCATCTTAATATCGGTAATGACGATATCCGGTCGCAGCGCATCGATCATCTCCTCCGCTTGTCCGCCGTTTTGGGCAGTGCCGACAATCTCAATATTGTATTGCTCCCACTTGAGCATGGATTGCAGGCCGACGCATACCAAGGTTTCGTCATCTGCAATGAGTAGCTTAATCATGGTTTTTCCCCCTGCACAGGCAATAAAATAAACATTTTTGTATAATGAGAAGCTTCGCTCGCGATGGATAAGCCGTAGTTGTCGCCAAACGCGAGCCGCAGACGCTCGTGAACGCTGCGCAAGCCGGTATGGGCGAGGATGCCGGAGGCGTCGACAGGCTGCTCCGTCAGGATGGCATCGATTTTGTCCTGCGCCAGGCCGATGCCGTTATCCTCGACCGTAATGAGCAGATCCGCAGCACCGCTCGGTTCGATGCGTATGTCGATGCGACCGCTCGTGCCTTTGGGCTCGATGCCATGGAAGATGGCGTTCTCGACGATCGGCTGCAGGGTGAAGCGCGGGATGAGGCAGCCTAGCAGATCCTTGGAGACAATCATCTGCTCCATGGCAATCATGCTGCCGTAACGGTATTTCTGGATCAGGAAATAATCGTCCAGCAAAGCCAGCTCCTCCTCGAGCGGAACCAGATAACGACTGTCCTTGGCAATGTTTCGCAGCAGCCGGGACAACGAAGTAGTCATCTCCGCGATGCCGGAGGCGTTCTGGATCGTCGCCATCCATTTGATGGAGTTCAGCGTATTGTAGAGGAAATGCGGGTTAATCTGACTTTGTAGCATCCGGTATTCGAGCTCTTGCTTCTGCTTCTCGTCGGCTACCCGAGTCTCCATGAGCGCGACGATGTCCTGTGACAGCCGATTAATGCCTCGGCCCACGTCGCCCAGCTCGTTGTCCCATTCGATCATGCGGTCGACGAAAAAATGGCCCTGGGCGATTTTGTCCATTCGCTTCTTGAGCTTCTCCACCGGATTGCTAATCGTGCGGGTCAAATAAACGGTAATCAGGCCGCCCGCGGCGAGAACGAGGCAGGCTACGCCGAGCATGAGCAAAATCCATACATTGGATAACGAGATCAGCTCCTCCGTCGCCAGCGTCTGCGTCAGCGCTACGCCGCCTATGACTGGATAGGAGACGGCGATCCGGCTTGCTCCGTCCCCAGTCTCCATCCGGGACACCACAGTGTTGGAGCCGGTGGAATAATCATTGATGAAAGCGGTGTCAACGTTATCGAAAACAACCGCCTCGATCTCGTCTCCGTTAATCGCATAATGCGTGCCGCCGAGCGTCAGCAGCAGCTGCGAGCCGGAAGGCAGAGCGTAGCCGTACAGCTTGTCCGTAATCACAGTGGTGCTGGCAAGCAGATACACGGTCCCTACGGAGGAGACTTTGTCGTAGATCGGGAAGATGACGGGGATAACCTTGGCATTGGAGAACGGGTCCTGGATAATCCGTCCCCATTGCTCCGTCGCATCCTCATGAATGTCTGCTAGCAGAGACAAGCTGTGAATGTTCAAAGGCCGCGACGTACTGCTGGCAAGATTGTCCACCTGCAAAAATTTGCTGCCGTTATCCGTTGCGATCAGTCGACGCACATAACCGTTGGAGAGGTTGGTGCGAAAGTCCTCCTGCATGGACGCGTACACGCGGATCGCATCCATCGCGCTTGCGCTCTCCGATGTGAAGTAATCGACCAGCAGTGTATTGGTAGCAGAGTTGGCGCTGTTCTTCATCACATGGGCGGACAGATTTATAAGGTCCTTTTCGATAATATGAGCCACGAGCTGCAGATTGAACTCGGCCGCCTGCACCGCTGTCTTGCGCTGAAAATATGAGATCATCTCGTAGCTGAAGATCGACAGGAGCGAAGCCGTCAATAGCGCAAATATGGTCATAATCAAAATAATGCGGCGTTTAATCGTTGCATGTCTAAGCTTCCTCAAGCGTAAGCACTCCTTTGTATACGTTAACAATACCATAATTCGCGCTGCGGCAAGAAGCAGACGAATAAAAAACAAACGATAGTGCATGTTTTGAATATAATTTTGCAGGAAGCAATCTGAAAACGCTTCAAAAGATGAAGAAAGTGAAGGATTAGCCGTTAAAAATGTATCCCCTTCCATCGAATTATGGTCTAAACTTTATTGTAGATTCACAAATCGCCAGGAAAAGGGGACTGTAACATGAGATTCAAAAAGACATGGGGAATGGGACTGACCGTGATGCTCGCAGCAGGGATGTTGGCGGGGTGCGGCAGCAACAATAATGGTGGAACGCCGGCGCCGGCGGAGACGCCTGCGACCTCCACGAATACGGCTAACGCGCCGACGGAGAAAGGCAATGATCCCGTTACCTTGAAATGGGCGCTCTGGGACTGGGAAGCAACCGCTTACTATGAGCCGCTGATCAAAGCGTATACTGAAGCCAATCCTCATGTCACGATCGAATATGTCGATCTGGGCTCCACCGATTACATGACGATGCTCAGCACTCAGCTGTCCGGCGGAGCCGACCTGGACGTGCTGACGATCAAGGATATTCCCGGCTACGCCAACCTGGTCAAGCAAAATCACCTGGAGCCGCTGAACGGCTATATCGGCGACAGCGGCATCGACAAAGCCGCCTATGGCGGTACAGTAGAGCAGATTCAAGTCAATGACGAGGTGTACGCGCTTCCGTTCCGCAGCGATTTCTGGCTGATCTATTATAACAAGGATCTGTTCGACAAGGCTGGCGTGCCTTATCCGACCAATGATATGACGTTCGATCAGTACGAGGAGATCGCCCGCAGCGTCACTTCGGGCTCCGGCGCAGAGAAGGTATACGGGGCCCATCATCACACCTGGCGCAGCGCCGTTCAATTGTTCGGCATTTTGGACGGACAGCACTCGGTCGTTGACGGCAATTACGATTTCCTGAAGCCGACCTACGAGCGCGCGCTCAAGATGCAGGATGACGGCATCATTATGGACTACGCCACACTCAAAACGTCGAGCACCCATTACTCTGGCGTATTCTACAACAACTCCGTCGCCACGCTCAACATGGGCAGCTGGTTTATCGCAACGCAGATCGAGAAGGTCAAAAGCGGCGAGTCCGCTGCCGTGAACTGGGGCATCGTGAAGTATCCGCATCCGGACGGCGTGGAGCCGGGGACGACGCTGGGTACGATTACGTCGCTGGCAGTAAACCAGAAATCCGCCAAAAAGGAAGCGGCGCTTGACTTCCTGAAGTTCGTAACAGGCGACGAGGGCGCAGCGGTCATCGCTTCGACCGGTACGATTCCAGCGATCAAAAACGCGGAAGTGCTCGATTCGATCGCCAGCATCGACGGTTTCCCGACGGACGAGAACAGCAAGGAAGCGCTGAATACATTCAAAACGTATCTGGAAATGCCGATCCATGAGAAAAGCGCGGATATCGAAGTCATCCTGAACGAAAACCATGACAACATCATGACCAAAAACACAAGCATCGACCAAGGGTTGGCGGACATGAACAAACGCGTGGAGCTCGTACTGAGCAACTAATCCTCGCGGCATCGGTTAACAGAGGGGCGGGCGTTAGCCCGCCTCTTTTACGAGAAGGTTTGGAGGGAAAAGCATGCAGACAGAAACGAAGCCGGTTACGCAGAAAGCCGGCAAACCGTGGCTATCGAAGGGAATTAGGGATCATCTGGTGGCGTACAGCTTTATTGCGCCTAACTTTATCGGCTTTGCCTTGTTTACGCTGGTACCGATGATTTTTGCGGTGATTCTGGCGTTTGTGAAATGGGACGGTTCCAATCCGATGAACTTTGTCGGCATTGATAATTTTATACGGCTTGTGAAGGATACGACCTTTCATAAAGCGCTCTGGAACACGGTCGTTTATACGGTGGGCGTCGTGCCGCTGACGATGGCGTGCGCGCTTGGGCTGGCGATTTTGCTTAATCAGAAGCTCTTTGGGCGGAATTTTATGCGTACGGCGTTTTTCTTCCCGTACGTCGCTTCGCTGGTCGCCGTAGCGGCGGTGTGGAACTTTATCTTCAGTCCGACGATGGGGCCGCTCAATAACCTGCTCCATCTGCTGACCGGCATCCCGATCGAGGATCTGCCGCGCTGGGCGGCTGACAAGGACTGGGCGATGTTCACCGTTGTCTTGTTCACGGTATGGAAGAACATGGGCTACTATATGGTCATCTACCTCGCTGGGCTGCAAGGCGTCAATCCCGAGCTGTACGAGGCTGCCGAGCTTGACGGGGCAGGGGGCTGGAAGCGGTTCGTCAATGTGACGATCCCGCAGCTCGCGCCGACGACCTTCTTTGTCCTGATGATCCTGGTCATCAATTCGTTCAAGGTATACGACATCTTCATCAACCTGTTTGCCGGTGCGGATAACCAGTTGAATGACTCGACAAGGGTGCTGGTCTATCAGATCTATAATACCGCCTTCCGATCGCTGGATTACGGCTACGCCAACGCTATGGCCATCGTGTTGTTCCTGATCGTCATGGGCATAACGATCATCCAGTTCCGCGGCGAAAAAAGATACGGTCAATAGGAGGAGACAGAAGATGGTTGGACCCCAAAAGAAGTTCCGCGCAGGCTGGAAGATGCTTGCATACCTTGCGCTGATCGCGGTGTCGATCGGCATGATCGTCCCGTATATCTGGATGCTGTCGTCGTCGTTCAAGTTGAATAAGGACGTCTTCACCTTTCCGATGGTGTGGATCCCGGACAATATCCGCTGGCAAAACTATGTCGACATCTGGACCCGGATTCCGCTAGGCACCTTTATCTACAATACAGCCAAGCTATCGGTTATCGTGACCTTGCTGCAATTGCTCACCTCCAGCTTCGCCGCTTATGCCTTCGCCAAGCTGCGATTCAGAGGGAGGAACCTGTTGTTCCTCGCTTATATCGCTACGATCGCAATTCCGTGGCAGGCCTATATGGTGCCGCAATTTATCCTGATGCGCGAGCTTGGCCTCAACAACACGCATCTGGCGATTATTTTCCTGCAGGCGTTCTCGGCCTTTGGCGTGTTCCTGATGCGACAGTTTTACCAAGGCATCCCGGATGAGCTATGCGAGGCTGCGAGGATCGATGGCTTGAGCGAGTACGGCATCTGGGCGCGTCTGATGCTGCCGCTCTCCAAGCCGGCGTTGTCGACGCTGACGATCTTTACATTCGTATCGACCTGGAACGATTTCCTCGGACCGATGATCTATCTGACCAAGACGGAGCTGAAGACGATCCAGATCGGCTTGCGGATGTTCATCTCGCAATATTCGGCGGAATACGGGCTCATCATGGCGGCCAGCGTCGTCTCGATCATCCCGGTGTTGATCATCTTCCTGGCGCTCCAAAAAAACTTCGTGCAAGGCGTCGCTTCTTCAGGTATAAAAGGATAGAATACAAGCGTGTAAGGCTGGATGGGCTGCGTCATGCGGCCGATCCATTCCTGCGCGTAATCGTATTGAAGCTTTGTGTATGCGCTTACAAAATTTTGAAATTACTTGATGAGGAAGTGAACTTCATTGACAACGCTCAAAAAATTCACGGCAGCATGGACCGCCATCTGTATGGCGCTCATCCTGCTCGCATCGCTTGCTCCCGTCGACTCCGGCGGTATCGTCCATGCGGAAGAGAGCACCAGCACAGTATTGTTCCAGGATGATTTCTCCGCTGCGGCCCTCTCTTCGAGCTGGAGCGTGCTGGCCGGTACATACGGCGTTCAGAGCGGGATACTGAATGCAACGAGCACGGATGCCGTCATCCTGGCTGGCGAGTCGACATGGCGGGATTATACGGTGTCGGCCCAGGTCCGGATCCATGCCAACGGCGGCTACGCCGGCATCGTATTCCGGGCGCTGGACAACCGGAACAATTACTGGCTGCGACTTTACAGACCGGCCACGGGCTCGACCCAGGTGCAGCTCATCCGACGGGTCAACGGATCGGCTACGGTCCTGGCCTCCGCCAACCAGACGTTGTCGATTAACCAATGGTACGATCTGAAGATCGTCGCGATCGGCAGCCAGCTTCAGGGCTATGTGAACGGTGTAAAGGTGATCGAGCATACGGATGCCCAGTACGCGTCAGGCAAGATTGGTCTGCAAAATCTGACGCAAACGATGGCGGCCGACAATGTCGTCGTGACCGAGATCAAAGCGACGCTCGAGGACGGCACGAAGCTGCCGGTATCGTACAACCCGGTTGTGGTCGCGACCTTGGCGGGGCAGCAGCCGACACTGCCGCAGACGATCAGCGGCAAGGCGTACGACAACTCTGTAATCGATGCGATCCATGTCGACTGGAGCATACCGGCGAATACCGACTATACCCAAGCTTTTGCCCCGGCGATCGAGGTGACGGGGACCGCTTATCTGAAGGTGGGGGCCGAGCAGACGAGACATGAGTTGACAGAGCCGGTGAAGGCTTATGTCGAGGTCGTGCCTCCCGATCTGAGGTACTTTATCGATGCGGGCGCCGGAGCGCCACATATCTATCAAGCGATCAAGGCGCTTGCGGGCGACGAATTGCTCAACGCCTCTGCCAATGCGGCGTACGATGCGACATTGGGGTGGGGGTACGTCGCCCGGACCAGCGCCGGAGCGAGCAGCGCGATCATCAACAAGTCGGAGCAGTCCGACCTGGACAAGAATGCTACCGGCATCATGATCGACGGCGGCGACCCGCTGTCTACGCTGTCGTACAAGCTGGACGGTCTGGAGGGCGGCAAAAGCTATCGCTTCAGCTCCTATCATCGTCTGTGGTGGAGCAATGAGATGCCGATCAAAATCACGATCGACTACATGCTAGGCGGCAAGAAGGTGTCGCAAATCGTCCAGCGTCTCCATCTGGATCATGCCGGACATTCCAGGCTCGTCACCTACGATCTCGAGCTGCCCGAAGGCGCAACCGACGTCACGTATGTGATGACCAACGTTGGCTCCTATACGGACGGACCGGGCGCAGGCAAGACGAACAAAAACGCGGCGATCAGCTGGCTGGCTGTACAGGAGCTGGCAGATGCGGCGCAGCCGGTCGCGTATAGCTCGCTAGGCGGCTTGGCTGGTCAGAATTCCGATGTCTGGTTCGACACGAGCGGCGTCCCGATCCAGGCGCATGGCGGTCAGGTGCTCTGGGTCGAGCATGTAGCATGGAACGGCAATGTACCGACCTATACGGATAGCCCGTCGGAGGGCGACGGCGCCTGGCTCTGGGTCGGCGAGGACAAGACGTATGGCGGGCGGCCGATCGGCGGCATCCACACTTATGTGTCCAGAGACCTCTACAACTGGGTGGACATGGGGGTTGCGCTCTATCCGCATCGTGTGTTCCCGGTGGAAAAAACAACGGACGGGCAAGGCATCCAGTTCAGCGATAGCCAGCTTGCGGCCTTCAAGGCCCGCGCGATGGGGACGGCGGGCATCGGCGTCAACGAGATGGGCGAGCCGCTATCCCGGTTCGACATCGACTACGCGCGCGACTTCCTGCAGGCGTATGTCGATACCAGCGTCAATCCTGACTATCGCCGCAGCGACGACGCAGCCTTCGACTACGTGTCCGCAACCTACGACGAACCGAGTCTGAGGCTGGCCTTCGATCGCGCCTATGCCTACTACTCCATTATGGAACGCCCCAAAATGCTGTACAACGATACGACGAAGCAGTATGTCATCGTCTATCATGTCGACGGCCCTTCGGATGCTCGCATCCTGGAGTTCTACGACACGCTCAAAAACAGTCCTATGGTCGTGACGGCGGCGAGCCGCTACAGCCGGGCGCAGATGGGCTTCGCCGTATCGGACTCGCCGTTCGGCCCGTTTAAGCTGGTCAACGCCCAACGCATGAATTACGTCGAAGGGCGATACGACAGCAGTCCGGGGATGGCGCGCGATATGACCGTGTTCAAGGACGACGACGGCAAGGCGTACGCCATCTACTCCAGCGAGGAAAATCGCTACACGTATATCTCGCTGCTGAACGACGACTACACAGCCCCCGTCAAAAACGGCACAGAGGGCTTCGGCGAAACGTTCACGGGCCGCGTATTCTCGGATATGAATCGAGAGGCGCCGGCGGTGTTCAAGTATAACGGCAATTATTATTTCATTACGTCCGGTACGACGGGCTGGGACCCCAATCCCTCGATCGCTTACCGCGCCAATCATATCTTCGGCAATACGACGGACAGCGGCCAGACCTTCACGCCATATACGAGTCTGGGCAACCCGTTCCCGAACGACAGCTCCAACACGTCGTATCGCTCGCAGTCGACGGCGGTCATCCCGTACGATCCCGAGAACGGTCTGTTCATCTATATGGGCGACCGCTGGATACAACGCGCGCTGGATACGTCGGGTTATGTATGGACGCCGATCCGGATCATGGATGATGGAGCCCGCATCGAGGGGCAGACCGTGAGCGACTGGAAGCTGGAGTCGCTTGATGCGCTCGCGCCGCTGCAGGTGCTGGAGGGCGGCGAGTATTCCGTCAAGCTGGGCGAAGCGTTGGTCTTGCCAGAGACGCTGAAGGTGAAGCAAGGCTCTGCAGTGTACGACGGGGTGCCCGTCAGCTGGGATCCAGCGAGCTTGGCATCGGCAAGTCTGAGACTGGGATCGGCTGAGGTGCAAGGAACGCTTGGCGGCAGCTCCGCGGTGGCCGGTCTGACCGTGTCGGTCGATGTATCGGTGACGTTGCCGGACCATACGCTTTATTTCGTCAGCCCGTCCTCTGCTGCTGTGGCGCAGTACGCGCAGTTGGTAGGCGATTATACCGCGGCGACGGGCAAGCAGCTCCGGCATACCGAGGCGGAGCAAAGCTACGACCCGCAGAATGGCAGAACGTGGGGCTACACCGGTACGAACAGCATCCTGCGCGCTAACGTCGCAGACATCTACCAAAGCTTGCGTTACGTCAATACGACCAGCGCCAGGGAGCTGACCTACAAATTCGACCTCGAGGCAGGCGAATACCAGGTCTACCTCGGCTTCTACGATCCGTGGTTCTCCTCGTCCCAGTCGAATCGGGTGGCGAGCACGACCATCAACGGCCAGATCGTAGAGACAGGCAGGGTCATCAATGGCTCTTACGAGACTGCAGCCCATCCGAATATCGCGATGGACACAGATGGTACGATGGAGATCGTCGTATCCCCGGACAGGACAGGCAGCAATACCGATGTGCAGCTAAGCTGGATCGTCATCGCCAAGACGGGAGCGGATGCCGAACCGGTAGCGGACAAGACGGCGCTGCAAGCGTTGTATGACGAGCTGAAGGACAAGCCAAACGCGAACTACACGACCGTGAGCTGGGGCGCCTTCCAGAGCGCGCTGGCGGAGGCGCTGGCGGTGCTCGACAACGGGTCGGCGACGCAGCAGCAGGCGGACGAGTCGCTGCAAGCGCTCCGGGATGCAGCGGATGCTCTGGAGACGAAGCCTCCGGTGGACAACCCGCTGTATATGACGGGGGCGGAGAGCGTCATCGCCGGGCAAGCCTTTGAGGTGACGATGGGTCTGGGGACAGTCAGCGATCGCGTATACGCGCACGACTTCACGGTCCGCTATGATCCGGCGCAGGTGGAGTATGTCGGAGCCGAAGCGGTGAAGGATGGCTTCGCGATCCTTGATCAGATGCTATCGGCGGGAGAGGTCCGCTTCCTGGCCAGCGATACGCAGCCGGTGCAAGGCAATGGCGCGCCTACGGCACTGCTGAAGCTGCAGTTCCGGGCGCTGGCATTGTCTGCGACCGCTGCAAGCGCGATGACGCTGACGGATGTCATATTGGCAGATGGCTCGGGTACGGAGACGACGGTGGAGGAGCCGGTAACCTACAGCTTCGACATCGAGGCAGTGTCCAAGGCCGAGCTGGAAGCTGCGATAGCCCAAGCGACGACGCTGCATGACGCCGCTGTTGAGGGCCAGCAGGCCGGGCAGTATCCGGCCGGAGCCAAGGCTGCGCTATGGCAGGCGATCGAGACCGCAGCGGCGACGATGAGCAATGATGCGGCGACGCAGGCGATGGTCGATCAGGCGCTACTGGCACTCGACGGCGCGGTCCAAGCCTTCGAAGCGTTGGTCATCGCACAGACGCCGGGCGATCTGAACGGCGACGGCAAGCTCGGCGTCGGCGATCTGGCCTTGATGGCGGCGGTATACTACGGCAGGTCGAGCAGCGACGCGGACTGGGAGGCTTACAAGAAGGGCGATCTAAACAGCGATGGCGTCATCGATATCGCCGACCTGCGCAAGCTGGCGCAAGGGATCATGGGCAGGATCTAGCAAGGGAGGATGAAGAAGGGATGGCGAGACAGATGAGGAGCAAAGCGTGGCGCATCGCACTGGCATGGCTGCTGCTATGCTCGGTATGGCCGTCGGTGCTGTTCGCGGCGCAGGAGGCGCCGGAGTTCTACATGAGCGTGTCCAAGGCCGAGGTCAAGGTGGGCGAGACGATCGAGGTGGAGATCGGTGTGCGCAACGCGTCGGAGCTCGTGGCGTACGAGCTGAACATGACGTTTGATCCGGCCTTGTGGACGACGGGCAGCGGCGTCTTCACCAGCAAGCTGAGCGGCTTCAGCGGGCTGGCCAATGCCGAACTGCTGGCCGCTGGCCAGGTGCGCGGCGTCTTTAGCAAGCTCGGCGACGCGCCGGGCGAGAGCGGCAACCTCGTGCTCGGGACCGTCAAGCTGACCGCCAAGGCGGTCGGCGCAGCGGAGTTCGCGCTGAGCGCGATCAAGATAGGAGAAGCTAGCGAGCAGTGGACGAGCTACACGCCAGCCATCAAAACAAACGCGAAAATCGTCAGCGCCGGACCAGGCGGAGGCGACGGGTCGAGTGGAGGAGACAGCGGCTCCGGCGGCAGCGGCGATGGCGGCTCGGGGGGCGGCAACGGTGATGGCGGTGCTGGAGATGGTACCTCGGGCGGCAGCGGCCCGAATCCGGGCAAGGAGCCGATCATCACGGCAACCTCCGTCCTGGTGGAAGCGCCGGAGGTTGTCGGCGGCACGGCCCAAGTGAAGCTGAGCGACGCCCACATGCAGCGGGCGATCGAGCTGCTGAGCGGTTCGACGCTGCGCATCGAGGTGAAGCCTGATGCCTCGGCGGGCAAGGTGGAGGTGTCGTTCCCTCTGGCTCAGGTGCGGGCCGAATCAGGGCGTAAAGTGAAGCAAATCGTCATCGACAGCGGTCTGGGGCGGGTAACACTGGAGCGGCGGCTGATCGAAGAAGCTGGATCTGTCCTGCAATTCACGGCGACACGGTTGGATGCGTCCACGCTGCCTGGCCGGCTCGCCGAGCATATCGCTGCTGGTGATGCGGCATATCAGTTTGAGCTATTGCTGGACGAACGTCCCCTCTCTTCGTTCGGCGCAGGCGATGTGACGGTCGAAGTGCCGTATACGCTGCGGCCGGGACAAACAGCGGACAAAATCGTTGTCTACTACGTAGCGGCTAACGGCGAGCTGGAGCTGATCAAAAACGCGCGATACAACGAAAAGACGGGAATGGTCAGCTTTAGCCCAGGAAGCTTCAGTCTGTATGTCCCGGCCTATGTACACAAGACGTTCGGGGACCTCGGCAAGGCAGAGTGGGCTAGAGGCTACATCGAAGCGCTGGCGGCGCGGGATGCGGTGAACGGCATCGGCAACGACGCATTCGACCCGAACGGCGAGCTGACGCGGGCGCAATTCATCACGATGCTGGTGCAGTTGTTCGAGCTCGAGGATGCGGCGGCTGCGACGACCTTCAGCGATGCGAAGCGGGATACATGGTATTATAAGGCCGTATCGTCCGCGCAGCAGCTCGGCATCGTGCAAGGCAAGCCGGACGGCAGCTTTGGGGTCAACGATCCGATCAGTCGGCAAGACATGGCGGTTATGCTGGAGCGCGCCTCGCAGGCACTAGGGCTGGCATCGAGCCAGACCGCAGCGAAGCCTGCGTATGCAGATGCCGCCGATATCGCGCCTTATGCGGCGGGGGCGGTAGCGCTCATGCAGGAGCACGGCATCATGGGCGGCATGGGAGACAACCGCTTCGACCCGAGGGGACTCTCGACGCGGGCGCAGGCGGCAGCTGTGCTGTACAGGCTGTTCGGACTGTAGTCAGAACGATCCCGTAACCGTAGGCTTGGTTTTGAGGGCAGCCTGAGAAATAGGAGAGGAAGAGGACGATGACAGGAGCTAATGCCAACGCCGATCAAGCAACCCGCGCCTATTGGCTGGAGAAGCTGAGACAGATCGCCGATCCGGTCCTGAGCGCCTTGGCTGAGCGGCGGCTGAAGGCGACCATGCCTGTTGAATGCAAGCCCGGCATGGAGGAGGATCGCGCCAAGTATACGCATCTGGAGGCGCTCGGCAGACTGCTGGCGGGGATGGCGCCTTGGCTGGAGCAGCCGGGCGGCGCAGAGGAGGAGTCGGAGGAGACGCTGCGACTCCGCTATGCGGAGCTGGCCAGAGCTGCGATCGATGCCGGGACGGACCCGGCATCGCCGGACGCCATG
>Ga0160452_100267_pt1 | contig 49978 bp, 36 predicted proteins | sample HID1971I_E6MG_FD_108230 | JGI IMG/M metagenome (GOLD analysis project Ga0160452, IMG submission 108230) | Enriched millipede-associated microbial communities from UW Madison campus, WI, USA - HID1971I_E6 MG | ecosystem: Host-associated > Arthropoda: Insects > Digestive system > Unclassified ...
CTGACCGGGTATTTCGCCCTGTTCTTCGCCAGCTTTGGCTTCCTGACCCGGGTGTTCATGGAGACGATCGACGAGATGGGAGCGAGCGGCGTCGAGGCCTTGCGGGCGACCGGAGCGGGATATGTGGCCACCGTCTGCCGTTGTGTCGTCCCCTCCTGCGCGCCGCAGTTCGTCAGCTGGATGCTGTTTATGATCGAGACGAACATTCGCAGCGCTACGCTGATCGGCATTTTGACGGGGACGGGGATCGGATTTTCGTTTGACCTGTACTACAAAGGGATGAATTATCACGCGGCGAGCCTGGTCGTCATCGTCATCGTCGCGACGATCCTGATGATCGAGACGGTGTCGAATCTGATCCGCAGAATGATCTTACGAGGGTAGGAATCTATGAAAAAGCTACATGCGACAAGCGAGCCGAGCGTACAGACGCCAGGGATGAACCAGCTGCCGCCCAAGCCGTTCCGCCGATCGACGTTCGTCATCCGACTGACCCTGCTGCTGCTCGGTATGACCACCGTCTATGGACTGTACACGCTCGACACCGGCGATGTTGCGTTCGGCGAGGCTTTGCGCCAGATGCTGCTTAATTTCAAGCTGATGCTGACGGAGCCGCACTTCAGGCATTTTACCTGGGGGGACGCGCTCCAGGCGGTGCTGGTGACGATCGGCCTGGCCCTGCTGACGACGTTGATCGGGGCGGCGATTGCCTTGTTCTTTGGTCTGCTGGCCGCCCGCAATCTGACCAATGGTGCCGTCTCTTACTGGATCAAGTCGGCCGTCGCGTTTATCCGCGCGGTGCCGACCGTGCTGTGGGTGCTCATCTTTGCCGTGTCGGCCGGGCTCGGCAGCGTAGCTGCTGTCATCGGCATGACGTTTCACTCGGTCGGCTATCTGATCAAGGCGTATTCAGAGTCGTTCGAGGAGATGGACGAGGGCGTCATCGAGGCGCTCAAGGGCAGCGGCGCGAGCTGGTGGCAGATCGTCTTCCAGGCTGTGCTGCCGTCTTCGATGGCCTATCTGATCTCCTGGACGTTCATCCGCTTCGAGATCAATTTTGCGGCGGCGCTGGCGATGGGCGCAGCGGCCGGCGCGGGCGGGATCGGCTTTGATATGTATATGGCGGGCAACTTTTATCTCGATCTGCGAGAAGTGGGCACGATTACTTATTTTATCCTGATCTTTGCGGTGGTGCTGGAGATGTGCGCGACGCGCTGGAAGGTGCGTATCCGCTGACGGCATAGCCAAAACATACTTAAACATTGGACTTGGGGAGTGGAGAAAACAACATGAAACTTGCGAACAAACTGCTGCCGCTGCTGTTGGCTGGCGCAATGCTGACCGGTGTGCTGCCTGATCTGACCCCTGCTGTCTCGGCAGCGGAGGCGCGCGCCGAGGCGACGATCTCCCGGACGGCGACGGCGCCGATCATCGACGGATCGCTGGATGAGTCGATGTGGATGTTGGACGAAGAGATCGCCCAGCCGTTGGGCAGTGCAAGCGCGGATGCGCTGCAGGCGAGGATGGGTATGATGTGGGACAGCAAGTATCTCTACATCGGCGTGCAGAGCACGGACCCGTACCTGGCCACAAGTCCCGGCGTGGACCAGGACCCGACAGGCCAGCCGGGCGACTACTGGTGGGATCACCCCAACGTGACGTTGTATATCGATTCCACATTGCATCAATCGACGCCTTTCGAGGGTAAGGATATCCAGATCGGGCTGGTCTACAAGCCAGGCACGACGACCCCGTACTTCAGCTTCGGCTCGGCCACGACCAACACGGGGCGGGATGAGAAAAAGATCCTGCGAGCGATCCGTACGACGGATACCGGCTGGAATGTGGAGGTCGCCATCCCGTGGGACTTCCTGGGCATCGATCCCGCTCAGGGCACACAGTTGGGAATGGAAGCGACGGTGGGCAGCCGCTATGAGAAGGAGGGCGGCGGGCTGGAGATGCCGGCCAAGGTGTGGAGCGCCTACAACAGCCAGTCCTTCTGGAACGACACGAGCGGCTACGGCGTCGTCACGCTGGACGAGACCGCGCCGCTCGCGGGCTCGGTTCCTGCGGTGCTGCTGGAGGAGGACTTCGGCAGCTATGCGGATGGCGAGACGCCCTACGGCTGGATCTCCAATGTGAACGGCGGCGGCAAGCCGTTTCAGGTCGAGGGCGGACGCCTCGTCGGCGACGCTCACGGTTCGGGCCAGCAGTCGCGGATCTACGCGCCGGTGCAGTGGGATGACTATGCCTTCGAGGCGGATGTTCAGTTCCAGTCGGTGCTGAATAGCGCGCGCTGGATGTCGCTCATCTTCCGCGCACCGTCGGCAGGTCTGCATCCGTACAACCAGATGGCGATCCGCCAGTCGGGCGCTTACGAGATCGCGTATCGCAACGAGCAGAACGGCTGGAACGTGACGGCCAACGGAACATGGCAGCCGCTGGAGCTGAACAAGGACTATTCGCTCAAGGTGCGGGTCGTCGGCAACACGGTAAAGGAATATATCAAGGAGGCGGATAGTGATACATACGAGCTGCTGATCGAGCGCACGATGGACAGCTATCTGCTGGAGCGCGGCAAGGTCGGCTTTCAGATCGACCAGGGCAAGATGTCGGTCGATCGGATGAAGGTGACCCGGATCGATGCGCTGTCGCTGGATGTGACGCTGCCGGAGACCGTGGAGGGACTGAGCGGCCCGATCGCCACCGACACGGCGCAGGTGACATTCTCCGACGGTATCGCAGAGCCGGTGAGCGCCGGACGGATCAAGTGGTCGACATCGGATGAGGCTGTCATCCGCATCGTCAACAATGAGCTGGTGCCGCTGCAGGAAGGAACGGCTGAGGTGACCGGAACGTACGGCAATGTATCGGTGACCCGGCAGATCGCGGTGACGCCGTCGCAGACCGGCAAAACGGTCACGTCGCTGAGCCACGATGACGGCTATGCGCTGGCGACCGTGGACGAGCCGCTGGCGCTCGGCGAGCTGACGTTCGACGCCGTCTATAGCGACTATTCGGAAGGCGTCGTGAGCGGGGATGAGCTGACCTGGCAGGTGGCGGAGGCCGATGCCGTCGTAACGGACGGCCAACTGATCGCCAAGCGCAGCGGACTGATCCGCTTGCAGGCGCAGAGCGGCGCGGCCACGTTCGACTTCCTGATCGCCGCCAAGCAGGGGTCCGAGCAGGACTATGTGCTGTACGAGCAAGACTTCGCCGACGTCGCCGACGGGGCGCTGCCTGAGGGCTGGCGGGTCGTCGAGCGGTCGGGCAATGCGGCTGCCGGCGTCAAGGATGGCGCGCTGGAGCTCGATGCCTCCTCCAGCCCGGTGCGGGTGCTGCTGCCGGAGGTGCTGGACCGGTTCGGCGATTATCGGATCGACGCGACGGCGACGCATCTGCGGGTCAATGACGCAGCGCGCTGGCACTCGATTATGTATCGGGTGCAGGATGCGAACTACCCCTACTACCAGATGGCCGTGCGCCAAGGCGCGACAGCGGCCAACGGCGTCGAGTTCGCGGAGCGGACGGCCCAGAATGCCTGGAACGTCATCGCCGCCCAGTCATATACGTCGGCGATCGCAGCGGACCAGATGTACGACTATACGGTGCGGGTGAAGGGCAATCGTGTCCAGCAGTTGATCGATGGCGATCTGGTCACCCATACGGCGGCGGCCAAAAACTACAGCCGGGGCGCGATTGGACTGCAAGCCAACGGCAGTGTGATGAAGGTGGAACGGATCAAAGTATCGCTGCAGGTGGAGGAGCTGGCGAGCACGCCAGAGGAAAGAATTGTATCGGTCGTCGAGCCGCAGACTCAGATCTCGCTCGCACCGACGGTCGTGGCAGCGATCGAGGGACAAGGCGCGAAGCTGGAGCTGGATGCGGACAAGCTGCCGGCGACGGCAATGCTCCATGTGAACAGCGACCTGCAGGTGACGTCGGGACGCTCGGGACAGACGCTGCAATCGCTGCAAGCGGTGATGACGCAACTGGGCAACCGGGTCATGCCGGCGCTGTATGTGCATGATGCTGCGACAGTGAGCAAGCTGGTCGAGTATCTGAAGTCGGAAGGGATCGGCGACGCGTTCATTGTCTCTGATCAGCCGGAGCTGGTGAAGCAAGCCCGCACGGAATATCCGCTCATCCGCGGCATCGTCGACTTCCCGAATGTCGGAGCGGAGCTGACGTCTGCGCAGCTGATGGATATCCGCCGCACCGTTAACTCGAGCCTCTCGAAGATCGCGCTGCTGCCGGAGCGCGCGGCCACGCCGGACAACGTCGAGTATTTGCAAGGACGTCTCGTGACGGTATGGGCCAAGCAGCAGGCATCGAGCAACTTACCGTCGCCAGTGGCGCATCACAAGCTGATCACCGCCGGGGTGAACGGTATCGTCACGGCCTCGCCTGGCACGCTGATCGACGCGCTGGCGCTGTACGACGGCAACCCGACGCTCATCCGCAAGCCGTGGATGATCGGACATCGCGGTATCCCTGGCCTCGCGCCGGAGAATACGCTGGAGGGCGCAGTGCTCGCCTACGAGCTGGGTGCAGATATCGTCGAGAACGACATCTACCTGACCAAGGACAATCAGATCGTCATTATGCATGACGGCACGCTCGACCGCACGACCACGGCGACGGGCGCAGTCGAGGGCAATTATACGTTGGCGGAGCTCCAGCAGATTTTGGCCAACAAGCAGTTCCCGAACCAGTATCCGAATGCGCGGATTCCGTCGCTGGAGCAGTATTTCAAGAAGTTCAAGGATACGGACCTAATCCACTTCGTCGAGGTCAAAACCTACAACCCGGCGATTATCGACCCGCTGGTCGAGCTGATCAAAAAATATGACGTTGAGGACCAGGTCGTCGTCATCTCGTTTAGCGCCGATCAGATCCGGCTGCTGAATGACAAGCTGCCGGGCATGTCGCAAGGCTTCCTGACCGGCGGCTACGCCAACGACACCGATGTCAACGGCTCGATCCATCGCGTCCTGAATGTCGTGCAGCCGCTCAACTCGACCTTCAACAGCGGCTATGGCGGCTTCGGCAAGGCGTTCCTGGAGGCGTCCAAGCACCGGGGCATCACGACCTGGCCGTGGACGTATCGCAATCTGAACGACTTCACCGCAGCCTTCGTAATGGGGACGTACGGACTGACGACAGACTATAACAACTGGGCGTCGGACTGGCCTAACCGGGTGACCGCGGAGAAATCGGCGTACAGTCTGGCGATCGGCGAGAAGGCCGAGCTGAAGGTCGATGTCAGGACCTACACCAAAACGCTGTCCAATCGGGACGCCGAAGTCGTCGTCCTCAGCGGCGGCGAGCATATCGAGGTCGCAGACGGACAGGTGACGGCCAAATCGGCTGGCACCGCGCATATCATGCTGCGCTATATCAATCAGACCGCTGGCAGTCCGGTGTACGACCTGTATACGCAGCCGGTCGCGCTCGAGATCCGCTCGAAAGACACGACGGGTCCAGGTCCTGGTCCGGTATGGCCGGGTCCTGGTGCGCCGACGACACCGACGCCGAGCCCTGAGCCGGAGCCTGGAGCGGAACAGCCAGGACAGCCGGAGCAGCCGGTGGACGGCAAGGGCGTCATCAAGCTGCCGGTAACGGTCGATGAGGCGGGCGTAGCTGCAGCAACGATCGACGCCGACCGACTGAACGAGCAGCTGCGACAAGCGGTGGCCGACGCAAGCGGAGCCAAGCAGGTCCGCATCGAAGCGGAGGGCGGCGAAGACGCCAGCCGGATCGTCATCTCGCTCCCTGCCGGGGCGCTGAGCCAGCCCGGACCCGCGCATCGTCTCGAGGTAGCGACTAGCCACGGCACCGTAACCTTGCCATCGCATGCGCTGACAGGAGCTTTATCCAATGAGATCGTGCAGCTGATCGTGGAGCGTCGCGACAGTGCGGCGGCAGGCACAGTGAGCAGCCAGGTTGGCAGCCGACCGGTCATCGACGTCAGACTGGTCGATGCGAGCGGCACGGCCCTGACGCTCAATGCCGCAGCCGGGCTGCGAGTAGCGATCCCTTATACGCTGGCAGCTGCGGATAACGGCAGCGAGCATACGCTCGTCCTGTATGCGATCGACGAAAGCGGCGCAGCGACGATCGTGTCGAACGCCCGCTACGATGCGGCGAGTGGTTCGATGCGCGGATCGCTGGAGCAGCTCGGTACGTATGCCGTGGCGCAGGCTGGCTCGCCAATATTCGACGATCTGGCCAAGCATAGCTGGGCGCAGACGGCGATCGAGACGCTGGCGGCGCGCCAGATCATCCTGGGGCTCGGCGAGCAAGCCTATGGACCGGCAGCGCCGATCACGCGCGCAGACTTCGTCACGCTGATGGTGCGGGCGCTGCAGTTGGGCGGTGCCGATGGCGCTAATGGAGGGAACGGAGCAAACGGAGCAATCCCTGACAACTTTGCCGACGTGAGCCGGGATGCGTACTACTACGAGTCGCTTGGCATCGCCAAGTCGCTAGGTCTGATCGAAGGTCAGGGCGACGGCAAGTTCCATCCGCACAGCACGATCACGCGGCAGGAGATGTTCACGATCGTCGCCAGAGCGATGGCCAAGCTGGAGTTGCTATCGCTGGATGCCTCGGGCGACGCGTCTGCGGCGCTCCAGGCTTACCGCGACGGCGCGCAGGTGGCAGGCTATGCGCAGAGCAGCCTGGCCGGTCTGATCGCGGCCGGACTGGTCGAGGGCGACAACGGCCAGCTTCGTCCGCAGGCGCAGGCCTCCCGCGCTGAGACGGCCGTGTTCCTGGACCGCTTGCTGGTGCGGGCGTACGAATAGGCTGTCAGCCGTTCGTCGGCCGTTCGTTAGCCGGGACGATCCGTCGTCTCGAGGCTTAACAGTGCGAGCGATGCTTTAATCTAAATAAACGCCCCGTTGCAGGCTGGTAGCGCCTGAGACGGGGCGTTTATATTCATACAACCTTATAACTCTAGCGCGCGTCAGTGGCGAGTGTTACGGCAAACGACGGGGTTAGGAGGCCGACCAGATAATCGTGTACTCGCTCAGGCCAGTTTCGCTATTGACGATGCCGCCCTCGATGACGACGGACATTTGGCTTTTGGCGGCGGTGATGTCGATGGTATCGTCAGAGGAGCTATCGACGAGATTGCCATACTGTTGCTGCTGGAGATACGTATTATAGGTTTGGATGAGCTGGGACAGGCTTTGCTTCGTTTGCAGCGTATAGTAGACGCTCTTTTTGCCGTCGCTCGCGCTCTCGATCAGCTCGATCTTCTTGGCATCCGACGGGAGCGGGAAGTCGCTTGGCAGATGCTGCGGACGGGAGGCGCTGGTGCCGGTTGAGCCGCCGTTACCATTGCTAGTGCCTGCGCCGGCGCTATTGCCGATCAGGATGCGGTTGGTCGCCTGGTCGTATTGGATCGGTACGCCCAGCGCTTCGGATACGGCGCGGACCGGCAGGTAGGTGGAGTTCTTATATGTAATCGGATAGTGCCGATTGCCCTTGTCGTCCACTGGCTTGAACTCGCTATTGTTGACGAAGATGCCGACCTTGTTGTTCAGGTACGCCTGGATCTGCGGCAGATTGCTGCCGGCGTAGACGCCGACCGAGCCTGTCACCAGCATGCCGAATAGCGATGCGCCGATAAAAATTGTCTTCTTGTTCATTAATTGATGTCCTCCTTTGTGTGATTGGAATAGGTCCAATACTCGTCTTATACACAAGGCCGTCGTCGTCAAAACAGCATCGGGGCAAAATGGGTCATCCGTCCCAGCCGCGGGAGGACTTCAAGCTTGGTCGCGCATGCGATTTGGGTCTATCGTTCGGCCTGTGGACGAACAAAGCCTTCACGCCCCGACCGCAAAGGCGGGGGTGAAGGCTCTTGGCGTCTGCGGGGTGGGGCGGGCGACGCCCAGCTCACGCGGTGTACGCCGTCGCCAGACCGATGCCCAGCTCAGGCGTCAGAAGCCGTTGTCAGATCGACGTTCAGCTCGCTGTCGCTTCATCGAAGCGGCGAGCCTCGCGCGTATGCGTCAGATGCATGTACAGGAGCAGCGCCAGATTGAATACGACGATGCAGCCGATGAGGACGCCGACGCTGGTCAGGAGGACGTCAGCGCCCATCGCCGAGGTCATCGCTTCCCGGAAGCCGTAGATCGCGTAGGTCATCGGCAGGTAGGGATTGATAGCCTGGAAAAAGCCGTTTTGCAGCTCGGTCGGGAAGGTGCCGCCGCTGGCGGCCAGCTGCAGCACGAGCAGCAGCATCGCGATGAAGCGCCCCGGATTGCCCAGTGTAATGTTCAGCAGCATGACGAGGAACATGTAGGCGAGCGCGGACAAGATCGCCACGGCGACGAACAAGCCCGTATGGGCGACTTGAAGGCCGAGTCCCCAGATCATAATCGCGGACAGGATCAATGCGCCGCTGGTCGCCTGGACGAATCCGACGGAAAACTTGCTGAGCCACCAGGAGACGCCGGAGGTCGGCGGCAGCGCCGGCTTACGGATCGGGAAGATCAGGTTGAAGCTGAAGGCGCCGATGAACAGCGCCAGCGACATGAAGTTCGGCGCTAGCGCATGGCCATAGTTGGGCACCGCGTTAAGCTCCTGCTCGGTGACTTCGACCGGCGTAGCGATCATATCGTAGTTGTCCTCAGTCGGATGGGTGAGACGGGCCGTGTCCGATCCCTCCTGCAGACGACTGGCAAGCTCGCCTGCGCCTTGATCGAGCTCGCCGAGTCCCTCGCCCAGCTCGGTCGAGCCTTGGGCGAGCCGAGCCGCGGCATCGCTCAGCTTGTGCGAGCCGTCCGCGAGCTGTCCGGCGCCCGCGTCCAGGGCAGGGAGGCTGCCGCTCAGCCGCTGCATGCCTTGCAGCAGCTGGCTGGAGCCGAGCTTGAGCTGGTCCGACTTGGCGGCGAGCTGCTCGAGAGCGTCGCCCAGCTTGGGCGCTTGCTCATTGAGCTGCTGCGTGGCGGCCTCGAGCTGTGCGCCGCCTGCCACCGCGCCGGACAGTCCATCGCTGAGCGCGGAGGAGCCGGGGATCAGCTGATCGGCGAGGGCGGAGCCGATCGCTTCATAGCCGCCGAGCGCTTCGACAGCCTTGGGCTGGATCGCATGCATCGTCTGGGCGAGCTGAGCGGCTTGCGTCTTCAGCTCGGGCGAGGCGTCCTCGGATTGGGCGATCGCCTCGCTGAGCTGAGCGGCGGCGGCCTCGAGGCCTGTCATGCCTTGCTGGAGCGCGGCGAGGTCGCTGGCGGCGGGCAAGCCGTCCTGTACCTGCCGCAGTCCGCGGTTCAGCTCGGCGCTGCCGCTCTGGAGCTGCTGGAGCGCGGCCTGCAGCTCCGACTGGCCGGCTGCCAGGCGAGGCACGCCCTTGTCGGTATCGGTCAGCGCCGCTGCGCCATCCCGGGTCGCCTGCACGCCGTCGGTGTAGGCCGCGATGCCGCTATCGAGCTGTGCAGCGCCGCCCGACAGCTCGCGGACGCCGTCGCTTAGCGCATCGACGCCGCTCTGCATGCTGGTTGCGCCATCGGCCAGGACGACCGATTGCTTGGCCAGCTCCTGCAGATGTCCGGTCAATTCGCGATTGCCGGTGACGAGCTTGTCCGCGCCCTGGCTGAGCTTGTCTGCGCCGCTCGAGGCATCCGCCAGCCCGTCGCCGATCTTCTGGATCTGCGTGAAGATGGCGCGGGTATATTCCTCCGTGATGCTCTTGGAGATCTCGTGGTTCAAGTGGGTAGTCGCTTGGCGTCCGATCGTCTCGCTGAAGAAGTTGCGCCCGGGATTGACCGCATAGCGCAGCTCCATCCGCTGCGGCGTCTCGTCCATGACCGTCGCTGCATGCTGCGAGAAGGTGGCGGGGATCGTCACGACCATATAATAATCGCCGTCGGCGAAGCGTCGGTCCGCTTCCTCGCGGGAGACGAAGTGCCATTCCAGATCGTTGTTGGTCTTCAGGTTCTCGACCAGATCGTCGCCGATATGCAGGGTGCGCCCCTCGAATACGGCAGGCTCGTCCTCATTGACGACAGCGACCGGCAGATGCGCGGTGCTCCCGTAAGGATCCCAATATGAGCTGGTGATGATGCCTGCGTAGATAATGGGGATGAACATCAATACGACGACGGTAAGCAACAGCATTTTGTTAGCGACTAGCTGTTTCCATTCTTGCTTGAGCGCTCGCAGCGGCATTGGGATTCTCCCCTTTCTTGTTGTAGGGTGTGCAACACGCCCCTGGTCTTAGTTGTCAGGCTTGATTCCAGTTGAGCGAGGGCAACTGCTCGTCGCCGAACCGTTGTCTCAGCAGATCGGCGGCCGTCACGCTGGCGAAGTAGTCGATCAGCAGCCGATCGGCTTGGTGAAAGGCATCCCGCAAAATCTGCTCTCCGGCCTCGGCATTCCCTGCGCCCCCGAACGCAAGACGGATCAGGCCGGAATCGGGGTAGATGGCGATGGGGCCCTCCATTGCCTCGATGACGTCGAGCATCGTAATGTCCTCCAGACGCCGGGCTAGCGAGATGCCGCCGCTTTGTCCGGGCACGGAGTCGATCAGCCGCTTGACGACGAGCTTACGCGTAATTTTTTTCATGTAGGATGGCGAAACTTCCAGCTTGCGGCTGATTTCATCGGAGGAGAGCGGCGTGTTTTTTTCCTGGGTGGCCAGGAAGATGATGATGCAGATCGCCTGCTCGACGGATTTGGTCAGTTGCATCGACGTAAGAGCACCTCCATTATATTATATGTGGACTTATGATATCCATTATAGACAATGAACATCCATGTATGTATTATAATCCGTTCTTTCAAAAAATCAAGCCTTCATTTCACGGGCTCGCATCCTACGTCGTCATAGTTATGCCCTATACTTCACGCATCGTATCCGTGACAATAGTAAAAGAAAATCGGCTGGCGAGAACGGCCGAATCCTCAAAAGGAGTGGAATGCAAATGGCTTACCAAACGATCGCCAATGTACGCGTCTGGGGACAACCCGACGAGGGAGCGCTCGCGCAGGCTCGGATCTGTGCGGCTTACGGCAACGTCGTCCAGACGCTGCTGATGGCCGATCATCATAAAGGCTACAGTCAGCCGATCGGAGGGGTCGTCGCTTATCAGGGACAGATCTCGCCCTCGGGGGTAGGGTACGATATCGCTTGCGGCAACAAGGCGGTGCGTACGGCGCTCATGGCGGCGGACGTCAAGCCGCGCCTGTCGGCTGTAATGGATGAGATCGCCGGACGGATCTCCTTTGGGATCGGTCGGATCAATGCGGAGCCTGTCGATCATGAGCTGTTCGACGATCCGGACTGGGCCGTCTATCGGACCATCGACCGCAAAGCGCACGACAAGCTCAAGACGCTGGCTCGCGAGCAGTTAGGGACGGTCGGCAGCGGCAATCACTATGTCGATCTGCTCGAGGAGGCCGGTACGGGCCGGCTGTGGGTAGCCAATCACTTCGGCAGCCGCGGCTTCGGACATAAGACGGCGAGCGGCTTCATCAATCTGGCCGCCGGTCGAGCGTTCCTGGCGAATGCGCCGGGGGAGAAGATGGATCAAGCGCCGGTGCTGCTCAATCTGGACGAGGAGCTGGGCGACCTGTACTACCGGGCGATGAAGCTCGCGGGGCGCTATGCGTATGCAGGACGGGACGAGGTAATCCGGCAGGTGCTGTCGATCCTCGGAACCGACGCAGACTTCGAAGTGCATAACCATCACAACTATGCGTGGAAGGAGCAGCATGGCGGGCAAGAGACGGTCGTCGTCCGCAAGGGGGCGACGCCTTCTGCGCCGGGACAGCTCGGCTTTATCGGCGGCAGCATGGCCGATATCTCGGTCATCGTGCGCGGCCGGGACAACGAGGAGAACCGCGACGCCTACTACAGCACGGTGCACGGGGCGGGCCGCATCATGAGCCGCACCCGAGCGGCGGGCAAGATGAACTGGAAGACTCGTCAGCGTCTGGGCGGCGAGATCTCGCCGGAGCAGATGCAGGCGGCGGTGCAGGCCTTTGGCGTCGAGCTGCGTGGCGCAGGCACCGATGAGAGTCCGTTCGTCTATCGTAAGCTGCAGGATGTGCTGGATGCCCATGTCGAGACGATCGAGGTGCTCCATGTGCTGAGGCCGATTGGCGTCTGTATGGCGGGGGCCAATGAGTATGATCCGTACAAGGATTAATACGGGACTCACGGTCGTCCATCAGGAACGGGCGGCTCGGGCTTCTCGTGCGGCATCCGCTTCGATGGCGCGGAGGGCGTGCGGGAATGGGGGACGAGTGAGTTGAAGGCCTACGCCCGACAGGCTATGATAAATAAACGGAAGAATTAGGCGCCGGGGAGGTATGAAGATTTGAAGTATCTAAAGGCATTATCGGATATGGAGACATGGTATTTTGAGATTGATGAGGAAGGGACAGCCTATAGACAGTTTATATTAAATGAGGATAGTAGTTATATCGCTTCAAATCGAAAGCATGAAAGAGCTCATTTTTGTTTAACAGATCAAGTGGTTGATGATAAGGACCCATATTACAAACAAATACCTAAAAATGAATTTGAAAACGTATGGTCAAATTATTTGCAAGTCTTTAATCATGAATGGAGTTACACTAAAAATACACTTCAAATTGGAACCGAAATTGAGGGGTACATTGAATGCTTCTTCCCTCAAGGTGTTATTGTAAATCTCAATACATATAACGCCGTTGGGGTTGCTAATTATGACGAATGTAAAAAGAAGACGCCTGCTGAATGGCTTTATCCAAGGCATATAGTAAAAGCAATCGTATTAGATTATGACGAGATCAATCAGTGGGTAGTATTAGACAAACCAACGATTTTTGAGAACCAGTATTTGGAGTAGTCTCCTATCGAACTGTGGAAACACAGGGATTGTTCAAATAGACAAGTTTCTGCTGCTGGGCGGGATATGCTATGATAGATGCAAATGTTCAAAAGTTAGAAGGTTAGGGGAACTTGCATGAATTCTAGCATCCAACAATTCAAGGCCGACTTTTTTAAGGCGCTCGCGCATCCGATGCGTATCCGTATCCTGGAGCTGCTCAGCGAGGGCGAGAAAAACGTCAACGAGCTGCAGAGCATCCTCGGCTCGGAAGGCTCGGCTGTCTCCCAGCAATTGGCTGTGCTGCGCAACAAAAACGTCGTACAGGGCGTCAAGGACGGGACCTCAGTCATCTATTCGTTGCGCGATCCGCTCATCAAGGACTTGCTGGCGGTGGCCAAGCAAATATTCGACAATCATCTGGTCGACGCCATCTCCCTGCTGGAGGATATGCGTCGAGAGCCTGGACGCTAAAGCGGCGGCCGATCAAAAAGCAAGCCGGAATGAACAAGACGGAGCAACGTCTTGTTTTTTTCGTTTTCACGGGGCGCTACCCGCTTAGAACGGCTGCCACCGGGTTTGACTTCGGAGCGGAACCGTCCTAACATTATCATTATATTCAAATATTCAAATATATGAAAAGAAGGTCGCTGCATATGAAATGGACAGGACGGTTCCGAGACTATAATGGTGGCGCCTTCCGCAAGGATGTCGTGTCCGGGCTGGTCGTCGGCATCATCGCGATTCCGCTTGGCATGGCCTTTGCGATCGCCTCCGGAGTGAAACCCGAATATGGGCTGTACACGACGATCGTCGCCGGTATCCTCGTCTCGCTGTTCGGCGGCTCGCGGTTCCAGATCGCTGGTCCAACCGGAGCCTTCATCCCTGTGCTGTTCGTCATCGTCATGCAATACGGCTATGCGGATCTGCTGCTCGCGGGCTTTATGGCGGGCGTGCTGCTGGCGCTCATGGGACTGCTGAGGCTGGGAGGGCTGGTGCGCTATATCCCTCGTCCGGTAACGGTCGGCTTCACAGCGGGCATCGCCGTTCTCATCTTTAGCGGGCAGATTGCAGGCTTCATGGGACTGGAGGGACTGACCAAGCACGAGGATTTCCTATCCAATATGCGGGAGCTGGCGACGCATGTCGGGGGCGTCAACGGCTATAGTCTGCTCACAGGAGCGATCTGTCTGGCGATCCTGATCGTCCTGCCGCGCTATGCGCCGAAGCTGCCCGCGAGTCTGGTAGGGATCGTCGTCTCCACCGGTATCGCCGCGCTCTGCTATCCGGGCGCGCTGCCGACGATCGGCAGCGCCTTCGGAGCGATCCCGAGCGCGCTGCCCAGCTTCGCTTGGCCTGAGATCACGGTGGAGCGGCTGCTCTCGCTGTGGCAGCCGGCGCTGATCATCGCCGGGCTCGGGGCGATCGAGTCGCTGCTGTCGGCGGTCGTCGCCGACGGGATGACCGGCACTCGTCACGACAGCAACCGCGAGCTGATCGGTCAAGGCATCGCCAATATGGTGGTGCCGCTGTTCGGCGGCATCCCGGCGACGGGCGCGATCGCCCGCACCGCGGCCAATATCAAAGCCGGGGCGGTGTCGCCGATCTCCGGCGTCATCCATGGCGGGACTGTACTGGCGGTGCTGCTGCTGCTCGCTCCGTACGCCTCGCATATCCCGCTCGCCAGTATGGCGCCGATCCTGATGATGGTCGCCTGGCATATGAGCGAGCGCCGTTCCTTCCTGTATGTGCTGAAGAGCCGCAGCGGCGACTCGGCGGTGCTGCTGCTGACCTTCCTGCTGACCGTGGGGGCTGATCTGACAGTCGCCGTCCTGGTCGGACTGGCGCTGGCGGCCTTGCTATTCGTGAAGCGGATGAGCGATCTGGCTCAGGTCACGCGCGTCTTGCCCGATCGGGGAGATACGCGCGGCAAGGTTCGCTCCAGCGCGGTTCAGGAGGGCAAGGATTGTCCTCAGATCAGCATCTATACGATCGAGGGCGCGCTGTTCTTCGGTACGACAGCGCCGCTCGATGCGGCGATCCAGGCGGTCGCGGATCGGCGGCCGCGCATTCTCGTGCTGCGGATGGGGCGTGTGCCGCTGCTCGATACGAGCGGCGAGGCGCGGCTCGCGACGCTGGCGGCCGATGTCGCTGCCTCGGGCGGCATCATGCTGCTGACCGGCGTGCAGCAGCAGCCGCTCGACTTGCTCCGGCAGACAGGGCTGGATGAGCGAATCGGCGCGCATCGCATCTTTGCCCATACCGGCACCGCGATCGATTATGCGCTCACCAGGCTGGACGAGGAGCGCTGCCGGGGCTGCCGTCACTTCGCCTTCCGCGAGTGCGCGGCGCTGTCTGGCCTGCGGCCGCTCCCGGCGCAGCAGGCTCAGGAGGCGAAGCAGGCAGTGGCAGCCGCATCCGTAACCGGCGAGCCGGTGAGGCGCGTCGGGCTGTGATCGGATCGGCAAGTAGCATGAGGTAAGAGGCCTGTTGGAGCTTCGTGGATTGCGGAGCTGCAGCGGGCCTTTCGTGTCGTCTATGGGTAATAAGGGACCCACGGTGAAGCGGGGCGGGTGGGGAAGCCTGGTACCTGGGCGACTATGATCTCAGGGCTTCTCCGAGCTCTTGCTATCCGGGTCCGATGTGGTCAGCCGCTCCCGCAGCTTGGCCTCGTAGGCATCCAGTACAGACGAGCCCTGCCAGCCGCGCGACTCCATCAGTGACTGATAGCGTAGCCGCTTGAGCGACAGCTCGCGGTCGAGATCGACCCGCTCGCCGTCATCGCGGCAGCAAGCGAGCAGATCCTCCAGCCGCACCATATCCTTGCGCAGCTGCATCTCCTCTGGCAGCAGGCCGGCGTTTTTCAGCAGCTTGTAGCTGGCTCGCAGCTCCTCTGGCACCGCGGCATCGTCGTCCAGCTTGAGCGGCTTGCCCGCACCCGGCAGCCGATCGAACTCTCCGTTGCGCATCGCCGCCTGTATGCGTTCCTCCACAATCGCAGACATCCAGTCCATCGTTATTGCTCCCCTCCACCGACGTATAAACTTTCTCGAGTCCGCCGCCATCATGCGGTCATATCCATCGAACCTTGCGCATCGAGTTCGCAGCTTCATTTTGGTTGCTACACAGAGTATACCACCCCCAGGCGGAATATAGCAGCAACGATACACGATGCATAGTTTGTCGAAGCGATGGGGAAATTAAGTCGAATTATTTTATGACAACCGGTTGACACATAGTATGTCAACCGGTTATCATACAGATGAAACCACAATGTAATCGCATTCAAAACGAACAAGGGGGAAACGAATGTGAAATGGATGAAGGGTATGGCTCTGACCGTAGGATTGTCGATGGTGTTGACTGCGTGCTCCGGCGGGTCCGGCGGAGGCAGCAGCACAGGCAGCAACAGCGGCGGTGCGTCAGAGGGCGAGAAGCCGAGCACAGGCACAACTGAGCAAGCCAAGCCGGTCAAGCTGACGTTCTTCAACACCTCGGCGGAGGTTAATACCGTCTTCGAGGATCTGTTCAAGGCGTATAACCAAATCAACCCCAATGTAACGATCGAGCTGATCCCGACGCCGATCGGCGGCGCGCAGCTCGAGAAGTTCCAGTCGCTGATCGCCTCGGGCAGCCCTGCCAATATTGCGAATCTGGACCCGGGCACGATTATGCAGTTCGAGAGCAGCTTCCTCGACCTGGAGTCGGAGAAGGCCAAGTACGAGGGCTTGACCAAGCCGGGCGCGGTCGACGCGGCGCTGCTCGACGGCAAGTTCCTCGGCGTGCCGTGGACCGCACAGGGCTACGGCTTGCTCTATAACAAGAAGGCTGTCGAGGAAGCGACTGGCGCAGCATTCGATCCAGCCTCGATTAAGACGCGCGATGACTTGGCAGCGCTGTTCGAGAAGATTGAAGCTGGGGGCAAGGCTCCGGTGATGATCCACGGCGCGGACTGGTCGCTCGGCGCCCACTACCTGGGACTGACGTACTCGTTGCAATCGGACAAGGTGGACACGAACCGGGCATTCGTCGACGAGCTCAAGTCCGGCGCCGCCGACCTGGCGACCAACGAGAAGTTCAACGGCCTGATGGACACCTTCGATCTGCTCAAGCAATATAACGCTCGCAAGAGCGACCCATTGGTTGCCGACTACATGAAGGACAGCACAGACTTTGCCAACGGCGAAGCTGCATTCTACTTCATGGGCGACTGGACGTGGGCGGTCATCGGCACGCTGGAGGGCCGTGACGAGGAGTTCGGCGTCATCCCGGTGCCGATCAGCAACAATCCGGACGACTTTGGCAACAGCCAGATCGCATACAGTCAGCCGAAGCTGCTGGCGATCGACGGCTCGGGCTCGACGCCGGAGCAGCAGGAAGCGGCCAAAGCGTTCGTCGAGTGGCTGGTGACGAGCAAGGAGGGGCAAGAGGCGATCGTCAACAAAATGGGCCTGGCCATGCCGTATAAAGATGTGCAGGCGACCAGCACCAACGTCATCTCCAATGTCGTCACGCAATTCGTAGATGCAGGCAAGATTATCGACATCGGCGTTATCAATTACCTGCCGCAGGACTACTGGGCGAAGACGGGCGCTTCGATGCAGAAGTATCTGGCCGGCAACATCGACCGGGCAGCGCTCGCTGCCGAGGTACAGGATTACTGGAAGTCCAACGCAGGTCGCTGATCCGCGAGCAAGTCTGCTACTCATTGCGGTCGGAGCTGGCCATTCGGCTGGCTCCAACTTGCTAGAGAGGCTGGCGAACCAACCTACGCTTGCCTCAAGCGCAAGCCAATTTCGGTTGCAAAGGATGCTGCATCATGAAAAATAATCGGTTCTTAACTAATGCAGGAACCTTCCTGCTCTTCGGAGGGCCGGCGACGATCGCCTTTGCCGCCGTCATTCTGATTCCTTTTGTGGTCGGTCTCTACCTGACCTTCACCAATTGGGATGTGCGCACCGGCGACAGCACCCTCATCGGCTTGACCAACTACGTCGCGGTGTTCCAGGACAAAGTATTTCTGACCCAGCTCTGGTTCACGATGAAGTATGTCTTCTTTACAGTACTAATCTCCAACGGCTTTGCCTTCTTCATCGCGCTTGCGCTGACGAGCGGGCTGAAGGGGGAAAAATGGCTGCGGACCGGCTTCTTCACGCCTAACCTGATCGGCGGTATCGTGCTGGGCTACCTGTGGCAGACGTTGTTCTCGCAGGTTATGCCGTATCTGGGACGGGAGTATGGCTGGTCGTTGTTCCAGACCTCGTGGCTGACGAGCACAGACACCGCCTTCTGGGCGTTGGTCATCGCCACAGCCTGGCAGCTGACCGGCTACCTGATGATCATCTATATCGCCGGCTTTACGGGCGTGCCCTCCGATGTGCTGGAGGCCGCGAGCATCGATGGAGCCAAGCGCTCGGTTATTATTCGGCGCATCATCCTGCCGCTCTCGATCCCGGCGCTGGTCATCTGCGTATTCATCTCGCTGTCCCGTTCGTTCCTGACCTATGACATCAACCTGGCCTTGACCAAGGGAGGACCGTTCAACTCGACCGAGCTGGCTTCCTATCATATTGTGCAGAAGGCCTTCTTATCCAATCAGTACGGGGTCGGTCAGGCCGAAGCGGTCGTACTGTTCGTTGTCGTCGCCGTCATTGCCCTGTCCCAATCGTATTTGCTGAAGAGACTGGAGGTCGAAGCGTAATGACCGATCGACAGCCCTTTGCGATTCCCAAAGCGATCATTCTATACGCAGCTCTGGCGATGTTCCTGTTCCCTTTCCTGCTGGTCGTCATGAACTCGTTCAAGCGGACTCAGGATTTCGTGCAAAACCCGCTGGCGCTGCCATCTAGCCTCACGTTTGCCAATTACGAGTACGCCTTCGACAGCATGGGCTTCCTGCGCGCCTTCGGCAACTCGATGCTGATCACCGTCATCTCCGTGCTGCTGATCCTGCTGTTCGCTTCGATGACAGGCTATCTGTTCGTGCGCTTCAAGTGGAAGCTGAATGGCATCTTGTTTTTCATCATGCTGGCCTCGATGGCGCTGCCGTTCCAGGTGCTGATGATTCCGCTCGTCATGGTCTACGGTCAGTTCGATCTGCTTAACTCCAAGACGACGCTGCTGTTTCTGTATGCGGGCTTTGGCATCCCGTTTGGGGTGTTTACGTTCCACGGCTTCATCAAGGGTATCCCGTACGAGCTGGAGGAGTCGGCTTTTATCGAGGGAAGTTCGCGTCTGCGGACGTTTTTCCAGATCATCCTGCCGCTGCTCAGGCCGGTTATGATGACGCTGATCGTCCTCGACGTGCTCTGGATCTGGAACGACTACCTGCTGCCCAGCCTTGTGCTGCTGTCGCCGGAGCATCGGACGCTGCCTTTGTCGACGTACGCGTTTTTCTCCAGTTACTCGGTAGACTACGGACCGCTGATGGCTGGCCTGGTGATGACGATCATCCCCGTGCTGGCGATGTATCTCATGTTGCAAAACCATATCATCAAAGGCATTACCCAAGGCGCGCTTAAGTAAAAGAATGGCCCGCGCCGTCGCTGCTGGTTTATACTTGGGTTAAAAAACAAGGTGAGTGCAATGCCAAAAATCGACGATGTGGCCCAGCGTGCCGGCGTCTCCGTGACGACCGTCTCCCGTGTGTTGAACAATAGAGGATATATTAGTCAGAAAACCCGAGACAAGGTGAATCAGGCGATGGCGGAGCTGAATTATCAGCCTAACGAGATGGCCCGAGCGTTGTTCCGGCGACGCTCCAACATGATCGGTCTGATCATCCCGACCGTCGCCCATCCGTTCTTCGGGGAGCTCGCCTACCATCTGGAGTATTATGCCGACCAGCGCGGCTACAAGCTGCTGTTGTGCAACTCCAATCGCAATCTCGACAAGGAAATGCAGTATATTGAGATGCTGAAAAAAAATCAGGTCGACGGCATCATCATGGGCAGCGCGGCGCTCGAGGTCGAGCATTACCTCAATCTGAAGCTGCCGATCGTGTCGTTCGAACGCAGCGTCTCGGAGCATATCCCGCGCGTCACCTCGGACAATCATATGGGCGGGCGGCTGGCGGCTCGCCATCTGAGGGGGCAGGGCTGCGAGCGGCTGGCGTATGTATGCCGGGGTCTGGATGGTCCGCATCATCAGGCGCTGTCGGCAGTCGGCCGGGGCGAGGGCTTCCGAGAGGAGCTGGCGCTCTCGGGAATCGAGCCGCTCTACATGGAGATGGAGGCTGGCGCCGACCCCTACGCCGGCGAAGCGGAGCTGGCCAAGCTCCTGCAGGCACACCCGGAGATCGACGGGATCTTCGCCAGCAGCGATGTGATCGCGTCGGAGGTGATCCAGGCCTGCCGCAAGCTGGGACGCGAGGTGCCGCAGCAGCTCAGAGTCGTCGGCTATGACGACAGTCTGGTCGCTTCCCTCGTCTCGCCGAGGCTGACGACGATCCGGCAGCCGGTCCGGGAGATGAGTGAGCGGACGATCCGGCTGCTCCTGCAGCAGATCGAGGGAGAGCAAGTCCCGATGAGCAATAGGTTCCAGGTCACCCTTGTTGTACGCGATTCGACATAACGGATGACATGGGGGCCGAAGCGAGGAGGCCCTACGTATGACAGTAACGATCAAAGACATCGCAGAGAAAGTCGGCGTCTCGGTAACGACCGTATCCAGGGTGCTGAACAACCGGGGCTATTTGAGCGACAGTCTGAAGCAGCGCGTACAGGAGGCGATGGACGAGCTGAACTACCAGCCCAACGAGCTGGCGCGTTCGCTGTCCCGCAGGAAGTCGCATGTGATCGGACTGATCATCCCGGATATTTCCCACCCGTTTTTCGCCCAGCTGACCAAGCATATCGAGTATTACGCCTACAAGCACGGGTACAAGCTGATGCTATGCAACTCGTTGCTCCACCGGCAAAAGGAAAAGGAATATATCGATCTGCTGCGCGCCAGTCAGGTCGACGGCATCATCATGGGCAGTCATACGATGACGGTCAAGGACTATGTATCGATCCGGCTGCCCTTGGTGACGCTGGACCGCCAGATCTCGCCGTCGATCCCGTTCATCGCATCCGACAATTACCGGGGAGGCAAGCTGGCGACCGACCTGCTGATCCGCAAATCCTGCCGCAAGATCGCCTATCTGAGCGGCAATCTGCGGCTTCATCTGTTGGCCAAGCAACGGTACGACGCCTTCATGGAGACGGTGCAGAGCAGAGGCGTCGAGCATGTGGTCCGGGAGACCGATCTGAACGGCTTCAAGTACAAGGACTATGAGCCGCTGGTGCAGGGGCTGTTCGCCGAGCATCCGGATATCGACGGCGTATTCGCCAGCAGCGACATGCTGGCGCAGCAGGTGCTGCGGGAGTGCAGGCGGCTCGGCCGTGCGGTGCCGGAGCAGGTCAAGGTCGTCGGCTACGACGGCATCCAGGCAGCGGGCCTGGACGAGCTGACGACGATCCAGCAGCCGATCAAGGAGATGGGCAGGCTGGCCGTCGAGCATCTGCTCCTGCATATGGCGGGCGAGGAGACGCCGCTCGAGACGATCCTGCCGGTGCGTCTGCTGGAGAGAGAGACAACATAAGAGACAACATAAGAGCGGCTGGTATTGGAGTAGCGCGCCACGTTACGTTGCTTCGCGGCGTCTACCGGGCCGCAGCCCGCAAAATTTGGCTTCAGGAGGATACTACGTGTTGCGATTCAAGGATAGTCTGGGACTCGCCGCCCGATCCAACGACGTGCTGGCGGTCGGCGAGATGCTGGTCGATTTCATCGCGGAAGAGTATGAGGAACAAGCAACAGAAGAGCCAGCCTACCGTCCTTATTTCGGCGGGGCGCCGGCAAACCTGGCGATGAATGCGCAAAAGCTGGGTGTGCGCGCGAAGGTGGCCGCGGCGGTAGGTCGCGATCGGCTGGGCGATTATCTGGTCAGCCGTCTCGAGGCGGGCTCGATGAGCACGGAGCTGGTGGAGCGCGTCGAGGACGCGACCAGCATGGTGCTGCTGACCAAGAGCCAGAGCAGCCCGGTGCCGATCTTCTACCGGAGCGCCGACCACAGGCTGTCGTTGACCCCGATGTTGGCGCAGGCCGTCCGCGATTCGGCGGTGCTGCATCTGTCCTGCTGGCCGTTGTCGAGACAGCCGTCCCGAGGGACGATCGAGGGAGCGATGCGGATCGCGTCCGAGCAGGGCATCCTGATCGGCTTCGATCCGAACTACCATCCGGCGCTCTGGCCGCAGGATGAGGACGGCGTCGCTTATGTGCGGTGGATGATCGGCCAGGCTGACGTGATCAAGCCTTCCGATGATGACGCCGAGCGGCTGTTCGGCAAGGATACGCCGGATCGGCAGCTGGCCAAGTTTTTGGCGCTGGGCGCCAAGCTGGTCATCCTGACGCTTGGTCGGGAGGGGGCGATCGCCTCGGATGGCCGGGAGACGATACGGTTCCCCTCGCTTGCGACCGAGGTTGCGGATACGACAGGGGCGGGCGATGCCTTCTGGTCGGGATTTTATGCGAGTCTCATCCAGGGTGATACGGTGGAGACGGCGATCCGGCTTGGATTCGCCGTGAGCGCGTACAAGCTGCGCTCGATCGGCGCCGTCGTCGACTTGCCGCGCCTGGATCAGATTCGCGAGATGTATGGACTATAGGAGGCGCAGGAGATGACATTACACAATCAAGTGCAACTGATTACGTACCCGGACTCGATGGGCGGCGATCTGAAGGCGTTGCGCCATGTGCTGGAGACGCATCTGGCGGATATCGCTGCCGGAGGCGTCCATATCCTGCCGCCGTTCCCTTCGTCCGGCGACCGGGGCTTTGCCCCGCTCACCTATCTCGAGATCGAGCCCGCCTTCGGCACCTGGGAGGACATCGCCGCGATCGGCCAGCGCTTCGATGTGCTGGTCGATCTGATGGTCAACCATATCTCGAGGCAGTCGCCGTACTTCCAGGACTTCCTCCAGAAGGGCAGAGCCTCAGAGTATGCCGAGCTCTTCCTGACGCTCGACAAGATCTGGCCTGGCGGCGAGCCGGTGCAGGACGATATCGATCAGATGTTTTTGCGGCGGCCGCTTCCTTACTCGACCTATACGATCGCATCGACAGGCGAGCAGGAGCGGGTATGGACGACCTTCGGCAAGACCGATCCCTCCGAGCAGATCGACCTGGACATCTATTCGCAGCATACCAAGCAGCTGCTCAAGACCTTCTTCCTGAACTTCAAGATGCACGGCGTCAAGATCGTCCGACTCGACGCGGTCGGCTATGTGATCAAGAAGCTGGGCACGAGCTGCTTTTTCGTGGAGCCGGACATCTACAGCTTCCTCGATTGGGTCAAGGAGCTGGCCGACTCGCTGGAGCTGGAGCTGCTGCCGGAGGTGCATGCGCACTACAGCACGCAGTACAAGCTGGCGGAGCGCGGTTTCTGGATCTATGATTTTATCCTGCCGTACCGGATCCTGGAGGCGCTGCTGACGCATCGCAGCGGCGATCTGCTGGACTATCTGCGCACCCGGCCGAACCGGCAATTCACGATGCTCGACTGCCATGACGGCATCCCGGTCAAGCCGGATCTCGACAGCCTGATCGATACGACGGCGGCTCGTCGGCTGGTTGATCTGTGCATCGAGCGCGGGGCTAACCTCAGCCTCATCCTGTCGGAGGAGCACAAGTCGCCGGACGGCTTCGACGTCCATCAGATTCGCTGTACGTATTACTCAGCGCTGGCGGAGGATGACGATGCGTATCTGGCGGCACGGGCGATCCAGTTGTTCACCCCCGGCATCCCGCAGGTGTACTATGTCGGGCTGCTGGCGGGCGCCAACGATCAGGAGGCGGTGGCGAGCACGGGCGAGGGACGCGAGATCAACCGGACTAACTATACGCTCGAGGAGATCGAGGCGCGACTCGATCTGCCTGTCGTCCAGCGGCTGCTGGAGCTTATCCGCTTCCGCAATAGCTATGCCGCCTTCGGCGGCGACTTCGAAGCGTTGGATGGAGGGGAGCAAGAGCTGCGGCTCCGCTGGACGCTGGGCGATCAGCAGTGCGAGCTGACGGTGGATCTGCCGTCAGGCCGCTCGGTCATTGTGTACACCGATGAGCAAGGACGGTCGGCCGAGTATATCGTTTAGGTTGATAGTTGGAGTGCGTTGAGGCCTGGAGAGGGCGGAGCGCCAATTCGGATTATCGTATGCAAGCCCCCTTTCGGGTCAGTTCGCCGGAGAGGGGGCTTGCTTGCGTGGCGTGTTGAGGCACTATTGCTCCTCTATTCGAACGTCTGGCGTGTCGCCGCAAGCTCCAGTGCACCTTTGTTCCCTTAATCGGCCCGAATGCGCGTCATCGCTTGCTCCAGTGCACCTTTGTTCCGTTAAGCGGCCCTTGGCCCCTCCAGCTGCGACTCGCGGCGCAGTGATATCGGGCAGGCCCCATGCTATGATAGGGAGTAGATATGCCGATGCTTCGGGGCGAGGAGGAGCTAATGGAGGAACAAATGGACATTACGCACAAGTTTACGGATACACGGTTCAGAGATTACATACAGGAGCATTATTGCGGCGGCAGGGAGCGGATCTTGCGCTCGGACGTCGAAGCGGTCGCCGAGCTGGACGTCAGCAGCCAGCAGCTGGACAGTCTCGCAGGAATCGAGCACTTCACTGCGCTGGAGACGCTCGATTGCCGGGCCAATCGCTTGACGGAGCTGGATACTGGGGCGCTGCCGCAGTTGCGTCGACTGGACTGCTCCTATAATCGATTGCGCGAGCTGGAGCTGCAGCATAATCCGGAGCTGATCGAGCTGGATTGCAATGAAAATGAGTTGACGCAGCTGGAGCTAAGCGCCAATCCGAAGTTAAGGTCGCTGGCTTGCGGCTTCAACCGACTGCGTCGGCTTGAGCTGACCGCCAACCGCGAACTAAGCGAGCTGGACTGCTGCTGGAATCTGCTGTCGGAGCTCGATCTGTCGCACAATAGATCGTTGCAGCAGTTGAACTGCGGCTACAACAGCTTGTTCGCTCTGGAGCTGTCCCATCAGGCTGAGCTGCTGGAGCTGGATTGCGGGCATTGCTATCTGATCGAGCTGGACTTAACGGCCTGTGTACGGCTAGAGTCGCTTCGCTGCAATCATAATCATCTTCCCCGTCTGGACCTGTCAGGCAATCCATCGCTGCGTCGGCTCCGCTGCTTCAACAATCATCTGTCGGAGCTGGATTTGAGCGGCTCGCCCGAGCTGGTCGAGGTCTACGCCTCCCAGAACAAGCTGACCGCTATCGACACCAGTCCGCTGCCGCAGTTGGATCGACTGGATATTGCCGACAACTTGATTACGCAGCCTTCGCTTGAGCTGGACGGTGTCGGCATGCTCGTCTATGACGCGTCATTTCTTAACTATACGGCTACACTGGACTGGCAGGGCGCGCGGCTCGATATGACGGTGCAGGCGTCGGATATTGCCGCGCTGGAGCGGCTCGCTCCTGCATTGACCGCTAGCTGTGCGCGTCTGAGCGAGCTCCATGGAGCGGCGCTGTCGCGGATCGCGGAGGCGCACCCAGACGAGGACGTGGAAGAGCTAACGTTTGGCGAGTTGATCTGCGAGGCTGACGGTACGATCCGGCTAGGCTTCGATGCCGGCGAGTCTCCTGCGGGACAACTGGTCATCTATGCAGCGTTTGATCCGTCAGGTCAGTCTGTGGGCGAACTCGTCTATGAGACGTATTGACAGAGCTTCCAGGCTTGCGCGGGTACAAGACACTAGCGGAACCTTCGCAACGTCTGGTAAAATAGCCGCAACTAGATAGGAAAGAAGAGGCGAATCAATTGACGAAGCTAACGGACTATATAACGGACGAGCAATTGCTGGCGGGGATGCGTCGGGTAGGAGCAGCCGTCGAGAATATTTCATGGCTGGATGAGCTGGCGGATGAATTGATCGCGATCCTGTATGGCGAAGGCGCGCCGGCTTTCTGGAGCTATTGCAAAACGAAACGCGATGCAGTAGAGGAGACGCTGGGAGAGGATGCGGATTGTTACCTGGCGTATGTATTTGAACGGGCATTTCCAAAGTTGCTGGCGATCTATGAGGAGCGAGGGTATCCGATGCAGGTGCTGGCAGATACACTGGCGGATTTTGATGTGCGCGCCGCCAATCATCGCGGTCTGACCGGACGTGCCGGCATGGACGACTACAACTGGACGGCGCTGCATATGACGGCGACGATCTTCACGCTGGGCCGCCTCCAATACATATTTTACAAGAACGCCAGTTATGGGGGCCGGATCTATCGGCATCGGCAGACCGGGGAGCTAGTCGTCGTTGCAGAGGAGGGGCTGGCCATCGACGACGCAGGCTTCCGCGTCATCGACGGCGAAGCCTTCCGAACCACGCTGGTCGAGGCGAATGGCGTCATCGAGGCCCATCCGATCGACAATGGCAATGTGCTGCGCGAACGGACAAGGCTCGATGCGAGCGAATACGAATGCGTGCTCCGTGACGGCGACCCTGTTATCGATATCCATATCCCGGCATCAGGCAAGCTGGATATGGAGGCGTGTTATGCTTCCTTGAAAGAGGCCTGGGCGTTCGGGAAGCGTTACTTCCCTGAGCGGGAATATCGCGGCTTCATCTGCCTGAGCTGGCTGCTCGGCGATGAGATCGCCGAGTCGCTGTCTCCCGACTCCAACCTGGCCCGATTCGCGCATCTGTTCACGCGCTGTGCCAGCTATGGCAACGAACACCCGCTGATCTACCCATGGATCTTCGGCATGGATAAGAAACGCGAGGCGTATCGCGAGCATGAAGCGACGACCTCGATACAGCGCGGCGCCCGTCGTCTGCTCGATGAGGGACGATGGTACCGGGACCGCGGCGGGGTTATCCTGCCGGATCAGTTGGGCTTGTCCTGAGCATGCTGAGAGAGTGAAGGTCAGCGCCCGGCTGACCATGCTTCCTCGGTAGCATCGGCGACGACAGCTATGCCGGCTCTGCTGCCGGAAGCGGCGGCGAAGATGAGCTGGGAGGGCATGACGTACGAGGCGTCACCGGCAGCATAGACGCCGGCCGCGGTCGTGCGTCCCATCTCATCGACGACGAGGCCGCCCTGTTCGTTGCGCTCGCAGCCGAGCGCATCCTGCAGATCGAGCTGTGGCGTCTGGGCAGGGGAGAGGAAGCCGCCGCTGCGGGCGAGCCGGCTGCCGTCGGTGAAGACGATTGCCTCCAGCTGTCCGTCCCGCCCTTCGAAGGCGGCAATCGGCGTATCGATGACCCGAATATCGCGTGCTGCGAGGTCGCTGCGCTCCTCCTCCGACAGCGTGCCGCGACCATGTGTACACAGGACGAGGTCGCGGCTCCAGTTCATCAGCAGCTTGGCCTTATGATACAGGTCGCCATACTCAGAGACGGCTACGAGCGGTTGATCCCTCAGCTCCCAGCCGTCGCAGAACGGGCAGTTGAACAGGCTGCTGCCGTAGTAGTCGCGCGCCCCGGCGATATCGGGCAGCGTCTCCGCCAGGCCAGTGGCGATGATGACTCTGCGGGCGAGCAGCGCAGTCCCGGCTTGCAGCCGGATCTCGAAGCCATCAGCGACTCGATCGATGGCTGTGACAGCATCGGACTGGTGCGAGACGGAGGGGTAACGCAGCACTTCCTCATAGGCGATACGGCGGAACTCCGCGGGCTCGATGCCATCGCGCGTCAGGAAGCCGTGCGAGGCGTGGGTTACGGCATTACGCGGCTTGCCGCTGTCCAACAGTATGGTTTTTTTTCTAGCCCGGCCTAGTACCAGTGCGGCATTCAGTCCCGCCGGACCGCCGCCGACGATGGCGCAATCATAGATCATGTGAGTAAACCTCCAGTTATTATGGATTTCATAGACTTCTATAGTCCCTTGTTTAAATAAAAGACTTCGTGTGTCTATGATATATTCATTAACTTCTACTGTCAAGCTCAGCGTTAATTTCTCTTTACCTGACGATTAGTTGTACGCCATAATTAGGAAGGATTTGTAGTCAGACTGGGAGAGGCACGGTGGAGGATTGAAGCCATTTATTAGACGTTTCGGGTTATTCATAGTTTCTCTGTTGCTGTTAATTGGAGGTCCGCTGGCAGTGCTGTTCCCCAGTATGGGGGAGCTGTTCTCGATGGATCGGAGATACATTCCTGCGGGCGAGCCATTCGACGTCTTTTTGGAACCTGGAGACTATACGCTCTACTATGAGTATGAGCGGTCGATGGTACGGGCAGATATGACGTTGCCCTTGGGCGGAAGCGTCAGTATCGATGCCCATGTTACACGCCGATACGAGGGAGCGAAGTTCGCTGTGAGGCGCGGCAGCGAAGAGCTGCAAGTGCTTGTCTACCCTGCGGCGACGTATAAGATCAACCAGCGGTCCGGCTCATCCATGTTTACATTTAGCGTCGAAGAGGCCGACACGTATGCGTTAGAGCTGTCGATAAGCGGAGCAGCAGCGGAGCAAGGGGCATTTACACTGATGAAGGATGATTGGAATCAGCTTAAAGACACATTGATAGGGGCTGGCGTCGTGTTCGTGGTGTTCCTGCCGTTTTTCATCTGGGGATTAGTGCGCGCGATTCGGGGAATGTACATTCAGACGGACCCTCCTATTCCGCGTATGGCAGGCTACAACCAGCTGCCGCCGCGATCTGCAGCTAACCGGGAGGGGACGAGCAACATGGCATTACATGAATTGACGCAGACGATTACGGCGGCTGCAAGAGCCGCTTATATGGAGCTGTTCGCGAGTGGCGAGCGCTTCTATTATTGCACGTTGTTCACGACTGGTGAAGGGCACGCTCCCTACATCTCGGCCTGGTCGCACGAGGCGCTGGCGAGAGAGGCGGCGAGACTGGCGGAGGCGGGCAAAGGCGAGCCCGAGAGCTTGGCCGAGGGGATCAAATGGTCCTACGCCGACTCCCCGTACTATGCCTTCGCCGAAGCCCGAATGGCGGACGTCGAGGCGCGTTATGCGCTGCGGCCGCAGCTGTCTGAGCTGAAAGAGCGAGAGGCCGAGGCTGAGCTGCAGCTGCGACTGCAGGCGATGGAGCTGGCGATGCGGCAGCTCGATGCGGAAGGGCTGTTCAGCCGCAATCAACCGCGCGGCGAGGTAGTCGTGCTGGTAGAGATCATGCCTCCCGATCCGATCAACACCGAGATCGCCAAGCGGCTCAACGATCCGGCGTGGCCAGCGATGAAGATATGGCTTGAGGAAGCGGCCGAGTAGGATCGTCGGAGAAGAGGGGTGTGAAAAGGATCATCTGTGCTCCTCTCGCGTTCCTGATCCCCGAGCGCCGGGAGGAGGGAACTGTGCTGGCTGTGAACTCTGACGGCGAGGGCCTCTGGGGACGATAGGCGGGGAAGGAGTGGCGACGATGGACAACGAAGTATCGCTGGTCTTCGTCTATGGCACGCTGCTGAGCGGCGAGTGCAATCATGAGACGTATCTGGCGGACAGCGAGCGGGTCGGCGGCCCAGCCCGGCTGGCAGCGCAGCTATGGGACACTAGTCGCGGCTACCCTGCGGTCGTATTGGATGCCAACGGCCAGGCTGCTGCTCGCTATGTGCGGGGAGAGCTGTACCGCGTGACGCCGGGGACGCTGGCGCGACTGGACGAGCTTGAGGACTACTATGGACGGGGAGCGATGAATGAGTACGAGCGCATCGAAGCTGAGGTAGAAGTCGATGGCGAGGCGGCTGGCGCTCGGCATCGAGCCTGGGTGTACATCTACATGTCGCCGCCCCCGCAGGGGCTACGGATCGACAGCGGCGATTGGCGACGCAATCGGTCGGATGGGGACAAGTGAGGAACTAGTAGACTGCCCCCTAATTAACGTTCTCTATCTCACGATTTAACCCAAACAAGGCCGGATAGTGATAAAGGCAAAAGTACATTTATTTTCGGCGAAACGAAGTGGAAACAAGTAAGTAAATGCAAATGTACACTTAAATGGGGCTGGATTGGCCTGACGGTGTGCCTTTTCCAAAAAACAACTGCACATTTGCATTAAAATCCCGATTGCACGGGCTTTGGAGCATAAATAGAGGTAGTATTGCAGTTAAGCAATGCCAGCGCCCCCATTAAAATCGCTCCTACGCAGGCCATGCGCGAAACTACAATGAAGCGAGGAAGCGAGCCTCATTATGCAAAGAAGACACAAAACCATGAAACGCCAATAGGAACGGTATTTCAGTATCGTGATACTAGGGAAGATCTGGCGATAGCTCAGGTCTCAAAAAAAGCGGCGTCCACAAAGACGCCGCCTACATCTGCTTATCTCACTTGTTCTTACCTCACTCGTCCTCATCTTGCTTGCGCTGATCAACTTACTCTTAACTCATGCTCTATCGACTCATGCCCTGAACCAGTACAGCGACCATCTTGGCCGCCTCGGCGCGGGTGGCCGTGCCGCGCGGAGCGAAGCGGCCGTCGCCGAGGCCCTCGAGGATGCCGGCCTGCTGCAAGCGTCCGATCGCAGCTAGCGCCCACTCGCCGAACTGCGCGCGGTCAATAAAGCTGATCTGCGGCCGATCGGCCGGGAGCGTGTAGCCGATCGCATCGGCGTAGCGATCAACCATGACCGCGAGCTCCTGTCGGCTGATCGGCGCACGCGGCTGGAAGCGCCCCTGCTCGTCGCCTAGGATGATGCCGCTCTCGGCAGCCCACTGGACGTAGGGCGCGTACCAGTCTCCAACCTGGACATCGACGAAGCGACCGATCTCGTAGTTCGAGTCCGCCGCATCCGCGAGCCGCGCCAGCATCGCGACGAATTCGCCGCGAGTGACAGGCTGCGCAGGTGCGAAGCGATCCTCGCCGACGCCCTGGATGATGCTGCGAGCAGACAGGTACGTGATGTAGTCTGTAGCCCAGCCCGACACGTCTTCGTATGCAATGGTCGGCACGCTGATACCGTACATGGAGAAGTGAGACAGCGCTGCATACACTGTCCTGGTGTTGCCATCATACCGGCCGTTCTTCACGGCGACAGGCTCGCCGCTGGCCGGGAGATAGTAGATGACGGCGGCCTGCGGGTTCTCGCTGGCTGCCAGCTCGTATGGGATGCCAAGCTGCACCTGACCGCCGCCAAAGCTCGTCACCGTCGTGCCGCCTACCGATACGCTCACCTCGACGACCGGCCGGCCGCCTGTGACGGCTCTGGCCGCAGCGGGCAGCGCAGACGGCGCGACCGTCTCGATGGCGAATCGGAGCTCGCCGCTGCCCTGCCCGCGAACCGCCATCAGACTCTGGCGATCATAGGCGATCGAGCCAAGCGGGCTCTCGATGACCAGTGAGGCGGCAGAGCTGCTCCAGAGCAGGGCAGCCGCCTCCGCCGTCAGCTTCAGATCGTAGGCGGAGCCTTCGCCCTCGCGGAGCCGGAGCACGAGCTGCCGATCTGGCGCGCTAATGCTGTCGAGCGCGGTCGTCGCTGCTGCCAAGGCGTCGGCGTCCAGGACCGCCGTCAGCCGACCGCCCGACGCGACTGGCTCGAGCGTTACGGTGACGCCGCTCTCACCGGGCGACACGACCGGGTCCATGCTTCCTGACGGCGGTGACGTAGTGCCTGCGTCTGGAGTCTCGCCGTTATTGGCAGGCGGTCCATATGGGGGCGTGGTGCCGCCATTCGAGCCTCCGGCGCGGCGAATCGCTATGGTTTTGGCGGCCTCTGCGCCGCCGGACACTGCGACTGCCCGATATGTGCCGCCTAGCCATGAGGCAGGCACGGTGAGGGAGATGCGGTAGCTCCCGTCGGTCACCGCAGGCGTGTCAAAAAATACAAGCTCGCCGCTCGCGCTATGGATGCGGAGGATGACTTCCGTACCCGGCACTGTGCCCGAGAGGGTCAGACTCTGGCCGGGAGACGCCTGGGCAGGCGCCTCCAGCGTCAGCTCCGCCGCGAAGGCGCGAGCGGGCGACAGTACGACGAGCAACAGGCAAAAGGTCAGCAAAAGGGCGATCTGTCGTCTCAATCTTGTACCTCCTATAGCGATCCCCATGGCTTACTCCGCTCCGTAGGCTGCGGCCAGCACCCGGCTGTCCGCGCCGTCGACGTGCGAGACGACCATGATTTTCACTTTTTTGGCTGCGCCGATGCGGATCTCCTCGTCAGAGACAGTCGCGCCGGCTGCGACCTTCTTGATCAGCACCGTGCCCGGTGTCGTCGCGGGGGCGTCGTCATACACCTGGAAGACAATCGCGTAATCGCCTTTATAGGTCGGCGCGCCAGGCGTGCCCTTAACCGAATAGCCATAGATGGACATGCCGGCTTCGATCCGTTTATCGACGGTCAAGGCGAGCGGCAGCATCGGCTGCGGCTCGACATAGCCTTCGTTCAACTGGTAGACCGCGACGGTGCCGCTCACCTCATGAGCCGCCAGCAGCAGCGGATAGCCTGTCGGGCTATGCTCGGCCTTGACGAACTTCAGCCCCTCCGGCGAGACATCGCCCTTGATTTTGTCGCTGAAGTCTCTCGTATTGATGTAGTCGGCGAACTTCGCCTCCTTCGGATCAGTGATGTCGTACAGCATGACGCCGCCGATCCGCTCGAGGCCGATTGCTGCGTACCATTTGCCGCCGACCTCGATGACCTTGACATCCTCCGGCTCCGGGCCTTTTTTGGAGCTGCGGTTTTTGAGCTCGACATTGCTGTTGGAGGCATTGAAGTGCTGCGGGAACCGCTCGGTGGTGATCCGTTCGAAGTCGCTGCCGCTGTCGAATACCAGCTCCATCGTCGCTGCGTCGAAGATCGAGAAGGAGCGTCCGCCGAGAATGTAGGTCTTGTTCGGATCGAGCCCGTCATGCTCTTCGCTGATCAAGGCATCGAACTTGTTGCCATCGATCGTAGCGGTGCGAAGGTTGGTGTAGCTTCCCCACTCGCGCGAGTCGCCTTCATTGGGCGTCAGCAGGTACGTCTTGCCGGCAATCTCGGTCACGGCCAGACCGTCAGGCATGCGTACGCCGTAGACGTCATGGTTGCGAATGTCGATCGTGCTGCCGCGGAACAGATCGAGCTCGTTGCCGGGCAGGTTGTGATCTTTGAAGCCGAGGCCCTTAATGCTCGTGAACTCGCCCTTCTCGATGTCCAGCGTAGCGATCGCATTGGCTTCCTGCAGCGAGATATAGGCAGTCTTGCTGTTCGGCGCGACGGCGACGTATTCCGGCTCCAGGTCGACCGACGGCATCGTGTTTTTCTTCAGCACGACTTGATCGGCGACGAGCTCGCTGCGCCGGGCATCGTACGCGTCGAAGGTGACGACCTTCGCCGCAGCTTGCGTGAGACCGTCTGCCAGATCGATGATCGAGACAGAGCCCTTCGGATCGACGGCATCCGTGCCGTAGCCCATGCGGGGCTCGCCTTCGTCGGCGGTCAGCACGTAACGTCCGTCCGGGGTAAAGGCGACCATGTCGGGCTGGATGCCGACGCGGACCGCGCGGATGACGTTGCCTTCATAGTCCATGAAGAGGACGGCGCCTTGCTTGGCATAATCTTTTTCCTGAATGGCTGCGACGACGAGCTTGCGCTCGATGTTGATGTCGATGCTGGTAATATCGGCGAAAGTAAATCCATCACTCAGTCCGAAATCCAGCTTGCTCATATCGATTCGCTTGTCCAATACGAGACGATTGCCGGGCTTGTTCTCCAGATCCGCCAGGCTGACGATGTCGATTGAGGAGTCGGCGCCGTTGACGGTATACATCTTGCGATTGTCTGTGTTGTAGGCGACGATCTCGGCGATACCGCCGTCGGAGCTGCTTTTGCCTGTCGAGTAGCTGCCCAGATGCGACAGGCCGCCTTGCTTGTCTGCGAGGATGAGACGACGCTCGGCGTCGACGGCCGCGAACTCATCTGCGTCCAGCTCGCCCATATAGTCGATCAGCGCCTCGTCAAGCGCCGCGAAATTATTGGCGACCGGCGCAGCCTGCAGCGCCGTGTAGCCGTCGCCGCCGACAGCCATAAAGTCGTTGGTGGCGACCGCATACGACTTGGTCATGCTGATCGGCTCACCGTTCACCTGGATGCCGACGACGCGGCCTTTTTCCACGGTCGTATCGCCCGAAGGAGCGGTATATTTCTCTACCGTCACCTCCATGCCGCCGAAGTGCGGGAACGAGCCCGCTCCGAACGTCATGCCTTGCTCGATCGCGGTCTTGATCTGGGCGCCGGTAAGCGATTTGGTGATGATATAATTGCCGAACGGCAGGACGTCGATAATTTGCTTTTTGGTGACCGGGCCGGCTGCGATCGACTGACGGATGCCGCCGCCGTTCGTGATGGCGACATCGGCGCCGCTCTCGGCCAGCATCGCGTCGGCGATCAAGCGACCCAGATTGCTCTCGCCGCTGCGCACGATGGCGCGTTCGCCGCTGAGCGCGATCGGCGTGCTGCCGACGACCTGATTCAGCTCGCCGGACTGGCGGGCGATGATCGACGTATATACGTTCTTGACCGCTTCGTCCTCGGGGTAGACGTCCAGCGGCAGCTCGGCGGCCGACTTGCTGACGGCGCCCACAGCCGTCACTTGACGGGCGTCCTTGTCGTAGCCGATCGTGACGACGCCAGCGTTTTTGAAGTATTCGCCGGTGCTGGCGATGGTGACGCCGCCCACCTTGGTACCGGTCGGGTAGTTGCTGTGGCTGTGGCCGTCGACGATCAGATCGATGCCGGACACCTTGGCTGCGATATCGGTGCTCTTGATCGTGCTTGAGGCATCGTCGCCCAGATGCGTCAGGGCGATGACGATATCGGCCTGCTGCGTCTCGCGAAGCTGCTGAACCGCAGCCTTGGCTCGATCTACCACCTGCTGGTCTGTGCCGAAGTCGATGCCGACGACATTGTTCGGATTGGTCTTGTACGCGGTCTCCGGCGTCGTCAGACCGAACAGGCCGACGCGCACGCCGTCGATTACCTTGATCATAGTCGCTGTCTCGAACAGCGGCTGTCCGTTGCGCATCGTATTGGCGGAGAGCAGCGGCACGCCGGACAGCTCCTCGAGCTCCAGCAGTCGCTCCCAGCCGTAGTTAAAGTCGTGATTGCCCGGGGAGAGGGCGTCAAAGCCGACCGTCTTCAGCAACTCGGCGATGCTGGCGCCCCGCTCGATCGAGGCAAAGGACTGACCGTGGAACGTATCGCCCGCGTCGAGCACAAGCCTGCCGTCGGCGTCCTGGCTTTCTTTGTCGACGAACGTTTTGAACTGGGCGTAGCCAACCTGCGGGTGGTTGTTCGGCGGCGAGGTGGCGTAGCTTGCCCGCGAATGCACATCATTAATATGGAAGATCTTGATAATCGTATCGTCTTCGCCCGGCTCCTCGCCGCCAGTCGGAGCCAGTCCCCATGCGCCATCGGCAACGCTGCGCGGACGGTACTGGTCGACGAACGCCTGCAGCTCCTGCTCGGTCTTGCCGCTATCCTGGAACGACTTGCGGCTGAACACAAGGTTCTCAAAATCGGTCCGATTGTTGTCCGTGTCCTTGAAGTCGACGCGGCGGACCGATTGCTGCTTGGAGATGGACGCGACCGCTTCGCCTTCGAGACCGGCTTCCTTGACGGCTAGCTGATCGACCGTCGCATCGCCATTCACCAGACGCAGGCTGTATTGGTCGTTATCGATGACGCGGCCCGGCCACTCCTGGTCGTAGGCATCAAGCGTGTAGACCTGGATGCTCGTCGTCTCGGCAGCGCCGCGGATCAGATAAGAGCTGTAAGCGGGCAGCGTGCCGTTCAGATTGAGGCTTGTCCATTGTCCCGCCGTAGCGCCTGCGTGATTGGAGCCCGAGCGAGAGGAGGCGTATTCCAGCTTCCACCCCGAGAGGCTGACGTCATCGGCCGTCGGATTGTATAGCTCGATGTAGCTGTGCGTGAACGGCGTATCGCTTTTGCCGCCGCCACCGTAGACCTGGTGGATGAGCGGATGAGCATTCGCATCCTTCGCATACACGGCCTGCAGACCGGACAAGCCGGCCAACAAAGGCAGGACGACGGCGAGCGCGAGCGCCCCCGACATCCATCGCATCAGTCTCTGCTTCAAGCTTCTTTTCATACCCAATCTCCTTTTAGCTCATTTTTTTATTTGAAAATAGAACAGCCAGGCGAACAAGGCTAATAAAGGTTTTGCAAATCGCCTGGCGTTGTCCCATTCAGACACTGCCAGTGGCGAGCGTTTTCACTCGCGGATGGGAGGGAAGGCGAGCCGACAAGCGCCGGGTTCGAGAGTCGATGCTTGCGAACCCGCGTGCTATGCGCGCTAGTAAGCCAACGCTTCTTCGGTAATCTGCCGGATGTCGATCGGGGCGCGAGCGCCTTCGAGGACGAGATCGGGGAGAATCTGCTCGAGGAAGTAGGAGACGCAGTGCAGGCGGATGCCCTTGATCTTCACCAGCGCCTGGCGGTACATGATGACGAACTCCTTTTCGGTATTGCCGCGCTGCAGCTCGGCGAACGCCTCGTACACCTGATCCATCTTGTCGGCGACCTCGAGGATCAGCCCCTCGATCGAGCTGTCCTTGCCCTCGCGGAGCTGTCTGCGGAAGATCGACTGCAGCTCGGCGGGGATATGCTCGACGATGAAGTGATCGACCATGCCTTCCTCGACCTGCTGGAGCAGCGACCTCAGTTCGACCGAATAATGCTTGACTGGCGTCTTGATGTCGCCGATGAAGATCTCGCCATAGTCGTGGCTGCTCGTAATCTCATAGAGCTTTTTCCAGTTGATCGCGACGCCTTGCATCTCCTCGATATCGGCGAGCGTCTTGGCATACTGGACGACCTTCCAGGAGTGCGCGGAGACGCTATGCTCCTCGAACTTGAACTTGCCGGGGCAGCGAATGATGCGCTCCAGGTCGTTGAGCGATCTGAAATACGTATGAAGTCCCATCGGGCTTACCTTCCTTTGCTAGGGTATGTCTGCATACTTCGAGGGTAGTAGATTGGACTGTGGAGCTGTCAGGCTGGCTTCATCATACCTTTACACTGTTCGGGCCGCGTCAACGGAACGTAAAGCGGATGTAAGGCGTACGGCCGAATGTAAACGGACGGCTCTCAAAGGCGCGCAGATGCTTGTGCTTTGCCGCGCAATACTAGATAATAATGTAAGCATAGAGAGGAGCGGCAGGAGAGATGAGGGAACAGCAAGAGCATACCTATGGTACAAGCGGCTATGCGAAATTGGCCGATGGGCGAAAGCTTCACTACATGTCGAAGGGCTCGGGCGAGCCGACAGTCGTCTTCGAGTCGGGCATGGGCGCTTCCCGCTCGGCATGGGGACTGGTACAGCCAGCTATCGCCGAGCATACGCGGGCGGTCGTCTACGACCGGGCGGGCTTCGGGCGCAGCGATCGGGATGCGGCGCCACGCACGCTGGCGCGGCTGGCCGACGATCTGGGCGGGCTGCTGACGGCGCTTGGCCCCGGCCCCTATATCCTCGTCGGACATAGCTGGGGCGGGGTAGTCGTGCGGATGTCTGCGGCGGCCGATCCGGGGCGGATCCGGGGACTGGTGCTGGTCGATCCGTCGGACGAGCATTGCGATATGTATTTCCAACGTTCGACGAGGTTGTACTTCGGGATGTCGCGCCCGCTCTACCCGCTGCTGGCGCGCACCGGCCTGTACAAGCGGATGGGGAGCGGGCCCGGCAGCGTGCAGCCGGCCGATATCGTCGCCGAGCATCATGCCGAGGACTTCACGGTAGAGGCTGCGCGTACGACGGCTGCCGAGCTGAGGAGCTTCCTGGACGATCTGGCCCGCTTGCGCACACACCCGCCCGACCTCCGCGGTCTGAGGGCGACGATCATCTCGGGGGCGCGGATCGAGGGGGCGGAGCGCAAGCTCCGGCCGGCGATCATGGCTGCGCACCGTCAGTCGGCCGAGGCGATGGGCGGACGCGTGGTGGAGGCTCCCCGCTCGGGGCATATGGTGAACTTCGACGAGCCTGAGCTGATCGTGGGAGAGATCCTCAGGCTGCTAGAAATGTAGATGTGGAGGTAATTATGAATACAATTAACGAAACAATTCAGAGGGCCAAAGCTTTGGCCTGCGAGATCATTCGCCCGGCGGGCGAGATGGCGAAGGCGAGGTTCGACCGGATCGCCGAGGCGACGATGAAGGGCGACCATGGCGATCTCGTCACCGAGGTCGATCGGATGGCGGAGGAGCTGATGCTGCCGCGCATCCGCGAGGCATTCCCGGAGCATCAGATCCACAGCGAGGAGGCTGGGGTGCTCGGCGAGGCGGGAGACTGGCTGTGGATGATCGATCCGCTCGACGGCACCAACAATTATGCGATCGGGCTCAGCGTGTTCGCCGTGTCGATCACGGTGCTGTATCGCCGAGAGCCGGTCGTCGGCGTCGTCTACGAGCCGATGACGGACCGGCTGTTCGTCTCCGTCAGAGGCGAGGGCGCGACGTGCAACGGCATCGCGATGGCGACGCGCAGCATGCCGCAGTTGAAGCGCGGCAATATCGGCTGGATCCAGGGTCATGTGGTCCCCAAGGGCGACCCGATTGCCAGAGGGCTGCGCCATCAGCTCGAGGACAGCTACAAGCGCGTCCTGGCGCTATGGGCGCCGACGCTGCTCTGGTGCATGCTCGCCAAGGGCGACATCCAGGGCATCGTGCTCTACAACTCCGAGGGCGATGATCTGTACTCGGGACTGCTTATGGTGCAGGAGGCGGGGGGCGCGGTCATCGACTTCGAGGGGCGTCCGTTCGTCGGCATGCGCGAGGAGCCGTATCTGATCGCCTGCCATCCGGAGCATCAGGAGGAGCTGCTGGCGGTTGTCCGGCAAGGGATGGGCGTACCGCTTCGTTAAGCGGTCGCTTACCAGCTCAGATGGCGGCTGCGGAATTCGCCCGGCGTCATCCCCTCGGCCTCCATGAACCGCTTGTTAAAGTAGCTTAAGCCGGGATAGCCGGAGGAGATCGCGACCTCCTTGATCGGCAGTACGGGCTGCTGGACGAGCAGATGCTTGCTGCGCTGGATGCGGCATTTCGTAATGTAGGCAAGCGGAGTGACACGGGTTACTTTTTTGAATAAGGTGCAAAAATAGTTCGGCGTATAGCCGGCGCTCTCGGCCCATTCTTCCAGGACAAACGGAAGATGGGCTTTTTTTTGCATGTGCGGCAGCAGTGCAAGGATCTTGTCCGCGTTGTCCGTGCTGCGAGCATGCGAAAAGGGCGCCGAGTGCGTCCAGAAGGCAATCAGCACGCCGTAAGCAAGCGAAGCGATGCGTGAGGGGCGCAGGAAGCTGTGCTGCTCAATCTCTTCCAACAGCTCGCTAAATGCTTGCAGCAACAGCTCATCGTCCTTGACGACCCAGATGCCGGATTGATGAAAGCCGTTCTCCGAAGCAAAGGTCGGCAGCATGCTGCCGTATAGCTGGATCCAATAGATGTTCCAGGGATCGTCGTCGGAGCTGTAGTAGCGCATCCGCTCGCCCGGGATATGCCAGAAGGCGTCGCCGGCTCGCAGCGCATACGACTCGCCGCCCAGCTCCAGCGTGCCGCTGCCCTCGGCAATGTAGTGGAGGCTGTAATCCTGGACGCCATGCGGCCGGTCGACGTGATGATGCCGCTTGCCAGGGCGGACATAGTTGCCCACGGAGTGGGGGAAGCAGACAAACCGGAATTCCGAGAAGTTGGCTAAGTAGAACTGCCGTTTTACGTTCAAGGGTATCGCGCTCCTACAGAAATATCGTGGTATCAGTATAGCATACCCGGCGATCGGGAGTAGTTTGGATGAGACTGGAAAACGAGGCCTGACGATGCTAAATTTAGCTAAAATAAAGCGCTTCAATCCAGCAAAATACATTTACTATTTGGCCGCTTCTGGACTATACTGAACTTGTAATTTAGCGGGATGTCAGTTGCTAAATTTAGCTAAATCGGATTTGCAACGCACTTCGTTTAGGGGGAGTAATATGACGATACTTCAGATGAATTTTGAAAGTCAGTATTTGAAATCGAATCATGACATTACGATTATTTTGCCCAACAAGCCAAGAGAGATATCGGCGAAGGAATTCTATGAAAGCGGTAAAAAATATAAGGTGCTGTGGCTGCTGCACGGCACCTACGGCGACCATACCGATTGGGTCCGGCGCACGAATATCGAGCTGTATGCCATCGAGAAAGATCTGATCGTCGTCATGCCGTCCGCGCTCAACAGCAACTACTCGAACTGGGACAAGGCGATGATGGGCTACGGCATGTACGACTACTTCACCGAAGAGTTGATGCCGATGGTGCACAACTGGCTGCCGGCTTCGAGCAAGCGCGAGGATAACTTCATCGCCGGGCTGTCGATGGGCGGACGCGGCACAATCAAGTTCGCGGTCAACCATCCGGACAAATTCGCGGCGGCGGCGGTGCTCTCGGCAGCTCCGGTCGACTTCAGCTCGCTGACGGAGGAAGAGCTGCACAAGGACGATATGTTTACCCGCCGCTTGCTTGGGATGGTGGAGAATGCAGGCGGTCTGGAGACGTTCGTCCAATCCGAGGAAAATGTGTGGGCGCGACTCGACAAGCTGGCAGGCACCGGGCAATTGCCTCGTCTGCTGTTCGCTTGCGGGGAGGACGACACGATGATCTGGGACAACCTGAAGCGCTTTAGAGCGCACTTCGACGACAAGGATATCGATGCCTCGTATTGGAGCCTGCCCGGCTATGGTCATGAGTGGCGGTTCTGGGACCTGGCGATCCAGCACGCATTGGAGTTTTTCGGCCTGGAGGATGTCGGCGCAAGCCCGTATTGATTGCATCACCCATCCTATGAACGAGAGGACAGATAAACCGATGAGCGGAAAGATTGTGATCCTGCCTGGCGATCCGGATGACAACAACCGGGATTACTTGCCGGAGGCGATCAAGGATTCGAAATTAGTCGTAAATGAAAACGGTAACAACTCTCAGGTGTATCCTGAACGGCTGAAGGAATACAAGGAGAAGATCATCGGCGACCAGGAGGACACGTGGTACGAATATGTACCGGCCTCTTACGATGGCAGCCGCAAGGTGCCATTGGTCGTCGGCATGCACGGCGGGCTCATGACCGGTTGGGGTCAGGCGATCTACACATCCTGGACGCTGGTGGCCGACCGCGAAGGCTTCATCGTCCTGTTCCCGAGCGCTGGCTTGCGCAAGTTCTGGATCGTCGATTGCGAGGCGGACAAGCTGGATATCGCCGCATCGCCGCGCGAGGACGGCATCTACATTAATATGCCCCCGGAGCAGCCGGAAGATAACCACGATATGAATGTCATCCTCGAGCTGATCGAACGCATGAAGCAGAAGTACGCGATCGACGAAGGCCGCGTCTATATGCAGGGCATGTCGATGGGCAATATGATGACGAGCCAGATCGTCCGCTACTACGGGCATTTGTTCGCCGGCAAGGCCGGCTCGGGCGGACCGTCGAGCCCTGGACTGCTGTTCGACCGCAATGACGAGGTAATCAATCGCGGAGGCCCCCTGGCGGTGTGGCAGACGCGGCTGGAGCATGATATTACGCCGCCGCACTTCGAGGGCGATACCGAATACGTCGTCCGCCGCAACCGCGAGTATTGGCAGCGGATCAACGGCTGTCGCAGCCTGCCGGAGCTCAAGGTGATCGGCGAGGACAACTTTGCCTTCTACAAGGGCGAGCAAGCCGACATGGTGTTCCGCGATGTGAAAAACCGCGACCACGGCCAGACCTTCGACGACGCCCAGCTCGTCTGGGACTATCTGTTCTCCGGCTCCAGGAGAACGGAGGATGGCCGGATCGTCCATGACGCCAGCATTTCGCCACGCAAGGGAGACGATTTCAATATCGTATTGATGGCAGGATGCGATCGTGCGTATGTGAACAATCGTCTCGTCACGATGAGCGGGCCTGCGATCAAGCGGCAGAAGCTGAAGTATCATGGCTTGAACGGCGACTCGATCGTCCGCGGCGAATACTTGTGCGTCCCCGTATCGTTCATCGCCGAGGTCTATGGCGACGGCGCAGGAGTACGTGCTGACCACGAGGGGCAATCAGCGGAGCTGACGCTGCGGGACGGAAGGACACTGCAGTTCGCGCGCGGCAGCATCGGCTGCGTCGTCGACAATACGGTACAAGCGATGCTTTGCGAGGCTGTTTACGTCGACGGCGAGCTGTATGCGCCTATCCAGTGGGTCAGCCAGCGGCTGCTTAATCTTACCGCTTCCACCTGCGAAGATGTGCTATACATTACGGATCACTACGCCGAGCTCTCCAAAAACATGGCGCATCTGATCCGCGACGAAATTTTCGGCTGAAAGGATGTGCCGGCGTGGCCGTTATTAAAATGAACTTTTTGTCCAAGGCGCTCGGGATGCAGACCAACCTTACGATATGTCTGCCTACTTACAGCTTTGCCGACAGTATGGAGGGACGCGAGGTCACCTATAAGCAAGGCATGAAGTTCCAGTGCCTATACCTGATGCATGGCGGCAGCGGCGATGACAGCGACTATGTCAACTTCACGAATATCGTCCGTTATGCCGATCGCAACAAGCTGGCGGTCATCATGCCGGGCGTCCACAACTCGGCGTACACCGATCTGCCGTATGGACGATACTTCACCTATGTCGCGGAGGAGCTGCCGGAGCTCTGCGAGGCATTCTTCCCGATCTCCGGCAAGCGGGAGGATACGTTCGTCGGCGGGCTGTCGATGGGCTCGCACGGGGCGATGAAGCTGGCAATGCTGTACCCCGAGCGATACGCGGCGGCGCTCATGATGTCGGGGGCGTCGTACCGTCCCGGCATCCCGAGCATCGTCAAGACGAAGGACGGCGAGTTTGACTGGGAGACGGACATGCGCGTCCCGGTCGGACAGGAGCTGCAGGACAACCTCCATGACGAAGCGTTCCTACGCGGCACCGTCAATGACGTCTATGCGGCGGCGCGCCGCAATATCGAGGAGGGCAAGCTGCTGCCGAAGCTCCACTTCCGGGTAGGCGACAGCGATCATGCGCTGTACCGGACGATCCGCGCCGAGGAGGATCTCAGACAGTGGGGCTACGATACGACGCTGGAGATCGTGCCGGGTATGGGCCACGAGTGGGATCTGTGGGACGAGACGCTGCGACTGGCTACCGATGAGTGGCTGCCGCTGCGACGGTCGCCGATCTACCCGGACTAAAAGGCAGCTACGGACAGGATCAGGAAGGAAGGAGGGATCGGATGACCAGACGACAACAGTCGGTAAGCGTCAAGCAGATCGCCGAGACGCTTGGTCTGTCGCCGAGCACCGTATCGATGGTGCTGAACAATCGGAGCGGCGAGTTTCGAATCGCCGAGAGCACGAGCCAGCGGGTGCTGCTTACAGCCCAAGAGCTCGGATACCGGTCTTCCGAGACGCGAGTCAAACGCAAAAAACGCGGCTTCGGCAAAACGATTGTATGCACCTTTTGTCCTCATAACTTTGAAAAAGGGCCGATGTCTTCGTTTTACGAGGGATTCTACCGCTTCATGAAGGAGCAGAGCGATCATTACGAGACGATTATTTTTCCCTTCGAGCTAGGTCTGCTGAAGCAGAAGATGTCGTTTATCTCCAAAGACTTTATGGCCGGAGCAATCATGATGGCGCTCACCGAGGAGGATCTGGAGTTCCTCGAGAACACCAAGTTCGATGTGCCGATCGTCCTGTACAATCGCACGGCCAAAGGCTATTGCTCGGTGCTGACCGACGACTACGCTGTCGGCAACAGCGCGATGGAGCACTTCATCAAGCGGGGCCATGAACGATTCGCGATCGTCTCGCCCAACTACTCCAGCCGGGCGCTTAGCCTGCGGTCGACCGGTTATTGGGACAAGCTGAGGAGCTCGGGTCTGGAGAGCAAGGGCGCTCTCGCGCTGCCCGTCACCATTGGCGACGATAGCGATGCGGGCGGCTATGCGGCGACCAAGGAGCTGCTGCAGGGCGACACGCTGCCGAGCGCATTGTTCGTCCCCAGCGACAATATGATCAGCGGTGTGCTGCGTTGTCTAAAGGAGCATGACGTATCGATCCCTGGCGAGCTGGAGATTATCTCCTACGGAGACAAGCCGGTCAATTCGATCGTCACACCTAGCATTACCAGCTTCGTTCCACCTTCGAGGGAGATGAGCTATAACAGCGCCAAGCTGCTCCATTCCTTTATCGAGAGCGGCACCTTCACCGATACGGCCAGACTGAGCTTCGAGTCGACCTGCATCTATCGCGAGAGCTGTCCGGAGTAAACCACCAAAGGAGAACACCATGAACAAAATAACGAATCAGATTATGCTCATCACCTACGCCGACAGCATGGGGAGCAATCTGAAGGAAATGAAGCACGTGCTGGAGACGCATTTCGAGGGCGTGATTGAAGGGCTCCATATCCTGCCGTTTTTCCCTTCCTCAGGCGATCGCGGGTTCGCCGTCATCCATTATGACGAGGTCGACCCTGCCTTCGGCGACTGGGAGGATATCCGGCAATTGTCGGAACGCTATTATCTGATGGCCGATTTTATGATCAATCACGTCTCGATCCGCTCAGAGGAGTTCGTCGACTATATGCAGCGGGGCGACGAGTCGCCATACAAGGAGATGTTCATCCACTGGGACGAATTTTGGCCGGGCGGCGAGCCGACAGAAGCCGATATGGAGACGTTGTATCGACGGAAGATGCATGGGCCGTACAAGGAATTCACGCGCGCGGACGGCAAGACGGTCAAGCTGTGGAACACCTTCTTCGAGGAGCAGGTCGACATTGATCCGTGGGCGCCGGCTACGCAAAGCTACTACGAGCGCAATCTGGGACGGATCGCCGAGTATGTGCCGCTCATCCGCTTCGACGCCTTCGCCTACGCTTCCAAGAAGCCGGGCACCAGTTGCTTCTTCGTCGAGCCGGAGGTGTGGGATGTGCTGGATATCGGGATGAAGCCGCTCCATAAGTACGGGACGGAGATGCTGCCCGAGATTCACGAGAATTACAAGATTCAGCTCAAGATGGCAGAGCGCGGCCACTGGGTGTACGACTTTGCGCTGCCGATGCTGCTCCTGCACGCGCTCATGACAGGACGCTCGGATCGGCTCCTCCACTGGATGCGGATCTGTCCTCGCAAGCAATTTACCACGCTCGACACGCATGACGGCATAGGCGTCGTCGATGTCGCTGGATTGCTGACCGACGAGGAGGTCGATCTGGTGCGCGACCGCGTCAACGCCAAGGTCGAGCCGTTGCAGCAGTACATCAACTTCCCGCCCGGCATCGTCAAGATGTCCGGCGCCAAAGCGAGACAGTACCAGCTGATGTGTACGTACTATTCGGCATTGGATGAAGATGACGCCGCTTACACGCTCGCCCGCATCATCCAGCTGTACGCCCCGGGCATCCCGCAGGTGTACTATGTCGGCTTGCTGGCCGGCGAGAATGACGAGGAATCGCTGAAGCGTCTCGGCGAGCCGCGCAGCGTCAATCGCCACAACTACACGCCGGAGGAGATCGCCGAGCGCGTCCAGCTGCCGATGCTGCAGCAGCTCTATGCGATCATGCGCTTCCGCAACAGCCATCCGGCGTTCGGCGGCGAGGTCGAGATCGGCGAGTCGTCTGCCGAAGGCCGGATCGCGATCACGTGGCGCCAAGGCGAGACATGGACGACGCTCGAGGCCGATCTGGGGACCAAGGCGTATACGATCGTCGCCAGCGACAGCGAGGGCGCAGCCGAGACGCTCTTCCAGTCTGACGGCGCAGCCGCCGGGGAGGAGACGCGATGAGCTTCGAGAGACGCGTCGATCCTGAGCTGGCCGATACGCTCCATGTACTGCCCGTGCTGCGTCTGCCGGACGATATGGGCGTGATCCGGTCGTTCGCACCGCCGCCGCGAGACAAGTCGCCAGAGGTGCGTGAGACAGATCTCTATATCGCAGGGGCGGACGGCAGACAGATGCTGGTCAAGCGGTTCGAGCCGATCGATGAATCCGACGGTCCCCGACCTGCGATCCTATGGACCCACGGCGGCGGCTATATCCTCGGCCATCCGGATGGAGAAGGGTATGTGTGCGAGCAGATGGTCATCCACACCGGCTGTGTCGTGCTGGCGCCCGACTACCGGCTCGCGCCGGAGCATCCGTATCCCGCTGCGCTGGAGGACAGCTACGCCGCGCTGGTGTGGCTCGCGCAATCGGCAGACGAATTGCGCATCGACCCGGCGAGGATCGCGATCGGCGGCGGCAGCGCCGGCGGCGGACTGGCCGCTGCCCTGGCCTTGATGGCCCGGGATCGCGGAGGCCCGCGGATCTGCTTCCAGATGCCGCTCTATCCGATGCTCGATCATCGCAATGAAGCGCCGTCGACCCGCGAGGAGCTGCACCCCGCCGTATGGAGCCGCCCCAACAACGCAGCGGCCTGGCAGATGTATCTGGGCACAGCCGATCCGAGTCACCCGTGGGCCTCGCCAGCGCGGGCAGAGGATCTGTCGGGACTGCCGCCAGCCTATCTGTGCGTGGGACAGCTGGATCTGTTCCGAGATGAGACGATCGAGTATGCGGCCCGTCTGATGCGGGAGGGCATCGATGTCGAGTTGCACGTCCATCCGGGACTCTATCACGCCAGCGAGCTGTTCGTGCCGGATGCCGCGATCAGCCAGCGGGTGCGTGCAGGTTATATTGATGCGCTAGCGAGAGCCTTTGCCAGGACGGTCGAATAGGAGGGGGAAGCATGGGAATCCTTAGGTTCAACTTCCGCTCCGAGGTGCTCAGTCTGACGACCAATGTCACGGTCTGCTATCCGACCAGCAGTCTGACGACGAACCTCGGCTATCGGGACCCGGTGTTGAAGCAAGAGCCCAAGCAGGCATACAAGCCGGGGATGAAGTTCCAGACCGTGTACCTGCTGCACGGCGGCGGCGAGGACGATTCGGTGCCTTACCGCTATACGCGGCTCGAGCAATACGCCGAGCGCAACATGGTGATGACGGTCACGCCTTCGGTCAACGACAGCCTATACACCAACACAAAATACGGCTTTCGTTACCTGGAGTACCTGACCGAGGAGCTGCCGCTGGTCATCCAGTCGCTGTTCGCCTCGGCGCCGGGCAGAGACAACACCTTCGTCGTCGGCCTGGCGATGGGCGGCAACGGGGCGCTCGGGCTGGGAGTTCTCCGTCCGGATCTGTACCACACCGTCGTCGATCTCTCGGGCGGCATCGGGATGACGCTCGACCGCGAAGAGTATCGCAAGAGTCTGGACTGGGGCTTCTCCCGAGTGCGCGATACGCTGCTCGGGGCAGACGAGTTCCAGGGCTCCGAGCATGACCTGTACGCCTGCGCGGAGCGCAATATTGCCGAAGGCAAGACGCTGCCGACGTTCCGCATCGCCGTCGGCGAGGATGACTTCATCCGCGACCGCGTGTTCAAGGACTACGCCGAGCTGCGGCGGCTCGGCTATCCGGTGCAGTATGACGAAGCGCCGGCGATGGGCCATGATTACGAGATGTGGGACGTGTATCTCAAGAAGACGTTGGATGAGTGGCTGCCGCTGCGAAGAGCGCCAATCTACGACCGTCCATAAGCGCATAACCAACCAACACCAAGGGGGAAGACAAGCATGTGGAAAAAAAGCATGGGCATTGGGTTGACAGTAGTAATGGCAGCGAGCCTGTTGGCAGCGTGCGGCAAGGACAATGCAGGCGAGAAGCCGGCGGCAGAGGGCGGCAAGGGCGAGGAGCCGTATACGGTTAATTTCGCCTATCACGCGCCGAAGGAAGGCAACCAGGCGGAAGTCAACGCGCTGATCAATGAGCTGACGATGAGAGACTTGAACATGAAGGTCAATCTGATGCCGATCACTTGGGACACGTACAACTCCAAAATGCCGATGATGCTGGCGGCCCAGGAGCCGATCGATATCTCGTTCGTCTTTGCCTTCAGTCTGCCAAGCTTCATCGATCAAGGCTATATCGTCGACGCGTCCGACTATATGGAGCAGACGAAGGATCTGCAGGAGGTGCTCGGCGAGGACTTGCAGGGCGGCTATATCGGCGATATGCTGGCCGGCTTCCCGATGATGAACGTGCGCGCCACGCCATCGGGCATCTTCGTTCGCAAGGACATCTTCGAGGAGCTGGGCTACAAGGCTTCGGACTTCAACATCACGACAGACGACATGTCCTCCTTTGGCCAGCTGACCGAGATGTTCGCTAAGGTCAAGGAGAAATATCCCGATATGACGCCGTTCAACGGCTACCGTACGTTCGGTCTGAACACCATCACGTATATCGACGGCGTGGGCGATCAGTTCGGCGTCCTGGAAAACTACGGCCAGACCGATAAAATTACGAACTGGTACGAATCCGATCAATTCAAGCAATTTGCGCTCCTCAACCGCGAGTGGTTCGAAAAGGGATACTCGTCCAAGGACATCGCGGTCGACAAGGAGCTGGGACAGGCCAAGATGAAAGCGGGCAAAACGTTCGCCTTCTTCGCCTCCTACGGCGCGAACGCGCTCACCGACGTCAAATCGCAAACCGGCTACGATACGGTGCTGATCCCGGTATCGCATAAGATGAAATCGACAACTGCTGTCAACGGCGCGCTCAATGTCGTGCTGAACACATCGGCGAACAAGGAAAAGGCGTTTGAATTCCTGAACTGGGCTTACACGAACAAAGAATTCAATGACTTGCTGAACTGGGGCGTCCCAGGCAAAGACTGGGTCGTCAACGACCAGGGTCAGGCGGATTATCCGGAAGGCGTTACGGTGTCCACAGTGAACTACCACAACGATTTCGGCTTTATCTATCCGAACCAGTATCTGATGACGCCATGGAGCGGCAGCCCGGCCGACATCTGGGAGAAGTACAAGGCGTTCAGCGATGATGCGCTCGTCTCCAAAGCGTACGGCTTCACCTTTGACTCCTCGGCGGTAGCGGCGGAGCAATCCCAACTGGCAGGGGTGCTGGCGAAATACGAAAATGCCCTCTCGTTTGGCGCGGTTGATATCGAGCCGACATTGAAAAAATTCAACGATGAGCTGTACGCCGCTGGTCTGCAAGCGGTCATGGACGAGAAGCAGCGTCAGCTCGACGAATGGATGGCCAGCAAGTAATAACGTTTGCGCCGGAGGCTGCGTCAGCAGCCTTCGGCCACTAGTGACGAAGGGAACGGATGGGGATGAGAAAACTTAAGCCGTATATGCCGCTCTATGTCATGATGATCCCGTGCGCGCTATATCTGCTGATTAACAACTATGTGCCGATGGCCGGCATTATCGCGGCCTTCAAGTCATTCAAGGCGACCGAAGGACTGCTGGGCAGTCCATGGGTAGGCTGGCGCAACTTCGAATATTTGTTCAAGTCCAACGATATGATGATCATCATCCGTAATACCCTGCTCTACAATGTGGCTTTTATACTGGTCAACAATGTGATTGGCATTATTATTGCGATTATGATTACGAACGTCAAAAGCAAGCGATACCAGAAGTTCTATCAAAGCTCGGTGCTGCTGCCGTTTACAATGTCGATGGTCGTCATCAGCTATGTCGTGTTTGCGTTCCTCAGCCAGCAGAACGGCATGCTGAACAACAGCATCCTCCAGAGCAATCCAGTCCAGTGGTATAACGATCCGACCTGGTGGCCGCTCATCCTGACGCTGGTGCAATGCTGGAAGTATGTCGGCTACGGCATCCTGATCTACATTGCGGGCATCTCGGTCATCGACAAATCGTTGTACGAAGCCGCCTCGATCGATGGAGCGGGCGCCTGGAAGCAGATTACGCGGATTACGCTTCCTTCGCTAATGCCGGCGATCATCACGCTGTTTTTGCTGAGCATCGGCAGGATATGCTACTCCGACTTTGGACTGTTCTACTTGATCCCGCAAAATTCCGGTCCGTTGTTCAACGTGACCGCAACGATAGACACGTACGTCTACAGCGCCTTGATGTCTCCAGGAGGCATCGGACGCTCCGCAGCAACCGGTCTGATGCAGGCCGTGGTCGGGTTCGTCCTCGTGCTGGGGGCCAATGGGCTCGTCCGCAAGTTAAGCTCAAGGGACGCGATGTTTTAGGGCGTGTTTGCACACCCGCTCAGGGGCATCTTAGGCTGCCTTTCCGCCCCCTGCGGCGTCACTTTTGCTTGCCGTACCCCCGGTACGACTGCACAAAAGTTCCTTGCATGGAACGAAAA
>Ga0160452_100269_pt1 | contig 49931 bp, 30 predicted proteins | sample HID1971I_E6MG_FD_108230 | JGI IMG/M metagenome (GOLD analysis project Ga0160452, IMG submission 108230) | Enriched millipede-associated microbial communities from UW Madison campus, WI, USA - HID1971I_E6 MG | ecosystem: Host-associated > Arthropoda: Insects > Digestive system > Unclassified ...
CCGATTGCGGAGCCTGGCAGACAGCAGGTGTTCGCCTCCTACGTCTCCTCCTATACGGGCTGGCAGGTGGAGAGCGGCTTGCGCGACGAGGCAGGCTTCGTGAGCTTCGCGCTGAATGCGTACAATGTCTGGCTGGCGATGGCCTTTGCCGCCGTCCTGTTCGGCGTCCTGTGGGTCATCCACGTGACCCGGCGCAACTACAAGCCGATCGCCCAGCTCGTCTCGCTCATCCAGACCAGCGTCTCCGCTGACGCCGAGCCGGACAAGAGGGGCAAGAACACCAATGAGTTCGGCTTCATCCGCGGCGCGCTCGAACAGCTCATGGAGGAGACGAACAAGGTGCGCCGGGAGAACATGGAGATCATCCTCCGCCACAAAAAGCATCGGTTCATCGAAGCGCTAGAGAGTGCGTCCACAGTCAAGGAGGAAGAGTGGCAGGCGGAGCTGGCCAAGCAGAGCCTCGATACGGCGGGCAAGCGCACGCTGGTGCTGGCGATGGAGATCGATGGCTACCGCGAGTTCGAGCAGGCGCATGACAAGTTCAACCGTTCGCTGCTCCTGTTCCTGCTCTCCAGCATCGTCCAGGAGATCGCGCAGCTGCATCAGGCGTCCGTATGGGCGGAGTGGACATCGGAGCGGCAGTTATCAGCGGTCGTCTGGTTGCCGGAAGGCGAGGCGGGGGACGCCGCCAGCGCGGCGATCCCCGGCGAGATCATGCAGTGGGTGAAGGACAATCTGAGCTTCACAGTCACGATCGGTTGCGAAGAGGCGGATGGCACACTGCCTGATATCCGGGAGGCATACGCTGCGGCCGCCAGACTGTTGCAATACAAGGCGACTCTCGGCACGGCGCGCGTGATCGCGCCGACGGATGTGAATCGCGCTTCGCCGGCGAGGTTGGATTATTATCAGACGGTGCATCGGTTGGCCCAGGCGTTGCGCGCTTCCGATCCGGGATGGAGCGTACAGTTGGACGAGCTGTTTGGCCATATCTACGAAGGTTGCTACGCCCGTCAGGAGATCGAGAGCCTGCTGCAGTTTATGCATCAGACGCTGCGCAAAGCCTTCCTCGAGCTATCCCGGGAGTATCGCGAGGGGTGGCAGGAACTGGAGGCGCATCTGCTGGAGCTGGAGGACCGGTGGGAGACGGCGGCAGAGCTGCATGAGCGCTGCGCGAGCCTGTTCGAGTCGGCTACAGACCAGATCCAGTCGCTGCGCGAATCGCAGCAGAGCCGAGTGATCGTCAGCGAGATCCGCAGCTACATCGAGGCCAATTATGCCAACCCGGAGCTGTCGCTAGACCATTTGAGCGAGCGGTTCGTCATGCATACCAAGAGCATCAGCAAGCTGTTTAAGGAGGAGTTTGGCGAGAATTTCATCGATTTCCTGATCGGGCTAAGGATCGGTAAGGCGCGGCAGCTGCTGCTCGAGAGCGAGCAGTCGCTGCAAGAGATCAGCGTGCAGGTCGGCTACAGCAATTACAACTCCTTTAACCGCGCTTTCAAAAATCTCAACGGCGTCTCTCCCAGAGACTTCCGTCGGTACGGTGCGGAAGCTGCCAGTGCGGCTTCCCCAGATGAATGATCCAATTGCGTTTGTTAACTTTACATATCCTCGACAGATCCGTGTGAAACAAGGGGCTGTCGAGGATTTTTTTGTACTGTAGAAAAAAGTGAAGTCGAAGAAAAATGCACATTTTCTTTTGAAAGCGATTGCTAGAAAATTGTGATGTAAGGGATTATTACAAATTGACGCTAAATCGACGGCTGAGGTACGATGGCCGTGTCATCCGATCGTTTGATTACGGAAGGGGGAGATGGGCGGATGCACCGCATGACGAAACTGAAACGGAGCTGGGAGCTTTACTTGCTTGTGTTTTTGCCGGTGCTCTACCTCATTGTTTTCAAGTACATACCGATGGGCGGGGTCATCATTGCATTCAAGCAGTACAATGTCATCGATGGCATTTTGAACAGTCCCTGGGTCGGCTTCAGACATTTTCAGACGTTTTTTGAATCGCCGAACTTCTGGCTGCTCATCAAAAACACGCTGCTGATCAGTCTGTACTCGCTGGCCGCCGGATTCCCGGTGCCGATTATTCTGGCGCTGGCGCTCAATGAGATTCGCAACGGGCTGTTCAAGCGCAGCGTACAGATGGTTACCTACGCGCCGCATTTTATCTCCACCGTTATTATGGTCTCGATCGTCATCCTGATGCTGACTCCGCATGTAGGCGTGGTGGAGCGGCTAATGGGCTTCCTCGGTCTGCCAGCAACCAACTTTATGGGCCTGCCGCAGTTTTTCAAATCGATCTATGTCTGGTCCGGCGTCTGGCAAGACATGGGCTATGCCTCCATCATCTACATCGCGGCGCTCTCGGGCGTCGATCCGAGTCTGTATGAAGCGGCTCGCATGGATGGCGCATCCCGGCTGCGCAAAATTATGCATATCGATATTCCGGCGATCATCCCGATCTCGATCATCCTGCTCATTCTGAACATGGGCGGCTTGCTCAGCGTAGGGTTCGAGAAGATTTTCCTGATGCAAAATCCGCTCAACGTGAGCGCTTCGGAGGTCATCTCTACTTATGTGTACAAAGTGGGCCTGCTCGGGGCGAATTTCAGCTTTGCCACGGCGGTCGGGCTATTCAACTCAGTGGTCAATCTGATGCTGCTTATCCTGGTGAACCAGATCGCCCGCAAAACGTCCGAGACAAGCCTGTGGTAGGAGGAGGAGAGGACCATGTTTAGGAAAAACACGATCAAGGATTCGCTCGGCGATCGCATCTTCATGCTATGCATCTATCTGTTCCTGATCATCGTATTGTGCGCTGTGCTGTATCCGTTGCTGTTTATTATCAGCTCCTCGTTCAGCTCCTCCCGCGCCGTCGTGTCCGGATCGGTATGGCTGTTCCCGGTCGACTTTACGACGCGGGCGTATGCAGCGATCTTCAACAGCAAGCAGATTATGATGGGCTATTACAATTCGATTGTGTACATGGTGTTCGGCACGATGATCAATCTGCTGTTCACGGTACTGATCGCCTATCCGCTGTCGCAGAAACACTTCTACGGGCGCGGGGTCGTCATGACGATGATGATGGCGACGGTTTTCTTCGGCGGCGGGCTCATCCCGGACTACTTGCTCGTCAAAAATCTCGGCCTGCTCGATACCCGGTGGGCGCTTTGGCTGCCTGGCGCGTTTGGCGTGTTCAACGTCATCGTCGCTCGTACCTTCTTCCAGACCTCGATCCCGCCGGAGATGCAGGAGGCGGCGCAGATCGACGGCTGCGGCGATACGCGCTATCTGGTCAGCATCGTCCTGCCTTTGTCCAAGCCGATCCTTGCCGTCATGACGCTGTTCTATGCAGTCGGTCATTGGAACGCCTTCTTCAGCGCTCTGATCTATCTCCGCTCGGAGGAGCTGTTCCCGTTGCAATACGTGCTGCGCAACATCCTCATCCTCAATGCGACTGATCCGGAGATGATGGCGGCCTCTACGCAGGAGATGAGGGACCAAGGCTTCCAGCAGGTGTTGAAGTATGCGGTCATCGTCGCGGCGAGCTTGCCGGTGCTGCTTATTTATCCGTTTGTGCAGCGTCACTTCGTCAAGGGGGTTATGATCGGCTCGCTCAAGGGGTAGTCTGTCGAGTTCGCCGTTCAGATAAGATAAATTAAGGAGGCGTCCGTTTTGAAAAAGACAAAAAAAGCAACGCTTGCGCTCGTTCAGCTGATGATTCTCTCTTTGTTGGTGGTTGCCTGCTCCGGCAACAGCAATAATGGCGGCGGCAGCGCCGCGCCAACGGAGAAGGAAAGCGAGGGCGCCGCATCGCCGCTCGCGATGACGTTCTTCGCGCCGCAGAAGGACGCGCCGCTCCAGGACAACGCCTACACGAAGCATATCGAGAGTAAATTCAATGTCAGCATCAAGTGGGACCTTGCGCCTCAGGACGCGCTGGCCGACCGTCGGCAGCTGCTGCTCGCGAGCGGCGATTACCCGGAGGTATTCCTCGAGGGCGGCTTTACGACGACGGACCTGCTCACCTACGGCAGCCAGGGCGTCTTCGTCCCGCTGAACGATCTGATCGAGCAGCACGCCCCCAATCTGAAAGCGCTCATGGAGAGCAAGCCTTATGTAGCGCAGGCGATGACGGCGCCGGACGGCAACATCTACGGCATCCCGCGCGTCAATGAGTGCTACCACTGTACGTATCCGTCCAAGTACTGGATGAACCAGGCCTGGCTGGACGAGGTAGGGCTCGCGGTGCCGACGACAACCGATGAGCTGTATGCGGCGCTTAAGGCGTTCAAGACGCAGGACCCGAACGGCAATGGCCAGGCCGATGAGATCCCGTTTACCGGCGCGCCGAAAAACAACGTCTGGGCAGGCAATATCGACGCCTACCTGATGAATGCCTTCATCTATAACGACAATGACCGCTATCTGCTCGTCAAGGATGGTCAGGTCGACTTTGCGGCTAACAAGCCGGAGTGGAAGGAAGGTCTGGCGTTCATGCGCCAGCTGTACTCGGAGGGTCTGATCGACCCGGCGGCATTCACCCAGAACGATCAGGCGATCAGCCAGCTCGGCAACCGCGAGGGCGACGAGATCGTCGGCTCCTTTTCCTCGGCGCTCCTGAGCTATCTGCTCAACGTCTGGGAGGATGACATCGACCGCCATCGCCACTGGGTCGCCGTGCCGCCGCTCAAGGGTCCGCAAGGCGCACAGTACGCCGGCATCGTGCAAGGCATCAGCACCTTCCCGTTCGCGATTACGAACAAGGCGAGCGAGGAGCAGGCGATCGCGGCGATGAAGATCATCGACTACGCCTTCACTGAAGAGGGAGCGCTGCTGAGCGAATACGGCATGATCGAAAACCTCGGCTGGGCGATGGCACAGGACGATGAGCTGAACATCTGGGGCGAGAAGGCCCGCTATACGTTCGACATCCCTGAGGATATCAAGATCGAGGAAGACAAGGACACGATCCGCAACGATAGCTGGTCGCTCCTCGGGCCGAAGGACATGTCCAAGGAATTCCGCGATTCGTTCGCAGCGGCACAGGACCCGCTCAGCAGCAAAGGCTACGAGACGCGGCTGGCGCAAGCGACGATGCTGTATGAGCCGCATGCGCCGGAGGAGGCCTATCCTTCGGCAGCCTGGATCGCAGCCGAGGACGTCGATGCGGCCGCGCAACTGACCACCTCGATCCGCGATTACGTCGAGTCCAATATGGCCCAGTTCATCATCGGCAGCAAAAACCTCGATACGGACTGGGACAGCTATGTTAAAGGCTTCGACGGCTTGAATCTGACGCGGTACATCGAGATCTTCCAGAAGGCGCTGCAGTAATCCGAAAGCAATAATCTGAAACACGGAGGACCTCATGCTCCGCCCCATTGGCGGAAAACGAGGTCCTTTTTGTTGGAGCGCCCGCCAGAGCCCCCTCCCCTGCACGAATGAAGCAGCAATGTTATAATGGAGGCTGACTTCGAGTAAAGGACAAGGAGGATTTCATGCTTTTTATTCAATCCTGGTTTGAAGACATGGGCGTGGCGGAACGGACGGCGGCTTATCTGGCGCAAGGGGTGATGGCCTTGGCGATCGCGCTGCTCAGTATCATCGCCAACTACATTACCAAGAAGGTGGGCCTGCGCGTCCTCGCCTATTATGTGAACAACAACCGCTACAAATGGGACAATTATATGCTCGACCGCAAGGTGTTCCACAAACTGTCGCACATCGTGCCGGCGATTATCATCTATGCCAGCGCATCGCTCTTCCCGGCCTATCAGACGTCGATCGAGAAGGGAGTAGCGATATATCTTATCGTAGTGGCGCTGCTCGTCATCAATGCGTTCCTCAACGCAGTCAATGATATCTACGTCACCTTCGAGATCTCGAAGGCGCGGCCGATCCGCGGCTACCTGCAGGTAATGAAGATTTTCGTCTTCATCGTCGGCGGTATCCTGCTCATCTCCAATCTGATCGGCCAGAGCCCGATTATCCTGCTCAGCGGCATCGGCGCGCTGTCGGCGGTCATTATGCTCATCTTCAAGGACTCGATCCTCGGTCTGGTCGCCGGCGTGCAGCTTACGTCCAATGATATGGTGCGCGTGGGGGACTGGATCGAGATGCCGAAGTACGGTGCAGACGGCGACGTGATCGATATTTCGCTGAATACGGTCAAGGTGCGGAATTTTGATATGACGATTACGACGATTCCCACCTATGCGCTCATCTCCGATTCCTTCAAAAACTGGCGCGGCATGCAAACGTCCGGCGGGCGGCGGATCAAGCGATCGGTCTATCTGGACATGACCAGCGTCGCGATGTGCGATCCCGGGACGCTGGAGCGCATGCGCAAGATCCACTATCTGCAGGAGTATATTGACAGGAAGCTGGAGGAAATCGAGCGGTACAACGAGGAGCATGCGGTCGATCGCACCAGCCGGGTCAACGGTCGCGCGCTGACCAATATCGGCTTGTTCCGGGCCTATATCCAGCACTACCTCGATCATCATCCGAAGATCCATCGGGGCATGACCTGCATCGTCCGTCAGCTGCAGCCGGAGGAGCATGGCTTGCCGCTGGAGATTTATGCCTTCACCAACGATACCGCATGGGGCAACTACGAGGCGGCGCAGTCGGATATCTTCGATCACATCCTGGCCGTTGCCCCTGAGTTCGGACTGCGGGTGTTCCAAAATCCGACCGGCCACGACATGCGGCAGATGATCAAGGCCGTGCAGGGGCAAGAGGGAGAGTTGGAGCCCAAGCCCGAGCAACACCCGGAACAAAAGCCGGAGCTGGACACGCCCTAGGGCGACAGCGGGATCATAACAAAAGACATGCTGATTTCCAATGAAATGACATGGATGTTTGCCGTCGAATATGCCATGATGGGGAGAACAACAGCTCCCCTGCAGGCCTATCGACGGAGGCGCCCATGCTCAGACAGATTCAATCCTACATCCGCAACTACCGACTAAGCTACCGCATGATCGTGACCAATATTTGTTTGGCTGTCTTGCCCATCCTCCTGTTAGGGACGGTGGGCTATTTGTCATACATCCATCTGATGAAGCAGCATGTGCTCGCAGGCATCGATCAGTTCGTCAGCCAGACGAACGACCGTCTCGACGAGTACTTCAGCCGGATGGATCAGCTCTCTCGATCAATCTTCTACAACCGCAACGTCCAGAGTATCATGCTGGCCAATCCGTCTTGGCAGGAGTCCGACGCGCTGCTGCGCAATTTGAACAGCTATATGAGCCTGGACAGCTCGGTCCAATCGCTCGCTATTATCCACAGTGAGACGTTCCGCACCATCTCGGAGGGGCAAATATTGACCAGCCGAATGATCGACTATATCCGTGCCCGCCAGACGAGCGGGCAGTTGACGAGCCAGATCGAGTATTCGCCGGTTTTTGCTAGGCAGGGCGGCAAAGCAGGCATCCTTGCCTTCCGACAGATCAAATCGATTCAGCAGACGCGGTATCTAGATCAACTGTATATCGGGGTCATGCTGCTCGATACCGAGTGGATCGGCCAGACGCTGAGGACAGCCGGGGTCGACAACAAGGCAAGTCTATTCATCGTCAATCGGAACGGCGAGGTGGTTGGCGCCTCCTCGGGCAAGCTGGCCTATCCACGGATTGCCGCAGAGCTGCAGGAGCAGCCGCCGAGCCAGACCGGTACGCTGCGGCTGGACGGCACCGACTATCTGACCCGTATCATCCCGTTCGATAGTATTGACTGGACGCTAGTGGCGCTCATCGACAAGGATCAACTTCTGGAGAAGGCCAGCTTCATCCAATATACGCTCATTGGCATTATTGCGATTATGATCGCGATCGTTATCCTCGTCGTCATTTCCTTCAATATCCGGCTGACGCATCCGATCACCAAGATGGCCGATGCCTTCGATCGCGCAGCGAGCGGCAACTTTGACGTCGCGCTGCGATTCGGCTATCGCAATGAGATCACCGTCATCCAGGATCACTACAACAATATGATCGAGCAGATCAAAAAGCTGACCGACAATCTCATGTTGTCCAGGCAGCAGCTTTATGACACGGAGTTGGAGAAGCAGCAGCTGCGACTGAGCGGATTGCAAAGCCAGATCAATTCGCATTTCCTCTACAATGTGCTGCATTCGATACGAGGCATGTCCCTATCCGGAGCGAAGCGGGAGGTCGCTTCGGCCATCGATCATCTCGTCTCTTACTTCCGCTACATTACGCGGGTCGAGGACTATGTGCCGCTATTCAAGGAGTTGGAGCATCTCGATACGTATATCGCGATCCAACGCCTCCGGTTCGGCCAGCGTCTCGGCTTCCGAGCGGATATCGAGCCTGGACTGGGGGGCCAGGCGATCGTCAAGCTGATCCTGCAGCCGCTCGTAGAGAACGCGTTGTTCCATGGACTGGAGGGCAAGAGCGGACGTTGGCTGATCCAGGTGCAGGCGCGTCAGACAAGCGCGGGCGCGCTGCGCATCGCGGTGATGGACAACGGCAGCGGCATGAGCGCCGAGCGGCTTGCGCAGATCCGCACATATCTAGAGGGCAAGGGCGAGGTCGTCGCCGAGCCGGAGCGGCTCGGTCAGAGCATCGGACTGGTCAACATCCACCATCGCATCCGCATCTATTACGGGGAGCCCTACGGCCTGGCGATTCGCAGCTGGGAGGGTCGGGGCACCGTCGTCACCATCACGATTCCACATCACCCAGAGGAGGACGCACCGCATGTATAACTTGCTGCTCGTAGACGACGAGCCATGGATCCTGAAGGATATGGAGCAGATCATTGACTGGGAGGGGCAGGGCTTCCGACTGATCGCCAGCGTGTCTGGCGCAGAGGCAGCGGAGGCGATCCTGCGGAGACAGCGCATCGATGTCGTGATCAGCGATATCCGGATGCCGGGCAAGAGCGGGCTCGATCTGCTCCGGTCGGCGAGACGGATCGCGCGGGATACGCTGGTCGTCTTCATGAGTGCGTACAGCGATTTTGCCTATGCCAAGCAGGCGCTCGAGCAGGGCTGCTTCAGCTATCTGCTGAAGCCTGTCAGCGAGACGGAGCTGCTGGATACCCTCGCCCGGTGCAAGGAAAGGCTGGGGGAGCGCGAACGCGAGCTGATCGGCCGTCGCGAGGCCGACCAGGCGATGCGCTTCCTCGAGGGCATCGGCAAGGACCAGCCGATCCGACGTCTGATGGAAGGACTGGCTCGTCAGGACGGCGTGGCCGAACCATCGTATCCCTATGCTATGTTCGCTTGTGTGAGAGCCACGGGAGCGCTGGAGCCAGAGGGGCTGCTGCCGCTCGACGAACTGCTCGTCAGCTCGGACGTATCCTACTATCGCAGCCGCGTCAGCGCCTCGCGCTGGTGTTACCTGGTAGGCCTGTCGCAGACGCCGGACGGTCGAGCGGTCGCCGGGCTCTATCGCAGGCTGTGCCGACTGGTCCGGCAGCAGGGCTGGGACATCGGACTGAGCGCGGTCAGCCCGGTCTCCGCTCGCAGTGGCAAGAGCTACCATCAGGCGGCGATGCTCGCCGATACGTCGGAGCTGACCGGCCGCCATGGCGTGCATCGGTACAAGCCCGACATCAATCGGGCGGTGCCGGGTCTGCGGGAGCGGATCGTCAAGGCGGATCGGCCGGAGCAGCTCAAGGCGCTGCTGATCGAGATTAGGCGGGGCCTCGCTGGCGGCACGATACATTACAGCGGTCTGGCGGAGCTGCATCATCTGTTCATCGTGGCGGTCGATCGTCTGCTCCAGCCTGAGCTCACAGGCGGCAGCGATAGCGCAGCCTCGCAGGAGCTGCTGCTGCACTTCGGCGATGCCGGGGAGCTGCTGGAGGACATGGCCTCGCATCTGGAGGCGAAGAGCCGCAGCAGAGACGAGGAGCCTGCCGCGCAGTTGATCGTCGAGGAGGTGGTACGCGAGGTCGATCTGATGTTCGCGCACCGGATCTCGCTCAAGGAGCTGGCGCGCAAACACTTCATCAGCCCCAACTACCTCAGTCACTTGTTCAAGCAAGAGAAGGGGCAGAGCTTCATCCATTACTTGATCGATCGTCGGCTGCAAGCAGCCAGGATGCTGCTAGAGCAAGACATCTCGCTCTACGAGGTCGCGCGCATGGTCGGCTACGACGATTATGCGCACTTCAGCAAACTGTTCAAAAAACATCTCGGCCACTCGCCGCTGGATTACAAAAACCACATCAAACGACAACAACAGTTCGTACAGGACAACATGGCCGATGGCCCTCAGGGCGAGCATAATTAAACTGTCCTAAAGCGCTTACATTAGCGGAGAGGACGCTACTAATCATGATGGAGGGATAGACGATGCAATACAGAGCATGGGCAGCGCTGCTGCTGACGATTACGATCGTATGGGGGCTTGGCGCAGGGGGATGGGCGACGCCGCGAGCGTACGCGGCAGCGCCTACCGATTACTACGTCAGCTCGTCGACAGGCAATGACGCGAGCAGCGGCACCAGTCCGTCGACGCCGTGGCAGACGCTCTCCGCCGTGTCGGCGCGCGTGTTCCAGCCGGGCGATCGGATCCTGCTGAAGGCCGGCGATACCTGGAACGAGAGCGTCGCGCTGCATGGCTCGGGAACCACGTCGCAGCCGATCACGCTGACGTCCTACGGGACGGGGAGCCGACCGCTGCTGCGCTCGGCCGACGCGGCGGTCGTGCGGATCGACAATGAGAGCGGCTGGATCATCGCCGGACTGGAGATCGAATGTACGACGACCCAGCCGCTCCTGGGCAGCGGCGGAGTCAACCGGGGCATCTTCGTCAATTATGAAGGCGAAGGCAGCTGGTCCAATATCGTCATCGAGAACAATGTGGTGCGGGGAGGCGGCATCGACACCAACACCGAAGGCATCCTGATCTCTGCCGCATATCCTACGGACAAGCATAGCGAGGTGGCGCGTCATATCCGGATACGCCACAACGAGTTGTATCAGCTCGGGTGGCGGGCGATCGGCACCGGCGGGTGGGATACGACGCTCTCGGACAACCTCAAGAGCTCGTCGCTCTTCCATGATGTGAAGATTATCGGCAATACAGCTTATCAGCTGGGCAATCAAGGGATCGTCATGGGCAATGCCAACCATAGCGCGATCAAGTGGAATGTCGTCCATGACGGCGGGCAGTACGCAGGGACGGGCGTGACTTGGGGGCCGGGCGGCATCTGGCCGATCACGAGCTCGCATGTCGAGGTGATGTTCAACGAGGTATACAACATGTCCGACAGCAAGACTGGCCATGACGGCTCCGGTCTGAACATCGACTGGTCCAATGAGTACATCGTCATGCGCTACAACTATGCCCATGACAACATCGGCAACGGCATCACGACGATGGCGCATACCAGCTCCGTCATCTCCGACAACAAGGTGCAGGGTAATCGCGGCTTGAGCTCGATCGGGGTCGGTCAGATCGCTGTCAGCGACTTCACTGTCGATACGGCGCGCTTCTCCGGCGTCAAAAATCTGGTCCTGGAGCGCAATCTGATCCTCGTAGACCAGCCGAATACGAGCGCGTTTAACAGCCATGAATCCTCGGCGGGCGATGCCTGGAGCGGCAATCTGTTCGCAGCCAACAACATCGTGCTGAAGCCCGGCGTCAGCGGCACGAGCGCCTATGTGCTGGAATCGGGCACGGCGATGGATACGATCAACGGCAACCGCATCTACAGCGCCTCGGGTACGACATTCGCCGCGAACCGGTATGGCAGCGTGTACGGCTCGCTCGGCAGCTGGCAAGCGGCGACGGGCTTCGATGGCACGACTGTACTGGCGACGATCGATACGACCGCGCCGACTGCGCCGACCGCAGGCAGCGCGGCCTGGAATGCCGGGATCGGGGGCGTCTCGCTCGCCTGGACGGCGGCAGCCGACAGCGGCTCCGGGATCAGTCACTACAATGTATACCGCTCGACCGCTCCGGTCTTTGCCCCATCCTATCGGACACTGGTCGGCGAGACTGATGGCGCGACGTTCGTCGATCGTCAGGAGCTGGAGTCCGGCGTCACGTATTACTACCAGCTCGAGGCGGAGGATCGCAACGGCAACGTCAGCGCCGCCGTGTCCATCGGCAGCGCGACGACGGGATCGCTCCCGCCCGCGCCCGAGCGCTACCAAGCGTCCGAGGGCTATGGACTAATCGCCCAGGGGCCGATCTGGCAGTATGAGCTGTGGAACGGCAGCAGCTATGCGCCGATCTCCAGCGTGTATGCGCCATGGAGCATGTGGCGCGATGGCGGGACCTATCTCGGCGTCGGCCGCAATGCGCAAGCACCGGACAGCCGCGATGCCGTGCGCACCTGGATCGCTCCCGCAGACGGTCGGGTAACGCTGGGCGCCAATGGGCAGATCCAGATGCTGGATGACGGCCCTGGCTCGGATGGCGTACTCGCGCGCATCATGTTTAATGATACGCAGGTATGGCCGGCATCGGGCGGACAGTCGGTCGTCTACGGCACGCCTGTCGATTCGCCTGCGCTGACGCTTGACGTCATCGCAGGCGACAAGCTGCGGTTCATCGTCAATCAGCGTGGCAACGGCATGTACGACACGGTCTATTGGGACCCTGCCATTACGTATGAGGAGCGCTATCTGATGCGCGAGACGTTCGAGCGTGGCGCAGCCAGATGGACAGCTGTCTCCGGCTCCTGGTCCCTGGTCGCTGAGGGGACCGGCGTGGCGTACCGGCAATCCGGGTCGCCGGTAGGCTGGTCTGCGGCAGGCTTGGGCTGGTGGAGCAACTATCGGCTGGCGGCGGATGTGAAGCTGCTCGCGACCGACAGTGCCGGCGGCTTCGCCAATCTGAACATGCGGGTGCAGGATGAGGCGAACAAGTACTTCGTCTATGTCAGCGATGTTCATGGGATCGCCATCAAAAAAGTCGTAGGCGGCGTACAAACGGAGCTGGCCTCCAAGCCGTATGCGATCTCGCCGGGCACGTCCTATCGCGTCGAGGTTCGCGCTCGCGGCAGCGCCATCGAGCTGTACATCGACGGGGCGCTCCAGCTGAGCGCGGAGGACAGCGCCTATCGCAAAGGCAAGATTGCGCTCGAGACGTATCGGGCGGACGCTCAATTTGACAATATCGTAGTCGAGGCGCTCTAGGGCGTGTCTGCAAACCCGCTCAGGGGCATCTTAGACCGCCTTTCCGCCCCCTGCGGCGTCACTTTTGCTTGCCGTACCCCCGGTACGACTGCACAAAAGTTCCTTGCATGGAACGAAAATTCAGCCCAATCTGCTACCCTCCGAGTATGCAAACACACCCTAGGGCGTGTCTGCAAACCCGCTCATGAGTATGCAGACACGCCCTCGGGAAACCAGCCCCGACGCGAAGCCCGAGCAAACATAGGCCAGGCCCCATACGAGACAAAGCCTTCTTCGTCGCGCAATCGATGAGGAGGGCTTTTTATGACGTGTCTGATCGTCTCGCAGCTGGAAGCCCGTAACAAAAGACAACCAATCTCCCGTACTGAGCACATGGGACGTCTCTGCTGGCTATGGCACAATGAAATCAAACGAAAGGGACGCAAGACAACATGGCGTCAGCAGGAGGATATCATGAACATAACCATTGCAAAACCGGAGCAGCAGAGCGGGCAGACGCTCCTGGCAGAGGCGTACGGCATGCATCCGGACCAGGAATGCAACGGCGCGGCGCTGCAGCAGGCGATCGAGGCGTGCAAACAGTCGGGGGCGGATGCGCTCTATATCTCGCCAGGCGTATATCGCTTCGCCGCCGGGCGGCATCCGGTATTCGAGGGGCTGCGGGACTTCCGGCTCGAGGGCAGCGGGGCCGAATTCGTGTTCCGCACGGCAGAGGCCTTCATGACCATCCGCCACTGCGAGCGGATGGAGGTGCGAGGTCTGACGGTCGACTGGGACTGGACGCACCGGCCGCTCGCCAGCATCGGCGTCGTGACGCAGGTCGATCCAGCGGGCGCGTGGTTCGAGATGCGCTTCCCGGAGTACGAGACGCTGCCGAGCGGACTGGAGCTGCGCGGCTTCAACCCGATGGACGAACGGACGATGACGCCAGGCTGCCCGCTCGGCCGCGAGTTCGGCGGCGAGCGGCTGGGCCAGCCGATCGTCCTGGCCGATGGGACGGTGCGCATCCCGCTGCCGGAGCAGGGCGGCTTCGCTTTCCTGGCTCCAGGCCAAGCCTACATCGTCCGTCATTATGTGTACGATGCGCCTGCCTTCGAGCTGCATGCCAATCGTCATCTGACGCTGGAGGAGGTGACGGTATACGGAGCGCCCGGACATGCCTTCGTCTCGACCGGCCCGCAGCACCACTGGCAGCTTCAGCGCTGCCGGCTGCTGAAGCGGCCGGGTACGACGCGCTGCATCTCGGCGACGGCGGACGGCTGCCATATCAGCAACTCGCTGGGCGACTTCCGGATGGAGCATTGCCAGTTCGGCGGCAATGGCGACGACGGGCTCAACATTCACGATAATTCCGTCCAGGGCTTCGAGCGGCTCGGCGCGAGCGAGCTGCGACTGAAGACGGTATTCTCGTGGCGCAATCCGTTCGACGCGGGCGATCCGATCGAATTCCGTCATCCGGATCTGTCGCCGACGGGCTTGGCGGCAGCGGTCGTCCGAGCGGACTGGGACGCGGACGGCTGCACGCTGCGCTTCGACCGCGAGCTGCCGGAGGAGCTGCCAGCGGATGCGATCCTGTTCAATCGCCGCTACGACTCGGGCCGCTATATCGTCCGTCACAACCTGTTCCACGACAATCGCGCGCGCGGCGTGCTGCTCCATGCCTCGCATGGGCTGGTCGAGCATAATCGCTTCCATCGGACGCAAGGTCCAGCCATCCAGATCGAGTGCGGCGCAGAGTCGCGCTGGGCGGAGGGTTACGGGGTCGAGGGACTGACGATCCGGCACAATCGGATCGAGAGCTGCGATGTGAACCACTGGTATATGGCCGTCATCTACATGGGCGTCTATCTGCCGCAGGGCCGCACCGCCTATCCGATCTTCCGCGATATCGCGATCGAGGGCAATACGATCGTCGACTGCCCGCAGCAAGCGATCTTCCTCTCCTCGTGTCAGCGGGTAAGGGTCGTCGGCAATGTCTTCCTTAATCCGAACGCCGGTCCGCCGAAGCGCGACGAGGAGGGGGACGAGAACAGCGTCAAGCATCGCGAGCTGTACAAGGGGACGATGATGGCCAGCCATTGCCGGGACGTCGTCATCGCGGACAACCAGGTGCTCTCCTTGCTGGCGCCTAGCGACGAGGGGATCTGGCTGGACGCCGATACTGCGAGCGACGTGCGGATCTACGGCAATGACGGGCTACAGGAAAGGGGCGGACGAGATGCAAGCGGGCACAGGTAATCGCGCCGGAGGCGGGAGCGACATCTGGCGGCGGATGGCCAAGTACAAGATGCTGTACGTCATGCTGCTGCCGACGCTCGTCTTTTTGTTCATCTTCCATTACATCCCGATCTATGGCGCGTCGATTGCGTTCAAGGAATTTTGGGTGACCAAGGGCATCCTTGGCAGTCCGTGGGTCGGCTTTGACCATTTCGAGCGATTGTTCGCCACAGAGAAGTTCTGGCAGGTCTTCCGCAACACGATCGAGATCAATCTGCTGCGGCTCGTCTTCGGATTCCCGGCGCCGATCGTGCTGGCCATCCTGCTCAATGAAGTTCGCCACCGGCTGTTCAAGCGCTCGATCCAGACGATCGTCTACCTGCCTCACTTTATCTCCTGGGTGACGATCGCCGGCATCATGTTCAGCTTGCTCTCCAACGAAGGGCTGGTCAACAAGCTGATCGTGACGTTCGGCGGCGATCCGGTGAACTTCCTTACGAGCAACAGCATGTTCCGGCCGCTGCTCGTCGTCTCCGGCATCTGGAAGGAGGTCGGCTGGGGGACGATCATCTATCTGGCCGCGCTCTCCGGCATCAACCCGGATCTGTACGAGGCGGCGACGGTCGATGGAGCCAATCGCTTCAAGCAAGTGCTGCACATCACGCTGCCGAGCCTGCTGCCAATCATCTCGATCCTGCTCATCCTTAACTTCGGCAGTATGATGAACGGCGGCTTCGATCAGGTGTTTAACCTGTACAACACGATGGTGTACGAGAGCGGCGACGTCATCGACACCTATGTCTATCGGATCGGTCTGACGCAAGGCGAATACAGTATGGCAACGGCGATTGGCCTGTTCCTGAATCTGATCAATTTCGTGCTGCTGGTCCTCGTCAACGGCGCTGCCAAGCGAATCGGCGGACAAGGCATTTATTAGGAGAGAGAGGAGAGAAGCACGCTATGGTCAGATCCAAAAGTATATCCGGCATGCTGTTCGATGCCGCCAACGTCTTGTTTTTGCTGGGTCTCGCGCTTGCCACGCTGTATCCCTTCTGGCATGTGCTGATCGGCTCGATCATGCCCTATGAGGAGTCGATCCGTTCGGTCATTCATCTGTTCCCGAAGCAGCCGACCTTTGAGGCCTATCGCTACGTCTTTTCCAAGGATACGCTCGTCAGCGCGCTGCTGATCTCGATCCTGGTCACGGTGGCGGGCATGCTCTACCAGCTGTTCATTACGGCGATTACAGCCTACCCGCTGATCAAGCAGGATTTGCCGGGGCGGACGATGATCTTCATCTATATCATCTTTACGATGTTTTTTGGCGGCGGCCTGATCCCTTACTATCTGCTCATCAAGAGCCTGGGCATGGTCAACAGCCTGGCGGTCATGATCGTCCCGGCGGCGATCAGCACGTACAACATGATCGTGCTCAAGACCTTCTTCCAGAACATCCCGCTGGAGCTGGAGGAATCGGCGAAGATCGACGGCGCCGGCTACATGACGATCTTCTTCCGCATCATCCTGCCGTTGTCCGTGCCTGCGCTGGCGACGATCGGTCTGTTCATCGCGGTAGGCCAATGGAATAACTGGTATACGCCGATGCTGTTCCTCAACGACAAGGAGCTGTGGCCGCTCGCGATGGTGCTGCGGGATATCCTGATCAACAACAATATGGAGCTGACCCGGGGCGGCAGCTTTGTGAGCGAGGAGTTCATGCTCGGGGACACGATCAAAAACGCCGTCGTCGTCGTCTCGGTCATCCCGATCATCCTCGTCTATCCGTTCATCCAAAAGCACTTCGTGAAAGGGGTGATGATCGGCTCGATCAAAAGCTAGTCGACGGATGGTTGTAAAGCGGTACGGGGGCTTGTTAAACTGATGCATACAAGGAGAGGGATAAGCATGTCTAGCCAAGGAAACAAAAAATGGATGATCACGTTGTTGACGGTATTCGCATCCGTCAGCGTACTGTCTGCCTGCGGCAACGCTAATGAAAACACGAAGCCAGCCGGAGAGCCGACCCAAACAGAGAGCGGCGAGCAGCAGGCTGCGCCAGTCGAGCTGTCGGTATTCAGCTGGATGTTCGAGGGAGCGAATGCTCCCGAATCGGTCATCTACCAGAAGCTGCAGGAGAAGCTGAATATCAAGCTGAAGCCGCTGACGGCGTCGTGGAACGACTGGGAAGAAAAGCTGAACGTCATGATCGCCTCGGGCGAGATGCCGGATGTGTTCATCTCCTACGGCATCGACCGGCCGGTCCAATATCGCCAGTGGATCAAGGAAGGCATGCTGCTGCCGCTCTCCGACTATACCGATCAATATCCGAACATCGCCCAGTCGCTCGCCAACTTCGAGGCGCTGGCCAAGGCGACGGACGGCATCCATTATTCCTTGCCGATCTATAATGAAGCCGGCAGCGACAAAACGGCCGTCAGCGGCCACAACATCCTGATCCGCAAGGACTGGCTGGACGCCTTGGGTCTGGAGGTTCCAAAGACGATCGAGGAGTTCAAGACGGTCGCGGAAGCGTTCGCCAATGACGACCCTGACCAAAATGGCAAAAAGGACACCTACGGCTATACGTCCAGCTCCGGCGGCGTCTGGTGGCAATACCCGATCTTCAACGCCTTCGATACGAGCACGGATCGTTGGGAGAAAAAGGACGGCCAATGGATGCCTGAGGTGATCTCGGACGAGACGAAGCAGGCGGTCCAATTCCTAAATGATATGTACGCAAACAAAACGATGGACCCGGAATTTATGCTCAACACCGATGACAAGAAAATCGAGAAGTTCGTCACCGGCAAGGTCGGCATGATCGTCCACAACGCCAACGCGACGTTCTACAACGACATCTACAGCAAGCTGGAGCAGGCTTTTCCGGATAAAGATCCGAAGTCGATCTTTACATGGGTCGGTACGCTCGAGGGAACGACGGGCAAGCAGCGGATGGACGGCTTCAACAACTTCTGGTGCGTCACCTCGATCAAGAGCGATCTGCCGGAGGAGAAGCGCCAGAAAGCGCTGGAGCTGCTCGATTACCTGCTCTCGGACGAAGGTCAGGATCTGCTGCTGAACGGCGTCGAAGGCGTGCATTACGAGAAGGACGGCGATGCGCTGAAGCCAATCATGTCCGATGAGGATCGCGCCAAGGACAAAGGCTTCAGCCTGAAGGCGCTCGTCTCCTGGAACACCGACTTCCTGCCGGACACGACGCCGAACAAGGAGGAGATCGTCGCTCTGACCAAGTCGACCGGCGACTATGCGGTGCCGAACCCGCTCGCTTATCTGAATATCAGCACGGAAGCGCTCGATCCGGCGATCCCGAATCAGCTGACGGATCTGGTCAATCAGGAGATCGTCAACATGATCGTAACCTCGGGAGATATCTCGGCCAGCTTCGACAAGTTCAAATCAGATTGGCTGGCCAAGGGCGGCGAGCAATACATCGAAGAAACGAACAAGCAAGCGGAAGCGGAAGGCCGGCAGTAGCGGTCCCCGCCTGTGCCAACTCCGGAGCGAACCCCTGCGGTTCAGCTCCGGAGTTTTGGCTTATAGAGAACAGAGGAGGAAGCATGAGATGAAGCTCGAAGACAAGCAAAGCCTGGTATTCATCGGCGACAGCATTACGGATTGCGGACGAACGGAGGAGCCGGAGGGACTGGGCGGCGGTTATGTCCGGATGATCCGCGACTACCTGCATGTCAGCCGGCCGGCGTGGACTCCACGCTGGTATAATCGCGGCGTCAGCGGCGAGACGATCGTCGATCTGCGCGCGCGCTGGGAGGAGGACGTGATCGCGCTGCAGCCCGATGTATTGACCGTCTCGATCGGCATCAACGACGAGTGGAAGCAGGTACCGCTGGCAGAGTATAGGCGACTGTACGAGGAGCTGCTGACGGAGACTCGGCAAGCGACGGGGGCGGCGCTCGTCCTCATGGAGACGACGATTATCTCGGAGGATCCCGAGGACGGCAAAAATGCGCGTCTGACGCCGTACAACGAGGCGATCCGTGAGATCGCCGCACGATATGACGCGGTGCTGGTGCCGCAAAACCGCTGCTTCGAGAGCTACCTGCGACAGCAGCAGGGCAAGACGCTTACCTATGATCAGGTGCATATGAACTCGACGGGCAACTGGCTGATCGCACGAAACTGGCTGGAGGCTTGCGGAGCGCTCTAAATACGATAGACGAAGGGCCGCTTCCCCGACATCGACCTCATAGGTCCTTGTCGGGCGAAGCGGCCCTTTTTGTGATGCCTTTAACGAATGGATGAGCTAGTCGTTGCTGCTGTATGTCAGCAGGTTGTAGATCAGCTGCGCGGACTCGGCTCGGCTCGCATAGGCTCGCGGAGCAAAGGAGCCGTCTGCTCGGCCCTGCATAAGGCCGGCTGCCGTGGCAGCGGACACATACGATTGCGCCCAGGCCGGGATGTCTCCCGCATCCGTATAGCTGTCGTCAGCGGGCGATGCCCCGAGCTGAAGCGACCGCGCGATGATCGCCGCCATCTCGGCGCGCGTGATCCGCTCTTGCGGTGCGAATCGCCCGTCGCCGCGTCCCGTGAGGATGCCGGCAGCGGCAGCCGCAGCGATCGGCTCGGCGTACCAAGCGTCGGCCGCAACATCGGTGAACATGGCGTCCCCGGCTGGTAGCGACAGCGCCCGTGCTAGCAACGCGGTGAACTCGGCTCGCGTGACCTCCCCATTCGGGAGGAAGCGTCCTACCTCGTCCCCGCGTACGATCTGTCTGGCAGCAAGAGCTGTGATCGCCGGTGCGGCCCAATGGCGCTCGGCCAGATCGCCGAAGACAGCTTCATACTCCAGGATCGCATAATAGCCAGACCCTGCGAATGGAGTGTGTACGGTTGCGTCTGCTGCGTCCGTCATGCCGCCGATATAGCGCCATTGCCCCGTATCCGACTCCAGCATGTAGACGCCTAGCCATGCGGGATTGACATCGGGGGCGTCGTAGGTCAAGCTCAGCGTCGCCTCGCCCGGGGCTGCTGCGATCGGTGTTTGCGTGCCGTCGGCCCTCTTCAACTGAAGCTTGATCTCCAGCGGAGCGGCAGCCGCTCTCAGACGGGCATAGCCCTGCTGCTGAGGTACGGAGGCAGCGTCATCGTCAGCGGGTTCGGCAGTTACGATCAAGTCTGCCCCGGCTGCAGCGCTGTCGGCGAGCAGCTTGCGCAGCAGCGCAGGCTCGAGTCGCAGGGTGGCTGCTCCGAGCTCCAGCGTCACTGCGGCGCGCTGATCCCAAGCTGCGAGCGATAGCGTGCGGGTCGTGAGCTCGCCCTGGCCTGCTGTGCCTGGCTCCTCGGTGTCGGTGCCGCCAGTGTTGCCGCTGCTGCCGGTGCCGCCGTAATCGACGTTCGTACCGGTAGAGCCCGAGGTCGTCGCGAGCTGCAGCTCGGCGGAGGCGCTCGTCTCGCCGTAGCCGTTGTACGCCTCGATGATCGCATAATAGCGTTGCGACGGCTGCAGGCCGCTCAGTGTCAGCTCGCGTACGCTAGCGGCATCGATAGCCGCGGTATAGACGCCGCTTGCCGTGCCGTAGCGCACCGTATATCCTGAGGCGTCGTCTACAGCCGACCATGTCAGTGCAAGTGCGCTGGAGCCGGCTGCTCGGCCGCTTGCTTGCGGAGCGGCGAAGCGGTTATTCATCGGCAGCAGATAGCCGAACAACTCCGGGGCTTTGCCTGCGCCAATGCCGCTATTGTACTCGACCCAGCCATTGCGAGCATCGGAGGAGGCCGGATTAAGCACGGTGCCGTCGCTGTAGTTGGCCAGCAGCGAGATGCCGAGCTCGGCGCGCTCTGCGATCGTTGCGCCGTCAGGGAGCAGCTCCGCCCAAGGGATCGCCAGCTCGTAACGTGTCGTATGACTGGCTTCGTCGCGGACGATCGCCAGCTCTCCGGCCGTGAAGGCGCCGGCAGTCCGGCCAGCTACCGCATGGTAGCGATAAGCGAGCGCTTGACCGCTATCGGTCAGCCCAAAGGCGAGCTCGGTGTAGCCCTTCGCCCCCGGCTTGCCGCTGCGGTCAGGATCGATCGCCAGTTGGAGGCTGGAGCCCTTCCACAGGTCGGCGCTTGCCGTAATCGGCAGGTGATGCGCATCCTCGACAACTTCGGCGAACAGATAGAGGTTGTCCGCATCCCAGGCGGTTGCGCCTTGGACGCGCAGCTTGTCGGCCGTCCAGCCCTCGGTGAAGCCCGGCTGGATATCCCTTACGTGCTCGCGCTGATCGAGACGGAAGCCAGGGGCGTCGACAGCCCAGTCGTCGCGTTGGCCGTCGATGGTCGGCGCTGCCGTCGCGCGCAGACTGCGCAATGCCCGCGATTGCTTCTCAATCGTAATCTCCTCGGACTCGTGCATCCGTCCCTCGCGATCGTAGACGCGATAGCGCAAGGTATGCTCGCCGTTGGCCAGACCATCCAGCGAGACGGCATAAGGAGCGGTTGTCAGCTGCTGGACCGCTCGCCCATCCACATACAGCTCTACGCGCTCGATCTCGCCGATGCCTGACAGATACGGACGCGTCTGCAGGTCGGCTGTCGTGATGTAATCGCCGTCGCGCGGCGAGAGGAAGCTGACGCGGGCCGGTCTGTCGATCGTCGGGACGACGTCGCCCGTAGTTGCACTGGTGAGTTCCGATGCATCGCCGAAGCGTCCGTTGTTCCCTTCAGCCTCGACGACATAATAGTAGCGCGTATTCGGCTGCAGGCTCTCGCGGTCCTCAAAGGAGGTGCCCGACGCTTCGCCGACCATCTGGGCATAGGTCAGCTCGAAGCTCGGCTGCGTGCTCCGGTAGATGTTGTAGTGCGCTACGCCGGGGCCTGCGTCGGCTGGTGCTGTCCAGCTCAGACGGACCGAGCCGTCCACAGTGGCCGTCACCTCACGCGGAGCCGATGGCGCGCCATCGGTCAGCGGATAGACGGATGTTGCAGCGTCGTAGCCGGTCGCCTGCTGCCAGGCAGCCAGGGAGTTGTACACGTTGCCGTGCAGCATGGAGCCGAAGGCGGCCTGCGGGCTATAGATCCGGTTGCCGTCGATCGTCTTGACCGCTGTACCTGCAGCGATGCTGAACACATCGGTATGCGGCTGCTCGGAGCGGACGACGATATGATTGTCTGTAATCGTATTGCCCGTCCAGGTACCGTGCGGATTCAACGCGCTATTGACTGCGCCAGTGCCGTCGACGTCGACGATGATCATGTTGCCGGTTACCGCTACATTATGCAGGCCGGTCGAGAGATCCGGTCGGCCGGTGAAGTTGCCGAGCGCGATTTGTCCGCGGCCATTCGATTGCAGCGCCTGGTTGCCTTCGACGCGATTCTGGATGATTTTGGCCCCGTTATTGCTCATCGTGGTCATGCCGTTGCCTTTATTGCCATGGGCATAGTTGTACTGGACGAGGATGTTGTCGCAGTACCAGTCGACGTTGATGCCCGCGCCGTCATAGCCGGAGGAGGCGTCCTTCATCCCGTACACTTCGTTGAAGCGGATGACCGAGTCCCGCGAGGCGATGAACCAGAGGCCGCCCGGGCCCCACGTATCGTTGCCCAGACCGCCCTCGCGGACGACATTGCGCTCGATCGCCGAGTCGTGGGCATTCTGGATGACGATGCCTTGGCTGGCGGTCCGATAGACTTCATTGCCCAATACCTGCACATTGCCGTACAGCAGCTGAGAGCGGAGTTCCTCGTTGCGCTCGATATCCCAGCCGGTCGTCGTGATGCCGTACCAGGCGACATCATGCACGGTGTTGCCCGCGATCGTCAGGTCGCGCGCCACCTCCTTGCCATCGCTGCCAGGTACCGACGCCGAGATCATGATGCCGTTGGTATTGCTGTCATACGTATCGCTGTACACGTCATTGTTGATGATCTGGACATCCTCGTACAGCTTGGCATTGTCATAGAGCAGCTGGATGCCGACGGTGATGTTGCTCCACGATTGTCCCGCAGAGGCGACGATGTGGACCGAGAGACCGTCGATGACCCAGTGGCTGAGATTGTGACCGGTGACCACGCTGCCGCCATTCGGAGCATTCCAGCGGATGACCGGCTTGTCGCCGTCGCCGTAAGCGCTGACCGTGATCGGCTGCTCCGGCTCGCCGGAGCCGCGCAGTACGAGCGGCTCGTCCCATTGATCGCCTGCCTGCAGCAGGATGCGGTCGCCAGCGCGGAATACGCCGTTGTTCACCTTGCTCAGCGACTGCCAGGGCGTCTCTGCCGACAAGCCGTCATTGTTGTCGTCGCCATCGGAGGCGCTGACATAATACGTCGTGTTGCCGTTCGACTCGACAGGGACCGTCACACGCTCGACGGTGACATTGTCATAGGCAGCGACGGCATCCTCAGTCGCCAGGCCGACTGCGCCGGAGCCATACGAGCTGTCAGTCGCTTCGAGCAGCTTGACGCCGTCGATCTGGAGCGACAGCTTGCTGCCCGCCGCTACCGCTCTCCACAGGTAGCCGCGATCCGCCGCCATGATGAATGGCGCTTCATCCAGCACCTCGTCGGTCGCGCCGCTGCGCTTGACGAGCTGGACAGCCTGCGCTCCGGCGTCGTAGCGCAGCCAGTAGCCGTCGCCGGAGCTCTGGCGGCGCACCATGATGCCGACTGCGCCTTGCTGGTCGCTGCTCTGCAACTGGATATACGACTGCATCGCGTAGTTGGTCCAAGAGGTTTGTCCGGCGTGGACGATGCCGCCCTCCGCGCCTTGCTGGGCGTAGACATGGTTGGCGCCGGCCTCGACGACCTCGATGTTGTCGTATTGGACTGCGCTGTCCCACGAGGCGAGAGCGATCTTGCCGGTCAGATACGGATCGTTGTCGTCGCTGGTGGAGATTACCAGATCATCGTTGCGATAGACGCGGTACGTGTTGCCGATCGCTTCGACCTTGATTCGTACATTGGCATTCGTGTCGAGCGACGGGCCGTCATAAGCGGCGACCCAGTCCTGGCCGTCGGGCTTTTGCTTCATGAGACGGATATAATCCTCGCTCATGTACAGGTAATAGAAGCGCTGGCTGTCCTGAAAGCGGAAGTCCAGCATCGCTCCGGCGCCGCTGATCAGCCGGACATCAGACTCGAGCACATAGTCGCTCCAGGCGGTGTCGCCTGCGACCAGCTCGGATGCGCCTCCGGCGGTCTGCCGGTAGGCCGTCGAGCCATTGTCGGTGACTGCGGCCCAGGTCCCGCCGTTGCGGGTCCATTTGTCAGCGCTTCCAGCTTCGAAGTCCTCTGTGAACAGGATCGGGCTGTCGCCCTCCTCGATCTGCCATTGTCCGCTGTCGACAGTCCAATTGTCGGAATTCCCGTCCTCGAATTGCTCCTGCAGCAGCAGCTCTGCCGCCTGGGCGACAGATAGTCCCAGCGGCAGCGGCAGGCTGGCGGCGGCGATCAGACAGGCGAGCGCAGCCATCAGCAGGCGGTTGTGAATCCAGCTCCTCATAGATGTAGATCCTCCCTTGTAAGTGTCGTTCACACTCTAATCTAGCATCGGGAGCAGGGCTGTCGATATGTGCTAAGCCGGACAATATGCATGTGGTTAGTTGTGATATAGTAGGGGTAATCATCAAGCGCTGCCCGGCTCTGTCCGCAGCGCATCTCATATTCATGTAGGAGGAATGCGCGTGGACAAGACGCAGGTTATGCAGGAGCTGGAGGCGCTGGGGAAGGAACGGACCAAGAAGATCTATCTGTCCAATGGCGCGCGGGAGCCGCTGTTCGGCGTGGCGACGGGGGCGATGAAGCCGCTGGCCAAGCAGATCAAAATTGATCAGCCGCTGGCGGAGGCACTGTATGCGACGGGCAACTACGATGCGATGTATTTCGCCGGCATCATCGCCGATCCGAAGGGGATGACGGCTGCCGACTATGACCGTTGGATGGATGGCGCGTACTTCTACATGCTGTCCGACTATGTGGTCGCCGTGACGCTCGCCGAGGCGGATATCGCGCAGGAGGTGGCGGATCGCTGGATCGCCAGCGGCGACGAGCTGCGCGCCTCCGGCGGCTGGAGCTGCTACTGCTGGCTGCTGGGTAGCCGTCCTGATCGCGAGTTCTCTGCGGACAAGCTGGCCGGGATGCTGGATACGGCGCGGGACGAGATCCATAGCGCGCCGCTGCGGACGCAGGCGTCGATGAGCAATTTTGTCACCGTCGTCGCTCACTCGTATCTGCCGCTGCACGAACGGGCGATCGAGACCGCAGAGGCGATCGGCACGGTGCAGCTCGAGGGCGCCAAGCAGGCGGGACGCGTGCTCCAGCCTGCGGAGGCGATCCGCAAGCTGCTGTCGCGCAGCAAGCCGGGCTTCAAGCGCAGGTATGTGCGGTGTTAGGGAGTAAATCAAGACTCCAGCCCCATGCGTCACTCGACCTGATCAAGTATCATGAAAAAATAAGAACATACATACGCATAAAAGCGAGGAGGGATAGCGATGGAGGTCCGGGTAACGGTCAAAAGCGTGGGCAAGCGCAAGCCGATGCTGGAGCGTCTGCCGCTGCGACTGGAGGGCGAGGTGCAGAGCCTGCGCTCGCTGCTCGGCGAGCTGGTGGCGCAGCAGCTCCGGCAGCGCCGGGAGCGGCAGGACGAGCTGAAGCTGCTGCGCTTCATGCTGCCGGAGGAGATCGAGGCGCGTGGCGCAGCGGGCAAGGTCGGCTTCGGAGCACTGTATAATGACGCGTTGCCCGATACCGCGCAAGCAATCGCGACGGCGATCCTCGCCTTCGAGGACGGGCTGTACCGCGTGTTCATAGATGGCGAGGAGGCGACGGCGCTCGATGCGCCATTGCAGCTGGACGAGGGCGCGGAGCTGACGTTGATCCGGCTGACGATGTTGGCTGGACGGATGTGGTAGAGGAGAGAGGAGATAGAAGATGAGTCAAGAGGATCTTAAGGCGTATGGCGAAGCGCTGCAAGCGAAGGCCGAGAGTCTGGAGGGCGCGAAGCGGGAGCTGGGAGGATATGTAGCCAAGCTGGCCATGCTGTTCTATCCCAATCAGAACGATACGAATTATGAAGCGCTCGTCGAGCTGCTCAGGCGACTGGACGATGGCGGGGACGGATTTTACCGTCCGTTACAGGAGACGGTGCGCGTGTTGGCTTCCGGGCGAACGGCGGATGTGTTCGACTATATCGTGGAGCGCGCGACGCTGTATCCTTATAACGTCAACTATGATCGTCGGCCGTTCCGCACAGCGGAGCCGAGATTGCATATCCATCAAGTGCTCTCCAAGCTGTCGGCGCTGCTGCAGATGGAGCGGCGGCAGATCACGATCGCGGATTATATGACCTCTGTGCAGAAGCTCGAACAGATGTATGAGATCGTCGCCGCGCTGCCGGAATGTATCGCTTACTTGCTCGATCGGACTGAGGACGGCATGATGGAGGCGCTGCGCGAGATCATCTACGGGGATAACCAGACGGCGCTGCTCACCAATGAGATGCTGAAGGGCATCTTCATGAGCGACCAGATGGAGGCGTATCGGATGGCGGGGGAGCTGCTCGTCGCCGCGCGCCTGCAGGAGGGGCTGCGCCAGAGCATCGTCGAGCGGATGGACGAGGGCACGCTGGAAGCGTACCGGTATATGCTGGACATCCTGGTCCGCGAGGATCTGATCCGCTACAGCTCGGTCGTCCGCGCGCTCGGCGTATGGACGGGGATGGGGCTGGAGGCGGCCAATCAGCGGGTGGCGGGCCAACTGCTCGCGCAGGCGCATGAAGCGCTGGCCAGCGAGGAGACCCGGGCAGCGTGGCTGCAAGAGAGTCATGCCAACAAGCTGTATATCGCGCTGTGGGCGACGGCAGTCCGGGAAGAGGGGAATATGGTCGGCCATGTGATGGCGATTATGGAACAGGGGACCAAGCATCAGAAGGTCGTCGCGCAGTATGTGCTGGCGAACAGTCAGAACAGCTTCGTCCGTCTCCATGCAGCCCGCGGTTCGTTGACGGAGCGGGACCCGGAGCTGATGCACGGCATTATCCGCAACTATGCTGTCGGATACCACTATGAGTGGAGCTTTGACTCGAGCAAGCCTCAGAAAATCCGTTATGTGTCGGTGCCGGAGCTGGATACCAAGGCTGCGCGCGTCTCGGACTATGGTCAGTTCTGCGAGATGCTGGCCGCGCTGCCGCCGAGCGGGTCGGGCGGTCCGTCTCATGTGCTGGAGTTCGTCCATTACCGTATCGATGCTGACGATATCGTCCGCAAGATGCTGTATCTGATTGCATACGACATGGACGCCGACTGGATCGCCGATGTGATCGCGGTCAAGGACCGGCTCAGCCCCGACCTCAGAGGCGAGGTGCTGCGCTACTTTGCGAAGGACGCCAGCGACGAGAGGCAGCGGCAGTTCATCTATGATTGTCTCTCCGACAAGAGTATGACGATCCGTGAAGCCGCCCTCGACCGCATCAAGGCGTTGTCGCTCACCGATGCCGAGCTTCAGCAGCTCGAAGCGCTGCTGAAGCTGAAGACCGGCTCGCTGAGGCAGAAGATTATCCAGGTGCTGCTGGAGCAGCCCGTGGAGCTGGCGGCCGACGCAGTGGAACGTCTCCTCCTGTCCAAGAGCGAGCTGCAGCGTCTGGGCGCGCTGGAGCTGCTGACCGAGATCGCGGCGGACGCTGGCCGTGCAGCCGATTACGAGCGGCTGCAGCCGTTGACTGCCTGCCTCGCCGCTCCGACTGCCAAGGAGCGTCAGCTGCTGGCTAAGCTGACGCGGGAGGAAGAGGCTTATACTGCGGCCAACGGCTATGGCTTGTTCGATCCGTCTCACGTCAGCCCGTTGCTGACGGAGACTCGGAAGCTGGAGGCGCGCGATGCGCATGGCTTCTTCACGCTTCAGCTGGCGAGGGCAGAGCAATTCCTGCAGGGACTGGATGAGCTGGTACACGAGCACAGGGAGCATGAATATACCGTCGAATATTATGCCGGATACCGCGATACGCTGCTTGTGGGCGTCAGGCTGGTCTCGACGATGCCCTACAAGCAGCGCGAGGGGCTAACGCAGATGGAGCAATTCCCGTTGGCCGAGGTGTGGCGGGAGTACTTGGCGGGCAGCGACTTTAGCAGCCAGGAGCTGATGCAGCTTTATTTTGCGCTGGTGCTGCTGCCTGGACTGGAGGGCAATCTTAATCATTACTATCAGCTCTACCGCAGCGAGTACAACTATGAGGAGCGGGGCCGGACGCCGCTGCTCGAAGGGTGGCGCAAGACGTATGCCGAGCAGCTCTATCCGCTCGCCTATATCCAGGAGCTGAGAGCACTGGAGACGAAGCTGAATTATAGCGCACAGGTGAGAAGTCTGTTCGTAGCGGCATATCTGGACAGTCCATCCGCAGATACATTCGGGATCGCGGAGCTCACTTGGGCGTCGCTGCTCGCTTCGCTTCCCGAAGAGAAGCTGGCTACCGACGGGGCGTATATCCAGCTGCTCCTGAAGCCGTGGCGAGATCTGGCGTACAATCGGGTGTCCGATGACGACAGTTTCCGTCGGTACTTCGCGACAGCCTATCGGCACAGTGCGATGTTCAAGGGTGACGACTGGAATCTGCTGCTCAGTCTGGACGACTTCTTGAGGGCGTATCAGCTGGAGCTGGTGAGCGACCAGGAGATATACCGAGAGCTGCTGCTGGGAGAGGCGCGTTATCGCTATATATCGGACCTGACGTCGACCCACCGCGATGTGGTCGGTGAGGATCCCAAGCTGCTGGCACTGCGTCAGACTGTCCTTGATCGCATACTGGAGATCGAGCTGAAGCGCGGCGAGCTCGTGACCGAGGTGAGCTCTCTGGCGATGCGTCTCGGCCGTGTGCACGGGATGTCGCATTGGGTGCGGCTGGTGTCGTCGATGGATCAGGATACCTTCGTGCGGGGGTATATCTACGGATCTGGCGACCAACCGACGCGCAAGGAGACATTTAGCCGCCTGATCCGTATCTGTCACCCCGCCCCTGGCGAGGATGGGCCTGCGCTGGCTCGTCTGCTGGAGCAATATCCGGTGCCGGAGCGCAAGCTGCTGGAGGCCGCGATGTATGCGCCGCAGTGGCTGGAGCTTGTCGCCGGCCACCTCGGGTGGCAGGGGCTGCGCAGCGCTGCCTGGTACTTCCACGCCCATATCAATGAAAGCTTCTCGGCAGAGAAGGAGACGGTCGTCGCCCATTACTCGCCGATCACGCCGCAGGAGTTCAACGATGGCGCATTTGATATCCGCTGGTTCCGCGAAGCTTATGCCGAGCTGGGGGAGGAGCGCTTCGAGCTGTTGTACGATTGTGCCAAGTACATCTCCGGCGGCGCCAATCATCGCCGCTCGCAGTTGTTCGCCGACGCTACGCTCGGTCGGCTGGAGCTGGCTGATATCCGCGAGTCGGTAGCGGCCAAGCGCAACAAGGATCAGCTGTTAACGTACAGCCTCATCCCGCTGGCCGATCCGCCGGAGCGCGATCTGCGCGAGCGCTATGACTTCATCCAGGAATTCCTGCGCCAGAGCAAGCAATATGGCGCCCAGCGCCGGGCCAGCGAAGGCACGGCAGGTCAGATCGCGCTTGGCAACCTGGCGCGCAACGCCGGTTATGCCGATGTTACCCGGATGATCTGGCAGATGGAGGCGAGCAAGCTGGAGGAGCTCTCCGGGTATCTCGAGTTCCATGAGATCGAGGAGGGATTGCAGGTCAAGCTGGAGGTGGACAGTCAGGGGCAGACGGCTCTGGTCGCGCTTAAGAACGACAAGCCGCTCAAGTCCGTGCCATCTCGCCTCAACAAGCATGAATACATCGTGCGCCTGAAGGAGCTGAAAAGCGAGCTGACCGAGCAATACCGGCGCGCGCGCGCCGAGCTGGAGCGCTCGATGGTGAACGGAACGACCTTCACCGTCGCAGAGCTGGCTGCGCTCTCCCGCAATCCGGTGCTCGCGCCGCTGACGGGAGCGCTCGTCTATACGCGCGGGGACGCGATGGGATACTTCAATGCGGAGCAGCTCTGCCTGCATGCGCCGCGCCTGGGCGAAGACGGCGCTGAGCTCGAATATTTACGTTTTGCGCTGCGTGAGGAGCAAGAGCTGATGATCGCTCATCCGTACCATCTCTACGAGCAGGGCGAATGGTCGTTGTTCCAGCGCGATCGGATGGAGCGGCATTATTATGCCGGACAACGCGACCGTGCCGACCAGCAGCGGCTGGAGCCATTCAAGCAGGTGTTCCGCGAGCTCTATCGCCCCAATGCGGACGAATTGGCCAGCGGCATCGTATCGCGGCGTTATGCCGGCTACCAGATCCAGCCTCAGAAGGCGGCAGCCTTGCTCAGGGGCCGTCAATGGACAGTGAGCTATGAGGAAGGTCTGCAAAAGGTCAGCTACGAGCATAATCTGATCGCCAGCCTGTACGCATTGGCCGACTGGTTCTCGCCATCGGATACCGAGGCGCCGACGCTCGAGACGGTGCAGTTCCACGACCGTCGCACCTATGAGCCGGTGAAGCTGGCGGATGTGCCGCCTGTCTTCTTTTCCGAGGTGATGCGGGATATCGATCTCGTCGTAAGCGTGGCCTACGTAGGCGGCGTCGATCCGGAGGCAAGTCTGACGACGATCGAGATGCGCCGCGTCATCGTCGAGGAGGCGATGCGTCTGATGAAGCATGCCAACGTGCGACTCGAAGGCAACTATGCGCATATCGCCGGACGGTTGGGCGAATACGCCGTCCATCTGGGGAGCGCCCAGGCATTCCGACAGGCTTCGGGGGCGCTGCATATCGTGCCGGTGCATAGTCAGCATCGCGGCCATCTGCTCCTGCCGTTCCTTGACGAAGACCCCAAGACCGCAGAGATCCTGTCCAAGATCATCCTGCTCGCCGAGGATCACAAGATCAAGGACCCGCAGATTACGGGGCAGCTCCGCAACTGACCGCCCCTATGGCGTGTGTTCTCAGCTCCATGTCGCTATGGCGTGTGTTGACAGGCTCCATCTGGCTATACGCATGCTGCGCCGCAGTGTCCCGCAAGGACGCCGTCGGCGCAGCATTTTTATTGTAGAATGGCGAAGTTCATTTTGAATGATAGTTAAAATTTTGGAGTAAAAACTATAATTTGTTAGGTGTTAATGAATGCGCTTTCAATTTATAATTCGTTGTGGGGGAGGTGATAGACAAGCCAAAAACAAAAAGCAATGCATCCGGTTCAGTCATGTTACAGCGTAGAGCGTCACATGCATGCGGAGGTCTGATTGCTTGTTTTCAAAAAACCACTTGAGGAGGAAGAAAATGTTTAATGTTAAAAAGAAAGTCGCGTCGGTGTTGTTGGCAGCTACCATGAGCTTGAGCCTGTTCGCGGCGAGCGTGGGCGCAACGGATTACTGGCAAAACTGGACAGACGGAGGCGGCACCGTCAACGCTGTCAACGGAGCAGGAGGGAACTATAGCGTAAACTGGTACAACACCGGCAACTTCGTCGTAGGCAAGGGGTGGACGTACGGCACGCCGAACCGCGTCGTCAACTACAACGCTGGCGTATGGGCGCCATCCGGCAACGGCTATCTGACGTTCTACGGTTGGACGAGAAGCTCTCTGATCGAATACTACGTGGTAGACAGCTGGGGGACGTACAGACCGACGGGGGATTGGAAAGGCACTGTATATAGCGATGGCGGCACTTATGATATCTACAGAACGATGCGCTACAACGCGCCTTCGATCGACGGGACGCAGACCTTCCCTCAATACTGGAGCGTGCGCCAGTCGAAGCGTCCAACGGGCAGCAACGTACAGATCACATTCCAGAACCATGTGAACGCATGGGCCAGCAAATCGATGTATCTGGGGACGAACTGGTCGTATCAGGTTATGGCTACCGAGGGGTATCAGAGCAGCGGAAGCTCCAACGTCACCGTGTGGTAATTCAGGGGCGGACAAGCGTTCGAAGCGCTCCCGCCATCCAGTAGTACAGCGTCTGCCGGCGGCGAGGCCGGCAGACGCCTTGCTTCCGCTGCACATTCTAAGCTTAGCGATTTAAAGGAGATTTGTCTATGAGAAAAGTAGCTCTTGTCCTGGGGACGGTGGTCTTGACGCTTGTCCTGGGCGCGTGCTCGCTGGAGCAATCTGCGACGAGCAACACCGGCAAGTCCAGAGCGGGCGAGGATATGGTTTTGGTAGAAGGAGGGACATTCGTGAACGAGAAGTCCAACTATGGGGACGGCGGCGTCACCGTGGCGGATTTCTACATTGGCGCCTATCAGGTGACTCAGGAGCAATGGAGGGAGGTTATGGGTAGCAACCCGTCGGCATTTCCCGGCGATAACCTGCCCGTCGAAATGGTGAGCTGGTATGATGTCGTGACGTATTGCAACGAGCGCAGCCTGAAGGAAGGGCTCGAGCCCTACTATACGATCGACCAGTCAACCCAGGATAAGGATAACCGCAATGAATACGACACGCTGAAATGGATCGTGACGATCAATGAAGGGGCCAACGGCTACCGTCTGCCGACAGAGCTCGAATGGGAGTACGCCGCCTCTGGCGGTCAGAAGAGCGAGGGCTATTCCTTCAGCGGCAGCAATGTAGCGGGCGAGGTAGCCTGGTACTGGGAAAATGCGGGGGATAAGCCGCTCAGCGGCGATTGGAACTGGCCCGCTATCGAAAACAACAAAAACAAGACCCATCCCGTCGGCAGCAAAAAAGCGAACGAGCTGGGCATCTACGATATGTCCGGTAATGTGAGGGAATGGTGCTGGGACTGGTTCAAGAGCGAAGAGAACGACGGCGGTGTATGGCGAGTCGTCAAGGGCGGCGGCTGGATGGGCGATGTCACCAACAATGAGATCGCGTTCCGAGGCAAGTTCGACCCTAGCGGCTATGGCCCCGATCAAGGCTTCCGCGTGAGCCGCGATGCGTAGACGGCCCGCTCCTCTCATTTCCCCGTAGGACCGTGCAATTTGGACTCGCCATGCAGCGCGAGCCGGATTCGTGCGAACCTGCGGGGCTATTTGGCGTCTGTCTCAGGAGCTTGGCCACTGTTGAATCTGATATAATGGAACGGAAAAGTTCCCGTCCGGCTGCCGAGCGCCAGGCGAAAGAGGAGATGAGTCAGGATGCCCAATATAATGGACTACCTCGATTGGCGGGGTGATATCGTCTTCGCGTATGCACCGTTTAACGAGGTGGACAACCTGATCCTGTCCCAGCTTGTATATGTGAACCTGGATCATATCGTACCTTCAAGGTGGACCGAGGGTTCCATTACGATAAGGGAGGCGGCCGAGCGTTATTTTGCGTTGTACAGCGAGGAGGAGCGGTCGAGGCTCGGGTATATCACCCGCATCTCGCTGCCATTGCTGCACAAGCTGGCCGATTGTCCGAGGTTCGCAACTGCGCGGCTGTCGCACTTCGAGCGGACGATCGACCTGGATCGGGTCAAGCAGTTTGCAGCGATGCGGATCGCCCTGGACGACGGCTCGGTGTTCTATGCGTACCGGGGTACGGATAATACGATCGTTGGATGGAAGGAGAACTTCCAGATGTGCATTACGACACCGGTCCCCGCGCAATACGAGGCATTGCGTTACCTCGAAGACACGGCTGAGGGTGACGATGCGCCGCTGCGGCTCGGGGGTCACTCCAAGGGCGGCAACCTGGCCGTTTATGCGGCAGCACGCTGCCGCTCCGAGCTGCGACGACGGATCATCGCTGTCTATAACAATGATGGACCTGGATTCGATGCATCGATGATGCGATCGGAGGGCTATCGTGAGCTGCTGGACCGGATAGTGACGATCGTCCCGCAATCGTCGGTGGTCGGTCTGTTGCTGGAGCATGCGGAGGCTTATATCGTTGTACAGAGCAAGGCGTCGCTGCTCATGCAGCATGAGGCTTTCACCTGGGAGGTGAAAGGGAGTTCCTTCGTAAGAGGCGATGCAGTCGAGAAAAACAGTCAGCTGCTGGATACGACGCTGAAGTCCTGGCTCGCACAGCTCGGCAAGGAGCAACGGCAGCAGTTCATAGCGGCCGTCTTCCATGCGCTGGACGTGGGGGAGGTTCGTACCTTAGAGGATCTCGGGAGGGCGAAATGGTCCAGTATTAACGGTATGATCCGGGCGATGAATCAAACGCCGGAGTACAAGACGGTGCTGGCACGCACGCTCCGGCTGCTGCTGCGCGAAGGACATCGCGTCATGCTGGCTGCGGCAAGGGAGGCGCGCCTGCGCACATCCCCGACTGCGATCCCGTCCACATTGCTTGAATCTGTAACGCAGCAGGCACAGGGCATGGCTGCGGAGGAACGGAGCTAAGAGCGACCGTATGCTCATCCAAGCGGAAGGACACGGGCGGGCGTTGATGGGCAAAAGTCGGCATGGCAAGATGTCAAGCGACCTAGTTGCTCATCAACAGGGCGGTCGGATTCCCTGCGAGGCGGCTATGCCTAAGGGACAAAAATGACGCTTAGCGGGCATGATCGCCCTTTCTTGGAATCTAACGGTCAGAAATGACATTTAGCCGGGAGAAATTCGCCTCCCCCGGCTTTTTGGTGCGGCTAAGATGCAGATATGTCCGTTAATCGCGAGATGAATGCCAAAATCGATGGGTAAGCTGCAAAAATGACCGTTAGCTCGCTCCTTAGTATGGCCCGCGAATATGCGGCGCGACCTGCTCTGCATGGAACTGCTGCAGCCGCTCCCGCTCCGCTGGCGAGAAGCCTGGCGTATCCAGCGTCAGCAGATTTTCTTGCAGTTGAGCTGTATTCTTGAAGCCCGGGATGATACAGCTCACCTCAGGCGCTTCGAGGATCCAGCGCTGGGCGGCGCGCGCCATCGTGCCTCGGCCGTCGGCGATCCAGCGCAGCTGATCCGCCAGCTCGACGCCTCGCTCGAAGGGCAGGCCGGCGAACGTCTCGCCGACGTTGAAGCTCTCGCCGTTGCGGTTGAAGCTGCGGTGGTCGTCCGGCGCAAACGCTGCGTCGGCAGTAAACTTGCCGGTCAGCAGTCCGCTCGCCAGCGGCAGCCGTACGAGGATGCCGACGCCCTGCGCATGCGCTTGCGGGAACAGCTCGGTAAGCGGCTTCTGGCGGAACAGGTTGAAGATGACTTGCAGCGCCTGTACGCCGGGGTAGCGCAGGCAGATCAGTCCCTCCTCGACGCTCTCCACACTGACGCCATAGGCGCGGATCTTGCCCTCGGCCTTCAGCTTGTCCAGCACCTCGAAAACCCGCCCATCCTCCAGCACCGACTGCGGCGGACAGTGGACCTGGTACAGGTCGATCGTCTCGCGTCCCAGATTGCGCAGACTGTCCTCGCAGTAGGCGCGTACCTGTGCCTCGCTATAAGTCTCATCGTCGCGGATATCGCCGCGTCGGCAAAACTTGGTGGCGATATGAACGCGATCCGTCTTGCCCCTCGTCGCTTGCGCCAGCAGCCGCTCGCTGTGGCCGTCGCCATACACATCCGCCGTGTCGAAGAAATTAACCCCTGCGTCGATAGCTGCCTCCAGCGCCCGCAACGATTGCTGATCGTCGGTCGCGCCCCAGGAGCCGCCGATCGCCCAGGTGCCAAAGCTGACCTCGCTTACCTTAAGGCCTGTGTTGCCTAATGGCCGGTAGTTCATCGTCATTCCTTCCTCTCCTCTCCACGCTTCATCATTCGGTTACTCCGAATTCGCTCTACTAGCCTGTAAACATTTGGACCCAATGTCCATTATAATAGCCGACGCCGATCGTTGTGAAGTTGCCGCTCAGGATGTTGGCGCGATGGCCGGGGCTGTTCATCCAGGCGTCCACGACCTCCTGCGGCGTCCGCTGCCCCTTGGCGATGTTCTCGCCGGCGTAGCCGTAGCTGATGCCGTACGCCTGCATCATCTCGAACGGCGAGCCATGTGTCGGAGAGTCATGCGAGAAGTAGTCGTTATCCGCCATATCCTTCGCCTTGTCGAAAGCGACGCGGGCGAGTGCGGGATCGGAGCTGAGCGCCGACAGCCCGGCCTGGCTACGCGCCTCGTTGACGAGCGAGACGACCTGCGCGGTCCACGCGCTCTCCGTGTCAGGCGTCTGCGGCGCAGGCTGTTCGCCGGAGCTTCCATCAGAGCCGCCCCCGGAGCGGATCGTCACTGTCGACGTACGAGCATCCCATTGGACGCTGGAGCCGAGCGCCTCCGAGACGAAGCGCAGCGGCACCATCGTGCGGCCGCCTGCCACGACGGCTGGTGCGTCCAAACGTACCGACTGGCCATTGACGCTAGCGGTCGATTGGCCGATCCGCAGACTTACGGTCGTGTCGTCCTTGACGGCGGTGACTGTACGGGTCGCGGCCGTCCATTGGACCTCGGCGCCGAGCGCCTCGAAGATGCCGCGCAGCGGCACCAGCGTGCGGCCGTTGGCGAGGAGGGGCGGCTGCTCGAGCGATAAGCGAGTGCCGTCGATGACGACACTTACACTATTGCTGATGACAGCGGCGGACAGAGCTGGCGCTGCTGATCCGTTTATTGGCGCTGCCGATCCGTTGCCGGGCGCTGCCGACGAAGCACTTGCCGGAGCGGTTACGAGCGTGAGGCCGAGCGCTATAGCGGCGAGCAGCTGCGATGCTTTTTTCATTCGATTTGCCGATAAGACGACGAAGTCGCCTTTACTTGCTCCAGATCGGGGGTGCGAGTTGCAAATACTATCCTTCATGATGATCTGCCTCCTGTCGACTTGGATGCCACCGTGGACGACCGTTAAGCTTGCTTGGTCATAGTTCGCCTAGATTAGGGTCATTATACTAATAGAGGAAGCCAGGAACAATGCAACTTTTGGATGATCCTGAATTTACTAATTGTTCAGCTAAACATCGATTGACGGGTTAGGTGGCGGGTGATAGGATAATCATACCTTGATGGTTGCGCTTACAGAAGAGGCGTCGGCTCAGCCAATCCTAGGAATGGAAATGGAGGAAGCGACAGCCTATGAAAGCAGGCGCCAGATCGATTATCGGCAAGCTCGGCGGATGGTTTTCCCGCATCCGGACTGTGCTGCTGCTAAGCTACTTCGTCATCATCCTGCTGTCGATCGTCATGGTCGGCAGCGTCTCCTTTTATCTCTCCTCGAGCGCGATCAAAGGTCGGGTCGAGTCGGCCAATCTGCAGCTGGTGCGCCAGATCGGCACTCACCTCGACAATGACTTCCGCAGCAAGCGCAATCTGCTGCTGGCTCCCTATTACGAGACTGAATACATTGATGGCATTAATGCTTACCCGGAAATGGACGCGCGCAATCAGTACTTGTTCCGTCAGAAGCTGGAGAATCTCTATCTGAAAAGCTTCAACGCTACGCCGATCAGCGGCTTCATCCGCTTCCAGATCTATTATCGCACTGGCGAACTGCTGGCGGCGTCAGGCGATTACAAGCCATGGAGCCCTGTCCAGGTGCGCAATGCCGACTGGTTCCTGCGGACGGTCGCCGAGGACGGCGGCGTCTACTTCCATGGCTCAAGCCAAGGGGACGGCACGACCGATACCGAAGCGACCGCGTACGCCTCGTCGATCCTGATCCGCGACTTCTCCTCTCCGGAGCGATTCATCGTCGTGCGCGTCGAGTACGGCGACGAGCTGTTCCAGACGATGGGGAGCAGCGACGATCTGTCGGCAGCGAGCCGCACGCTGGTGCTCGATACGAGCGATCGGCTCGTCTACGACTCGCAGTCTGGCCAGGGGCCGGCTGTCGAGGATGAGCTGCTCGGCCGGGTGCGCGGCGGCGAGGGCAAGTTCTGGATGAGCGGCGATGGCGACGAGCAATTCGTATCCTACCGAGTGTCCGAATCGACCGGCTGGAAGGTCGTCCTGCTGACGCCGCGCAGCGAGATTCTCGGCCCGATCAGTCAGATCAAGACAGCGGTTGTCGTCACAGCGCTCGTCGCCTTTGCGATGACGTTCGTCATCTCGGTCCTCTTCGGCAGACGGATCACTCAGCCGATCCTGACGCTGTTCAAGAGCGTCAACCGGATCAAGCGCGGCGACTTCTCCGAGCGAGTGGAGATCCGGCGCTCCGACGAGATAGGGATGATCGCGGCCAACTTCAACGCCATGCAGGACGAGCTGCAGCATCTGATCGAGAATACGTACGTCAATCAGATCAAGCTGCGCGACGTCGAGCTGGCAATGCTCTACTCGCAGATCAATCCGCACTTCCTCTATAATACGCTGGATATCATCCGGGCGATGGCCGACTATCATCGAGCATCCGAGATCGGGGAGATCGCTCAAGCGCTCGCCGATATGTTCCGCTACAACACCCGCAACCGCGACGAGGTCGTGACGCTGCAGGAGGAGCTCGACCAGATCGAGGCCTATATGAAGATCCAGCGCATCCGCTTCGACGACAAGATCGGTTACGAGGCGGAGGTCGACGAGGCGCTTTACAGCTATCCGGTGCTGAAGATGACGCTGCAGCCGATCGTCGAGAATGCGGTCTTCCACGGCCTCGAGCGCAAGCGCGGCAAGGGGATGATCCGGATCGCGGCGAGACGCGAGGGCGATCGCTTCGTGCTCTCGGTCATCGACGATGGCGTCGGCATGTCCGAGCGCCATCTAGGCGAGCTGCAGACGAAGCTGCGGCGCTCGCTTCATAGCGATGCGTCGCCGGACGAGAGCGGCCGCGGCATCGGCGTGCGCAACGTGTACGCGCGTTATGCGATCCGTTATGGCGAGTCGCTCGACTTTGAGATCGAGAGCCGCAAGGGCGTGGGGACTCGCGTGACGTTGTCCTTGCCCTTCGAGGCGGAGGCGATGCTCGGTCAGAATCTTCAACACTCGGAGTCGGAATCGTGAATAGGCTTACAGAAAGCGCTTACTATATAATCAAAACTGTAATCGCAGCAAGCGAGTCTTACCATCTAAAGGGAGGTTCACTATCAGATGAAAAAAGTAAAAGCAGCATCGGTCCTGCTGGCCATCAGCTTGGTCACTGCTTCCCTGGCCGCCTGCGGAGGCGGCAACAACAACAACTCGGGCACGTCTACGCCGCCGCCTGCGACGAGCGAGAGTACGCCGCCCAAAACGGAGGAGCCGAAGAGCGACCCGGTTACGCTGTCCTTCGTCATCTCCAACACCGAGGACACGACGGCTTACAACAAAGTATTCGAGGCCTATGAAGCGAAGACCGGCAACAAGGTCGAGCTGCAAGCGCTGCCTGGCGGCGACTACGATAATATGATCAAGACGCGCTTCTCGACCGGCGACTTCCCCGATCTGTTCCTGATGCAACCCGGCACCAAGCAATATGTGAAGCTGAGAGCGGAAGAGACGCTGCATGAATGGTCTGGCGAGCAAGGTGTCTGGGACAATGTCATCGATTCGATCAAGGAAGCGCAAGTGGAGAACGGCAAAATCTACGGCGTCCCTTACGGCTCGACCGGCATGATGGGCGTGTTCTACAACAAGGAAGTGTTCAAGCAAGCCGGTGTCGAAGTGCCGCAAAACTATGCCGACATGATCGAGATCGCCAAGAAGATCAAGGCTGCCGGATTCACGCCGTTCTATGAGGGCGTTAAGGATGCCTGGCCGCCGCAAGTGTTTTACTTCACTGGCTGGGTGACGCAGGTCGATCCGGTCATCGGCGACGAAGGCGTAGCGAAGCTCAATCGCAACGAGCTGGCGCTGGCCGATATCGCGGAGCTGAAGGACCTGTTCGCCAAGCAGCTCGAGCTCAAGGAACTGGACTTGTATCAAAAAAATGTCATGGCGGGAACCTATGACGAGATGCAAAACGAACTCGGCGACGGCAAGGTCGGCATGGTGTTCATGCTTGACGGCATCGTCTCCCAGCTCGAGCAGAAATTCGGCAAGGATTGGGTAACGAACAACCTCGGCTTCTTCCCATTCCCGTCTGCCACCGACCAAGGCACAGCGATGATTACGCCGCCGAACCAACTGATGGTGCCGGAAAAAGCGAAACACCGCGACGCTGCGATGGATCTGGTCCGCTTCATGCTGGAGCCTGCTAACGTCGATCTGTTCTATGCCAACAAACCGGGCATTCCGATCTACCAGGGCGCGACCAGCGAGCTGTACCCTGTCCAGGAGGATGTCAAAGCTTATATCGACGCCGGCAAGTCCCGCGTCAACATCCAGAACCGTCTGACCGCATCGTTCGTCGATTTCTCCAAGACGCTGCAAAACTTCTTCCTGAATGGCAACATCGATCAGGCGATCCAGGAGTTTAGCGCCAACTATCAGAAGGACGGCAAGGCCAAGCAGCTCGAAGGCTTCTAACAGTACAGGCTGCTCTCCATTCAAAGCCTACGGTCACGGGATCGATCTTCCGTTACAGATTCGATTCCGTGCCTCTTCGGCCTTTGAGAGCAGCCTGACTTATCTATTAGGGAGGAGGGGAAGCGATGGAAAGGCGCCGATATCCGCTTTACTTTTCCGCTCCCGCAGCCGCAATATTTCTCGTCTTTTTTATCGCACCGACCTTGTTCGGCGTCTATTACAGCTTCACCAACTGGAACATTCATGCGGACAACATTCGCTTCATTGGCTTCGACAATTATGCGGCTTTGTTCCAGGAACCGCGTCTGGGCAAAGCGCTCAGTAATACGTTGATTTTTGCAGCGGCGGTAACCGTGTTGCAGAACCTGATTGGGCTTGGACTGGCGCTTGTCATGAACGAGTCGATCCGGATGCGCAATTTTTTCCGTACCGTGTTCTTCATGCCTTATGTAATCGCGCCGATCGTCATCGGCTATGTGTTCCGCGCCATCTACCACCCGGAGCACGGCATCGTTAATGTTATCCTCAACAATGTCGGGCTGGGGGCGACGGCGCAGGACTGGCTCAATGATCCGAAGTGGGCGCTGTTCTCTATCATCGTCACCGACCTGTGGCGTGTATCCGGCTTTACGATGGTCATCTATCTGGCAGGTCTGCAGTTCATCCCCAAGGATCTGCTCGAGAGCGCGTCGATCGACGGCGCGAGCTACCGCCATCGTCTGCGCCACATTATCCTGCCACTGATCGCGGCCTCGACAACGGTCAATATCCTGTTGTCGCTCATCGGCTCGATGAAGGTGTTCGAGATGGTCATGGTGCTCACCGACGGCGGTCCCGGCTACACGACCGAGGTGTTCTACACCTACATCCGCAGCACGTTCAGCATGGGAGAGATGGGATACTCCACCGCGATTAACCTGGTGCTGTTCCTGCTCGTGACACTGGTTGGCCTGCCGGTGCTGGCAGCGCTCAAGCGACGGGAGGTGGAGATGTGAGACCGTCAAGATCCAAGCAACTGGGCTTATATGTTATCGTGCTCCTCGGCGCGCTCATTATTCTGGTGCCGTTCTACATGATCCTCGTCAATTCGTTTAAGGGCATCCGCGAGTCGGCCTTGTTCGGCATGGGCTTGCCGACGGAGTGGCTGATGAGCAACTACGAGAAGGTGTTCGAGCAAGGCAATATTCTGCGCGGCTTCAAAAACAGCTTTCTGCTGGCCGGTCTGACGACAGTGTGCGTCAATCTGTTCGCCTCGATGGCGGCCTTTGTCATCCAGCGCCGCAACGACCGTTGGATGCGCAGCCTGTACATGACCTTCATTCTCGGCCTGATCGTACCTGTCTCGATCGTGCCGACGATTCGTCTGATGGATATGCTCGGTATCAAGGGCACGTACTTCAGCATGATTATGTACTATACCGCTGTACTGCTGCCATTCTCGGTGTTCCTGCTGGTCGGCTTTATGAAGCAGATCCCGCGTGAGCTCGACGAGGCGGCGCTGATGGAAGGGGCGAGCTTCTTCCAGCTCTATACGCGGATCATCCTGCCGCTGCTCGTCACGGTGCTGGTGACGGTATCGATCGTCGTCATCGTTTCGGTATGGAATGACTTCTTCGGCCCGTTCTATCTGGTCACCGACAGTACGAAGTGGACGATCGTCCTGCAGATCTTCAATTTCGTCTCGCTATACAACACCAACTGGGGCGTCGTCTTCGCCTTTATGGTCATCGTCGTCGCGCCGGTGTTGATCATCTATCTGCTGTTGCAGCGCTACATTATCGACGGTCTGACCGCGGGCTCGGTTAAGGGTTAAGACTTCCAGAGACGGCACTAGCTAATCGCAAGGGGGGAATGCGGATGTATCGGGTGATGCTGGCTGACGATGAGCGATGGGTAAGACGCGGGCTGATCCAGTCGATCCCCTGGGAGGAGCTGGGTCTCGTGCTCGCCGGCGAGGCGGCCGACGGGCAGGATGCGTACGAGCTGCTGCTGGCCGAGCGGCCCGACCTGCTGTTCCTTGACATGCGGATGCCCGGCCTCGATGGCAAGGAGCTGCTGGCGCTGCTGCATGCGGAGCTGCCCGAGCTGCTGACGATCGTCGTCAGCGGCTATTCGGACTTCGAGTATACGCAGCAGGCGATCCGTCATCATGCGTTCGATTATTTACTGAAGCCGGTCAAAAAAGAGGAGCTCGCCGCCGTCCTAGAAAAGGCGGTCGCCGAGCTGGCGCGGCGCAGCGACGAGCGGCGGCGCGCGGCGGCGGCTCGACAGGACGCCGGCTGGTTCCGGGACTTGCTGCTGACGCCGCCAGCACTCGGGGACGCGCTGCCCGAGGCCGACCTGCCGGAAGGCTGGAAGGATCGGCAGGCTGTGGTCTTCGCCGGGCGTCCAGATACGTACCGCGAGCAGGCGGAGACGCCCGACCGGCTCACTCGGCTGCGCGAGGGGCTGGAGCGGCAGCGGCCGTTTCACCTCGGTGGACACTGGGGGTGCGCGCTCTCGCCCGCACCGGACGGCCGCGCCGAGCTGATCGGCGCGATCGCCGCCGCCGAGCTGCCGCCCGCAGAGCTGCAGCGGCTGCTCGCGGCAGTGCAGGCCGAGCTGCAGCGGCTCGACGGCCGCAGCTGGAGTCTCGGTGTCAGCGAGCCGATGCCTGCGGCTCCGCGCACGCTGCGTCGCGGGCTCGAGGCGGCCTGGACGGCGCTCGCTAGCCGCAGGCTCGATCGGCGCGAGGCGATCTTGAGCGCGCCGGAGGGCAGTATGGCTGTGAGCGCATACCCGCAGCAGCGCGAGCAGGCGCTGTTGCTGGCGCTCGAGCTGGGCGACCGTGCGAGCGCCGAGCGCGAGTGTCGGCTGCTGCTGGAGACGGTCGGCGGCGGCGAGGCGACGCTCGGCCAGCTGCATCAGGGGGCGAGCGCGCTCATCCATGCGCTGGATCGCCAGCTGCGCGGCCACGCGCTCAGCCTGCAGGATGTGTGCGGCCGCACCTCACAGGAGCTGACGGAGTCGCTGCGCCGCCGGAGCGGTGTCGGCGAGCTGCTCGACTTGCTCGTCGGCGAGCTGATCCCGGCGCTGTTGACGGCACAGCTGCGCAGCGGCGTGAGCCCCGGGGCGCGAATCGCCGAGGAGGTGCGCGAGCTGATCGAGCGTCACTACGACCAGCCGTTGTCGCTGCCGCAGATGGCCGAGCGGCACCATGTCCATCCCGATTATCTGAGCCGCTTGTTCAAGCGCGCTACCGGCTACACCTTCGTCGACTATCTGGTCGAGATCCGCGTGCGTCGGGCGATCGAGCTGATGCAGGTGCCGAGCTACAAAAACTATGAGATTGCCCGCAAGGTCGGGTATGAGGACTATCGCTATTTTAGCCAGATCTTCAAGAAAAAAACGGGTCAGACGATCGGCGCCTACCGCGCTGGCCTGAACCCGGGAGCGGCTGTCCAAGACAGTCCCCATCATGAGGAGGAGAAATAACCTATGACGACACGACTGATCCCTGATACGCTGCTGCTCGAGGAGCGGGCCGGACATGCCCTGAATGCAATGGCAGGCATGTCCGATCCCGACTTCCACGACTATCCGTTCTTCGCGGCCAATCTGATGAGCGATCCGGCCAATTTGACGCATGGAGACTGGGACTTCGGTTCGTCTCACGGTCGCATGATCGACGGCATGATCTTGGCCCGCCATATGTCCGGCGATCAGACCGGCGAGGAGATCGAGGCGCTGTACCGGGACAATCTGATGAAGTTTTTTGGAGAGGACGGCCTCAGCTATCGGCAGCATAATCCCAACTTCGACTGGGAGCAGAATGCCAACCTGATCGACCAGCGGGCGGTCATCCTGTCGCTGACGACGTGGTATATCGACAGCGGCGATCCGAAGGTCAAGGAGGCGGCCGACCGCCATGTCGCGGCGCTCAAGCGGATCGCGATCAAGGAGCGCGAGGTGTGGTACTACCCGGCCTCCGAGTACAAGGAAGGCGGCTGGCCGTCGCGCAATGCGGCGCTGCTGCGACTCGCGCCTGACCCGGCGGCATTCTGCGGACGTCTCATCATGCCGCTGCTCAAGTATCACGAAGTGACCGGCAACGCCGATGCCTTCGAGCTGTGCCGCTTCTTCGCGGCGCTGATCGTCGAGCGCAGCGGCGTCTTCAACACGGACGGCAGCTTCAACGACGCGCTAGCCTACCGCAGCGGCCACTTCCATACGCGTCTGGGGACGCTGGACGCGCTCGCGCGGTTCGGCGCCTTCACCGGCGACGCCAAGCTGATTGCCTGGGTGGAGAAGAGCTATGCATGGGCGCTGACGAAGTGCACTTCGTTCGGCTGGACGCCGGGCGATCTGAAGGAGCAAGCGTACGAGCACGAGACCTGCTCGCTCGTCGATCTGATCGCCACCGGCATCACGCTCGCCAAGAGCGGCTATACGCGCTATTGGGGGACGGTGGAGCGCTTCCTGCGCAACCATCTGACCGAGTCGCAGTTGCTCGATCTGAGCTGGGTGCAAGAGACAGACGACCAGAGCGGCAACGTGCCGGGCAAGATCAGTTACACGGATGTCGCCAAGCGGACGCGCGGCGCCTTTGCCGGCTACTCCGCCCCCAATGACTTCTGCTGTGATGTCAATCACGGCCGCGGCCACACCAACGACATCCAGATTTGCTGTCTCGGCTCAGGGACGCGCGGTCTGTACATGGGCTGGAGCAACACCGTGACCGAGCAGGACGGCAGAGTGAGCGTCAACTTCCTGCTCAATCGCGGCTCGGTATGGCTCGACGTCGACAGCTACCTGCCGCATGAAGGCAAAGTGGTGCTCCATATCCGCCGCGACATCCGCGAGCTGCGCGTCCGCATTCCGGAGTGGGCCGGTTATACCAAGGTGCGCATCGTCCGCGAGTGCGGCGAGGAGCGCCTGGAAGGGCACGGCATGGAGCCGAGCAGTTGGGTGCAGGAGTGCTTCCTGCTGCTGGGCGAGGCGACGGCGGGCGAGACGATCACGATTACCTTCCCGCTGAGCCACCGGACGACAATCGAGACAGCAGTCGGCGAGACGTTCGAGACGCGCTGGCGCGGCGACGATGTGATCGGCATCTCCCCGGAGGGCCGGTATCATCCATTCTACAGCGGTCGTCAGGTGTATGACGCGGCGCCGATGCGCGAGGGCGAGTACCGGCGGCCGGAGCAGGAGATCGTATGGTAGGTCAAGCGGAAGAGTGCCAAGGGAGGGAAGTGCGATGAAGACAGTCGTAGCGATCTATACAGGACTGGCGCTGGCGGAGCCGCTCAAGGCGGTCTTCCGGGAGCAGCTGCCGGAGGCGAGGCTGGTCAATATCGTCGATGACTCGTTGATCGCCGACGTCATCCGCGAGGGAGAGGTGACGCCTGGCGTAGCGAGCCGACTGGAGGCTTACTTCCGCGAGGCGGAGGCGATGGGCGCGGATGTCATCCTCAACACCTGCTCCTCGGTGCGCGAGGTCGTCGATGCCGCTGCGGAGCGGATCGGCGTGCCGATCGTCCGCATCGACGAAGCGATGGCGCGCGAGGCGGTAGCGGCGTATGCGCGGATCGCTGTGCTGGCGACGCTGCCGACGACGCTCGCGCCGACGATGCGGCTGCTCGAGACGGAGGCGGCCAAGCTCGGCAAGCAGGTGCAACTGGTCGACGGCCTGGCGGTTGGCGCCTTCGCGGCGCTAAGCGAGGGGCGTCCAGAGGAGCATGACCGTCTCCTGCTGGAGACGGCGCTGCGCGCAGCCGACGAAGCGGAGGTCATCGTGCTGGCGCAAGCCTCGATGGCGCGCATGGAGGGAGCGCTGCGCGAGGCGACGGGCAAGCCGGTGCTCTCCAGCCCGGCGCTTGGCGTCGCTGCCGTGAAGGCGGTGCTGGCGCAAGCGGCGCAGGGGGCAGACGGAGTTGGACCTGGGACTGCGGTCGATGCGTCGACCGAGTCAGGCCGAACGGCGGGCCCTGGGGCGCAGCCGGGCATTGACGAGGACTCAAGCGAGACGTCTGTTGCCTCCGAGACTGCTCAGGAACAACTCGGGGAGGCCGGGCGATGAGCGGCGAGCGCGTCCAGGCGGTCTATCTGGTGGAGACGCCGTATACGCTGGAGCGGGCAGCGGAGGTGATCGCAGGCGAGCAATCGACGGGGACGTTCACCGCTGTGCCCGGCGAGACCGAGGCGCTGAAGGCGCGTCACGGCGCTCGCATCGAGGCGATCGAGCCGCTGGAGACGGCGGCTGCGCCGTCGCTGCCGGGGGCCAAGCTGCCGCCCGGCCATGACGGCCAATACCGGCGAGGGCATATTACTGTGTCGTTCCCGCTGGACAATTTTGGCCCTTCGATCCCGAATCTGATGTCCGCCGTCGCGGGCAATCTCTACGAGCTGCAGGAGCTGTCCGGGTTGCGTCTGGTCGATCTGGAGCTGCCCGAGGCATTTGCCCGCCGCTACGCGGGACCGAAGTTCGGCATCGAAGGGACGCGTCGGCTGACCGGCGTCTACGGCCGTCCGATCCTCGGCACGATCGTCAAGCCGAGCATCGGGCTGTCGCCGGAAGCGCTCGGCGAGCTCGTCTACGAGCTGGCCGTGGCGGGCATGGACTTCATCAAGGATGACGAGCTGAATGCCAATCCGCCGTATCTGCCGCTGCCGCTCAAGGTTAAGACGGTAATGGCAGCGATCGAGCGGGCGGCCGATGTGACCGGGCGAAAGCTGATGTACGCCTTTAACATTACAGGAGATATCGACGAGTTGCGGACGCATCACGATCTGGTCGTTGGCGCGGGCGGCACCTGCGTCATGGTGAGCATCCTCAGCGTCGGCCTGGCGGGGCTAGCCGAGCTGAACCGCTATAGCGAGGTGCCGATCCACGGCCATCGCAACCAGTGGGGGATGCTGACGCGGGCGCCGCTGCTCGGGATGGAGTTCACCGCGTACCAGAAGCTGTGTCGACTCGCGGGCGCGGATCAGCTGCATGTGAACGGGCTGAACAGCAAGTTCTACGAGAGCGACGAGTCGGTGCGGCGCTCGATCCAGGCTTGCGCAGAGCCGCTGCTCGGCGGCTACCCGACCTTGCCCGTCGTCTCCTCGGCCCAGTGGGCGGGCATGGCCCCGGCTACCTACGAGGCGGCTGGCGGCGTCGATGTGATGCATCTCGCCGGGGGCGGCATGCTGGCGCATCCCGACGGTCCGGCAGCCGGCTGCGAGAGCATGAAGCTCGGCTGGGAGGCTGCGGTGCAGGGCGTGCCGCTCGAGACGTACGCCGAGTCGCACCCTGCGCTGCGGCGGGCGATCGAGAAGTATGGCGGGGCCTGACAGACGCGGGAGATATGCTGGACAAGGCTTGCAGACCTAACACTTTGTTGCGAGTCGAGCACGGAGTAGACATGAGGCTCTGCGCAGACCATCGCTGATATCTGCCAAGTCTGGCGATCGACGTGTAATGAGAGGAGGGACACGTATGACAGACAATCTTAACTCAGCGGCAGAGCAATGTAGCGGCGACACGGGTACGACTGGGAATGAGAGTGCGATCGCGGATCGCAGCGCTGGCGCGGATGATGCAATAGCCGCACCAGAAGACAACGGTCGGGATGTCGGTGGCGGCCGAGCGTGGCAATACGCCTACTACGGCGACGACTTCACTGGCTCGACCGATGTGTTGGAGGCGCTGTACCGCTCGGGGCTGCGGCCGGTGCTGTTCCTCGATGCGCCGACTGAGGAGCGGCTCGGCGATCCGCGCTTCGCGGCAGCAGACGCATGCGGGGTAGCCGGGGTTGGCCGCTCGCTGTCGCCGGAGGAGATGGCGCGCGAGCTGCCGCCGGTACTGGAGACGCTGCGCGGCCTAGGTCCGGCGATCGTCCATTACAAGATCTGCTCGACATTCGACTCCGCCCCTCATGTCGGCAGCATCGGCAAGGCGGCGGAGCTCGGCGCGGCGCTATTCGGCGGACGGTATGTGCCGATCCTCGCAGGCGTCCCGTATCTGGGCCGCTATACGGTGTTCGGCCAGCACTTCGCGGTCGCCGGAGAGGCGGTCTACCGGCTCGACCGGCATCCGACGATGTCGCGCCATCCGGTGACGCCGATGGCCGAGTCGGATCTGCGTCGCCATCTCGCGCAGCAGACCGAGATGACGAGTGCGCTGATGGACATCCTGGCGCTGGACGGCGAGGCGGCAGAGGCGAGCGATCGGCTAGAGGTGCTGCTGGAGCAGGAGACGCCCGAGCTCGTCCTGTTCGATGTGCTCGACGAGCGACGGCTGCGGACGGCGGGTCAGCTCATGCTGACGGAGGCTGAGCGCAGCGGTCCATTATACGTGATCGGCTCCTCGGGCGTCGCCTACGCGGTCGGCGCCGAGCTGGCGGAGCGTCGAGCAGACGGCGAGGCCCGGGCGGAGCTGATGGCTGTTGCGCCTGTCGATCGCCTGCTCGCCGTCTCCGGCAGCTGCTCTCCGGTTACAGAGCGTCAGCTGGCGGCGGCGTTGTCCTCCGGCTTCGCGGGTATCCGCGTGCCGGCCGAGTCCCTGCTGCGGCCGGAGCTGGCTCAGGCGACGCGGTCGGCGCTGCTGGCCGAAGCGGGGAACGCGCTGGCAGCCGGTCGCAGCGTCGTGTTATACACGGCTACAGGACCGGCTGACCCGGCAATCGCAGCCTTGCGGCAGACGCTTGCCGAGCTGGGCTTCCGCTCGGAGGATAGCAGTCGCTTGCTCGGCGAAGCGCTCGGCGCATTGACCCGGCAGCTCGTCGTCGAGGCCGGACTGACGCGCGTGCTGATCGCCGGCGGGGATACATCGGGCTATGTGACGCGCGGACTCGGCATCTACGCGCTGGAGTGCGCCGCCGCGCTCGCGCCAGGCGCGCCGCTCTGCCGAGCCAGCGCCGACGACCCGGTCCTGGACGGACTGGAGCTGGTGCTCAAGGGCGGCCAGGTCGGCGGCGAGCATTTTTTCGAGCAGGTGCGACAAGGTACGTAAGTCGATGCGACGACAATACAGCTCGAGCAGCGTTGGGGCGTCCATCGGGTAGCCAAACGTCGTTCTAACGCAAGAAAGTTTCGTTCGAGCGTCCGCCGAGCCGCCAAACGGCGCTCTAACGCAAGAAAGTTTCGTTCGAGCGTCCATCGAGCCGCCAAACGGCGCTCTAACGCAAGAAAGTTTCGTTCGAGCGTCCGCCGAGCCGCCAAACGGCGCTCTAACGCAAGAAAGTTTCGTTCGAGCGTCCGTCGAGCCGCCAAACGGCGCTTTAGCGAAAGAAAGTTTCGTTCGAGCGTCCGTCGAGCCGCCAAACGGCGCTTTAGCGAAAGAAAGTTTCGTTCGAGCGTCCGTCGAGCCGCCAAACG
>Ga0160452_100276_pt1 | contig 48547 bp, 34 predicted proteins | sample HID1971I_E6MG_FD_108230 | JGI IMG/M metagenome (GOLD analysis project Ga0160452, IMG submission 108230) | Enriched millipede-associated microbial communities from UW Madison campus, WI, USA - HID1971I_E6 MG | ecosystem: Host-associated > Arthropoda: Insects > Digestive system > Unclassified ...
CCGTTCCCGTCTCATGGTTAAAAGTAGCCGTAACTTCTTTATAAGCTACCTCGCCGGTCTCTTCATCCTTCGAGAGAACCCTATCTCCGACTTCAATGTCTTCGATATTCTTCTCCCCTTCGTCTGTAAGAACCTTCGTCCCCGCAGTGAAGCAATTGCAGCCTCCTAATGCTTTCTCCGCTAGTTTTTGATTGGCTGCTGTATTTTCTACGGCACGCTCGACAACCTTGCCTTCCTTGTTCATCAGCTTAATAACGAGTCTGCCGCCTTTTACTACTTTACCTACCGGAATGAAACTAGCGGCGGCCAACGTCTTGTCGAATATCGATGCATTCGGGTCGAGTAAAGTGCGTATATCATCCACTACTAAAAAGTTAGCTACTATTACGACTCCGTCCGCTACATAGCTTGCACCTTTTTTAATCATTTTCCACGTGTTTCCAACCAATTTCCATACGTTCCCGCTTGGATCGACGTAAATTAACGGGTTATTGCCTACATACGTATAAAGATTCAAACTCAACGGATTCGTAATATCCCCTTCATACGTATCCTCGCTAATAAATCGGCCAATACTCGGATCGTACCACCGAGCGCGCAAATATTGCAAATTCGTAGACGCGTCCCAGTATTCGCCGGAATACAGGAATGGGTTAGATACTTGCTCCGTTTTGCTCGTCACGTTCCCCCATAGATCGTACTTGTAGGTATTCAGGTTCTGACCGTTTGTCCCTTGTACGAACTCTACATCCCCATGTCCGTTCAATACATAGTAGGCTTTCTGCCCGCCGGCGTCTACCCGATGGTTTAACCCGATCCCTCGTATGTACGAGGCAAGCTTGGTCACCGTGCCGTTGCTGTTGACTTTGCCCTCGGCAATAATATCTGCGCCTTCGTAATAATATCGGACCGTGTTGCTTCCTTCCGTTCGCTCCACCATCAGTCCGTCGCCGTTATAGCGATAGGTGACAGGCGTAGCATTCGGCTTGGCTACTTTCGTCAGACGGTTCCAACGATCATACTCGTATGCATAAGAATCGGAAACCTGCGCCTGATCGGATTCCAATGTGCTTCGATTGCCTCTGTTATCGTATCCATATATTTCGTTATTCGGACTTGCCGTACGGATTCGATTCAAAGCATCGTACGTATATTGATTTGTTACCCCGCTCTTGACGATGCTTTCGATATTATTGTTGTTATCCGTCGTATACGTCTCCGTATAGGCCGCCAAGCTCGGGTTCGTATGCTCGATCGACGACAGACTTAACCCTTTGTACTGGTACACCGCCTTTACGCCGTTGCCTTGCTCGATTTCTTTTAATAACCCGTTATCATAGTATTGATACTTGGCATCCGACCCATTATTAATGAGCTTCAATCTATTGTTCTGGTCGAATTGGTAATTTACCGCATCGTTGAACGGCCCCGTCAATCGGCTAACGTTGCCTCTTGCATCGTACTGATAGGTTAATAGGTTCCCGTCCGGATACGTCACCTTTAACGGCTGCCTCGTGTAGGCATCGTATTCATACTTGGTCGTGCCTGTCCCGTCCATCATGGTCTGACGAAGTCCATCTGCCGTGTACGTATACTGATCCGTCTGTATGCCGTCGTTCTGCGTCAGTACCTGATTCCGATAATTGTACGTGAAGGTGAACAGATTGCCGTTCTTATCCTTGTGCTTCAGCATATTTCCGTTGCCGTCGTAGGTGAACGTTTCCTCCGGCAGTCCGGGTTGCTGCTGTTTAATCAATCTGCCGAGCGTATCGTATTGCTTGGTCGTGAACGTCTGATCCGCATTCACAATCTTGGTCAGATTGCCAAGCATGTCGTACTGGTAGCTCGTCACTTCGTTTAAAACATTTTTCACAGACGTTAGTCGCCCGAAATAATCGTAGCCGTACTGCGTGACGTTCTGCTTCGCATCCTTATGACTCAGCATGTTGCCCAAATAATCGTAAGTCATTTCTGCCGTCTGAAGCGTTCGGCTGACCGATTTGTCCACACTGTTAACTTCAACCGACGAAACACGAATGGCATTGCCCGCCACGTCCATCGTCGTGACGCTTTTGTTGCCCAGACTGTCCGTTACCGTCTTCGTGAGCGCAATGATGTTGACGTCCTCTACCGTTGTCTCCAGCGTTGGCGACACGCTAGTCGTTCTCATTCCCCAAGGCTGCTGCGAATAGGTCAAGGTGGTCTTGTTGCCTTCGGCATCCTCGGAGCTGATTGGTCTTCCCCAACTGTCATAGGCGTACTTCACTTTTGCCTTATAGGTCGATTGATTATTGACCTTCTCGTAGACCCCTTGCTGCTCTAGTCGGCCAAGCGGATCGTATTGGCTCTCCGTTTTGGCTCCTGCCTCATTGACCTGCGTAATCTTATTGTTTACGTTATCGTAAGCGGCCGTTAGGGTCGACCCGTCCGAATTTTGAAGCAGCTTGATCCTTCCGAGCTTGTCGTATTGATAGGTCGTCGATTTCAGGTTCCCGTCGATGAATTTCGTCATCTGACCCGTGAGCGGGTTATATTCGGCCTGAACTTTGACGGTGAATGGATTATTGCCCGCATCCATGCCCGAGCTTTGCATAGACGTCATATAGGCGCCATTGCCCCCGTATTCGAAGCTCTGAACCGCATTGCTTGACGCATTCTGCTTGGACGTTATTTTGATGACGTTGCCGTGAATGTCATAATCGTAATCTTTCTCGCTGATAAGCGCGCCTGCGGTATTGTTTTCTCGCACTTGGACAATGTCCGGATCGCCAGCGGTCGTTTTGGTGACTTGCGTGTAAATTTTGCGGCTTGAATCGACCGGTTGCGTGATCGTTTGAATCAAATGCGTGCCGGGAAAATAGGTGTATTGAACTGTTGCGCCTTGCTTATCCGTCTGCGTCAGTACATTCCCCGAGTTATCGTACGTTTGGCTTGTCGTCTCCGTCCGACTCGTATTCGCCTGCGTGTCTTGAATCACGGCCGTGGTCTGGATCGGCGTCGTGATTGTGCGACTGCGGTCGAATGTATTCGTGATGGATGTCGACAATTGGGCGCTCATCTGCTGAATGGCCGTATTGTATAGCACCGGAGGTGTCGATTCATTCACGTACTCGTTGTCGTAGACGTAAGTCGAGACCACAAGACCGTCATCGACTTTGGTCGTTACGTTAAACGTCTTCCCGTACGTGCTCCCGATGTCGGCTATATATTGATAATTGACGCGATTATTCGGCAGCGGTGTAGCTTTGCCCGTGTCCGGGTTGAGACTCATGATCCGATCTTCCGTCCAGATGACCCGATGAACTTGATTCACGGCATTAGGACCGATGAATCTCGTGGTCGGCAAATCTTCATATTTAATGTAGGATTCGGCTCCTGTAGGATGGATAACGTTTTTCAGCAGCAAGTAGCCGTCCAACACGCCCGCATTGGCATCGGAACCCATCATATTGTATTTCGTATCGTTGACTTCGTCGTACTCGTAACGGGTAACGCGATTCTCCGGATCGATAACCCGATCCAGCTTTTCAATCGTTTGACCGTTGCTTTGCTGTAAGCCAATCTTTTTGTACGTTACGGTTCGATCGCCCAGCGTCAGGACGACCTCGGAGGCCGAATATTGAATCGTCATTTTATTGCCGATCACATCGGTTATGCTGGTAAGCAAGCTTCGGCCGTAGGCGGCGACGTTCTGGTAGCCGAAATCGATATAGTTGTCGTATTTGTCCGTGATTTTGATCAATTGCCCGCCGCTGTTAAAGTATTGCTTCTTCCCATCCATATTGCTCAGGATATAGGCATACGACTGGTTCGATTGATTGACCAAAATCGTGCCGTTCTGAGCCGTAATCGTCAGATCGTCCCAAGGATATCCTTTCAGCTTCGTGCCATTTATTTCATATTGTCCGCCTGAGCCGAGATTGACGTACTTATTATCTTTAATATACGGAATATTCCAGCTCCAGCCTTTGCCGATCGGGAAGTTGAGATCCTCGTAAGTTTTCGTCGTCGTTTGAACAGGATACCAGCTCATCGCTTCGAAACGGATAGTTGAAGCTACGTTCTTGTCCGGGTAGTAGTGATAGAAGACCGTCCTGCCGTCTCCCGTGTTCATATCCGACGATTTCAGATACCAGCCCGCGGTATTGGCAACGTTGCTGTCAAATGCACTCTTGGCGCTATTCGCCTGATTCACCGTATCCAGGATGCTGGCCGGATACTCGCCGTACATTTTTTCGTTTAAATCCTTTTCAAATCCTCCGATGTACGCACTGCCGTTTACATATGAAAAAGTGTCTCTTTTTTTCATATTGTTCGAGCAAGCTGACCATTCTTGCGTATATTTCGGATTCGATTGTTGTACCTTGTCGACAAGCGCAACAGCAGTCGAGGACCAATCGCTCGGCGTAAGGCTCCACTCGTCTATGCCGATCCATTCGCTGGATATCGCTTGTCCGCTGCAGTAAGCGTATTCTCGCGTCTGGGTCATCTGGAATACGGGCGCGTACTGCAGCATGAACTTGGCGGCCGTTCCTTGGAAATAAAGGACGTACTTATAATCACCGGCCGTATAGGACGTGCTAATATCGTAATATTGCGCGTTAGAAGAATCGTAGATTCGATTCAATGCAAACGACAGCCCATTACGGCCGGGCAATATCAAGTCCGTCGACGATACGCTCATACTACCGTCCACCGTCGATACCGATTGTCCCATATCGCCTACCGAGTAAGGCGCTTGATCGTACTTGACGTTCAGGTTGCGCAAGGTCTCGTCATTAATTGGCGTTACGACGGGGTTAGCCGCAGCCGCGACCCCCTCGTCCTCATTGGCGACAAAAGGGACAATTTGTTCCCCGCTTATAACTTCGCTATCGTCATTCGATCGATTGACCCTTATGCGTTTTGCTTCTCCCAACGCTTGATCGAGCGGCAGCGCTTCGTTTTCTTGCTTGGTTAACGCAACATTCACTTCATCAACCGTATAACCAGCGTCAAGCAAGCTTTGGATATCCTCTTCCTTCTTATGGAACGATTCCGCCAGCTTCGCTCGCTTTCCTTTGTCGTTCTTTTTCGTTTCCTTCTGCTGTTGAGTCGAAACATCCGGCTTCTGAGCCTCCGCCAAATTCGCTGGCAACAAACCGAACAGCAGCGAAACGATAAGCAAGTATACTAGGCTTGCAGATAACGCCTTTTTGCTAGACATGGTTTTCCTCCAATATCATCTACTCCGGCATTCGGCTAGTAGAGGGGATAAGCATTCATCGTTTGACCGTCGATTTTCAGCGGAATCGAATCCGGCAGCGTCCCTTTCGCATCGGTCGCGATCGTGATTTCACTTGCGGCGGAAGTGCTTGTATACACTCTGATTTTATAGACCACACCGAAATCCAAGTTCGAGAACGTATAAGATGCTGCACTCGTCTGATACAACGTTTCGGACGATCCGCTACGGCTGATCGCTACGGTGTAAGCTGTAGCCCCGCTAATCGGCGACCAGGATACGCTAATTTTACTGGACGTCACATACGTCGCGGTCAAGTTAGTCGGACCCGCCGGCTTGGCCGTTCGAACATACGCTGCCACCGACGTTGCCCCGGCATTCGTATCGTACTTGTCGACGGCTTTGACTTGAACCATATATTGTTGATCCGGATTGAGCCCCGTCACGGTTGCTTTTGTCGTGGTAACCGTCAGCTTCACGACACCGTCAATGAGCACTTTATATTGATCGACATCGCTTACCGCATTCCACGCTGCATCGAATGAGTTGGGCGTAATATTGGTCATCGTTGGCTTGTCTGGCGCTACCAACGCCGGCTTGGTGACCATATATACCGCACTGGAGGTCGCGCCGGCATTCGAGTCCGACGGGTCGACCGCTTTGACTTGAATCGTATACGTTGTGCCGGCAGTCAGGCCGGTTAAGGTATAGCTGGTTACGTTCCCTAACGTCGCCTCTAAACTGCCGCCTTTTAAGATTTTGTATTGCGTAACCCCTCTTATCGCGCTCCATGAAATTGAGAGCGAAGTCCGAGTTGCCGTATAACTGGAAGACAAGGTCGGGTTCTCGGGCGTCAGGGTAAAATAGTCCGTTTTCAGAGTCGTTCCGCCGCTGTAGTAGAACGTGTACTTCACCGTATATTGACCCAGATTCCAAGAAGCGGTCTCGCACATCAGCTCAGGCACCGGAACTATAGAGCCTGCCGCAATCGTGGCGGTATACGTCTTGCTGCATACTCGCGTGCCGCTCGGACTGTCCACGCCAATATCCACTTTGGTATACGACGGCTTGGTAGAAGGTGCCGTACTCCATATTTTCGCCTTATCGCCCCGGACGACAGCGGTTGCGCTTACTTCGTGGTCCCCCGGTTGCTCAGGCGACGTGCCGTCCTCCGCTCCCGGTTGATAGGCCGGGATTGCCGAATCGACCAGCCCTAAAGCGCGCGCCAGGTTCACTAATCCGTGCCCGTATTCGTGGGCGTCTCCCAAAGGCGTGGCGCTGGCATAGATTCGGTTCATAATAGACAACGAATCGTCGTCAGGATAGGCGGACCAAAGCACCGCCGCCGCCCCGGTGACATAAGGAACGGCCATCGAAGTGCCGGACATATACGTATAACCGCCGCCGATAAACGTACTGTAAATGTCAACTCCGGGCGCCATAATATCCAATTCATTGCCTGTACTGGACAGATTGGCTCTAACGTTGCTTGGCGTCGTCGCACCGACGGATACCACTTCCGGATACAGCGCCGGATACATTTCCGTCTCGGCTCCGCTGCCGCGATTACCAGCGGCAGCTATCATGAGGATACCGGCATTGCTGGCATCCACTATAGCCTGATGCAGTGCTTGGCTGTCCGACGCGCCCGTAAAGCTCATGGAGATCACATTCACATGATGTTCAATCGCCCATTCAATGCCCTGTATGACTTGCGCATACGTACCATTCCCGGCATGGTCCAGCACTTTAACACTATACAATTCAAGATTTGAAGCAACCCCTTGAATACCGATGTCGTTATGCTGAGCGGCAATAATACCGGCGACATGCGTACCGTGTCCGTTTCCGTCGGCATAATTCCCGATATTCGTAACGAAATCCTCCCCCGCTGACGCTCAGGTCAGGGTGAGGCGAGATGCCCGTATCCAATACGGCAACCTTTATTCCTTCCCCGTGATGGCCGGACGGTTCTTGCAGGTTGGCGCCTATGGCGACATGCCCCCACGGAATGACCTCGGATGAAGGAGCCGCTTGACCGCTCGAACTTCCCTCGCTATCATTGCTCACTGTTACGGTTTGAATGGACACCACGTCATTCTTCTCGACGAACAGAATATCCGGATCGCTGCGGAGCGCCGATAGTTCAGCCGCATCCAGATCCATGATGACGGTATTTTGTTTTTTCATTTGCTTCTTCAGCTTATGCTTGATTTTTTTATTTTTTTTGACTGCGGTTTGCGGCTCTGCCCCTTTCTTGAAGCCGACTAGATACTCGGAAACTGCCGTATGGGCAGATGATCCGGACTGCTCTGTCACAAGCGCTTCGTCCTGAACGGGCTGATTGTCGGCAATCGTGGGGTCGGCCCCCGTTAACTCATCAACAACTTGCTGTTCAATGGACGGTGGCGGCTCATTTCCTTCCGGAGCCATATCCGCTAATGCGTTTCGAATCGGATAACTTGCGCATAGCAAGATTATGATTAGCCATGCAGCCGCTACGACTCTCTTATTGCTCTTCATCATGGATACCTCTTTTCTATTCGTGAAAGATTACTGGAGTAAACGAGTTGTCGTCGTTATTGCGTTCAGTTTCTATAACACACTTAAACGGATTAGCCGGTTCCGTCCGCTAAGCTTAACTGAAATTGATCGACATAAGCGCTCCCCACAGCGCTATTGAAATAGATAAAGACAATCACGTATCTGGCTTTAATGTTCGAGGTAAACGTGAAGCTCTTATTAAACCATGTACGTGTCCCTTTTTGCTCCGATACAACAAAATTACGACTAGCAACAGGCACTGATTTATTTTCCGACAGCTCCAGCAAATTGATGCTTATATCTCCTGCCGTAAGATCGTTATAGAACCAAGCGCTGAGATTATACGTTGCGCCTGCGTCAATCAAGATTGCTTCCCCGCCGCCGCTAACGACTGAGGTTAGGGAACTGCCGGTGTTTTTGAATCTAAGGCTATAATTCCCTTCCTTCTTGACGGTCGAATCTAATCCGATGTAACTATCCCCGCTCCATCCCGACAAACCGTTACTGAATCCCGCATTATAAACGCCTGGATTTAATTTCACGAAATCGACGTAGGCCGTCCCTTTTGTTCCCGCATCCGCTACGATTTGCACCGTAATCCAGGACGTCATCGTCGTCGTCATGAACGAAACCGACTTTCTCGACCATTGCCCGCGCACGGTTGTCAGTAGCTGGCTACCCGAGCCGACTTCTCCGTAGTAGTAGTTGTACTCTTTCCATGTAACGTATATCTTCCCGCTTGTCGTGTTGTCCAAAACGTCCGTTGTCATTGTAAAATCGCTTCCGCTGCTCGCCGGTACCGCATACGCCTGCGCCACAGATTGAGAAGCCGTAGCTGTCGCGGAAGAAAACTTCAGACTGCCATTGCCGTCACTGGACATCTCATTCGTCACGCTCATGTTCGGACCAAGCTGCCACTTCTCGCTCCCTTCTCGAAAGTCATAATTTTCCACTAATGTGTAATAGGGAGCCTTTCTTGCAAGCGTATTGCCATTCTTGTCATACCGCGTATCGTTGGCAATGTGACCCGTGTGCGTACGGATAAAAGACAATCTGTTATTCGCATCGTAGACATATTGGCTTCGACTATCCGTATAAGTAATTTCGAGCTGCGTCGTACCGCCGTAGTTGATGGCCCCTTCTTGCAGCATGCCGTACGAACCGCCCGCATAGTACATCCCGAGTTGGACGAATCCCGTTCGGAAGGAACCGCTATCGATGCCGAGATTTCTCCACCGATAAGTATCATCCTTGAACGTATAGGGAACATCGGCCGTTACCCCCGAGGCATTCAGTACAATCGGAGGATTGTTATAGTTTAATTTCATCGTAATGGGCGAAAACAACTGCTTGACCGTTACAAACATTGAATTGTCGTAGCTGTTATACCCGTAAACCATTAAATTCACGTTTGTCACTTTAGCCGATTTTGAAAATTGAAAATTCGAGAACTGGACAAACGACATACATGTTCGATACGATTCCGCACCGACCAACAGTCCCTGATTTAAAACGTTCGGATTGTTGGAGCACGTATTATAAACACTCGATCGCTGACTATTGACGCTAGGATCAATCGTCACCGGATACACCAAATTCGTATCGTCCCATGTCAGATCCAGATACGTTTTGTTCCCTTCCGTCCGCTTGGTTGTCTTGACGTCTCTCTTCTGCCCGGTGCTATCTTCTAGCCAAGCAGGAAGAATCGATAACTCGCCGGACTTCAACTCATTATCCAGCTTGCCCTTCACCTCAAACGTGAACGAATTAGGTGCTTTGGCGTTCAATAATACGATATCTTCCTTGACACCCGCAGCGGTGACGGAAAGCCGAATATGCGTGGACTCCCACACATTCTCGTAAAGCATCGAATCGGGCTTAGCGGCATCTTTCTTGCCCTTGGAAGGCTTCGCGTTCTGCGGAATGAAGGTCAACTCGTCCGCTTCTTTGCCGATCGAGTAGCCGGTGGCGATATTTTTCGGAAACGTGGCTTGGAACGGAACGTGGAACGCGTAGTACGATCCGTCCGTCTCTTGTAGTGACACTTTGCCGTTTTTCTTCTTCGCCGCGATATTTTTTTTCAAATCTTTTAATCGTTGCGCACTATTCCTCGACACGTCCTTGTCTTTCACGACATCCGCCGCATTCTCGTCGGTCAGATCGGTTGCGATCTCATGGAATTGACCGTCCTCGCTTTCATAATGCAACGGTTCGTTGGACACCTTCTGCACGTATACGCCCGGCTGATCCGTCTTGAACGTTTTCGAGTTCTCGGTACGAAGCGCCGGCAGCTCTTCTTTCATTTGCGCCTCTTGCTTCACTTCTTTCGGTTCAGCCGTCGGTTCCGTCTCGCCGTATACGGTCTGCCCGCTTAACAGGCCTGCGAGCAGCATGACAACTAGCGTCAGCCTGCCCTTTCGAAACTTCTTCACATATTCCCCTCCCATTGGTAATTAGAGCCGATAAAGTTTAATGGAATAATACATTAATTCCACCAATCACCTATTATAGATGACGAAAACTCTATAAAAATACCTAAAAATTATAGATGTTATTGTGTTTTCTAATGATAGTATGTATGCTTTTCTTCCCGTCCCCTACGTCCGCTTGATTCTCATTCCTCGCTCTCTCCCTCTCTTTTTACGCAAAAAAAAAGCCCCATTCCTTTCTCGACATAACGAGAAAGGAATGAAGCGTTCCTATCGACTGCTATTGCTCTGTATGTCTAGCTACTTTACTTCCTTCGCCCGGTATACCGCCGACCGGCCGTCCCGCTCCACAAGCTCGATACGTCCTTGCTGTTCCAAGCAGACCAAGTGAGCGAGCGTCTCCGCCATCGCGAAGCGGAGGTTGTGCATGTTGGTGCGCAGACGGGCGCTGAACAGCAACTCGCACATCTCAAAGCCGGTCGCCGACCGGTCTTCCTGCTCTTGCAGCAGTTGCGCTATTTTATCCAATCGACGCTCGTGATGCCGGATCAGCTCGGAGCAGCGTCCGGAGAAGTCCTCGAACGGCTCGCGATGTCCCGGGAACGCCAGCGCGACGTCCAGTTCGCCAAGCTGCCGCAAGCTGTCGAGGAACGCCGCGAGCGGATCGTCCGATTCGTCCGGCACGATGCTGACGTTCGGCGTAATATCGGGCATGACCTGATCGCCGCATACGATCGTCCGGCTCGCCGCATCGTAGAACAGAATCTGTCCGCTCGCATGGCCCGGCGCGTCGAGCGTCGTCCAATCGATGCCGCCGAACCGGAACGGCTGCCCCGCTTCCATATAAGTTACTTCCGGCTGCGGCGATACGTTCCCGACGAAGCTCTCTAGGTTGTCGGCAATGCCTTCTCGCAGCTCGGACGGCATGCCGTGGCGCTCGAACGCTTCCGTCAGCTTGGCGCCGAGCGTCCGTCCTTCTCCCCACATCCGAAGCGCATAACGATGCGACGGCTTCGTCATCCAGACCGGCGCCCCGGACCGCTGCTGGAACAAGCCCGCTAACCCGTAATGATCGGGATGCTGGTGCGTGAGCACGATGCGCACGATCTCTTCGTCGCGTATCCCTTCCTGCTCCAGCGCCTCGTTCCATGCCGCGACCGCCTCCGGCGTATTCAATCCGGGATCGATTAGCGTATAGCCGCCTTCCGGCTCCGGCACGACATAAGCATTCACATATTTCAGCGCAAAAGGAAGCGGGACCTTCACCTGCAGCCAGCCGTTCGGCCAGCGCTTGACGTTCGCGAGCCGACCGGCGGACGCCCCGCCGACGTCTCCGGCCGTCGAATGCTCTCCTGTCATTCCGCTACACTCCCGAGCATAATTAGTCTTAACGATTGATCTTCCCGATACGGGCTGCCGTCATAAGCGCCCGCCGTTCGCTCCAGCCGCAGCCCCGCCTCGGCAAGCGCACGCTCGAACCATTCCAAGCCGTAGAGCATTACGCGCTCTTCATAGCGACGTTCTTCCCCCGACGGCTCCGCAACGATAATCGTCTTGCAGACGGCGCCGGCCTCGATCCGGCGTTCCTCCCGGATCGACCAGCCCGTCTCCTCGTCGATTCGCTCGGACAGCGGCACCAGCGTCCGCTCTACGTACGGCGCGTTCAAGAAGTCGATAACGAAGGCGCCGCCGGGACGAAGCACGCGGCGCAGCTCCCGCAGCACGCGGGCATTGTCCTTCTCGTCGAAATAACCGAATGACGTGAACAGATTGACCGTCGCGCCGAACGAGCCGTCCGCATACGGGAGACTGCGCATGTCGCCCTGCTTCCAATCGACCCGGCCGTTCGCGTCATGCTTTCTCGCCTGCTCCAGCAGCGGCAGCGACAGATCGATTCCGCTTACGCGGTACCCCAACTCGTCGAGCGCAAGCGCATGTCGCCCCATCCCGCAGCCGACATCCAGCAGCTTCGTGCCGGCGGGCAGCTTCGCCCACTCGCACAACTGCTTCACCTCGCGGTTCGCCTGTTCCCAGTTGCGATGCTTATATACCACCATATAGTCGGAGCCGAAGCTCCGTTCAAACCATTCTCCCATGATCGTTTCCCCTTTATCGCACGAAGCGGCCTTTACCGGACCGTCGCTTATATTCGGACAACCCCATCCGAATTATTGTACTTCATCTTAGGCACAACGGGCAAAGGATAAAAAACGATCATAATTTCCTCCACTCTGCGCATGATACTAATATTAACCAGAACCGGGAGAGGGAGGGACTCGAAATGCTGCATCGCATTACAACGTTATTCGCGGAAGCGAAAGACTTGAATACGCACCGCATCCATAACCATGAATTTACGCTCGAAGTGGCGTACATCGGCTCGCTCGTCGACGAAAGTAAAGTGAGCGACTACATCCTCGTTCCGTTCACGAAGGAGGAGCAATCGTTCAAATATTTGGTCGAGACCAACCCTTCGTTCAAAAAAATCGAAGACCCCGCGCGCTGGGCGGATAATCTGCTCAGAGGCTTCATCCTGCTGAATCTGGACAATTCGATCTACACGCTGGACGCGGCGCGGGTGATCCGCAACCAGACTCCGATCGCAGAGGTCGAGAGCTCGGTACAAGGACCTCAGACGGCGCTGAGCGAGGATCTGGTCGACTCCATCAACTTGATTCGTTCCCGCTACCCTTCCGCCGAGCTGAAAATTGAAGAAGGGACCGTCGGAACGGTATCGTTGACCCGTATGCTGCTGTTGTACGATCAGCAGCGCGTCGATCCGACCGTACTGGCCAATATCCGCGGCCGATTAAAGGAAGTGTCGCTCGAAATTATAGGCGCGGTCGGCGAGCTGGAGAAGGAGCTGTCTTCCCCCCGGCGCTCGCTGTTCCCGACCATGATTATTACCGAACGTCCCGATCGGGTCGCAAGAGCGCTGAGTCAGGGCAAAATAACGGTTATGCTGCAAGGGAGCATGTTCGCGCTTGTTCTGCCGGCCAATTTCTTCGACTTCATGCATGCGATGGAAGACAAATACGAATCGATGTGGATGACCAAATTTCTGATCTCGCTGCGGTACTTGTCCATTCTGCTTACGACGACTCTTCCGGCACTTTACATATCCGTCATTTCGTATAATCCCGAGCTGTTCCGGGTGCAACTGGCCTTCTCCATCGCGGGCAGCCGCTCGGCCGTCCCGTATCCGTCGTTCATCGAAGTGTTTCTGATGCTGTTTCTGATCGAAGCGCTGATCGAAGCGAGCGCCCGGCTGCCGCGCTATGTCGGCTCGACCGCGACGACGGTCGGCGGACTTATTCTCGGACAAGCCGCACAGCAGGCCGGGCTTGTCAGCAGCATTATGATTATCGTGACTTCCGTCGTCGCGATATCCAATTTCGTCATCCCGATCGCATCCATGTCGTATGCGATCCGCTTCCTGAAATATCCGCTTATCGTGCTGTCGATCTTCTTCGGCGTGGTCGGCGTTGCGTTCGGCATGTTCGTGTACCTGACCTATCTGTGCCAATTGCGCAGCTTCGGCAAGCCCTACTTCCGGTTCCTCGACAACATTACGAAGAAGCAAGGCGATATCGGCCAGGTGAATGCGCGATGAACCGCTATGTAGTGTACAACTTCATCATGGTGAGCCTGTTGAACCTGATGCTGTTCGTGCCGAGCATTTTATTCCAATACCGGTACAACGGCGCCGTCTCATCCTTAATTACTGCCTCCCTGATCGGCTCTTTATCCGGGATCGTATACGTTCACGCGATGTCGAAATTTCCAGGCAAAGGCGTACCGGAAATATTGAACGAGAGGTGTCCGAGATGGGTGTCCGTTCCAGTCTTGCTGTTCCTTGCCTTGATGTGGGTTTCCACCTCCAGCATTACGATCGACGTCTTCGCCATTCTGATTAACCGTTTCTTTAATCCGGATGCGAACGTGTTCGTCATTCTGGCTGTGATGTGCGTCATATGCATTTATGCGGCTTCCCGCTCCACGCTCAGCATGCTGTTCAACATTGAAATGATGCTGCTGCTCAACGTGCCGCTTATTTTCCTGCTGCTGATGAAAGCAGTCGGCAGCAATCAAATGAATTGGGATGCCATACGGACAGCCAGCAATTACGCGCAGACGATGCCGAAGCTTGCGCCTGTTGCGGCCGCAGCGTTTATATTCACCGGCTATTTGAATATGTCCATCTACAACCGCGCAATGCCGCCCAACTATAAGTTCAAGCGCGGACTGCTGCTGCCTGTCGTTGGCGTCGGCGTGCTGGCGATCTCGTATTTCGTGCCGATCGGCCTGCACGGGGTTGACGGCGTATCGACGTACTTGTACGTATGGTCCGCGACGTCGGACTCGCTCGCGATGGAGTACGGCTTCATCGAACGGGTGTTGTTCGTTTTCCTGATTCTCTATTTGAATCTAACGCTTGTCTATACCTCTTCAGGCTGGCATCAAGCGATGGAGATGGTCAAAGGCTGTTTTCCCAAATATAAGCCGTCCATCGACGAGCATCCGATCCCAAGACGCAATTACGTCATCGTATCGGCGTTCGCGATTATAACGATATTGGCGCTGTATTTGTTGAATGAAAAACATTTGATTCAATTGACGTCGATATGGCTGATCGTTCGCATGTTCGCGGAGTACGGACTTGTCGTCTGGATCGTTCTGCTTAGCCGATTGAGGAGGGAGAGCGCTTGATACGATTTCGCCGCGCCGCCTGCGCCGCCGTCATCCTGCTATCTGCGTTCATGCAGGGATGCGGGTTCAAGGACATCGACAAAAGGTTTTTCGTCGTCGCTGCCGGCATCGACCATACGAACAACCCGGACAAGCCTTACCGAGTCACGCTTCGCCTTGCGATCCCGTCGCCCAAGGCCGAGCCCGGCGCTTCCAAATCGCAGCTTGAGTCGATCGAAACGGCAACTATCGCCGAAGGCATCCGTTTATTGAAGGGCCATGTGGACAAGGAGCTCGACTTCGGTCATTGCAAAGTTGTCGTGCTCGGCGAATCGCTCGTCAACAGCGATTATACGGAAGCCTTAACGTGGATGCTCCGCAGGCGCGACATTCAGAGCATTGCCAACCTTGCCGTAGGGAAACCGTCCGCACAAGAAGTGATGAGCGTGAACCCGCCCTCCGAGCGATATCCCGGCAACTCCTTGTTTCTAAGCTTCGGGACGCAGGGAACCGATTCTCCATTCACGATCCAGACATATCTGTCCGACTTCGAACGCCGGTATATGGAGAGAGGGCTGGACCCGTTTCTGCCGGTCATTAAGCGGAATCAGACGACGTATATGATCAGCAAGGTTGCCTTTCTGGACAAACAACGGACGAAGCTGACGCTCAGCAACGAAGAGACGCAAATGTACAACCAATTGAGCACCAAGTTTCAAAAATCTTCTATACTGGCCATGTATAAGGGGAAGCCCATCGTCGCGGTGCTTTCCGGCATCAGACGCAGCTACCGGATCGAAGTACGGGACGGCAAGCCGATCATTCGGATGAAAGTGCGGCTCCGGTGCATACTCGAGCAAGCGCCCCGCGGACTGTATAACGAGGGCTGGGGGCCTATCGAGAAAGCGTTCGAGGATCAATATTCCGCGAGGGCGGAAGCGATGTTCGAGAAAATAAAAAGGGCAGGCGTCGATCCGTTCGGATTCGGCCTGCGATACCGGGCAACGCATACCGGCTCGGATGCAACGTGGAGCCGATGGGTCAAGCTGTATCCCAACGCACAATTCGAAGTCCGTACATCGGTCAAGATCGACGGAACGGGGCTCATCAAGTGACGATGCTTGACGAGCCCAATTGGCGTCTCGCCCGTTGGACCACCTTTCCATACAATCTCCCTTCCATGCGCCCTCATGCCCGAGGGCCCGTTAGAGCTGCCGGTTAACGCAATAGCAGTCCTGTTCGATTACAATTGGATTTCGCTATTAAGAGTTATCGGCAACCCTTCCGATAACAATAAAGTAGCCAAGCGTCGCGATTGCCGTCCATGACGAAATTGAGTACGATTGAGCTACTGCTTGCAACGAAGGACATCGAGCGGAAGGCTGGTGCGGGATGATTACGATCTATGATATCGCGAAGCATGCGAACGTGTCGGCAATGACCGTCTCGCGCGTTATTAATAATACAGGGCGAATCAGCGATAAGACGAGGATGAAAGTCCGGCAGGTCATGGCCGAGCTGAACTATGTCCCGAACGCGATGGCGCGCGGGCTAGTGCTCCAAAAAACAAATATCGTCTCGCTGCTCGTTACGGATATTACGAACCCGTTCTATACGACAGTGGCCCGGGGGGCGGAAGACGCCGCCCGCTCGCTCGGCTACAAGCTGCTGCTCGGCAACAGCGACGAGAATACGGATAAAGAAAAGGAATATATCGATACGATTCTGTCGACCCGAGTAGACGGCGTGCTGCTTACTCCGGCCGGAGACCGTTCGAAGACTCATTTGGAAGCGCTTGCGCGGCACGGTACGCCGTACGTTGCGCTGGACCGGGATGTGCCGGGCATCGTATGCGATTCGGTCGTCGGCGACAGCTTCGGCGGCGCGCGCAAGCTGATCGACTATTTGGTGTCGCTCGGCCATCGCCATATCGCGCTCGTCGGCGGAGCGTTCGACGTATCGACGGCGCGCGAGCGGCATCAAGGCTACAAGGAAGCGCTCGAAGCGAACGGGCTTGCTTACGATGAACGGCTCGTGTTTCAGACCGGTTATCGCATGCAAGACATGGAGGCGGCCGCCGAGCGGCTGCTGACGCTGTCTCCGGCGCCGACAGCCGTGCTGGCGGGCAACAACGTTACGGCGCTCGGTCTGCTGCAATCGTTCCGCCGCCGCTCAATCGACGTTCCGGGGCGAATCTCCATCGTCACGTTCGACGATCTCGGCTATCGGGACCTGATCGATCCGCTATTCACGACGGCCGTTCAGCCGGCTTACAAGTTCGGCGAGCTAGGCATTCAAATGCTGATCGACCGAATCGAAGGACGCTCGGAGGCTGCGCCAAGACGGCTCGTGCTCCCGAACGGGCTGTTGATCGGAGGCTCTACCGGCGTCCCGCCCCGATAGCCGATCCGAGGCTTCATCTTTCGCCGTTCATCGAGGCGAGCACTTCCGCTTGCGATGGAATCGAGGATTGCGCGCCCGGCTTCATAACCGCAAGCGCCGACGCCGCCGTCGCATAGCGAAGCGCTTCTGCCGGCGACCGCGACGAATGCGCCCCTCCATACCGGACCGCTGCATAAGCGCCAATGAACGTATCGCCGGCCGCCGTCGTATCGACCGGCGTTACTTTTCTGGCCGGCTGGCGTACAACGATTCCGCTCCGGTCTCTGTAATAGCTTCCGGCTGCTCCTAGCGTAATGAGAACGGCTGCAACTCCCTTCGCAAGCAAATGCTCGGCTGCCTCTTGGAGCGTCTGCTCGTCCGACGGAGCGATGCCGGTTATCGTCTCCGTCTCCGTCTCGTTCAGCACGATTGCATCGATAAGCGCCAGCGCCTCGTCCGGCACCGGTGCGGCAGGCGCCGGATTGTACAGAACGGGGATGCCCGCTTCCGAAGCGATCCTCATCAACGCCTCATTCGTTTCCCACGGAATCTCGTTTTGGAGCAGCACGGCCCCCGCCCGACTCATAAGCTGCTCGAACCGCTCTAGCTCCTCTTGTCCAACCTTCCCATTCGCGCCTTCGCACAGGACGATCTGATTCTCTCCGGCTTCATCGACCGTTATAAGCGCGATGCCAGAGGAGCCCGCCTTGACGCCGACGCCGTCCACGACAATGCCGGATGCGGCAAGCGCATCCAGCAGTTGTTGTCCGAAGCCGTCCGTGCCGACCGCTCCAATCATGTCCGTCGAAGCGCCGGAGCGTGCAGCCGCGACCGCCTGATTCGCTCCCTTGCCGCCGGGGCTGTACGCCGCGTCGGCGCCGCGGACCGTCTCGCCGGGACGAGGGAATCGCCCTACCCGGCTGACGACATCCATATTCAAGCTTCCCGCCACAATAATATGCCGGCCGCTCATCGGATCGCCCCGCTCTCGTCCCCTATTCTTGCCGTTGCCGCCAGCTCGGCGATCGTTGCGGCGCCAATGCCGAACATTGCCGCACGCAGCTCGAACTCGATCTGCTCGAACTGCGAGAGCAGCCCCTCTCCGCCTCCGGCAAGCGCCGCTTGCGACAGCAGCGCCCGGCCGAAGCCGGCTGCATTCGCGCCGAGTGCAATCGCTTTCGCCGCTTCCACGCCGTTGCTCAGTCCGCCGCTTGCAATAAGGAACGTCTCGGGCACGCGCTGCCGCACGTCCCGAACGCATTCGGCGGTCGGAATTCCCCAGCCTGCGAACGCCTCCGCGGCCGCGCGTCTCATCCGGTCGGCCGTCCGGAATTTCTCGACCTGACTCCAGGAGGTTCCTCCCGCACCGGCCACGTCGATAAATGCGACCCCCGCATCGCTCAGCCGCGCCGCCGTCTCCGCGTCGATGCCCCAGCCGACCTCCTTCACGCCGACCGGTACATCCGACTGACGGCATACGTCGTAGATTCGATGAAGCAGGCCGCTGAAATCGGTGTCGCCTTCGGGCTGGAACAGCTCCTGCATCCCATTCAGATGGAGCACTAACGCATCGGCCTCCGCAAGCTCAACCGCCCTTCTGCACTGCTCTGCTCCGTAGCCGAGCCCAAGCTGCACCGCTCCCAAATTCGCGATGACCGGAACCGTAGGCGCAACATGCCGCACGCGGAACGAAGCCGCCAGCGCTTCGTTCTCGATGGCCGCGCGCATCGAGCCAAGCCCGATCGCCCAGCCCCTTGCTTCCGCCGCCTCCGCAAGCCTTACGTTAATGGCGGAAGCCTCGTCCGTGCCCCCCGTCATGGAGCTGACCAGCAGCGGCGTCTTGATCGTTTTGCCTAGAAACCCGGTCTCCAGCGATATCGAATCGAACCTTAGCTCCGGAAGCGCATTATGTCGGAACCGATAACGCTCGAAGCCCGACGTCACCCCCACTCCGCCCACTTCCTCCTGCAAGCAGATCCGGATATGCTCCCCTTTGCGTCTCGCGGTCTGCGCTCCCTCATCCGGCGCATTGCGCGATGAATAAGCCACAACTCATTCCCCCTGTTCCCCTCTTCAAGCCTAATAATCTCATCATAACGTAGCGGTCGCTATCCAAGCAAATTTCGCAGACTTATCGCGAACCGATTACATAGGAAGAAACGCAGCAGCGGCTAGCCTATCGAAAAAGAGCTGGTCGAATGAATGGACGATTTTTACAATATGATTAAATAAATCATTAAAATGATTTTAATAATCATTTTGTTGTCATAAAAGATCATCTAGCGTACAATAAAAGTAACTTAACGATGGAGGTTGCCCCAATGAACATTCAAATTTTCGACTCGCAGGAGCAGCTCGACGAGAAGGCCGCTCAATATTTGATCGATACCGTCAAGCGCAATCCAGAAGCGGTGCTCGGCCTGGCGACAGGCTCCACCCCGATCGGCATATACGACAAGCTGGCGGAGAAGCATTGCCGTCAAGGCATCTCGTTCCGTCGCATCACCTCCTTCAATCTTGATGAATACGTCGGGTTGACAGCCGATCACGAACAAAGCTACGCTTTCTATATGAAGAAACATTTGTTCAGCCGCATCGATCTGCCCGCGGGACAAGCCAATCTGCCGAACGGGACGGCCGATTCGCTGGAGTCCGAGTGCAAACGATACGACCGGCTGCTGGAGGAGCATCCGATCGATGTACAGCTCCTAGGTCTCGGTCATAATGGACATATCGGGTTTAACGAACCGGCTGCCTCCTTGATTGGCGGAACGCATATCGTCGATCTGCAGGAGAAGACCAGAGATGCGAACGCCAGATTTTTCGAATCGAAAGAAGAAGTGCCGACGAAAGCCGTAACGATGGGCGTCGGTTCGATTCTGAAAGCCGGAACGATCATACTAGCGGTTCGCGGCGCGGACAAAGCCGACATTGTGCGCGAAGCGTTGTTCGGACCAATCACGACGGATTGCCCGGCATCGCTGCTTCAAACGCATCATGACGTCATCGTGCTGCTCGACCGCGAAGCGGGAAGGAAGCTGGGGCAATTATGCTAACAAGCGACGAGAAGTGGATCGTACGCCATGTTAAGATCGTCAGCGGCGATCGGATTATTCAAGGCAGCGCCGTTATAGCCAACGGCCTTATTGTCGACATTCGTCCTGACGAGCCGGAATCGGAGCTCCCGATAAAGAAGGACGAGCTGCAACCCCAGAATGCCGGCGGCGTTGTCGACGGCGGAGGGGGCTGGCTGCTGCCGGGCTTCATCGACGTGCACGTTCACGGCGGCTTCGGCGCCGACTTCATGGATGCCAATCGGGACGCCTACGATCAAATTACGAAATTCCACGCTTCGCACGGCACGACGGCCATGCTGGCGACGACCGTCACCGCTTCGCGCGAGGCGATTGAAGCGGTGCTGACTGCGACGAGCGCTTATCGCAGCGGCGGCATGCCGTATGCGGAGCTGCTCGGCGTTCATCTGGAAGGCCCTTTTCTAAGCAGCCAATGGATAGGCGCGCAAAACCCGGCCTACCTCTCGCCGCCCCGTCTCGACTGGCTGGTGGCGTGGGAGGAGCGTTATCCCGGACTCATTCGCCAGATGACGCTCGCGCCGGAGAGAGAAGGCGCGCTCCCGCTTATCCGCTGGCTGCGCGAGCATAACGTCAACGCGGCTTGCGGGCATACGGACGCGACGTATGAGCAAATCGTCGAAGCGGTGCAACACGGCTTAAATCAAAGCGTCCATACGTTCAATGCGATGACCGGCCTGCATCATCGGAAGCCCGGTACGCTCGGAGCCGTCATGACCGAGGATGCGATTGCCGCCGAAATTATCGCCGACGGCATCCATGTGCATCCTGCGGCCATTCGGGTGCTTGCCGCGGCCAAGCCGGCGGACAAGCTCGTCCTTATCACCGACGCCATGTCGGCGGCGGGCCTCGATGACGGCCACTATGATCTGGGCGGCTTGGACGTCATCGTAACGGACGGCGTCGCCCGGCTTCAAGAAGGCGGCAATCTGGCCGGCAGCACGCTGACAATGGACGCGGCGGTCCGTTTCATGATCGAGCGAGCCGGCATGTCCGTCCAGCAGGCGAGCCGCCAAGCAAGCGGCAATCCGGCCGCGCTGCTCGGCATCGCCGAGACGACCGGCTCGATCGCCGTCGGCAAGCGCGCCGACCTCGTCCTGCTGGACGAGGCGTGGAGCGTCCGAAGCACATGGGTTGCCGGACGCGCCGTCTATCGGCGTTAACCGATCGTGGCGAATCGAATCTAACCGCAACACCGCATTGCAAGGGCATCTGGCTTGCTCGCTTCCGCCGGACCGAGATAAGTTGTCCTTGCTCTTGATTGGCTCATGCCCGGAAATGCCGGGCATGAGCTTTTTTGCGGCGCATATTGTTTCCTTGAGTTAGCTCCAAGCGTTGCCAGGCGTGCACGCTCGCAGCATCTTGTGTACCTCTGCTCCGGATATAAAAAAGGCTGCCCCGCCTAATGGCAAGGGACAGCCCGACAAGCCTCTATTGCGTCTCGCATAACAGAACTTCAATGCCGATCCGCTGAGCGGCTGCGGCGACTGCCGGCTCCAGCGGCGCATCGGTAATAAACGTCTGTATATCGGATAACGGCGCAATCGAGAACAGCGACGCCTTCCCGACTTTCGTATGGTCGAAGACCGCAATCGTGCGCTGCGAACGGGCGAGCAGCGACTTGGCGATTTGCGCCTCCTGCTCGGAATACGTCGTGATGCCGCCGTCGACGCTGACGCCGTCGACGCCGATAAACATTTTGCCGATATGAAGATGTCCAACCATCGCCTCGCCGAGCGGCCCGCACAGCTCGAAGCTGTTATGTCGCATAATGCCGCCCGTCACGACGACTTGAATCTCGCTGCCCGCAAGCTCCATCGCAATGTTGACCGCATTCGTCACGACGGTCATGCCGCGGCGAGTCTTAATCGAACGGGCGATCAGAAAATTCGTCGTCCCGCCCGACAAGCCGATCACGTCGCCCTCCTCGATGAGCGACACCGCCTTCGCGGCAATCCGCTCCTTCTCCAGATAGGACAGCCGCTCCTTCTCCGCGAAGCTGACGTCTCGAACCGTACTCATGCCGTCGTACATCGCGCCGCCAATCGTGCGAATAATCGGCTCCGACTTCTCCAGCAGCTCCAGATCGCGTCTGGCGGTCGCCTCGGAGCAGCCGAACCGTTCGACGATTTCTTGAATGGACAGCCTTCCTTGAAGCTTCAGTTCTTGCAAAATACCGTCGCGGCGCCGCTTGCCTTTCGATACTTGCACATCGCCCATTTTATCGCTCCACCCATGCTTGTCCGCCCAGTCGTCCTGCCGCTACCTCCCAGGTCGGGAGAGCTTCCCAGTCGCCGCGCATTTGCACGGCAAGCGAGCCCGTCACGCTCGCAAGACGAACCGCCTCGACCGGCGACATGCCTTTCACGATACCCGCCAGAAACCCTGCGCAGAAGCCGTCGCCGGCTCCGACCGTATCGACAACGTTGTCCGCCGAATAGAACGGAACCTCATCCATCCGTCCGTCATGCAGGACGATCGTGCGATCCCCTTTGCTCTTCACGACCGAGATCGCTTTCAGCGCGGTCAGCCGTTCGGCAACCTTCTCCCAATCCTGCGTCTCGTAGAGCAGTTGAAGCTCGTCCCAGCCCGGCATAAAATAGTCCGCCAGCTCCGCCATCGGCAGCAGCGTCTTGCGCGCTTCCTCAATGGACCACAGCTTCAGCCGCAGATTCGGATCGAAGCTGACGGGAACGCCCGCTTCGCGGGCAATTTCCATCGCCCGGATAACGGTCTTCCTGCCGCTGTCGCTAAGCGCCGCCGTAATGCCCGTCACATGCAGCAGCTTGCTGCCGCGAATATACGCCTCGTCCAGATCGTCCGGAGTCATACGGCTTGCGGCCGAATGCTGCCGGTAATAATGGACGGCCAGCCTTCCGGCGACCGTCTCGCGGAACATCAGCCCCGTCGGCGCTTCGTCGCTCAGCTTCGCCCGCGATACGTCGACGCCCTCCCCGCGCAGCGTCTTGACGATCATATGGCCGAACGGGTCGTTGCCAAGCACGCCGAACCAGCCGACGGAGACGCCGAGCCGGGCGGCCCCGACCGCGACGTTGCTCTCCGCGCCGCCAAACCCTTGCTCAAGCGTTGTCGCCCGCTCCAAAGCGCGATGCTCGGGCGGCATGAACAGCGCCATCGATTCTCCGAACGTAATCAAATCAGGTGATGCAGGCTTCATGCTGTTATTCCCCTCCAGTTGATGCTACGTAATCGGATTTTTCATCAGAACGAGCACGACGACATACAGCACCAGCACGACAACGCTGAGTACGCGCGCTTTGCCGATATGAGCCGTTGCGCTCTGACCTTCTCTAATCGATTGTCCGATACGCTTCAGCGGCTTGCCCATAATGCCGGATACGGCGCCGATCGCCAGAAAACCGATCGTAATAAGCGCCATCCACAGCGGCGTGTAATCGCCCTGCGACATCATATAGCCGCCCGTCAACAGTTGCAGTACAAGGAAATATTGCGCAATGCGGTTCGCCGAATACAGACCTGCGGCAAGCCCTTCCTGGCCCGCGCCCGTCAGCTTCGTCGTCTGTCCGATCAGCACGGGCATCAGCAAATAGATGCCCATGCCGGTCGCGCCGATTACGTGAAGCAGTGTCATAATGTTGTCCATAATCGATTCCTCCTTGAAAACGTTGCCTCTGATCTCTATCAGTATACTAAAATGCACTACATTTCACAAAGCTGGACGACAAACTTCACCATATTGTCAGCTTTGCCGCCTTCATGGCTCTCTAACCTAAACTTCGCTTCGCTAAACAAGCTTTTATCATAAAATAGCTGATTTCATCCGGAAGCGCTTCTTTAATCGGCTTCAGCTTGTCTCCGCCTACTTGTTCAATCGCGGCCGCAATCATATTTTCATATTGGCCGGGCAACATCCGCTCCCAGTCGACGGCATGCCCCTCCAGCGCGCACCGGATCAGATGCCCTTCGATCGTCACTTCGCTCAGACCGCGCGCAGCGGCGACTTCCTTCACGCTCATCCCCGCCTCGAATTGCTCCATCGACAGCGTATGGCTCGCCGATGCGGCATTGTCCTCGGAAGCGGCCGACACTTGTACCGGCGCCGACGAGAAAGGCGACGGCTTCGTGCCGACGGCCATGCCGCCGCCACTCTGGCTCGTTATTGCATCCTTGCTCGCCATGCCGCTTGTCTGGGCTTCGCTCGCCGACTCCGATCCGTTCGAGCGAGCGCCGCCCGAGAACGTACGAATAATGTCGAGCACTTCGCCGCCGTATTTGTTCGCCTTGGCCGCGCCGATCCCTTTGACCGACAGCAGCTCCTCGTGGCTGGTCGGCGCGGCGTCCGCCAGATCGCGCATCGTCGCGTCGAAGAACAGCATGAACGGCGGCACCTTCTCCCGGGCGGCGGCCGTTCTGCGCCAATCGCGGAGCGCCTCGAACAGCGGCGAGCCGACTGCCGCCGCCGACGCTTTGCGTACGGTCGTCCGCTTCCGCTGCAGCACCTGCTCCCGGCCCTCGAGCACCGGCAAGGAGCCGGCTGCGAGCGAGACGGTCGGATACTGTCCTTCGCTCATCGCTAAGTAGCCTTCGGCAACAAGCCAATACAGCCAATCGGATATTTCCTTCTCCGGCCAACGGGCGAACAAGCCGTAAGTCGACAGCCTGTCGAGTCCCCATTCGAGCACGCGCTTGTCGCGCGAGCCTTTGAGAACCTTCGCCGCCGTCGTAACCCCGAACTTGCCTTTCAGCCTCGCGACGCACGACAGCGCCTTCAGCGCGTCGTCCGTCCGGTCGACCAGCTCGCTTTTGTCCAGACAACTGCTGCATTTGCCGCATGGCGGAACGTCGGCCTCCCCGAAATATTCAACGATAAATTGCTGAAGGCAGCGCTGCGTCCGCGAATAGTTCATGATCGTATGCAGCTTCGCCATCTGGATCGACTTCCGATCCCCGTCGCCCGCACCCTGCTCGATCAAAAACCGCTGCACCTGCACATCGGCAGGCTCGAACAGCAGGATGCATTCGCTCTCTTCCCCGTCGCGCCCTGCACGGCCCGCTTCCTGATAATACGATTCGACATCGCCGGGCATCTGCCAATGAAGCACGAACCGGACGTTCGGCTTGTCGATGCCCATGCCGAACGCATTCGTCGCGACCATGACGCGCACCTCGTCGAACCGGAATCTCTCCTGCATTTCGGCGCGTTCCGCGTCGCCAAGCCCGCCGTGATATTTTCCGGCCTCGATGCCCATCTTCGCAAGCAAGGCGTGCACTTGCTCCGTCTCTTTGCGAGTAGCCGCGTATATGATGCCCGATTGATCGGCGCGCTCCGCCATAAATTTGCGCAAAAAAGCGGGCTTGTCCCCTCCGCTGACGACGGACAGCGACAAGTTGTCGCGGGCGAAGCCGCTGACGTGAACGCTCGGGTCGCGAAGTCCGAGCATCGCCGCGATATCGCGGGCCACCTCCTCCGTCGCCGTCGCCGTGAAGGCCGCCACAAGCGGCCGATTGTTCATCCGTGCGATCCAACCGGCGAGTTGCCTGTAGCTTGGCCGAAAATCATGCCCCCACTGCGACACGCAGTGCGCTTCGTCAATCGCGATCAGCGGAATGACCATTTGCTCCGACAACGAAGCGAACATCGGGGCGTCCAGTCTTTCCGGGGCGACATAGAGCAGCTTGAACTCGCCCATGAACGCTTGCCGCATCACTTCCCGATATTCGGCCGCCCCCATCGAGCTGTTCAAATAAGCCGCCTTCACGCCGAGCCGGTTAAGCGCATCGACCTGATCCTTCATAAGCGAGATAAGCGGCGACACGACCAGCGTCGTGCCTTCCATCAACAGCGCCGGTATTTGATAGCAGACCGACTTGCCCCCGCCTGTCGGCAATATCGCCAGCGTATCCCGGCCTTCCATCAGGCCGCCTATGATCGCCTCCTGCCCTTTGCGGAACGTATCATAGCCGTACACCTGCTTTAACAGCCTTTTGGCTTCTGACAACACGTTATTCGCCCTCCCTTCTTCGTGAGACAGAAGAAGACCCTGGCAGTCCTACAGCCTGTCAGGGTCTTCCTGATGCTATCTGCAAAGCTATATCAATCGTAAGCTTTCAGCCCTGAACGATTCGGATGACGCTGCGTACCGAGTCGGCGGATTTGTCGAGCGTCGCTTTCTCTTCGGCCGTCAGGTCCAGCTCGAACACCTTCTCGATGCCGTCGCCGCCGATAATGGCCGGTACGCCCATGAATAGGTCATCGTAGCCGTATTCGCCTTGAAGCAGCGCGATAACCGGCAAAATCCGTTTCTTGTCTTTCAAAATCGCTTCCGTCATCTGCACGAGCGAAGCGGCAGGCGCATAGTACGCGCTTCCGTTGCCGAGCAGGTTCACGATCTCGCCGCCGCCAACGCGCGTGCGCTGTACGATAGCTTCGATCCGCTCCGCCGGGATCAGCTTCTCGATCGGAATACCGCCGACGTTCGAATAACGAACGAGCGGCACCATATCGTCGCCGTGACCGCCAAGCACGAAGCCGCGAACGTCCTCGACCGATACGTTCAGCTCCTGCGCGATAAACGTGCAATAGCGAGCGGTGTCGAGTACGCCGGATTGACCGATGACACGATTTTTAGGAAAGCCGAGATGCTGATAAGCAACGTAAGTCATCGCGTCAACCGGGTTGGACAAAAGGATGACGTAAGCGTTAGGACTTGTCGCCTTCACATTCTCGCATACCGATTGTACGATGCCGGCGTTCGTATTAACAAGATCGTCGCGGCTCATGCCCGGCTTGCGGGCAATGCCGGCCGTAATGATAACGACGTCGGAATCCTTCGTATCCTCATAGTTGGAAGTACCCGTTATTCGGGCATCTATGCCTTGTACCGGCGTCGACTCGAGCATATCGAGCGCTTTGCCTTTGGTCGGGTTCTCGAGCTGCGGGATATCGACCAGCACGACGTCTCCGAGCTCTTTTTGCGCGAGCATGAGCGCCGTCGTAGCGCCGGTGAAGCCAGCGCCGACCACTGTAATTTTGTTGCGTTTGATCGCCATTCCCGTCTACCTCCATTTCTTCAAGCCTCTATTAGACTTATCGCTTAATTCGCTTTTTATTAAAGAAATATGGCATAAGCAATGAGACAGCGTCAAATCTTAACTTATCACAACCTCGCCCGCCGCTCAACCCCCGTCTCGCGACAGCAGGCCTCTCTCGCTCCGCCGTTCCCGCCGAACATGAGGCTGACGCTCCCTAAGTACATTTCTGCACCAAGGGACCTCAGCAGCCACCAACTCGATCCTCTCTTAGTGCATTTCTGCACCAAAGGGGCTCAACAGCACTAACTTGTTCTTGCATTGGTGCATGAAGCTATGAAATGCACCACAATCGTGTTAACCGGGCACGTATGTACTCCGTAGTTCAAGCGCTCGAATCGCTTTCTGCGCAAGTTGGTCAGATACTTCGGCGTAGAGCGTGTACGATCGGACGTTCCCGCGGCTGCGCAGGGAACTTCCAAATCGTACGAAAGCGGCTTGCGGCACGCAAGGAACTCGGGCGCGCATAGATCGATGCCTTCGGGAGTCCAGAGGGCGGAGCCCTTTGGGGTCCTCCTTCCTGGGGGAAGGGGGATTTAGGGGAAGGGGCGAAAAAAGCTCTCCCCGCAGGGGAAAAAGGGTTGCCGCCCGACCAGGGCGAATCAGCCCCACGCCGTGGAATCAAAAAGCCCCCGCAGGGAGGCTTGTCCTCGCCCGATTAGGGCGATCCAGCCTCCCCGCAGGGGACTTGCGGGTTCGTAAAGGGTATCCCTTACATGTTCGCGATGATTTCGTTCGCGAACTCCGAGCATTTTACTTCTTTCGCGCCTTCCATCAGACGCGCGAAGTCGTACGTGACCGTTTTGTTGTTGATCGACTTTTCCATGCCTTTGTAGATCAGGTCAGCCGCTTCTTGCCAGCCGAGGTGCTCAAGGAGCATAACGCCGGACAGGATAACCGAGCCCGGGTTAACGACGTCTTTGTCCGCATATTTAGGAGCCGTGCCGTGCGTTGCTTCGAAGATCGCATGGCCCGTCAGGTAGTTGATGTTAGCGCCCGGAGCGATGCCGATGCCGCCGACTTGCGCAGCCAGTGCGTCGGACAGATAGTCGCCGTTCAGGTTGAGCGTCGCGATAACGTCAAAGTCCGTTGGACGCGTCAGCACTTGTTGCAGCGCGATGTCCGCAATAGCGTCCTTCACGATGACTTTGCCCGCTTCTTCAGCCGCTTTCTGAGCCGCATTGGCAGCGTCCGTGCCTTGCTCTTCCTTGATGCGGTCGTATTGACCCCACGTGAACGTTTGTTCAGCGAACTCTTGCTCGGCTACTTCGTAGCCCCAGTTCTTGAACGCGCCTTCCGTGAATTTCATGATGTTGCCTTTGTGAACGAGCGTAACCGATTTGCGGCCGTGCTTGATAGCGTACTCGATCGCCGAACGAACGAGACGTTTCGAGCCGTCCTCCGATACAGGCTTGATGCCGATACCGGACGTTTCAGGGAAACGGATTTTGTTAACGCCCATTTCTTGCTGCAGGAATGCAAGCACTTTCTTAACCGCTTCCGTGCCTGCTTGATACTCGATGCCCGCATAGATATCTTCCGTGTTCTCGCGGAAAATAACCATATCAACGAGCTCCGGACGTTTAACAGGCGATGGAACACCGTCGAAGTAACGTACCGGACGGAGGCAAGTGTACAGGTCGAGCTCTTGGCGAAGCGCAACGTTCAGGGAACGGATGCCACCGCCGATTGGCGTCGTCAGAGGACCTTTGATGGCAACGATATATTCGCGGATTGCCGTCAGCGTATCGGCCGGCAGCCATTCGCCGTAAGCATTGAACGCTTTCTCGCCTGCGAATACTTCGTACCAAGCGAGTTTCTTGTCGCCTTTGTACGCTTTCTCTACAGCAGCGTCCAGAACGCGAACCGATGCGCGCCAGATGTCGCGGCCCGTGCCGTCGCCTTCGATGAACGGAATGATCGGATTGTTAGGGACTTGCAGCTTGCCGTCTTTAATCGTGATTTGCTCGCCTTCGGTCGGCAGCGCGAATTTTTCGAATTGTGGCATGAATAGGTTCCTCCTAGAAAATTGAATTAGTCATAACAAAGCCCGGCCGTTGCAAGCGCCTCGCAAGCCATAAGCCCGCGCAGGCGGCTCCGCCCGGCATGTACGCGAATGTTGTTGCGGCGAGTCTGGAATTAACGTTCTGCGATCGGAACGTATTTCGCATTCGACGGGCCCGTGTACTCGGCGCGAGGGCGAATAATACGGTTGTTCTCGTATTGCTCGAGGATGTGCGCCGTCCATCCGGACAGACGGCTGATCGCGAAGATCGGCGTGAACAAGTCGCGAGCGATGCCAAGCGTAGTATATACCGATGCCGAATAGAAGTCTACGTTCGGCTTCAGACCTTTCTGGCCGGTTACGAGCTCTTCGATCTTCGTCGACATCTCGTACAGCTCCAGATTGCCCTTCTGCTTGCCAAGCTCGCGCGACATCTTCATCAGATGCTTCGCGCGAGGGTCGCCGTTCTTGTACACCCGGTGGCCGAAGCCCATAATTTTGTCTTTGTTATTCAGCTTGGCCGTAATGTACGGCTCTACATTAGCCAGCGTGCCGATTTCTTCGAGCATAACCATAACCGCTTCGTTGGCGCCGCCGTGCAGAGGGCCTTTCAGCGTGCCGATCGCGGACGTAACGCCGGAATAGATGTCCGACAGCGTTGCTACCGTGACGCGGGCAGAGAACGTCGAAGCGTTCAGCTCATGGTCGGCATGCAGCACGAGCGCCTGGTCCAGCGATTTAATCGCAACTTCGCTCGGCTCGTCGCCGCTCAGCATGTACAGGAAGTTGTAAGCAATCGATACGCCTTTCTTCGGCGCGACCGGCTCCAGCCCTTTGCGAATACGGGAGAAAGCCGCCACGATCGTCGGCAATTGCGCTTGCAGCTTGATCGCTTTACGAACGTTCGCCTCGTACGACATGTCGTTCGCTTCTGCGTCGTAAAGCGCCAGGCTCGATACCGCGGTGCGGAGCGCTGCCATCGAGTTGCTCGTCTTCGGATACAGCTTCATTTGCTCGATAATTTCCGACGATATTGGAGCATACTCGCTCAGTTGACGATTCAGGTCGTCCAGTTCCGATTGCGTCGGAAGCTTTCCGAACCATAGCAAGTAGGCAACCTCTTCGAAGGAAGCATTTTCCGCCAAGTCATCGATATTGATACCGCGATAAGTGAGTACGCCGTCGATGATGGAGCTGATGGAAGACGTCGTGGCGACAATTCCTTCCAAACCCTTGGTTGCTGTCATGTGTTATCTCTCCTTTGGTTGCGGAATTATACAATGAAAAAAGGCTCTCGTCTCATTTTCAACATTATTTATCATACCGTATTTTTGACGTTGAAGTGAACAAAACGGCCCAAATCCACAAATAGAATTCCTTTATCGACATCATAAAGTATTTTTAACCATGCCAAAAAAAGCTTTATGTAACCGCATAAACGGTTATTAATCATGCGGCGGAAGTGGTAAAATATCGTTACAGTCCGCATACCGTCTATGCGAGGCATTCTACTCGTTTCCGGAGGAACGTTATGACGATAGAACAACGGCTCGGCATTATCGACATTGGCTCCAACTCCATTCGACTGGCCGTATACGAACGGACGGCCAGCGGCGCCCATCGCGTCATCGACGGCAGCAAGCGTCCCGCCAGGCTCAGCGGAGCCATCGACGAGCAGGGACGGCTCATGCCGGACAAAATCGACGAGCTCGTCGGCATTATAAACCATTACCGGCTCATATGCACCCATCACCGGACGGGACACATCCGTACCGTCGCGACGGCTGCCATCCGCAACGCCGCCAATCGGGACGAAATCGCAGATCGCATCCAAGAAGAGACCGGGATGACCATCGAGGTTATTTCCGGTGAAGAAGAAGCCCGGTTCGGCTTTCTCGGCATGATTAACTCGCTTGACGTTCGGGACGGCTTCCTGATCGATATCGGCGGCGGCAGCACCGAAATTTCATTATTCCGCGACCGCACGCTTGTTCAAAGCGTATCGTTCCCATTCGGATGCGTAAATATGTCGCGCTCCTTCCTGGCCGAGGACGGCACGTTATCGGCGTCTTCCTTGCAAGCGCTGGAAGACAGGGTGATCTCGTCGCTCGATCGCGAGTCCTGGCTGCAATGGTCGCCCGGCCTTCCGCTTGTCGGCGTCGGCGGCACGGTCCGCGCGCTCGGCAAGCTCGATCAGGCGCTGGGCAGATACAGCTTCCCTCTCAACCACAATTACGAGATTGCCGCTCAGCGGGCGGACGAGCTGTTCGAGCAGCTTCGGTTCGTATCGACGGAGAAACGCAATAAACTGCCCGGCCTGTCCAAAGATCGCGCCGACGTGTTTATTACCGGCCTCGCCATCCTTCGGGTCATCTGCCGCAAGCTGCAATCGACTCATTATCTGGTATGCGGCGCCGGACTTCGCGACGGCCTGTTCTTCGACACGCGCTTCCCGCACAAGCCAAGGCTGGACGACGTGCTGGGATACAGCGTCCGCAATCTGTGCGCGCTGCATCCGGAAGCGCCGCCCATTCACGTCGTGCACGTCAACCGGATTGCGATGCAGTTGTTCGAAACGCTGAGCCGCCAGACGGAGCTGCCGGAACGCGCCGCGCTCTGGCTAGACGCCGCGTCTACCCTGTTTCGCATCGGCGCTTCGATCGACTACTACCAATATGCGAAGCATACGTACTATTTGATCGTCAATTCGCATCTGAACGGGTTGTCGCATCGCGAGATCGTCATCATCGCCGCCATCGCCTCTTATAAAGGAAAGAGCCGGCTTCGCCAGCAGTTGGCCGAATTCCGCGACCTGCTGAGCGACAGCGATCTGGAGACGGCGGCGCTGCTCGGCATGCTGCTGCAGTTAGCCATCGCGCTCGATCGGAGCGAGACGCAATCGATCGGCCGGCTGGCCGTTGCGACGGCGGACGGAGTGCTCAAGCTCCACGCCGTTACAAGCAGCGGCCCGCTCGATATCGAACGGGCCGAGGTGGAGGAGCTGTCCAAAGATTTCCGCAAAGCGTGGAAGCTGCTTCCGGTGCTGGAGGCTCCATACCATAGCTTTTAATGCGATTTCCACTTCTGAATATGCTTGGCCTCGAACTGGCTCCTGAGCGGAGCCAGTTCGTTCGTTACGCGCTCATAGGCGCCGGTCGGAAGCAGCTTGTAAGCTTTTACGTTGTCGTCCAGATTCATATACAAAATGTTCTTGATCGCGGTGCGAAGGCGTTCGTCGAATACCGGGCACATCAGCTCGATCCGCCGGTTCAAATTGCGCGTCATCCAGTCGGCGCTCGACAGGAACACTTCCTCCTGTCCGCCGTTCTCGAACAGCATCAGCCGGGAATGCTCCAGAAACCGGTCGACGACGCTGATGACGCGAATGTTCTCGCTCCTGCCCACCACGCCGGGGCGCAAGCAGCATACCCCGCGAACGATCAGATCGATTTTCACGCCGGCCTGAGACGCTTCGTACAGCTTGTCGATTACTTCCTGATTGGACAACGAATTCATCTTCGCGATAATCCGCGCCGGCTTGCCCGCCTTCGCGTGCCCTTTCTCCCGATCGATCAAGGCGAACAGCTTATCCTTCAGCGACGCCGGAGCAACGCCGAACGCCCGCCATTCATATGGGGCCGAATAGCCCGTCATCTCATTGAACAAGGCGGACGCGTCCTCGCCGATGACCGGATGCGACGTGAACAAGCCGATATCGGTGTACAGCTTCGCCGTATTGTCGTTGTAATTGCCCGTGCCGACATGAACGTAACGCCTGAGCCCATCCATTTCCCGCCGCACGACGAGCATAATTTTCGCATGCGTCTTCAATCCGATCAGCCCGTACACGACGTGGCAGCCCGACTTCTCCAATTGTCTGGCCCATGCGATGTTGCGCTCCTCGTCAAAGCGCGCCTTCAGCTCGACGACGACCGTCACCTGCTTGCCGGACTCCGCCGCCTTCACAAGCGCCTGCACAAGCTCGGACTGGCCGCTGACGCGGTACAGCGTCATTTTGATCGCCAGCACCTCGGGGTCGTACGCCGCCTGAACGAGAAAATCGGTGACCGCCTCGAACGACTCGTACGGATGATAGGCGAGGACGTCGCGCTCGCGAATGACCTGGAACATATCGTCCGTTTCGTTAAATTCCCGCGGATATGCCGGCTCCAGCCGCTCGTACCGCAAGTTGTCGTGGCCCGGCAGCGATACGGCGAACCGCATCAGAAAGCTTAGATCGAGCGGCCCTTCGATTTCGATGACGTTATCGCCGATCTCCAGCTCTTCCTTCAGCACGGACAGCGCATAGTCGTGAATGCCTCTGCCCGCCTCGAGCCGGACCGTCATCCCCCAGCGGCGGCGCCTGATCTCCTTCTCGATTTCCTCCAGCAGATCTTCCGCGGCCTCCTCGTTCAGCGCCAGATCGGCATTGCGCGTAATCCGGAACGGATGAACGGCAAACGGCGTATAACCTTTAAATAGCGTATCGATATGCCTCTCGATCAGCTCTTCCAGCAGGACGAACTCGGTCCGCTTCGTTCCGCTGCGCATCGGAAGCTGTACGTGCCTTGGCAGAATCGAAGGCACCTGCACGATCGCGAAGAACGGCTCCTCGTCCTCCGCATCGTCATCTTTGCGCAGCAGGACGGACAAGTACAGCTCCTTCGTATGTACCAGCGGGAACGGACGGCTCTGATCGACGGCCATCGGCGTTAATACGGGGAACACAATATCGTGAAAATATCGCTCCATCGCCGCATACTGCGTGGAATTCAGTTCCTCGATCGAGCGGAATACGATCCCTTCCTTGGCCATGCAGCGCAGCAAATCCCGGTACGACCGGTACTGCTCCGTTACCATCTGGGACGTTCGTTTAATTAATCTTTTCCACAGTCCGGCGGGCGTGTAGCCGGTAAAGTCCATTTTGGAATAACCGGCCTTCATCTGACTCTGGGTTCCGGCTAAGCGCACGCTCATAAATTCATCCAGATTGCTCGATACGATCGCCAGAAACTTCGCCCGCTCCAGCAACGGGGTTGTCGGATCTTGCGCTTCGCGCAGGACGCGCCGGTTAAACTCAATCCAGCTCAAATCACGATTGACGTAGTAGGACATAGACATCTGCTTGTTCATCGGTCGCGTGCCTCCCATTCTTGCTTTCATTATGCCAGCCGATTATTCGTCTATTATTAACCAATTGTAAAAAGAATGTAAAAAGCCTGTCTACCCCTCCCGGCATGAAGCGCTGGACAAGCGGCCGCCGCTTCCTTGGTAAATCGATTGGATTCATGATAAAATTCTGGCAGCGGCCTCAATCCAACCGACTACATAAGATTAACTATTCGACTTTCATGGAGGTGCGATTTATTGAATCGGCACATTTGGATGCGCGTCTGGCGGGGAGCTTTCGTGTTCGTCCTGCTCGTCGTGCTCGCGCTGGCGGTCGTCTACGTTACGCCGCTCGTGTACCCGTTCCTGATCGGCTGGATTATCGCGTATGCGCTTAATCCGATCGTCAATTTTCTTCAGAACAAAGGAAAGTTTCCCCGCTGGCTTGCCGTTACCGTCACCTTGTTCGTGTTCGTCACGGCGGCTCTAACCGTCGTATCCGCGCTTATTACGAAGATCGTAACCGAAATTATGCACTTATCCCAATCGATTAACGGAACGATCAATTGGTGGCGCGACGAGTTCGATAAAATTATCCAGACGCCTGAAATGCAGGACCTCTTTAACAAAATCAGCAACTTCTACAATGAGAATCCGAAATATCAGCAGCCGATCGACGCCAAAATCGCCGATACGGCCAACCTGCTCGCCCAAGCAAGCTCCGATATCGTGACGTACTTCTTCAACGGATTGACGACTGTTCTGATCTCGCTGCCGAATATGCTCACCATCATGGTCGTCGTGCTGCTTGCCTCCTTCTTCATCGGCAAAGACTGGCACAAGCATGCGAAGCTGATCGGCGGCTGGGTGCCGCAAGGGCTGCGCAAATCACTCTCGACCGTGTGGTCCGATCTGCAAAAGGCGCTGTTCGGCTACGTCCGCTCCCAGTTCATTATGATCTCGATTACAGCGGTCGTCGTCATTATCGGCCTGCTGCTCATCGGCGTCGATTACGCCATTACGATCGGCCTGCTCATCGGCTTCGTCGACCTGCTGCCTTACCTGGGCGTCGGCGCCGTCATGGTTCCTTGGATCGCTTACTCGTTCATCTATGGCAATGTGCAGCTTGGCGTCGGCTTGTCGATTCTGTACGGCGTCATTCTGGTCGCGAGGCAGATGATCGAGCCGAAAGTGCTTGCCAGCAGCGTCGGTCTCGACCCGCTGCCGACCTTGATCGCCATGTTCGTCGGCTTGAAGCTGTTCGGCGTGCTCGGCCTTATTATCGGCCCGGTATCGCTCGTTATTTTGTTCGCGATCATCAGGGCCAACGTATTCCGCGACTTATACTATTTTATCATGCGAGGCGTGAAGTAGTCCTGACATCGACAGCATACATAAGGAACGGCTCTTGGGCGGATGAATGAACGGATAACGGCCCCGCTAGGGCGGAAGAGAGACCCGGCTTCCTTGGTGCGACCGGGAGCGAGCCATCCCGTTGCAGTTGCTGCATAAAGTGCAGCCAAGCCATTAGGCTCGCAATTCGACTGCATAACAAAATCCCTGCACGCCGACGTGCAGGGATTCTTCATGAGGACCAGAAGCGTTGCCGTTACCAGTGAATCCTGAACATGCCCCCGCCGTTGCCTCCGCCGCCGCGCATTCTGCGCTCGATGAATCGCAGCATGGCGCCCCGATAGAGAGGCCGGGTGAACGGGAACAGCAGCGTCAAGCCGGCTATATCGGACAGAAAGCCCGGAATCATCAGCAGTATGCCGCCCAGCAGAATACAGAGACCATTCAGCATCGCATGACCGGGCGGCTGCCCGAGCCGCATCTGGTTCTGCACCTCCATCCACGCTTTGCGTCCTTCCATACGAGCCAAGTAGAAACCGCCGACGCCGCCCGCGAGCAGCAGCAAGAACGTCGTCCCGCCGCCAAGCCATATCCCGACTTGAACGATGAGCCACAGCTCGATCAGCGGAATAACAATCAGAAGCGCCAGCATCCATTTACGCCGATTACGCATCAGGTCTTCCTCCCATCCGTTTCGAATGAACGCCGTCCCTGCACCCGCGCTTGCAGCCATGCGTACAGCTCCGGCATCGCGCGCTCCAGCCTAATCGGCTTGAACGAAGCGTTCACCCACATATGACGCGTCCCGCCTGCCGCCAGCAGATCGCAAGACGCAAGAGCTTCCTCGTCAAGCAGTCGGCCGCCTGCAGCCAGATGAGCTTCCGTCCCAAGGCGCGCCTGCGATTCGAACGCAACCCGCGCCGGGGATGCGTCGGCAATTCGCGTACATATGAGAACGACGTCGTCGTACCGCGCCGGCTTCACATAACGGCAATCGACGTCGATAACGGGCAGCAGCAGCCCTGCCGCCTCGATATCGCGATACGGAAAGCCCGCATGCCGAATCATCTCCGTCCGCCCGATTTCGAACCACGTCAAATAATTGCCGTAAAATACGACGCTCATCTGGTCCGTTTCTTCATAACGGACACGCAGCGGAAAAACATGCCAAGATGACGCTGTTTCCATTACGATCATCTCCCTGTATAGCACAAGAGCGACGGTACGTTACCGTCGCTCGATAAAGCTGCTTATTGTGAAAGTTACAGCACTTTGGATTGGCCCGTGTAGATGACGCCCGTCTCGCCGTACAGCGTCACTTCCATACCGTCCTTGAGCAGCGACGTTGCGCTCTCGATGCCGAGAACGACAGGGATGCTCAGGTTCAGACCGATGATCGCCGCATGGCTCGTAATGCCGCCCTGCTCCGTTACGATCGCGGCCGCTTTCTCGATAGCCGGCATAAAGTCTTTGTCCGTCGACACCGTCACGAGAATGGAGCCTTCCGTCGTCTTGGCAATCGCTTCCGCCGCCGTGCGCGCGACGACGATTTTGCCTTTCGCCGATTGCGTGCCGATGCCTTGTCCCTTGGCAACGAGCTCGCCGATATGGTGAATTTTAATCAGGTTCGTCGTGCCTGCGCGGCCGACCGGCACGCCTGCCGTAATGACGACCGTATCGCCCAATCCGACGGTGCCCGTCGAGATGGCGCCGGCTACGGCCGTTTCGAACATTTCGTCCGTCGTAGCCGCTTCCTTGCCGTAGGCCGGAATAACGCCCCATACGAGCGCCAGACGGCGCATAACGGAATCGTTAGGCGTAACGGCAATAATCGGCGATTTCGGACGGTATTTGGACACCATGCGCGCCGTATAGCCGCTCTCCGTCGAGGTGACGATCGCGCCGGCTTGCAGATCGAGCGCGGAGTTCGCAACCGATTGGCTGATCGCTTCCGTCACCGACGTCTGCTGCGCATTCGCCTGCTTGATGAACAACTCACGATACTCAAGCGCGGCTTCGGCCCGCACCGCGATACGGGACATCGTCTGCACCGATTCGACCGGATATTTGCCGGCAGCCGTCTCGCCCGACAGCATAATCGCGCTCGTGCCGTCGAAGATCGCGTTCGCGACGTCGCTTGCTTCCGCGCGGGTAGGGCGCGGATTGCGCTGCATCGAATCGAGCATCTGGGTCGCCGTAATGACCGGCTTGCCGACGCGGTTGCACTTTTGAATCATCAGCTTCTGAACGAGCGGCACTTCCTCCGCCGGAATCTCGACGCCGAGGTCGCCGCGCGCGACCATCAGGCCGTCGGACACTTCCAGAATTTCGTCCAGATTGTCTACGCCTTGCTGGTTCTCGATTTTCGAGATGATCTGGATATGGCTTGCGTTATGCTTCTCCAGCAGCTCGCGGATTTCGAGCACGTCGCTTGCTTTGCGCACGAACGACGCCGCGATAAAATCGATGCCTTGCTCGATGCCGAACACGATGTCGGCCGCATCCTTCTCCGTAATGCCCGGCAGCGAGATATCCACGCCCGGCACGTTGACGCCCTTCTTGCTCTTGATCTGACCGCTGTTCACGATGCGGCAATGAATTTCCGTTCCTTCGATGCTCTCGACCGTAAGGCCGATCAGACCGTCGTCGATCAGAACCGTGGCGCCTACCGAGAGATCGTTCGGCAAGTTCCGGTACGTGACCGGAATGCGGGTAATGTCGCCGAGAATTTCTTCCGTCGTCAGCGTTATCGCATTGCCCGCTTCAAGCTCGATCGGCTCTTCCTTCAGCTTCCCGAGACGGATTTCCGGACCCTTGGTATCGAGCAGGATTGCGACCGTCGTGCCCAATTCCTGACGAGCCTGCTTCAAGTTTTTGATCCGGTTGCCGTGCTCTTCGAAATCTCCGTGGGAGAAGTTGAGACGAGCGACGTTCATGCCCGCTTCGATCAGCTTCTTCGTATTTTCGAGCGATTCGCTCGATGGTCCAATCGTACAGACGATCTTTGTTTTGCGTATCATTCCATTCATTCCTCCGTTTGGTAACGTACCCTCGTCACACCCGCAGCATCCCGCCATCGGGCAGAGATAAACCGCCGCCATTCGAGCGGCTTGTACACTATATCGATCCCTGTTCGCGCTATGCCGCTATACTTTGGCGGATTCCGTCAAATGATCGACCGCGTTATCGAACGCCGGCTGAACCGGCGCAAGCTCCGCCGGCTCATCGGAGACGGGAGCGGCCTGCGCCGCTTCGCGGTCCTCGTAGAAGGCGCCGATCTTCCGGAACTTGTTGTAACGGTCTTCGATTAATTGCTCCGATGTCAATTCGCAGAGCTCCTTCAAATGACGAACGAGCGCTTCCTTGATGGAAGCCGCCTGCTCCGTCAGATCGCGGTGCGCGCCGCCTTGCGGCTCCGGCACGATCTCCTCGATAATGCCGAACGCAAGCAAATCCTTGGCCGTAATTTTCATCGCTTCGGCCGCCTCGTCCGCTCTCGACGCGTCCTTCCACAGGATGGAGGCCGCGCCGTTCGGCGAGATCGCCGAGTAGATCGCATTCTCCAGCATGAGCACGCGGTTGCCGACGCCAAGCGCCAGCGCGCCGCCGCTTCCGCCTTCCCCGATAACAACGCATACGATCGGCACGCCAAAAGCAGCCATCTCCCGCAGATTGCGAGCGATCGCTTCCGATTGTCCGCGCTCCTCAGCAGTATTGCCAGGATATGCGCCTTTCGTATCAATGAACGTCACGATCGGACGATTAAATTTCGCCGCTTGCTGCATAAAGCGCAGCGCCTTACGAAATCCTTCCGGATGCGGGCTGCCGAAGAAACGGGCGATGTTGTCGCGCGTATCCTTGCCCCGCTGATGGCCGACGACCGTCACCGGAACGCCGCTCAGCTTGGCGATGCCGCCCACGATCGCCAGATCGTCGGCAAACAGCCGATCGCCATGCAGCTCCATGAAATCGGTAAAAATAGCTTGAATATAGTCAAGCGACGTCGGCCGCTGATGATGCCGTGCAAGATGCATCTTCTGAGCGGCCGACAGCTCGCTGTACATTTCGTCTTCCAGTTGCTTGCAGCGGAGCTCCAGACGCGCGATTTCCTCGGAAAAGTCGATGCCTTTGTCATGGCTGAGCTGTCTTAGCTCTTCGACCTTCTTGCGCATATCAACGAGCGGTTTCTCGAACGGAAGCTCATTCGCCATCGGACCAATCCCCCTTTACGGTATGAAGTTCCAGCAGCTTCGTCAGCGTCGATTTCATATCTTTGCGATGAACGACCTTGTCTAGCTGGCCGTGCTGCAGGTTGAATTCCGCCGTTTGGAAATTGTCAGGCAGCTTCTGGCGGATCGTCTGTTCGATTACGATGCGTCCCGCGAAGCCGATCAATGCGCCGGGCTCGGCCAAATTGATGTCGCCAAGACTTGCGAAGCTGGCCGACACGCCGCCTGTCGTCGGATCGGTGAAGACGGAAATAAACAAGCCGCCGTTGCCTTGGAACTTCGCCAGCGCCGCGCTCGTCTTCGCCATCTGCATCAGGCTGAGAATGCTTTCCTGCATGCGGGCGCCGCCCGACGTCGAGAAAATAATAATCGGAAGCTTCTTCCGGTCCGCCTGCTCGATCGCGCGGGTAATCTTCTCCCCTACGACAGAGCCCATGCTGCCCGTAAAGAAATCGAAGCTCATGACCGCGACGACGACCGGGACGCCGCCAATGGCGCCTTCTCCCGTCACGACCGCTTCCGTCAAGCCCGACTTCTCCTTCTGCTTGGCCAGCTTGCTCTTGTAATCGGGGAACCCGAGCGGGTCGACCGACTCCAGATGAGCGTCGAATTCAAGCAAACGTCCGTCATCGAGCGTCATTCCGATCCGCTCCCAAGCGGACAGACGGAAGTGATGCCCGCATGACGGACATACTTTCAAATTTTTCTCCAGCTCTTTCGTGAAGGCGATGTTGCCGCACTTCGAGCATTTGTTCATCAAGCCTTCGGGAAGATCCTTCTTGGGCCTCTCCTGCAAGGGAGCCGGCACGGAAGGCACCGTAGCGTACTTCTTCTTATGGAATAAGTCCTTGAACACGAATGACACCTCTCACGGCGCAGTTATTAGGCCGAAATCACGGATGGAGAATGGAGTTGAGCACTTCCTGCACTTCCTCCAGCTCACCGGACGGGACCAGTATTTCATATTGCTGTTTCGATAGGTTAATTGGCCTTACCTGCACAAGAAACCCTTCTTCGGTCAGCCGAGTCTTAATGCTCTCTGCAATCTTGGTCGTTGGTGCAATATAGATGACCGTCCACATAAAAGGTACCCCCTAAAAAACATCGGTCTCCAGGCCCTATAATGAATTAATGATAGCATATCTACTCTTCGGGCCGCAACCGACGCGGCGCGAGCCGACGTTTCCAGGGGGCGCCGGAAACTAGTCCGTCCGAGGCAGATCGTACTTCGCCGCCTTCGGATCCTGATGCGCGATGCGCGCCGAGGCCGCGGCGGCAAGACCCGCCACCAGGTCGTCGAGAAAGACGTGGATGCGTTCGCCTTTTAAGTTCAATTGACGAATGATGCCCGGCTTCACTTTATCAAGATAGCCGAAGCTCGTCAATCCAATCATGCCATAAACGTTCGTAATGCCGAGCGCCAGCGTCTCGTCGACGCCGTACAGCGATTCGTCCGTCTCCATAATCGCTTGCAGCGGCTCGGGGAGAAGCCGCCTCTCCGCAAGCTCGTCAAGGGCGATGCCGGTATACAGCACATACTGCACTTCGCGTTTCTCCAATACGGCTCGCACGCTCTCCTCGCACTGGTCCATCGCCAGATCGGCGTTGTACGGCCGTTGCAGCGAGTATACGATTTCCGCTACGTCGCCGACCGACACGCCCCGTTTCAGCAGCCATGCTTCGATCCCGCTAGCCAATAGTCATCCCTCCGCAGCCGGATGCGGCGTACATTTCGGATGCCGCCGGCAGTTCGCATTATTGCGGCTTCCCGCCGCTTCGGCGGGCAAGTCCTCGGCCGGAGAACTTGCCCGGTGTCTCCTAATGTATGCGGGCAGGCGGGCGGATGTGCCTAAAAAATAGGACGTGCGGCGCCGGACGCCCGTCCTATTGCATCATTCGTTCTCTGCTATTTTACGGCAATTGTGCCTTTGCCGAGCAGCTCCTCCACCGCGCCGAACAGCTCCGGCGACGGCTTCACGCTGTACTGCTCGCTGAGCGCCAGCGTCCGCTGCTCCCGCTCGTAGAACAGCACCGTCGGCAGCGGGCCGTGATGGGCCACGAGCAGCCGCTTCAGCTTCTCGAGCGCGGCCGGCTGATCGCGCCCGGCCGCGATCTTCACGTACACCCGCTGCACGCGCCTTGCGGCGGGCGCTTCGCGGGGCGGCGACGCCGCCCCGCCGTTCCCCGGCTGCTGCGCGGCAGCCGGGGAACGCTCGCCTGCGGGCCTCGCCCCCGCAGGCGTCTGCGCCGCTTCGCGGCGCTGCCCGGCAGCCGCGGGCTGCCGGACGGCTCCGCCGCGCGGCGCGTCGGCGGCGGAGCCGGGGTTCCCCGGCGCGGCGCTATCCGCCGCGCGCGCCGGGGAACCGCCAGCGGCGCGCGCGGAGCGGCCGCGCGCCTGCTGGCGGAGCCGGCGGACCTGACCCGCGATATCCGGGTCCGGTCCGCCGAGCGGGACGACGTCTTCGAGCAGCAGCTTGAAGTCGTCGTCCTGATGCTGCACGGCGGCCAGCACAAGCGCGAGGCCGCCCTTGGGCAGCTTGTCCGCGTGCCGCTTCCATATCGCCGGGAACGCGACCGCCTCGACGCGCATAATGCGATCCTCGACCTCCAGGAACGCCATCGGCTGCCCCTTGCGCGTCGTCATCGGCTTCACCGACACGACCATAACCGGGAATACGGCCATCGCGCCGTCCGGCTGATCGGCCAGCTCGACGAGCCGGTCGACGCCGTGCGGCGCAAGCGCTTCTTCGATCGCATCGATCGGATGGCCGGACAAATAGAGGCCGAGCAATTCCCGCTCCAGCTCCAGCTTCTGCGCCGTCGTGAACGGCTTCACGTCCGGCAGCTCGACCTCCCAGTTGATGACTTCCTCGAAGCCGAACAAGTCGATCTGAAGCTCCTCGCGGTCTTTGCGCCACTTCGCCGCCGCCTCGACGATCTCGTCCAACGCGCCGAGCAACTGCGCCCGATGGCCCGGCAGCGAATCGGCCGCCCCCGCCATGACGAGCGACTCCGTCACCCGCTTGTTGACGACCCGCAGATCGACGCGGCGGCACATATCGGTCAAGCTGTCGTACGGCCGCCCCGCCCGCTCCTTCATAATCGAGTCGATCGCCTGCGTCCCGACGTTTTTCACCGACGCCAGCCCGAACCGGATCGCGCCCGCGCTTGGCTTTTCACCGTCGGACGTTCTTCCTTCGCTGCCGCTGTCGAGCGCCCGCGACTCTCCCGTCAACCGCTCCCGGCCAATGCCGCCCTCCGCTTCTGGCACGGCGGACGCCTCCGCCCCGCTTCTTACCGGCGTAAACGTTACGCCGCTCTCGTTCACGTCCGGCGGCAGCACGTCGATGCCCATTCGACGGCATTCGTCGACATATTCCGCCGTTTTCCGCTGATTGCCCGTTACCGACGCAAGCATCGAAGCCATGAACGGCACCGGATAATGCGCCTTCAAATAAGCGGTCTGGAACGCAAGCACGCCATAGGCCGCCGCATGGGCGCGCGGGAAGCCGTAATCCGCGAACCGAACGATCATGTCGTAGACCCGGTTCGCGTCGGCATCCGAATAGCCTTGCTTCAAGCTCCCCGCGACAAAATGCGCCCGCTCCTCGTCCAGCACCTCGCGCTTCTTCTTCGACACGGCTCGACGCAGCAGATCCGCTTCGCCGAGCGAGAAGCCCGCCATCGCCGAGGCGATCTGCATAATCTGCTCCTGATACACGATGATGCCGTACGTATCGGACAGAATCGGCTCAAGCGACGGATGCGGATATTCGACCTCGATCAGTCCGTGCTTGCCTTGAATATATTTCGGAATAAACTCCATCGGACCCGGACGGTACAGCGCCAGCACCGAGACGATATCCTCGAACGCCGACGGCTTCATTTCCTTCAGCACTCTTCTTACGCCCGTCGACTCCAATTGAAAAATGCCCGTCGTCTCGCCGCGCCCGAGCATCTCGTACGTCAGCGGATCGTCGTCGCGAATATGGCGAAAATCGATGTCGCGCCCGTACAGCTCCTTCACCCATTGCAGCGTCCGCTCGACGATGGACAGCGTGCGGAGGCCGAGAAAATCCATCTTCAGCAGGCCGACCGCTTCCAGATGTTCCATCGAATACTGCGTGAGCGCCGTCCGCTCGGTTCCCGCCTGCAGCGGCACGTAATGCGTCAGCGGCTCCTGCGAGATGACGACGCCGGCGGCATGCGTAGAGGCGTGGCGCGGCATGCCTTCGACCTTCATCGCCATCTTCAGCAGCGCGTCGGTGCGCGGCTGCCGCTCGCAGGCGTCGCGCAGCTCGGCCGTCGTCCGAAGCGCCTCCTCCAGCGTAATGCCAAGCTGATTCGGAATCAGCTTCGCCGCCCGGTCGACCTCACCGAACGGCACGTTCATCGCGCGGCCGACGTCGCGAACCGCCGCCCGCGCGGCCATTGTGCCGAACGTAATGATCTGCGCGACATGCTCCTCGCCGTACTTCGCGCTTACGTATGCGATGACCTCGTCGCGGCGCTCGTCGTTAAAGTCGATATCGATATCGGGCATCGATATCCGCTCGGGATTGAGAAAGCGCTCGAAGAGCAGCTTGTACTTGAGCGGATCGACGTCCGTTATACGCAGCACGTAAGCGACAAGACTGCCCGCCGACGAGCCCCGTCCCGGACCGGTCCGAATACCGCGCTCGTGCGCGAACCGGATGAAGTCCCATACGATCAGAAAATAATCGCTGTACCCCATCCGGTCGATAACCGCCAGCTCGTATTGCAGCCGCTCCTTCGCCGTCTCGCTTGGCGCCCCTTCATACCGGGTGTCCAGCCCATTCCCGCACAGCTCGGCCAGATAGCCGGCGCTCGTCATGCCGGCCGGCACCGGCCGGAACGTCGGCAGCGCGGCGCGGCCGAGCGTCAGCTCCAGCCGGCACTTGTCGGCGATTTCCGCCGTGTTGGCGATCGCTTCCGGCACATGGCGGAACAGCGCCGCCATCTCGTCGCCGCTTTTCAAATACAACTGGTCGGACGCTATCTTCAGCCGGTCTTCATCGTCCACCGTTTTGCCCGTACCGATACAGATCAGCACGTCCTGCATAGCCGCGTCCTCCGGACGCAGGTAGTGCGCGTCGTTCGTCGCCGCGAGCTTGACGCCGATCTCCCGGGCGAGCGCGATCAGTTCGGGCATCACCTTCTTCTGCTCGATCAGGCCGTGGTCTTGCAGCTCGATATAATAATCGCCGCCAAAAATCGCCTTGTAACGAAGCGCCGCCGCCTTCGCCTCCTCCGGGCGTCCGTGCAGCAGATGCTGCGGAACCTCGCCGCCGAGGCACGAGCTAAGGCAGACGAGCCCCTCCGCATGCTCCGCGAGCGCTTCCATATCGATGCGAGGCTTGTAATGAAGCCCTTCCAATTGTCCGATCGTCACAAGCTTCATCAGGTTGCGGTAGCCGGTCTCGTTCTTCGCCAATAGAATCAAATGATAGATCGGATTTTCTTTCCTCGTCCCTTTATCGAACCGCGAGCCCGCGGTCATATATACCTCGCAGCCGATAATCGGCCGGATGCCGTTGTCCCGGCATGCCTTGTAGAACGGGATCGCGCCGTACATGACCCCGTGGTCGGTCAGCGCGAGCGAATCCATCCCAAGCTCCGCCGCCCGTTCGGCCAGCCCGCGTATGCGGGCCGCACCGTCAAGCAAGCTGTATTCGCTGTGCACGTGCAAATGCACGAACCGATTCCGTCCTTGTTCCGAAGCGTTCATCGCCGTCCGTCCTCCTCAACCGTACCGATATCGTACAATAATACTATTTTATCATAATGAAGCCCTCTCGGCCCATACAATGTAGCAACGGCCGGACAGGCCGACAGGGTGCCACCGCTTGGCGGAGACTCTGTGCGAACGGGAGGCGGCTTGCGGATGTTGAACAGCATTCTATCCAAAGCGATTATGGACTTTCTTATCGCGTTCGGCGTCGTTGTCGGCGGCTCGATGCTGGCCGGCATCGGCTCCGTGCTCGTCATGACGCCCCCGTCCATCTCCATGCTGGAGACGGGCGCCAAGCTGAAAATATGGGCGATCGTCGCCGCAGTCGGCGGTTCGATCGACCCGATGCGATACATCGAGAGCAACTTGCTGGAAGGCCATTTCTCGCCCGTTGCCGTGCAAATCTTCTATATTCTCTGCTCCTTCCTCGGCGCGCATGTCGGAACGGAGCTGGTCAAAGCCGTCTGCAAGGGCAGCGCCTAATATGCGGATACCGCCATTCGAACGTTTCGCTCGCTTTGTCCGGTATTGCGCCATTCTGACGCTTGGCGGCGTGATCGGCGCTGCCGTCTATCATTCGATCTATATGAGCAGCTTCGATCGGGTATCGCAGCTCAATCATGACTTGCAGGAACAGCTTGAGCAGTACGGGCGGGATATTGAAGGGTTGAACAAATATAAGAACCAGCATACTGTTATCAAGAGCGTCGTGCCGATTATTCTGAAAGAGGAAGAGCCGCTTAACGAGCTCGCCGAGGCGGAGCTGAAGAAGCGGCTGAAGGACGATTTGTCCGTCTTTATCGGCACCAGCATCTATCAGATCGACGACAATGCCGATTTCGCGAGCAGGCTGCTGAAGGACAAAATCTATGTCGGCGTCCGCGGGGCGGACTACCGGATTACGATACGTACGGTGCTCGTCGCCGACAATGTGCTGCAAGTATGGGTGCGTGTCGACAAATACGAACGGCCTCCGGTGTAGCCGGAAGCCGGTTCGTCCCTCCATGCGGTTCCGTACTGCCTTGGCGCGCGCGGCAAAAGGTTGGCTCGTCCGTTCTATTCCTCGTAACGCCGAATGACGATAACCGCGTTATGCCCGCCGAAGCCGAACGAGTTGGACAGCCCGATTCGAAGCGGCGCTTCGAGCGGCTTGGACGGAACGTTCGTCAGTCCGCATTCGGGGTCGAGACGTTCAAGGTTCGTCGTCGGCGGCACAATGCCGCTGCGCAAGCTTTGGATGAGCGCAATCGCCTCGACGCCGCCGGCCGCTCCGAGCATATGGCCGATCATCGACTTATTCGACGTAACCGGCATGCGAGCGGCATGCTCGCCGAACAGACGGCTGATCGCCTGCCCTTCCGAGCGGTCGCCTACCCCCGTGCTCGTCGCATGGGCGCTTATAACATCGACGTCGGACGGCTGGATGTCTGCATCGGCCAGCGCCGCACGCATCGCCGACTGCGCTCCTGCGCCTTCCGGATGCGTCGCGACGACGTGGTAAGCGTCCGAGCTTGCGCCGTACCCGATCACTTCGGCGTAGATGCGCGCATCTCTCCGCTTCGCATACGAGAGCGACTCCAGCACGACGATGCCGGCTCCTTCGGACATAACGAAGCCGTCGCGGTCGACATCGAACGGCCGGCTTGCGCGCGTCGGCTCGTCATTGCGCGAAGACAGCGCATGCGCGTTGCCGAAGCTTGCCAGCGATATCTCGGTGACGGCCGCTTCGGCGCCGCCCGCAATGACGATATCGGCGAGGCCAAGCCGGATGAGTCTCGTCGCCTCGCCAATCGACGTATTGCCAATCGAGCAAGCCGTCACCGGGGACAGCGTCGGTCCCGTCGCGCCGAATCGGATGCTGATGGACGCGGCCGCCATGTTCGCGATCAGCATCGGTACGAGCATCGGGCTCACTCTGTCCGGCCCGCGCTCGCGCAGTATAGCGTCTTGCTCCAGCAGCGTGTTCAGCCCTCCGATGCCCGAGCCGACGTACACGCCCATCCGATCGCGGTCCACTTCCTCCAGCCTCAGACCGGCATCCTCGATCGCTTGCTCCGCCGCCGCCACTGCGAACTGGACGAACCGGTCCATTTTGCGCGCTTCCTTCCGGCCGAACCGGCCTTCCGCATCGAACGAGCTAACGACTCCCGCGATTTGCGTTTTTAACTTTGCTGTATATGGCGCATCAATGCGCGAAATGCCCGAATCCCCATTCAACATCCGGCTCCACACGTTCTCTACCTCATTGCCGAGCGGCGAAATGACGCCCATGCCCGTTACCACAACACGTTCCATATCGGCATACACTCCTTGTGCGCTGGTGCTGCGCCTTCCGGCCCTGACGGAATCACGGTTCTATATCGAAGCCGTGTCCGGGACAGAACCTCCATAGGCTGCTGCGCTTCATTATTAGTACCTGGTGTTAAACATGTTCCCACAGTCTGTATCCTATTACAAGTTGTTGTTTATCCTAGTATAATAGGTACTATGAATGACGAGTTAGCGTGTCATAATTCGGGGGCGATGGGGCGGGCGCGGGGGCTGAGCGGATAAGAGATCCGTTGGGACTCTTATCCGTACGGCCGACGATGGTCGCCTGTTTAAGAGCCCCGCTTCGTCGCTTGTTTGCGTAGTTGGCACGTTGAGGAAGCGTTTGGCGCTCGTTAAG
>Ga0160452_100278_pt1 | contig 48359 bp, 51 predicted proteins | sample HID1971I_E6MG_FD_108230 | JGI IMG/M metagenome (GOLD analysis project Ga0160452, IMG submission 108230) | Enriched millipede-associated microbial communities from UW Madison campus, WI, USA - HID1971I_E6 MG | ecosystem: Host-associated > Arthropoda: Insects > Digestive system > Unclassified ...
GCTTCCCGCTGCGGCGCGCAGGTTATCGCGCTGTCGTGCGAGTGGGGGCAGACCTTCGCGCCCGAGACGATCGTCAGCGCGATTCGAGAGCATCGGCCGCAGCTCGTGGCGATGGTGCATGGCGAGACCTCGACCGGCCAGCTCCAGTCGATGGACGGGATCGGAGCCGCCTGCCGGGAGGTCGACGCGCTGCTCGTCGTCGATGCCGTCGCCACGCTGGGCGGTGTCCCGGTGCAGACTGATGCGTGGCAGCTCGACGCCGTCATCGGCGGCACGCAGAAGTGTCTGTCCGTGCCGGCGGGGCTTGCCCCGGTCACCTACAACGACCGGGCCGAGGCCAAGCTGCTGCAGCGCAAGCGGATCGAGCGCGGGCTGCGCGCCCCTGCAGCCGCAGCAACTGCTTTCGAGCCGACGGCTGCGGTGCGGGAGCCGCTCGTATCGGATGTGATCCGCAGCAACTATCTCGATCTGAGCCAGCTCCAGGATTACTGGAGCCCGGCACGGCTCAACCACCATACCGAGGCGACCAGCATGATCTATGCGCTGTATGAGGGACTGCGGCTCGTCGCGGAGGAGGGCAACGAGACGCGCTGGGCGAGACACCGGCAGCATGAGGAGGCGCTGGTGAGCGGCATCGAGGCGATGGGGCTGACGCTCTACGGCGATCGCCGGACCAAGCTGCCGGTCGTCACCTGCATTACGATCCCGGACAGCGTCGACGGCGAGTCAGTGAGGGCGATGCTGCTGGATCGCTTCGGTCTGGAGATCGCCAGCTCCTTTGGTCCGCTGAAGGGCAAGATCTGGCGGATCGGCACGATGGGCTACAGTTGCAGCATGCGCAACATCCTCTTCACCCTCGGCGCGCTCGAGGCCGTCCTCACCTGGCACGGCGTCCCCGTCGTGGCGGGCGCAGCGGTGCAGGCGGCGTTGCGGGTTTATGAGGGGCAAGCGGTGAAGGTTGGGGAACGTGTGCAGGCGTAGTTCGATTGGGCAAGGCAGGGGAAAGAGAAGCGGTGATTCTTGAATTGTATTAGATATATGTGTAGCCCTCTCGAAAGTGAAAGCTTTTGAGAGGGTTATTTTTGTCTGTTCGTTGACAAGGAGAGGGGGGCATGACGTAGCACACCTGTGTTTCAAACATCACCAGCCTGCCTTCTCGCACTTCATATTCCAATCCGTCAATGGTATTAATGGTATAATCAGGAGATCGAAGAAATGTGAAGGAGGATGTCGTTGTGCTGAGAAATCGTAAAGGCATTGTGTTTTCAGCCTTATTTATTCTTGTATTAATTATAATAGGGATCTCTTTGCTGGATAGTTCTCAGGAAAGGCATTTAACTTCTCTAGGGGTTAGTGCATTTATGATTTTCTTGACGATATATTTAAAGGATAAAATAAAAAACAAACTGATTTTTGGTCATATAGTAGCGGTTATGTTACTTTTGTTTTTGTGGTATATGAAGCATTTCACAAATACTAATGTATCGTATTGGGCAGTAGTAATATTAATCATATTTATCTGGATATTTTATTTTTGGGGAAGAAAACGTAATGGTTAATCACGATTGCTCTGGATGATAGCTACGGTTTAATCCATGATCAGCGCCGCTTGCTTTAAATTATCACCTCTATCTTCAGACACTGGTCTCTTCTTCTAGTCATGTTGAATTTTGGACAAGTAAATGAGTTATTTCAAGGGTAAAAAGGAGGTTGCGGACGAATGGCTAGAGTGACATGCAAATGCGGAGAAGTACTATCAAATACACTTTCACCTAATGATGTTCAATTGAGGGTCTATTCAGATAGAGAATGGGTGAATATTATTCAGTGTGATTCAATAGACCCTCTGACAATTCCATTTCCAAAAAACGATGTTTGGCGTTGCAATAAATGCGAAAGGATTCTCGTGTTTGATTGGGAGTATGCTAAAGTTGTTAAGACTTATGTATTAGAAGAATAACGCCGAGATTGAGCCGTGAGGAGAATGCTACAGCTCTTATTTTAACTGTCCAACTAAGTATAGCCGATCCATTTTTGGAGGCAGGAGGGGAAGAGTTGAAGCTGAGAGAGACTATGACTGAACAGGGCTACAGAAGAGAATTGCAAGCTTCAAGAGTTCGTCTTTACATAAGTTTTCTCGTAGATACGCATGCAGTTATTAAAATTGAATTGGATCGTTACGAGGATAATATAGCTCCGACAATAGACGTGTATCCAGTTGAAGATATAATTAAAGGATCTAGTAAAACGAACCAGATAAAAATAGCCGTAGCTCTTGAACTAGCAAGGAAAGATTTGGCTATGAGGTGATAAAAGTGACTATTAAACCTAATACTCAAGAATTGGAACAAACGGCTCGTATGGTAGGCTTGGAAATAGAAATCATGGATACTGAGAGCTCCGATAAGTATATTAATAGAGTGATTGAGACATTCAAGCCTTTTAGAAGTACAGGACACTTTTCCATTGGCGGCACAGCAATTACAATCGCATTGGAGGGAAATGAGTATTCTTACTCGCAACAATTAAATAATGCACCGGCATATATTTTTTTTGATCAAGAAGGTTATGATAGAGGCTCGGTTGTGATGATCAAAAATGCGAAGTTGATTGGCCGCTTAATGGAGAACTCGTTTGGGATGGAATACTTTGTATCTAACGAGAAGGTTAATTTTCTGATCGCTGTAAATTGGTATGTTATTGAAGTGGCAGGAGATGCAAGGAAATGGTTTGAAGCGGGTATAAAGCAAAAATAAAAGCATGGAGGGCACCCGAATTGGATAAGAAAGCGAAGCGTATTTTAATGCAAACCTTTTGGGGAGCTGGGGGGTGGAAGCCGGGAAACAGGGTGTTTGCAGGCGACGAATTCGAATATGCGCGCAATTGCGGCTTAATGTTTGACCCTCTGACCATCACGCACGACGAATTGATTGGGCGAATAATCGAGTTGCATGAAAGCATTACGCTTGATCAGGTGAGCGCTGCATTCTTGCATAGCTTATCGACACGACAAACCCATCTGCGCAGCGCCCTGTCCAGTTGGAGCTTGACGAGAGATTTGACAGAGCATACCTATCGGGCCAATTTATCCGATACAGGCGGTTGTCAGGTGTGCACGGAACAAGAGCTTATCGTGTCGGAGCAATACTCTGGCGAGGATTTAAACGTGCTCAACTTTGAACGAATCAAATGGGGCGGTATACGGCTGAATTGGCTGCTATACTGCTGGTTTGATCTCGATCAATTTAGCCGAGAGGCACCTGTTGACGTAACGGATGAAGATGTGGCTATCTTGCGCCGTATGCTGGATGAAGTCCGGGCTTGCTCGCCAGCGGACAGTGCGCGCAAGCTGGAGCAGCGTTGGAAAGACGTATTCCCTTCCAGCAAAAATGAGCGCGATGTCGTCATGGAGGTGCTGGGCTATGCCGGCCTGCTGGAGATCAGTAATCTGCCGCGCATCGGGCGTAGAACGGACAACGACTTCATGGCGATGGACGGTTGGCAAGGGCAAGACGGCTACAATCCGCATACAGCCGCCCGTCTCTTTGGCAAATGGGGTGTTGCGTGAGAAGCGATGGATGCCCACCGCCTCACAGCAGTTCAAGTAGCTCCTTGCGTCTCCTACGCGAACTGCTCAGCTCCAAGAGGTCAAGAGCTCTATGCGTGAATTGCGCCTATACTGATTTAGAATCGAACAGGACCTCATTACTTTCCCTTGATGGCTTTTGTAACGGACTCCCTTATGACCAATTCAGGTTGAACTAAAAGTTTATTGCAGGGTGCTTTCGGATTTTTCATCCGCCAGAGCAGGAGATCGACAGCTCTTTCGGATATGTGATCGCGCGGATAGACAACCGATGTAAGTGGCGGGATTTGCCATTGGCAGCTATCCAAATTATCGAAGCCGATAATCGAAACTTCATCGGGAACGCGTATTCCCCGACTGCTTAAACTGTTGTTTAGCACGAACGCAACGGGGTCGTTGGCGCAGAAGAACGCGGTCGGGAGATGGTCGTAATTTAATTGGTCGGTGAGGATATTGAAATGAATATCTTCGAAAGCGTCCTGAAACTGAAGATCGTACATATATTCTTCGTTCATGGGAACTCCCCAATACTTCAAGGCATCGCAAAATCCGTGATATCGCGTAAGAAAGCTAAATGACAAGTTGTTGTCGCCTATAAACCCGATTTTGAGATGCCCCATCTGGATGAAATGTCTGACGGCGAGAAACGCGCCGTAATAATTGTCGACTATGACAGTATCGATATCGATATGGGGGTAATCGAAATCGATTGCAATCGTGTTTACGTTCGTCTTTCGCAAGTTTTCGACGATCTTTTGCGAGAAGTTTCGAAACAACAAGATGCCGATTGGGTTTTCATTATCCATAATATCCGCAATATGCTTCTCTCTATTTGCGACCGAAACGCCATGCAAAGAAACGAATAAGCCGCGAGCCTTTAAAGCAGAATCAATGAAATAATACAAAGACATCGTATGAGGCTCCGTAATATCTCTCTCGTCCACCAGGATAATCACATTACCGTTATCGGGCTTAGGAAGGCTTTCCTCCACCAGTCCCTTGTACTGCATTCGTTTTGCGGTTTCGTGGACGAGATGTCTAGTTTTCTCGCTGATTCCCTCGTGTCCTCTTAAGGCTTTGGATATAGCCGCTGTGGACAAGTTCAGCTCTTCAGAGATGTCCTTTAACGTTACTTTCTTTTTCATACCCTGACTCCTCGCCGATTCTTATTTCTATGTCATAATATTAACATTTTAATTAAAAAAAATCACTAAGGCTAGAGCAACTGACAAATAGAGGACCGCATATTGCCAGGTCAGCCCCTGCTGTAATATCCGTTGCGGTTGTTCGTCTCTTTCGGGTGCTCCGCTTGCAAGTCATTTTTATTCTCCTCCTTCAGCAGCGTTTCACATGAGTAGGGTTCCTCCTTGGCGACTTCGACAAACCCAAGCATACCCTACTTTTTTGTCGTCCGATAGACTAACTCGGAACAACGTGAAAGACTAAGCACAAAATAGATTGAGGTTAATCCCGTGTTAATAATAATATATTTAACTTAAATATTAAATAAAAAATTAATTGACTAGGTTAATAAGCGAATGTATAATAAATCTGCAAACGCTTTACTATCAAAGAAAGCGAGTGCCGGATGAAGGAAATGAGCAAGGACATCCATGAAAAGGGGTTGGGGAAATTGAGTCGTTTTAGTAGAAAAAAAGGCGTTAATCTGGTAATGGGCGCATTGCTGATTACTACCGGGGTGTTGTCGGGCTGCAGCTCCGCGAGCAATTCCGAAACATCAAGTTCGACGCCTTCCACAAGTCAAGTGAATTCTGAATCGCCGTCAGCTGCAAACTCTGATCCGGGTTCTGCGGTAACAATCAGAATCGCACCGCAAGTATTCACGCCTACGGACGAAAAGACTGCCACGGAGAACACGCCGACCCCAAGAGTCGCATTGGACAAAATCATTGAGGATTTCCAAAATCAGAACCCTAACATCACAGTAGAAATCGTAAAAGCGCCGACCTCTTCCCAGGAAGAGTATTTAACCTGGATGACGACGCGAATCGCTGCCGGCGATGCGCCTGATATCGCATGGCCGACGAATACGTCTTCCGGATGGTTCGAAAAAGGCTGGTTGCTCCCATTGGATTCCTATCTGGAGCAGCCCAATCCGTTAGGTGATCCGAACATAAAGTGGCAAGATTCATTTACGAATCCTGAATTGTTCTATAAGTTATCCGACGGCAACCGGTATAGCATTCCGATCGTACAAGCTGCCGGTTCGGCAGTAACCTTCTACTATAATATTGATATCTTTGACGAATTGAATTTGAAAGTGCCGCAAACGTGGGGGGAGCTGTTGACAGCTCTCGCAACAATTAAAGAAGCAGGATATATTCCAGCCATTCCGACTGTCGAGAACAAAGGGCCTACCCTCTGGGAATTGGGGCAACAGGTGTCGATTCCGATCTTGACTAACTTCGTGGACGAATTTAACTATTCGGGAGCCAAAACAAGTTCGGAATTAAAGGGCGACGAGTATCTTCGAATGGTCAACAAGGGATTATTTTCAATGGAGAAGCCTGAGTTCCAAGAAGTATGGAAGCTGTACAAGCAATGGACGCAAATGTGGCCTCACGGATGGGCAACGCAAGATATGAAGCCGCTATGGCGCGAAGGCAAAGTAGCTATTCGTGAAGGCGGTATGTGGGAATTGCAAGAGGAGCTCAGCGATACGAAGCGTTCGTTTAAATGGGGCGTCTTCCCGATTCCGCCGGTTGCCAGTGATTCAACTCCGTTTGCGATCGATCTGCCGCGAGAAAAGGGCTTCCCGAAAAATATCGGATCCACTTTCGAGTTGGCGGTCATTAAGCCGACAGTAGAAGCCCGCGGAACGACGGATGCGGCAATCAAATTCATGCAGTACTTAACGACGGCAACGGTGAACGAATTTATGGTCAATGAAATTCCATTCGGCCGTCCGGTTATTAATGGCGCCGAGTCACTTCCGTTGTTCGATGCAATCAAAGAAGCCGAGTACCCGATTTATCCCGAAGTCAACGTGAATATGAATGTTTGGATCAATAGCGAAGTCCGCGATATTGCGGGTCGCAGCATGGCCGCCTGGATTACGGACGACATTACGGATGAAAGCTTCTTTAATACCATTCAAAAGGCTATGGACAACGGCGTGAAAGATATTATTAAAACGCAAAATATTGATACATCGAAATGGTAATCACCTGATCAGGACGAGAATGAGAAAGCAGAGGGGGGCGAAAGCCTCCCTCTGCTGATAGAAAGGAATGGCAGAGGAATGAAGGCAAAGTTAATTACGATCGCCGCGGTACTCGCGCTTGCGGGAATCCTAGTGTTGATTGGATGGGTAGATGGCCGCCGTTCGGTTCATTTTTCCGTTGAATTACAACCGACGCAATTGGTTGCTAACGGGAAGGATTCTGTTCTCGTCGTCGTAAGGGTTACAGATCCAGATGGGACCCCGCGTTCAGGCGACATCCTTAATCTGATTCGCCAATCGGGACATGGCCAATTAAGAGAGAAGAAAATCAAAACCAATGCTCAAGGAGAAGCTAGTTTTACCTATTACTCCTACCGAGATACCGCGTTTACGCCTGCAATGTTGAACCAAATTCAGATTATGGATACTTCAATTGGAAAGATTGTTGGCGTATACAAACGTCACGTCATTGATATACCGGTTGTAAAATCGGAAGAGGATAACGAACCGTCTGTTGGCGAGCAAACCAACGGCGTCCAACTGGGTGGAGGGTAAAAAATGAGCCGAAAATGGCGCGAAAGCATACAAGCCTATCTATTATTATCGCCTATATTTGCAGGATTAATTGTATTTTCCTATTACCCTCCATTACGAGGACTGGTGACGGCCTTTTTCGAATGGAATGCTGCCGGAGATACATGGACTTACGTCGGGGTGGATAACTTTACGAAGATGGCCCAGGATCAAGTGCTGATCGATTCAATTCCCAATATGCTCATCTTATTGTTCGGAGGGATGATCATCGGGGTAACGGCACCGCTAATCGTAGCCGAATTAATCTTCTTTGTTAAAAACGAACGCTTGAAATATTATTATCGCGTGATGATGCTCCTACCGCTCGTTATTCCGGGAGTTGTCGGAATGCTCGTATGGAATTTCATTTATGATCCCAACATCGGGTTGATTAACAGCCTTCTTCATGCAGTCGGCCTTGATGAATGGAGACGCGGCTGGCTAAGCGACAGCAGGACTGTTATTGGATCGCTGCTGTTTATGGGATTTCCTTGGGCTGCGGGCATCGGACCGCTCATTTATTTGTCCGGACTCATGAGCATTCCAACGGAAGTGTTGGATAGCGCACGCATGGATGGGGCAAACGGGTTGAAGCGAGTATTCAAAATCGATCTTCCGCTCATCGTCGGGCAAATTAAATTTTTTATTGTCATGGGGATGATTGGAGGATTGCAGCAGTTCGGCCAGCAGCTCGTGTTGACGAACGGAGGTCCGGGATATTCGTCTATGGTTCCCGGCTACCATATGTATTTGCAAGCCTTTACGTTCAACAACTTTGGATACGCAAGTGCAATCGGTCTTGTCTTGTTCGTAGCTGCGTTTGTACTTACCTTAATCAGCATGAAATTCATTAAATCGAACTAGGGGGCACCGATATTGTCACTTGTGAAGAATAAACATAGAGGGCAGATCGCGTTAAATGCGGTCATCATGTTGCTGATCGCCTTGAGCATCTATCCGATTACGATACTACTGTTCGGCTTCACCAAGGATACTTTAACCTGGGATTATAACAAATGGCTTCCTTCGTTCCCCCTTTGGTTCACGAATGTCGCCTTCGCTTGGAAACAAATCGCGCATGCCTTTTGGAACACCATATTCGTCGCGAGCGTTACGACCGTAGGCGGTGTATTCCTTTCGTCCCTGGGTGGATTTGTTTTCGCGCGCATGAAATTTTATGGTAAGGAAATTTTATTTTATTTTGTGATCGCGTTGATGATGGTGCCTGGAATATTGGGGCTTATTCCCTGGTATTTGATGTTGAAGGAATTGGGATTGGTCGATTCTTTGTGGGCGCTCATTTTAACGGGAATCTTCGGCGCTCCGATCTTTGGCATATTCCTTCTGCGAAGTTTTTTGGCTTCTATTCCAGAAGAATTGTTCGAGGCAGGCCGGATCGACGGTTGTGGCACGTTCAGGCTCTATTACAGAATCGCTGTGCCGGTTTCATTGGCGATCCTGTCGACGCTAGCAGTCATGCAAGTCGTGAATGTATGGAACGATCTGATCGGACCCTCTATTATTCTGACGAGCAAAGAAAATTACATCATTACGCTTGCTCTAAGAAATTTATCCGTCACGTTGGGCGGACAGGGAGCGCTTATCAATTATCCGGCACTGTTCTCAGCGTACGTCATTTCTTCCGTACCCTTGATTCTGCTCTTTTTCTTCGCTAGCAAATATTACGTCGAAGGGCTTACCTCCTCCGGGATGAAGCTATAGGGGGATCGGGATGAATAGAACGTATCGAATATTGATTGTTCCGATTCTCTTATTGCTGGCATGGGCGGTTGCAGGATGCGGGTCGACTGATGATAAAGCGATAAACGATTGCAGAAAGAAAGCTCTTTGCGTGAGCAGCACCGGAATTTTGATGAAAGATAACCAGCCGTATTTCGGCGCCGGCGTTAACTATTTCAACGCATTCAACCGTACGCTGATGGACCCAAAGGATACGTCCTACCGTTACGGCTTCGAGGTGCTGGCCCAATACCGAATTCCTTTCGCCCGGTTTATGGCTGGTGGTTACTGGCCTTCCGAATACAATCTTTATTTCCAAGACAAGGAACGTTATTTCCAACTGCTTGACGGCGTCGTGAAGGCCGCAGAAGATAACGGTCTCGGATTGATTCCTTCCCTTTTCTGGTATTCAGCAACCGTGCCGGATCTGGTGGGTGAACCTAGAAGCAGTTGGGGGGATACCGAAAGCGGCACCATCGCGTTCATGCGTCAATACGTGAAGGAGGTTGTCACTCGCTATCAGCATAGCGAAGCGATATGGGGGTGGGAGTTCGGGAATGAATACAATCTGGACATTGATCTTCCGAATGCGTCGGACCATCGACCCGCTGTTCATCCCGAACTGGGCACGCCGCGTGAAAGGTCGGATAAAGACGATTTGACTTTGGAAATGATGCAAACGGCTTATAGGGAGTTCGCCAAGGAAGTAAGGAAATACGACTCGGATGCTATCGTCATCGGCGGGAACAGTATGCCGCGACCATCGGCATGGAATCAAAGCGTCAATCATACGTTCGATCAGGACACGGAGTCGCAATTTGCGGAAGCGATCGCGGCCCAGAATGTTGATCCGTTATCTATGGTGTCTGTCCATTTTTATTTGACGGACGACCACCGATTTAATCGCCCGTTTAATGCAGACGAGTGGCTTCGCTTAACGATGAAGTCGGCATTGGAAGCGCATAAGCCTCTGTTCATTGGCGAATTCGGGGTAAGCGATGCGGAAAGAGAAGGCGGCATGCTAGACCCGGAGTTGGCCAAGCAGAAATTCGAGCAGCTTCTAGTTTCGATAGAAGAAGCGCGCGTGCCGCTTTCGGCAGTATGGGTTTACGATTACTACGGACAGCGCGAATGGAACGTGACCGCCGACAACGGGAGAGCCTATCAACTGGAACAACTTCAGGCCTTGAACGAAAGGTTTACGGCTATTAGCCAAAAGGAGGCAACGTCTTGAATTACATTACGCCGAACAAGAAAGAAAGAGGATTTCTTGAATTCGGAAGCAACCAACGTTATATCCCCTTTGGATGCAACTATTTCGACCCACAGACGGGCTGGGCGCCGCAGCTTTGGCAACAGTTTGACGAAGAGAAGACAAAACGCCATTTTGACACGATGGCACATCTCGGTGTAAACACCGTGCGTGTATTTCTTACCATCGCTTCTTTTATGACAGAATCCGGGTTGCTTTCAGAATCCGGCATCAAAAAAGCGGACCGCATGCTGGCCATTGCTAGGAATAAAGGCATCCGCATTGAGTTTGCGGGACCCGATCTTTGGGAGGGGATACCGGAATGGGCGAGCGGGTATTTCGTTGGCGAGGATAATGCCTATTTCCTTCATGACGAATGGGTTGACCGCTTGCAGAGGTTTTGGCTGCAGTTCGCCAAATATTACAGCGAAGAAAAGGCAATCTTCAGTTACGATCTCTTAAACGAGCCTTGGTTGAAATGGGATAGTCCTTTAATCCGCAAGAGCTGGGGAGAGGACTTGCCTTCTCCGGACCTCTGCCCGATGGACGGTTCGGGCGATCCATCCTTTCTCCAGTTTCGCGAGCAACTGACGGAGGGCTGGATTAGCAAGATGGTGAACGCCATACGCTCGAGCGACGCTAACCATATGGTAACGACGGGCTTCCACCAGCTTTCTATGCCACACGATTCGAAGGATAGATATACGCTGCCGGGATTTAACGGTAAAAGGTTGACGAAGTTTTTGGATTACGCCGCCATGCATTGGTACCCATATTCTGCCCATGAGCATGTTCGCCCCCATCTTCATGACGATCCCGTTCGGAAAAACATCCATCTCATTCGATCATCGCTGCGCAACGGATATGCTGGCAAGCCGATGGTAATCGAGGAATTCGGATGGTATGGCGGCGGTGAAGTCGTCTCCTGGAATGAAGCGCTGCCTTACGTTGAAGAGGAAGTGCAAACCAAGTATTTGCAAATGGTTGTCGAAGGAACAAGGGATCTGGCCGACGGCTGGATGTCTTGGGCTTATGCTGATACGCCTTCCTCCTTGGACGTGACCAAGAAGAGCGGTCTAGTGAACGAAGAAGGTGAGATCAAGGTATGGGGGCAAGCATTCAAGGAGCTCTCTATGAAAATTGTCCCTAATAAGCTTAACTTGGAGGTTCGAGCATGTACGAGCGAATAAATCTACATCACAATTGGAGAGTAACGGGGATAGGCCCAACTGGCAATGAGATCGGGCCATTCGAAGCGACAGTTCCCGGTCATGTGCATATCGATCTTCTTCAACAAGGCTTGATACCCGATCCGATGTGGAGAGATCAAGCCCTTCATACGCAATGGATCGAAACGTACAGCTGGATTTATGAGACGGAATTCCACTGGCCGAAAACCGCCGAGCGGGATGCGGCCGTCCTGCGCTTCGAAGGGCTGGATACGATCGCATCCATCGAGGTAAACGGCGAGGTGGTCGGCACAGCAGACAACATGTTTATTTCCTATTCGTTTCCGATAGGCCAGACACTTGTAGCCGGAACCAACCGGGTTCGCGTGCATTTCACTTCGGTATCCACTTACTTGGAGGATAAGGAGGTGAACAAGTACATATCGCTATTTTCCCAAGACCGCGTGTTCTTGCGCAAAATGCAGTGCACCTTCGGATGGGATTGGGTGCACAGGCTGGTGAGCTATGGAATATGGAGACCGGTCTATGTCGAATGTAAGTCAGAAGGCGAAATAGGAAGTACGTTCGTGCGAACGCTAGGCTTGGATGGGGATACGGCGACGCTGTCGTGGGGAGCGGAAGCGCTGAGCAATACGAGAAATGGTGCTCTTCATATTGAATTGTTGGATGATGATGGAGAAATCGTATGGGAGCAGACCGAGTCGATACATGACGAAGGTAGAGTTAGCTTCGAAGGTCAGTTTACGGTCGAAGAGCCCCATCTATGGTGGCCCGTCGGTTACGGAGTCCCGAATATGTATCATTTCCGGGTTCGACTCCTGTCTGAGCACGGAAGAACGGTCGATGAAAAAAACGAGGAAATCGGAATTCGCACCTTTGAAGTCGAACGAATACCTGATGACCAGGGAGAATCTTTCACGATCCTCGTGAACGGCATGCGGGTGTTCGCCAAAGGCGGTAACTGGGTGCCCGCTGATCCGTTTCCTTCGAGAGTCACGAAGGAGCGTTACGAGCATCTGCTGCAAGTTCTCGTCGACGGGAATATGAACATGCTTCGCGTGTGGGGCGGGGGGACTTATGAGCTTCCTGAATTCTGGAGCGCATGCAACAGACTGGGCATCATGGTATCTGTCGACTTCATGATGGCCTGCGCGCAATACCCCGAGCATGAAAGCTGGTTCGAGAATGCGATGCGCATCGAAGTCGAACATGCAATCAAGGAACTCCGGAATCATCCGTCTCTCGTATTATGGAGCGGGGACAATGAACTGGCAATGAACAGCAATCCCGAAGAAGACTATTGGGGGAAACATATTTGCGCGCAGGTGACGGCGCCTTTATGTGCGCATTTGGATCCAACACGACCTTTCTTCCCGACCTCCCCCTATCTGGGTAGACCATTTAACAGTCAGGATGAAGGAGATTGCCACTATTCGTCCTGGTACGACATGGAATTCATCTTGGGCGACCAGTTGGATTATCGCGAGCGAATTAGGCAAGGAAGAGGTCGGTTCCTGAGCGAATGCGTATCCTTCGGCGCGCCGCCGATGTCTTCGTTGCTGAAGATGATGACGATAGAGGACATCGCCGATGAAAACGCGGCGATGTGGGAGTTCCATACCAAGGATAATCCTTATAACGGACAAGATGAACTTACGCATCATCGGATGTTGGAAAAAACAGCTGACGCTTTGTTCGGATCTAGCCGAAATCCCTTCATGCGAACGAAAAAACTGGAATACGTGCAGTATGAATTCTCGCGGCTGCAGGCCGAGCATTATCGCCGGCGCAAATATGCGAGTAGCGGCATTCTGTTCTGGATGTACAATGACTGTTGGCCGGCAAGCGGACATGCGATGATCGATTATCACGGACTTCCTAAAGCCGGATATTACGGTGCTAAGAAAGCGTTCACGCCCGTAATGATCTCATTCGAAAATCATGGAGGCGAATTGGCAGTCTGGATAGTCAACGATACGTTGGAGGATCGAGAAGGACAAATCACGATAAAGTCCATGACGACGGACGGGCAGGAGGTTTCTGAGTCCCATCTGTGCGCATCCGTGCCTGCCAACTCTTCCGTTATGGTCAGCAAAATGGACAAAGGCGATCTAGGGCTGCTGTACAGTCCAAGCAACACGGTCGTTCAAGGGGTTTGGCGCGAGGGGGAAACGGTGGAACGGGTAACCTACTTCGATGTCTTGCCTGTGGATCTTAAACTACCGCAGTCCGAATTAATGGTTCATTGGGTAGCCGACGATCCATACAGCGGGGTCATTGAGATTAGTAGTGCGGTTTACGCGCGAGTGGTCTCTATTGATGAAGAACTAATCCTCGAAGACAATTATTTCGATTTGATGCCGGGAGAAACGCGGAGCGTGAACTACAGGACCATAAGCGGCAAGTTCGAAAAGAATCCGCGAGTCACATGCTGGAACGGGTCTGAAAATCTCTTGGAAAGCGAATCTGATTCCATTATGGAGGTTAGCATTGATGAAAAACACCAACCGTAAACGAATGATTCTGTTCCTAAACGCGGCTTTACTTCTGGCAATGATGGTTCATATTACAGGGAATCCGAAGACGGTTTTCGCGTCGGGAAGTTTATCCGAATATCTTCAGGTGGCGAGTGATACCGTCGTAACCGGAACTTCGACGCTGCTTACCAAAACGATAACCTTTCCAAGCGCAACCAAAGTCCTGATCCAGTCGGACGGCAGGTATTATCCTAGCGGCGGAGCGGCAATCGGCATCGTTCGCCTTAAGGTTGACGGTTCAATTACGGGAAGCGAAGCCGTTATCGATTGGAGCGTGAGCACGAATAGGCAGCAGCATTCTTATAATGTTATTGCGGCAACAGAGGTTTCAGCAGGTACGCACACATTTACATTGGAAGCCAGCACGTTAAACGGGGTAAGCTTCACGGTAGGATCGACATCTAATCTGTCGATCATCACTTCGCCGGCAACCAACGTCATCTCTACCTCGTTGGCCGCCGATAGCTCTGTGTTTGATTTCACGACCGGAACCAGTTATATACCCGGTACGACCGTACTTCCACATACGTCATTGATGAGCTGCAACGTTACGAATGTTTCCGGTCCAGTCATCGCGCTTGGTTCTGCACGGGCTTATGCTTCTGGCGCTTCTGGCGACGCCATGCTGGGTCTTTACCGGAATGGCACTGCTTTGGCTAATAACGAAGGTATGTGGACCGTGAACGATTTGTTTTCCGGCGCAGAAAACCAAGCCCCCTTTTATACCCATGCTTTCATGAACATCACAGGCACGCACACCATCTCGCTGGATGCAACGGAGTTTCCTTGGAGCGGTGGACAAGGGGAGGATTTGGTCAAGTATAAGGTAGGCTCCGGCAGCACGCTTGTGTGCCTGAACGGAGGGATGACGGTAGCCGGCTCAGCGCCTCTCAGCACAAGCACGAATAACGTCTATGATTATTTGAATATTGGAACGGGGACCAACTTCGAGCTTTCCAGCTCGACGGTTAATATTCCGAGCGACCATAACGGAATCGTCATGTTCATGGCCAAGACAAGAATCCAATGCGATGCCTCCGACTTGGGAGGCACGGTGAAATTGTGGATCAATATAGACGGAGTTGACAGAGGGTCCATCGGTCTGCAACAGATTACTTCACCGAATGGCGATAGCCAACGGACCTTAACGGCAAGCTATTTGTCGGCGGGAACAGAAGCGCTTAGCCCTGGCAATCATACCGTCAAAGTTTATGCGAGAGCCGATGGTTCCTTCCTTCATCCCAGTGTTGTGAAAGATTTGCATTTTTTATGGTTTGATTAATTTTTGAATAAAGAAACGCATCATCATCATGATGGAGACCTTTCTGTATAGAAGGGTCCTCTTTCGTTTGCAGGGACTTATTATATAATGAATGGAGCGTCCATCGTGATGCCGACATGGTAGTATCATAACAAAGGGGGAGAAGAAATGTTGCGTACAGGCATGCTGTCGATTACGTTTCGTCAGTTGCAGCCGGAGGAGATCATCGGGCTGACCGTTCAAGCTGGACTCGAGGCCATCGAATGGGGAGGAGATATCCATGTGCCTCATGGGGATGTGTCTGCCGCTAAGCGAGTCAAACAGTTGATGGATGAAGCCGGACTCGTCGTAGCCTCCTACGGTTCTTATTACAAGGCAGGGGTCAATGATCCGGATGGGCCGGCTTTTGAGGAGGTGCTCTCTAGCGCGGTAGCCTTGGGCGCTCCGGCCATCCGCATCTGGGCGGGGGACAAGGGGAGCATGGAGAGCAGTCCGGAATGGCGCGATCAGGTAACCTCGGATCTCATCCGCGTGGCCAATCAAGCGGAGCAGCACAACATCCGCATTCATTTGGAGTTCCATGGTCACACCTTGACAGATACGCTTGACTCTACGATTGAATTGCTAGAGGCGGCGAGCCATGCTAATGTCCGCACCAATTGGCAGCCGCTCCCGCACCTCTCGTACGAGCAACAGCTTGAATCTCTGGACGGCGTGCTGCCGTTTTTGGCAGATGTGCATGTGTATTATTGGCAGGGCGTGGTACGCTTTCCGCTCTCTGACGGCTCGGTGTCATGGGCAGCGTTCCTCGACCGTATTCGTTCATCGGCGGTTAGCGATTGCTTTGCTATGCTTGAGTTTGTCCGCGACGACGATCCTGGGCAGTTCTTGGAGGACGCTCGTGTGCTGCGTCGATTGCTGGAATCGTAGGGAAGCGACTCTGGACGTCGTATAACAGAGAGGGGGACGCAGCATGAGCGCGAAGAGGATTCTATATGTGGAGGACAACCCGGACATCGGCGGCTGGGTGAAGGAGGAGCTGGAGCAGCGAGGGTATGAGGTTCAGTGGCTATTGAACGGGGATGATATCGAAGCGGTCGTGCAAGCGGAAGGCTGCGATCTGGTCATCCTCGATATTATGCTGCCGGGGCTGGACGGCTTCACGATCGGCCAGCGGTTAAAGACAGCGATGCCAACGCTCCCGACGCTGCTCCTGACCGCGCGCACCGCCATCCACGACAAGCTGCAAGGCTTGAAGTTCGCGGACGATTATGTGACCAAGCCGTTCCATGCGGAGGAGCTGGTCGCGAGGATCGAAGTGCTGCTGAGGCGCAATGGCGCAAGACAGCCGGAGATGATCAAGCTCGGTCGGCACATTCTCGTCGATCTGGACGGACGTACGGTGATGAACGCAGATACCCGGGAGGAGATTGCCTTGACGGGGAAGGAGCTTCAGATCCTCGAATGCTTCCTGCGGCACCCGAACCAGATCCTCACACAAGAGCAGATATGGGAGCAAGTGTGGGGGGAACGCTACATCGCGGGCGACAAAGCGCTGTCCGTCCATATCCGCCATCTTCGCGAGAAGCTCGAACGGGACCCGAACCAGCCGGAGTTGATCCAGACCCTGCGTGGGCTTGGATATCGCGTGAAGGTATGAGGAGCGCGTCCTTCTTTCGTCGGTATCTGATCCTTCATTTCCTGAGTCTTGTGCTGCTGCCTGTGATGATGCTTCTGTTGATATTGGGCGTGACCCCGTCCTCAGACCCGTTCGATACGGAGACAGCGAACAGGTTTGGCAGTCTATCGGTTCTGATTGGACTCGTGATGGCGGTTTTTATTTTGCTGTCGGGCGTGTTTTTTTATCGTCTGCGCGGGCAGTTGATCCGGCTGCAGCAGGCGATGCGCCTCCCGGAGGATGGCTCCTGGATACCGGAGCCGGTCCCCGAGCGCGCTGCAGGGATGCATGAGGTGGACCAGCTCGCGGCTTCCTTTAATCGGATGATCCGTCAGCTCCACGACAGTCGCTTGCGAGAGCAAGAGGAAGAGGAGTTAAGGAAACGATGGATCGCCAACCTGTCGCATGACCTGCGGACGCCGTTGACGGCTCTGCGAGGCCATGCCTCCCGATTGCGCAAGGAGCCGCTTGGCCCGGAGGGTGAGGCATCGCTCGCGGCAGCCGACCGCACGATTACCCAGATCGACGAGCTGATGGAGGAGCTGTTATCCTACACCTTGCTCACCTCGGGCAAGTACCCGTATGAGCCCACATCGACGGATGTGCCGAGCCTGGTCAGAGCATCGCTGGCTTCGTGGTATCCGGTCTTCGAGGATGCAGGCTTCGAGATCGACATCGAGATCCCAGACGACCGGACACTTGCCTGGGATATCGATCCGGGTTGGATGATGCGCGTGCTGGACAATCTGTTCCAAAATGTACTTCGCCATGCCGGAGAGGGGCGATATATCGGGATTGCAGTGGACGCCGATCAGGAGCGGATACGGATCAAGGATCGCGGACCCGGGATGGACCGTCTATCCGCCAACCGTGGAGCTGGGATCGGGCTGGAAATCGCGAAGCTCATGTTAGCCGAGATGAAGCTGCGTATCCAATGGGATGACCAGCCGGGCGGGACCACGCTATGGATAGAGAAAGCCCCAAATTAGACGAAACTTAGACAAACCCTTCCTTGATATTAGGCTTGGCTTGATATCGTGAGCAGTATAACAACGATAGGAAGGTGTTATACATGCTCACGATCAACCAACTGACCAAGCGTCGCGGCTCCGTCGACATTTTGAAGGGGCTCAGCTTTGAAGTGAAGCCCGGGCGCGTGACGGGGTTCCTCGGTCCCAACGGAGCCGGCAAAAGCTCCACTCTGCGCATCTTGTTGGGGCTGGACTACGCCACATCGGGAACAGCGCTGATCCAGGGGAAGCCTTATGCCAAGCTCCCGCGCCCGTTAACGACGGTTGGCGCTGTGTTTGAAGGCTCGGGCGCCCATCGGCTGCGTACCGGGCGGGCGCATTTGCACTGGATTGTGAAGGCTGCCGGAATTCCCCGTACCCGAGTGGATGAAGTGCTGGAGATGGTGGGGCTTACGCATGCCGCATCCAAAAAAGTTGGCCAATATTCGCTAGGGATGGCGCGGCGACTAGGCTTGGCCGCTGCCTTGCTCGGCGATCCGGACATTCTCATCCTCGATGAGCCTACGAACGGGCTCGACCCGGAAGGCATCCGTTGGTTGAGGCTGTTCCTGCGCGAGCGGGCGGCGTCGGGGCGGACCGTGCTGCTGTCGAGCCACTTGATGGGCGAAACGGCCGAGACGGTAGACGACATCGTCATTATTCATCAGGGGCGCATCGTGTCCAGCGGCACGCTGGCCGAGATTGTGGGGCCGCACCGTTCCCTGGAGGATGCGTTCTTCGCTGCGACGGCCCAGAGCAGGGGGGACCAAGGATGAGGAGAGCCATCTCGGCAGAGGCTTCCAAGCTGATGTCCTTGCCCGCGACTTGGTTAGCTGTTGCGTTAGCGTTGCTGCTCGCTCCTGCCATCGCCGCGTTGCGTGCGCTTCAGGAGCTGTCCGAGATCACCAAGGGCGTTCAAACTGCGGTGCAATTTGCGATCGGATTCGAAGAGCTGGGCTTTGGTGTCACAGGCGTTATTATTCTTGGAGTCATTGCCATTAGCAGCGAGTATTCCACGGAGGGCGAAGAGTCCGGGAATGGGCGTCAGATGGTAACCAGCTTGCTCGCTGCGCCATCCCGACTGCGGTTTTTCGTATCCAAAGCGTCCGTCGTTGCGTCCGCCAGCGCGATTTTGGCGATTCTGACCATTCCGGTGACGATGGGCATCCTCCGACTGATCCTTGGAGAATTTTCGCCCGTAATCGGAATTGCAGACTTGCCCCGACTGATCGGGGTCGTCTTATACTGGACGCTCACTTCGCTTCTGGCATTAGGCATTACGTTCCTGACCCGGCATGCCGCTTTACCGCTGGCCTTTTTAATTTTGAACACCTCCGTCATGACGGTGTCTTATCTGCTGACGCGTATTACCCGATGGGCGAACTATTTGCCGGATATGGCGGGGATTCGCATGTTTCATGAGATCGATGACGCGGGCAGTCCTCTTACCCCGCTAGGAGGCGGCATCGTCATGGCGGTTTGGGTGCTTGCGATATTGAGCGTCGCAGCCTTTACGTTTTGTCGGAGGGATGTATGAGCGCGCCCGAGGCTCGGTCGTTCGGTCGGGAGCTGCGCCTGGCGATCGCGGCTGAGCTGTCCAAGCTATGCTCGTTGCCGACGACAGGGATGGTGCTGGGCAGCACCTTTATCGTCAATCTGCTGCTGGCGCTTGCCTTCTCCAATGCGGCGTTGCAGGGCATCGTGTCGATTGACAGCGCCTTGGATATCGGGCTGGCTTCTGTCAGCTACGCGCAAGCGGGATTTATGGTCTTTGGCATACTGACCGCTTGCTCCGAGTATGGCGGCGGCCAGATTCACACGACCTTGATGGCGATGCCGAGGCGAGGGACTCAGCTTGCAGCAGCACTACTCGTGCTGACCCTTGCGCTCATCCCGGCCGCGATTGTGGTGTCGGTGTCCGGTTTACTGGTAACGCAAATGTATTACGGCGATACAGTGTCACCCATTGCCTGGGACGAGCTTGCGACCTCCCTGGCGGGCGTGACGGCATACCTGACATTGACCACGCTCCTAAGCGCAGCGATCGGGATGGTGCTGCGTCGCATGCTGCCAGCCGTTGCCCTCGTGCTTGGTTACTACTTCGTAGCGGGGCCGCTGATTCGGGATGCTGTCCCCTGGGCCCGGTATCTCCCGGATACGGCCGGCGTCGTCCTGTGGCTGCCGCCGGCCGACGATGCGCTCCAGCCGATGGTAGGCGGCATGCTGCTCGCCGCGTGGACGCTGTGTGCCATTGGCATCGCTGCATTTGTTTATCGTCGGAGAGACATGTGACCGTCATGCGGTCCTGTCCGCGATACTTTCCCCAGCAGGACCGCGATCATCGCGACGATCGCGCCTGAGATCGCCAAGGAGCCTATCGCCAGCAGACTGCCGTCCTCTTCATTGAACCAGACGAGCAGACCGAGATTGATCAGCGCGTGGAACAACGCGGACAGGAGCAGTCGCCCGCCTCTGGCCTCCCGCAGCAGCTCGCCGAGTATGACCGAGAGGGCGACGGCTAGCAGAACAAAGAGCAACGCATACGCCAGCCCTTCGGCAAACACGCCGATATGCCAGACGCCCCACAGGATGCCTACAAGGATGGAAGAGGGCAACACGCCAAGCCGACGCTGAAGCGTCGGCTGCAGGAAGCACCGCCACCCTACCTCCTCGCCTGCCGCCCCGATGAACTGAGCCATCGCGATAAGCCAGAACGGGTAAGGCAGGGAGGAGGGCGACGTATAGGCCGCCGGGCGACCGGTCATTGAGTACCAGAGCCAGGCGGCAAGGAAAATGCTCGCGCCAAGCGCAATCGCTACGATAAGCAGCCACGGTTGCTGAGGGCGGAGGCGAAGATCCAGCGTAAGGGCGGGCATGCTCATGCGGGAGCGAAGCAGCAAGATCGTCAGCACGCCTAGGGCGGGCGCGAATTGCGTCAATTGCAGCACGGCTGTGGGGAGGCCCAGCGCGGGCTGAATGCTGCCCAACAGCAGCGCTCCGATAGAGGTGACCATATAATAGATGAGAATGACCAGCCATAGATCGAGTTTGGGTTTTTGGAGAGATTGCATCGTATAACATCCTTTCCTACCGTGAATGGGTAAGTAAAGGATACAAAAGTTCCGGTCTAGTCGTAACGGTCCGCAGACTGAGATAGGCGTACATCCGCAGACTAACCCGGCTCCTCATATCGCCTCCCTCCGCGCTGCTGTACGATAGGCGAGGATTGCGCAACCGACTGCGATCAGCAGCGTATGCAGGAGGAACCACGCCGGAGGCAGCGAGAGCGTCAGATCGCCGATATGGACGAAGCGGGGGCGGCTGAACACATTCTCGACGCGCAGCACCTCGATCATCGTCAGGCTTTTCAGCGCCCACGGGAGAGAGAAGTCCGAATGATTATGGATCAGGACGGATACCGCAAATACCATGCCGCCGATAAACATGACGGTCAGTGGCGAACGGTAACATGCGGACAGCCAGACGATCAACAGCATAAATGCCATGCAGCCGAGCCAGTTGGTCGCGAGCTGGATGAGCGTATATTGCCAGATCGGCAGCGCCCATGGCGCGTCGGCATAGTCGGGGAGCGTCTGAATCGGCAGCGTCCATCCGGCTGCTCCGGCAGCGCTCAGATGTACGGCCAGCCCGAGCAGCCAGCAGCCAAGCACGACGCCCGTCGTGTACAGCGCCGCTGCCAGCAGCTTGGCCGCGACCGCCCGACTGCGGCCCCAGCGGGTGCTGTGCAGCAGCGGCAGCATGCCCCATCTCCGCTCGCCATTACATACACTCGGCAATACGAGCAACATCAGCAGCACCTCGTATACGGCGCCGGAGGCGTAAGGGAAGCGAGCGATATCTTCCCAGGCTGATACAGGCGGCCCGTAATCCAACACCGTCGCCTGGGCGATGGCTGCTGCCGCAATACCCAGGCAGGCGACAGGCAGCCAGCGATGACAGACCAGCTTGTACACCTCCATGCGCAGCAAGGCCAGCATATCCAGCATAGCTACATCACCTGCTTGCGCCGGAGCGTCAGCAGCACGGCTGCAGCCGGCAATAGCAAGCTCAGCGCGAGATAGCCGTACATCATGGCGTTATAGTTGAACGATGAGCCCCATTCGAAGCTGGGCCTATCGAGATACGTCGCCTGGATCAACCCGATATGCTGGAACAATCCTAGCAGGAACAGTACAAGCGGCGAGTCTGCGATCCCGCTCATGATCAGCATGAATGGCAGCAGGAAGATCACCCCCGCCACCAGCGCCGGTACGAGGAGATGTCGGCTCCAGGCGGAGAGCAGCATCGTCAGCCAGCCGAGCGCGATACAGCCCAGGGCGGAGAGCAGCATCTGCAGGCTGTAGTAGGCCAACACGCTTCCTCCGAAGCTTGTGCCGCTTGCCATCCGCCTATAGTCGGCGAAATGCACATCCCATCCGTCCAAGCCGTAATGAAGGCCATAAAGCGTCAGCGGCAGCAGCATCAGCGCGGCTAGCGCTGAGACGCAGTAGATCGCGCCAGCTGCCAGCTTGGCCCAGGTCGCTCGCCCGCGGCCATGCCGGCTGCTGTAGAGCAACTGATCGGCGCCGCTGGACGCTTCACTGCTGAAGCTGCCCGCCAGCCCGAGGATGACGAGCGCCCCTGCGAACAGGTAGCCGACCTCCTGGATGTAGAGGACGATCCGATGCCACGCCTCCTGATTTACGATGACGATAGGCTTGCCGTTAGTGCTGTAGACCTGTGGGCTGTCGAAATCCGACTCAGGAATAGTGAAAAGCTGGCTATGCGGTAGGGTGTCTTGGAAGGGTTGTTTCAATTGAGGCTCCCGTTCAGACAAAGCCATGGTCTGCTCTTGATGTCTGACTGCATTCAGAATCTCCATCGACACCTTCAGCTCGGCGCGGTAGCGGAGATCACGAAGCAGCGCGTCCGCACGCCCTGCGGCGCGCTCCTCTTCGTAAGCATCATTGAAATCTAACGCCCACTGCAGCTTGGCCTCTGTCAGCGGGCCGCCATAGGTGGCGAATGCCGTACGGTCCTCGGCACGCTCGGCTGCGGAGGGCAGACTGCTGTAGAATTGGAAGATATATAAGAGCGCGAACACGACAGCGGCAATGTAGACGACCCTTTGGGCATAGAGCTTGAACAGCTCGATCCGGATCAGACCGATCATGAGCCACCCTCCTCAGGCAGATCGCCGAAATAATATAAGTAGATATCCTCCAGACGAGGCTCCGCAGGCATGGCGTTGCCCGCCGGCCGCGCCTCGGCGATGACGCGCGCCCGGACGTCGCTGCCTCGCCGCTGGACATTGCCTACCAGATGTGCCCGCTCCAGCTCGCCCAGTCGCTCGGCCGGCGTCTCTACCTCCCACACCTTGCCCGTCAACTCGCTCAGGATGCGCTCGGGCGTATCCTGACGCGCCAGGCGGCCTTCCTTGAGCAGCAGCACCTCTTTGGCGATGTATTCGATATCCGTGATGATATGCGTCGACAGGAGTACGATCCGCTCGCCGGAGATATCGGAGAGCAAGTTGCGCAGCCGAATGCGCTCCTTGGGATCCAGTCCGGCCGTCGGCTCGTCGAGGATGAGCAGCTGAGGGTCGTTAAGCAGCGCTTGGGCGATCCCGAGTCGGCGCTTCATGCCGCCAGAGTAGTGGCCGATCTTGCGGCTGCGCTGGTCCTCCAGATGGACGAGCCGCAGCAGCGCAGTGATCCGTCCCTCTGCTTGTGCCCCCGACATTCCCTTCAGATAGGCCATATACCGCATGAAGCGCTCTCCCGTAAAGTAGCTGTAGAATCCAAGCTCCTGCGGCAAGTAACCCAGCAAATCTCTATAGCGTTCACCCAGCGTCGCCGTCGGGGTGCCGTTGGCGGCGACCTGTCCGCTGCTCGGCCGCAGCACGTCGGCGAGGATGCGCATCAGCGTCGTCTTGCCCGCGCCGTTGGGACCGATCAGGCCGTAGATGCCCGGCGTCAGCTCGCAATCGATCGCTTCCAGCGCCTGCCGCCGCTTGAAGCGGCGACTCACTTGCTCAATGGTCAGTCTCAAGCCAATCCGCTCCTCTCTCTGTCGATAACCTCTGTGCCACTCGCCAGCCTTGCCACAAGGCCGCGCATCCGCCGAGCGCAGCCGTCATCATCCCGAGCCCTCCGGTCAGCCGTCCGATCCAGTGGCCCAGCTCAGGGGATAACAGCAGCAGTAGACAGCACATCCCCCATACCGCCAGTGTCAGCAGGACGGCCTGGCTGCCGCGCATCCGCATGATGACCGCCAGAGCGATCGCTGTCGTCAAGGTGAAGGGCGTCAGCCAGACCAGCGTCAGCTCGCCGAGCTGTGCGCCTGCGCCTGTACCGGACAACCATAATGAAGCGGCGCTGTTGAGGGCTGCCGTATAGACGCCGACGATGCTCAGCTTGGCGAGCATGACGCTCGCTCCGTTGTAGCGGCACGACATCTCCAGCTCCAGCATGCCGACATCGCGGCTGCGCAGCGATTCGCCCAGCCCGAGCAGCATCGGCACCGGCGCGAGCGCGAACAACGCAAGCTCCGGCGTCTGCTGCAGCTGCAGCAGCGACAGCAGCCCGACCGCATAGAGCAGCAGGCTGGCGAGCCAGAACGACCGGCTCATAAAAGGCAGCTCCCCGGCGACGAGTCGGAGCAGACGCAGCATTCGTTGTGGCCAGCTCTCAGCGGGCGTTGCGCGCAGACGCAGCTCCAGGCTCGCCGCTGCGATGGTCCGTTCGATCTCGTCCGCAGGGGCTTGCGGCGTCTGCCAGCTATCCAGGAGCCGCTCCAGCCGGTCAAGCTCGGCCTCGGGTACATCCCCCAGATCATCGTTGATTGCTTTTCGATTCATCGGATTCCCTCCTCTTCCACTGTCTGCGCAGCTTGTCCAGCCCTTGTTTGAGGCGCGACTTGACGGTCGACTCGCCGACAGCCGTCACCTCGGCGATCTCCTTGATCTTCAGATCATGATAGTAGCGTAGGATCATCGTCTCCCGCTGATAGTCGGGCAACGTCGCGAGCCACGCCTCCAGCTCCTCGCGTTCCTCCTGCCGCTGTCCGAGCGGCACGATCTCCGCCTGCGGCGATTCGAGCCGCTCTTCCTGGAGGTCCGTACTGTTGCGCTGCGACTTGTACGCGCGGCTGCGGTAGTAGTCCCGGCATGTATTGAGTGCGATCCGCAGCAGCCAAGGCTTCAGGCTCTCTGGCTTAACTTGCGTGCCTGCGGCGCGCACCAGCTTGACGAAGGTCTCCTGCGTCAGATCGCAAGCGGTATGATAATCGCCGGTGCATCGATACAGATAAGCGAATACCAACTGATAATGCCGGCGGATCAGCGTATCCAGCGCTTGTTTGTCGCCGCGTTGCAGCAGCGCGGCCAGTTCATCGTCGGTTTGCAACTCATTCACCTCTTTTTCACCCTATAGACGATCCTACCGCCTCCAATAGATTTAAGCCATCCTTAAAAAAAGCTAACCTTATATCTCCAGAAACTCGGAAAAACGGCCTAATCTCCAGCTTCTTACGAAAAGAATTAAGCTTTCTTAAGGTTTTGCTAAGTCAAAACAAAAATCTTACCCTCGGAATCCCGGTATGATAAATGTAACAAGCCGGACAGGCGAATACAGAAAGGTGGCAGGGACGATGAAGAAAAATACAAGCGTGGCCTATCGCAGCATCAAGCAGCTCGTATTCCCGTCGCTTCCGACACGCAAGCGGGCAAAGAAAAAAGGGAAGACGTTCGTCACGCCTGGAGGAGCAGGCATGGATTGGCGTCTGCGGCTCGTCAATCGCTGGCATCCGATCCCTGCCGACTACAAGATGGAGTTGGTACGGCTCGCTGGCGGTCAATCGGTCGACGCACGGATCGCACCGGCGCTGCAACAGATGCTGCGCGCGGCCGAGGAAGCGGGACTGTACACGATCATCCGCTCGGGGTATCGGTCGAGAGAGGAACAGACGCAGATCATGGCGGAGAAGATCGCGGCTTACCGCGAGGAGGGACATGAGCCCGAGGAGGCTCGCCAGCTGGCCGAGGCTTGGGTAGCTTTGCCGGATCATAGCGAGCATCAGCTCGGCATCGCGGTCGACATCAACGCCGACAAGACGCGTTCGGACAATCGCGAGGTATATGCGTGGTTAGCGGTCAATTGCGACCGGTTTGGCTTTATCCTGCGCTACCCGCGCGACAAGACAGAGCTGACGGGCACACGGTTCGAGCCATGGCATTTCCGATATGTAGGGCAGCCGGCAGCGGAGGAGATCACACGGCTTGGCCTCTGTCTGGAAGAGTATGTCGAAGAGGAGAGGGGCGCATCCATCCCCTCTCCTTGAGTCATTCGCAATTTCTCCCAGAACAACTCGTCACTACTCCTCGTCTATGCATCGAACTCCAGACGGATGACCAATACCTCGCCGGGATAATCGTCCACGGGGATCTGCTGCACCTGCAGGTACGGCTTCTCTTGCCAATACCACGGCAGCAGCTCGACCCGCACCGGCAGCTCGCGTCCGTCATTGAGCAGCACCGCGCGCGCAGGCAGTCGGTCCAGCGGCTTCAACGTGACGCTTGTTGTCTGCAGGTCATGAGGCGCATGCACATATATAGCATTGCCCTTACGCGTCAGCAGCACCTGATCGCGGTCATCGGACTTTAGATAGGTTGCGGGATAGGCGCCGTCGAACGCTTCGCGCACCTTGCTGTACCAGTCGCCGATCCGCCGCAGCGTCTCGACATTCGCTTCGTCGATCGTCCCGTCGGCCCGGGGGCCGACATTGAGCAGATAGTTGCCGCCCATCGCCAGGATCTGATCGATGCTCTGCATGAGGAACTTACGGCTATAGTAGTCCTCGTCCGCGCGGAAGCCCCAACTCTCGCGTCCGAGCGACTGACACGCTTCGGTCGGCGTTGTGAAGGCAGCGCCTCCCGGCAGCTCGCGCTCGGGCGTGCTGTAGTCTCCGGCGTCAGGGCCGCGATTGTTGATGAGCAGTCCAGGCTGCAGCGAGCGCGCGTAGGCATTCAGTTCGTCATTATAATACTCCGCGACATTGACATCCCAGAATAGCTGATAGATCGGTCCATACCCCGTCAGCAGCTCGCCGATCTGCGCCTTGACGAAGGCGTAGTAGCGATCCAGATCCGGCTCGTCGGTCGCGCGCGGCGCGAACAGCTCGTGATGACGGCCTTGATTGGGATAGTTCGGATGATGCCAGTCCGGGCAGGAGTAATAGAAGCTGATCGGGAATCCCCGCCTGTGGCAAGCCTCGGCCAGCTGCCCCACGATATCCTTGCCGTATGGCGTATGCATAATATTATAATCCGTCTGCTTCGTATCCCACATGCAAAAGCCGTCATGGTGTTTTGTGGTAAAGCATACATATTGCATCCCGGCCGCCTCGGCCAGATCGAGCCACGCCTCCGGGTCGAACCGCACGGGGTTGAACTCGTGCATTAACGCCTCGTAGTGCTCCCGCGTCGTATCGCCGCGCCATAACAGCTGCTCATGCCAGCCCGGGACGGCATACAGCCCCCAGTGCACGAACATCCCGAATCTCAGCTCAAAAAAACGATCGCGCGCATCGTCAAACCGCTGGATGCGCATCGGTTTTTCTTCCATATAGTATTCCTCCTCGCTCATGTATACCTTCATCATAAAACGGTTCGTTGACACATACGATGGCCTTTGCTAACCTCTTTTTAGTGAATCCTAACGTCATTATTATGAAAATCGAAAGGGTGGCCTGATCGACGATGACTGCCGCTTCCCCAAACATCCAGTCGCTGGCCAGCGTGCTGCGCCATCTGCAAGCCGATGTCATCATGGCCGATCTGCAGCAGGTGGACGACCAGTGGCATCGGCTCGACTATGTCCATAGCTTTAACCGGCTCTATCTCATCCTGGAGGGCGAAGGCCGCATCGAGGTCGATGGCGTCGTCTATTACCCGCAGCCTGGACAGCTCGTCCTCATGCCCTGCCATGTCCGGCAGTCCTACGCGACGATCAACGATAGTCCCTACTATAAATACTGGTGCCACTTCACGGCGCGTATCGGCAACCGCGACCTGTTCGAGCTGTACCGCTTCCCGGTGTGCATCGGGCTCCAGGAGCCGGCCGAAGCGCAGCGGCTGTTCCAGACGCTGATCGAGCAGCATGCCCGGCAGACGCCGGACGGGGTGCTCGGCGCGCGCGCGGCGATGCTGCAGCTGCTCGCTCTCGTCCTCCGCGAGACGCCCGAGCCTGAGCCGCAGAGCGCCGCCTCCGGCTCGGGCAAGCTGACGCAGGTCGCCCTCTACATCGAGGCGCACCTCGATCAGCGGATGACCGTGGACGAGCTGGCGCAGCTTGTCCATTATCATCCCAATTATTTCATTCGCGCCTTCCACGCCGCCTTCGGCAGCTCGCCGATCCAGTACATCAACCGGCGCAAGCTCGACCGCGCCCGCCAGCTGCTCGAGGGCGAGCTGCCGGTGGGCGGGATCGCGCGTGCGGTCGGCATCGACGAGCATAATTTCGCCTCGATGTTCAAGAGCTACACCGGCTTCACGCCGCGCGAGTATCGTCGGCTGCTGCGTCGCTAATCCTTGCTCCGAGAGGGATCGAGACCTGGGGATGGCCTCGGCCCCGACCTGAGTCCAGGTGCAAAAACCGCCGCAGGTCCGTTTTGAAAAATCGCGGTTCATCCTACAATAGAGACATAAGAAGCGGAACCGAACGGCGGCAAGGCGCAAGCAACCCGCTCTCGCAACTGCGGATCGAAAACTAATGAAAAGGTGGTGCTGATCCTCATGAATGGAAAAACGGCATTGGGTGCATTGTTGGTGTTGATGGGCGGTTGGATCGTACTTAAGATTATTGGCATATCGCTGGGACCGATCATCGGCTTCCTCTTCCCGTTCATCCTGATGGGACTCGGTTATATCGGGATCAAAAACGACAGCAAGCTGATCGGCGGCGCGATGTTCGCCATCGGACTGATCATGCTGTTGGGCAAGCTGTCGGGCCTTTTCCTCTTCCTGGGAGCAATCGGTCTGGTCGTCCTCGGCGTATCGATGTTCAGAAGCAACAACCGTCGGGTGTACTAAGCTAACGGCTCTATACTAAGAAAGAAGCGGAGGGCAAACCATGAGTCTAATCAAACGAATGCGAGATATCACGGTCGCGACATTAAACGAGCGATTGGAAAAAGCAGAGGATCCCGTCAGACTGATCGATCAGTTCCTCTGGTCGACGAGAGAAGAGATCATCCAGGCCGAGCGCCTATATCAGCAATACGCCGGCCACACCAATCATCTGCGGAACCAGTGGCTGCAGGCCGAGCAACAAAAAGACAAGCGCGAGCAGCAGGCAATGACGGCGCTGAAGGCAGGCGAGGAGCAAGTGGCTCGCATGGCGCTCCAGGAAAAAGCGCTCCATGACGAGCGGGCTACGCAGTACAAAACGCTCTATGAGCAAAGCAAGCAAAACGTCGACGAGCTGGAGGACCAACTGCAGGAGCTGCGCAGCGAATATCAGGCCGTCTACGACAAACGCGAATATTACGCCGCCCGCATGGAGTCGCTGCGATTGCAGCAACGGCTGAATGCGCGATATAATAATCAAGTCCCGGGAGGCTCGCCGAGCGGTATGTTCCGCCGGCTGGATGACCGGATCAGCGATATGGAGCTTGAGGCAGGCAGCCTGCGCGACCTGCGCCGGGCGGGCCAACAGTTCATCAATGAGGCCAGCGCCTCGATGCAATCCTTGCAATCCACGATCGAACAAGAGTTGCAGCAGTTGAAACGGAAACTCGAAAAGGAAGGTTGATGACGTCATGAAGAAATTGTACCGGTCCACAAGGGACAAGAAGTTTTTAGGCCTGTGTGGAGGAGTTGCCGAAATGCTGAACATCGACGCTACGCTTCTGCGGGTACTGTTCATTGTGGCGGTCATTTTCTCCAGCGGCACATTGATCCTCGTCTATATCTTGGCTGGAATGGTCGTTCCGAAGGAACCGCCGATCTATACCGGCTACGGCGGCGGGTTCGATCAACGACAATACAATCCCTATGGCCCAGGCGGCCAAGGCTACTATAATCCAGGTCAGCCACACGGCAACCCTGGACCGCACGGCGATCCTTACGGGCGTCCCGGACCGACACACAGCGATCCTTATGGACGCCCTGGACCGGCGTCCGGCCACACCTATGGACGTCCTGGTCCAGCAGACTGGCAGTCGCAGACGAGACATCAGGCGCCTCGGGACCCCGGCCCCGAACAGAAGTCGTCGTCCCCGCTCGACGAGATGATGGGCGACATCGAGAACAAGGCGCTGCGCAAGGAGCTCGAAGAGCTCAGAGCCAAACTATCCAAGTATGAGAAGGGAGAGCGTTAAAATGGGAATTTTCAAACGGATGAGAGATATGACAAAAGCCTCTTTTCATGAAATGCTCGATAAAATAGAAGATCCGGTAGTCATGCTTAATCAATATCTGCGGGACATGGAGGCCGAGATCCGGCAGGCAGAGGTGACCGTCGCCAAGCAGATGGCCAACGAGCGTCGCATGAAGCAGCGCTTCGAAGAGGCGGCACGTCAGGTGATCGACCGCGAGGGCAAGGCCGAGCAAGCGCTGCGCTCCGGACATGAAGAGCTGGCTCGCAAGCTGCTCGAAGAGAAGGTATACTATGATCAGAAGGCCAACGAGTACAGCGACCTGCATGCGCAAGCCAAAGGTCAGGCCGACGAGCTGATGAACCAGCTTCACGAAATGAAGGATGAGTTTTACCAGCTGCGCAACAAGCGCAACGAACTGGTCGCTCGGGCGCAGATGGCCAAGGCCAAAAAGCAAATGGCTCAGCTCGGCGGCTCCCATGCCATCGAGAGCGGCAATGCCGCCCGCGGCTTCGGCCGGATGGAGGAGAAGATCGTCCAGATGGAGGCCGAGGCGGAAGTTATGCGCGTGCCGGGCAGCTACTACAGCGGACAAAGCCGCGGCGTCAGCACCCTCGATGCCGGCAAACAGATCGAGGTAGAGGAGCAGCTGCGCGCCATGAAGGCGAAGCTGAACCCGCCGGAGCAAGCGGAATAGATCGACGATCGGCAGCAGGACCGCTCCAGCAGAGCGGAGTCCGCTACCGCAGCGTCACAGGCAGCAAGCCGGCAGCGCCGGCTTGCTCTTGCATGTCTAGTCAGCCGAACCGATGAAACATCGGCAGCCCGGCTGCGTACATAATGATTATGAAATGAGGTGGACTCATGAATGGCAGCAAGCTGCCCGGCAAGCCGGTCGATCAGACCCGGCGCATCACATCCGAGACGATCCTGTGGCTGCTGGTCATCCTTGGCTTGCTCGTGTTGGTGCTGCAAGCGACCGGCTACTTGCCCTGGTTCCAGCTCCAAGGCAGGGCGGCTGTCATCAGCCTGTCCGTCGTCGGCCTCGCGATCGTCAGCGGCGCGATCTATAGCTACCTGCAGAGCGTCAAGCTCAAGGAGACGATCAAGCGGCTGACCGCGCAGCAGCGTAACCGACTGCGCAATGTGACGATCAACTCCGACGACGAGCCCGAGGAAGCGGTCATCGAGCGCGAGGAAGAGAAGCTGCGCCACGAGAAGCTGCGGTTCACGGCGATCACCGAGGAGCGTCAGCGGCTGGCGCGGGAGCTGCATGATGCGGTGAGCCAGCAGCTGTTCGCGATCTCGATGACGGCGACGGCCGTCGGACGGACGCTCGAAAAGGACTTCGAACGGGCGCGCCGACAGGTCGAGCTGATCGAGGAGATGGCCTCGGTGGCTCAGTCGGAGATGCGGGCGCTGCTGCTGCATCTGCGCCCGGTTCATCTCGAGGGCAAGACGCTCGGACAGGCGCTCGAGGGCTTGATCGACGAGCTGCGGCAGAAGGTGCCGATGAAGATTACGATGGAGATGGACCCCGTCGTCCAACTGTTGCCGCAGGCCGAGGACCATCTGTTCCGTATCGTCCAGGAGGCGTTGTCCAACACGCTGCGGCACTCCAAGGCGCAGGAGTTCGCTATCCGAATGGAGCGGCACGCCAACCAGCTGCGGCTGACGATGCGCGACGATGGCGTCGGATTCGACATGGAGGAGAAAAAACAGACCTCATACGGCTTGCTGACGATGGAGGAGCGGGTGTCGGAGATGGGCGGCACGATGCATGTCATCACAGCGCCGGGACAAGGGACGGGAATCGAGATCTGGATCCCGATCATAGTAGAGGAAGGCGGAGACGAATAGCTCTATGGAACAGCCAATAAAAGTATTGCTCATTGACGATCATGAGATGGTGCGCATCGGTCTCGCGGCCGTGCTGGATACGGAGGATGGCATCGAGGTCGTCGGGGAAGCGAGCAACGGCATGGACGGGATCCGGCTGGCGCAAAGCTACAAGCCCGACGTCGTCCTGATGGATCTGGTGATGGAGCCGATGGATGGCGTCGAGACAACCAAAAAGCTGCTGGAGACCCACCCCGACTGCAAGGTCATCGTGCTGACCAGCTACATCGAGGACGGCAAGATGTATCCGGTCATCGAGGCGGGGGCGTTCAGCTACCTGCTGAAGACGTCGCGTGCCAGCGAGATTGCCGATGCGATCCGTGCCGCCTCGCGCGGCCAGTCCGTGCTCGAGTCGCAGGTGGCCGCGAAGATGATGAACCGGTTCCGTCAGCCGAAGGCGCCGGAGAAGCGTCCGCTCCATGAGGATCTGACGGAGCGCGAGATGGATGTGCTGATGCGTCTGGCAGAGGGTAAGTCCAACCAGGACATCGCCGACGAGTTGTTCATCGGCATCAAGACCGTCAAGTATCATATTACGAACATCTTCTCCAAGCTGGACGTCGAGGACCGCACCCAGGCGGCCATCTACGCTCACAAAAATAATTTGGCCGACTAATGTTCCGCGCGCAGCTCCAAGCGCGCGGGGGGAGCGGCCTGACGGTGTCGTCGGATAGTATGGGGATGTTAGAGCGTGGCTGCGTTCGACATTGTTGTTGTATACCTTTGCCCTCCATGTACGCATGGGAGCGCAAGGGTTTTTGGCTTTTTTGCTGCTATAGCCGCATCTCCACGCTCCGTAATCTACTTACTCGCTGCGATCCATCGCGGTTCCACCGCTCCAGTGCATCTTTGTTCCCTTACCTGTGCGATCCGCCCTCGGCCCGCCGCTCCAAGCTGCTGCCTCGCTCATTATGGATGCGAAGTTTTGGGCAGCCTCCGCCTTAAGTTCAGCCCAAACCCCGACCTAAAGCTAGGTTCAAAAACCGCCCCTGGTCTGTTATGCCAGACCGCATAACCCGGTAAAATAAAGTCATAAGCAAGCGATCAGCTCGAAGGGATGAGGGAGACGGAAAGCATAGCCTCCTGTAATCGACGGTAACGCCTTAAGCTCAAACGGGCGAATCCCTGTTGAGAGCCAAAGCAAGCGAACCCAATAAACGGAGGGAGTACGAAAATGAAGAAACTGTATCGTTCTACCCGTGACAGAAAGCTGTGGGGCATCTGCGGCGGACTCGCGGAGATGACCGGCTGGGATGCGACGTTGCTGAGGATTCTATTGATTATCATCACGATCCTGACCCATGGCGCGGCCTTGTTCGTCTACCTGATCTCCGGCTTCGTCATTCCGAAGTCCCCTGAACCGCCATACGGTCTGGCAGGCGCGACATCGGGAGACAGCTGGAACGCCTGGACGCCTCCTGCCAGCTCTGCATACGGAACCAGCAGCTACAGCGAGCCCAACGTAGCGCCTAGCTCGGTTGACCGTGCGATGGCAGAAATGGAGACCAAGGCATTGCGCAAGGAACTGGAAGCCATGCGTCACAAAATTGAGAAGTTTGAGAAAGGGGACAAGTAACATGAGTATTTTCAAACGGATTGGCGATATGACGAGAGCATCGTTGAATGAGGTATTGGACCGCGTAGAGGATCCGGTCATCATGTTGAACCAGTACCTGCGGGATATGGAAGGCGAGATTCACGAAGCGGAACGTACGGTTGCCAAGCAGATGGCATCCGAGCAGATGACCAAGCAGCGCGCAGAGCAAGCCGCTCAAGCGGCAGCCGCTCGCGAGCAAGCGGCGGAGCAAGCGCTCCGCGAAGGCAATGAGGAGCTGGCGCGTCGCCTGCTGCAAGAAAAGCTCGCTGCCGACAATCAAGCCGCCGAGTTTGGCCAACGGGCCGTCGAATTGCGCGATCATACCGAGCATCTGCAAGGCGAGCTGGTCCGGATGCGCGAGGAGTTCGTCGCTCTCAAGGCCAAGCGCCAGGAGCTGGCGACGCGTGCCGAAGCGGCCAAGGCAACCAAGCAGATCGCTCAAGTGAGCAGTCAGCCGGTCATTCACGCTGGTGGCGCATCCCGGGGCTTCGGCCGGATGGAGGAGAAAATCCTCCAGCTCGAAGCCGAGGCGGCAGTCAGCCGAGCGACAAGCGGCTACCCTTCGAGCACGGGGGCAGCATCCGCAGCTTATGTGGACCCGGCAACACAACTGAAGGTCGAAGAGCAGCTTGAAGCGCTCAAAAACAAAATGAATTCCTGATCCCTGATTCCCCGCCGCTCCCTGAGCGGCGGTTTTTTTGTGCGGGCAACTTCCTCTAACGCTTCGACATCTCGTCCAGCAGCAGCTCGAGCAATCCTCCGATCTCGTCGCGTTCATATCGGGGCAGCGCCGCAGGCAGCGGAAGGGAGGCTGAGGCTGCTGTCGGGCCGAGGACGACCGCAGCCGGATGCGTCACTTGCGCGAGCAGTGGGAGATCCTCAGCCGAACGGAGCAGCACCAGCTTGGGATAGTCGGCTTGCTTGAAGCCTTCGACCAGTACGACATCCAATCCCTCCATCTGGAGCAGTAGCGACTCGAGCGAGCTCGGCTGATTACGAATCAAAGCCGTCTGCGTCGCCGAGGTAATCGCCACGACCTCTGCGCCTGCCGCTCGGTGCTGCCATGTATCGGTGCCTGCATGGTCGATATCGAAATCGTGGCCGTCATGCTTGATCGTGCCTACGCGCATCCCCCGCGCTTTTAGTTGCTCCAATAGCTTGCAGAGCAACGTCGTTTTGCCTGCGTTTTTGTAGCCGATAATCTGGAATACATAGGGTTTGCTCATAGGGAAAGATTCCTTTCGTACATCGTTGTTGTCATTGTACAAGAAGCATCGCGGATTAGGAAGCGCCTGGTCGCCATGCCCGGTCGCCAGCGCGCGAGCGTCAGGAGGTGTTTCGAAGGGCAGGTAGTTTCTGCTATGATAGAGGGAGAGTAAATGGATGAGGGGATGTTGCGTGTGGGGCAAGACGATCGTACTCGATTCAATCGAAAGGCCGTGTCGGTGCAGGAGGCCCAGGCGCGCCTGCTGACGGCGCTGCAAGAGGCGGAGCGGCCGCGCGAGACGGAGCATGTCGCGCTCTGGGAGAGCGGCGGCCGCCGCCTCGCGCAGACGCTGACGGCAACCTCGGACTGGCCGCCGTTCGCCAGATCGGGGCTTGACGGCTTCGCTATCCGCAGCGCCGATGCCCTGAGCGCGTCCGCGCGCGAGCCGGCGACGCTGCGCGTGATCGATGCGATCGCGGCGGGAGAGGTCTCCCACGCGATCGTCGAGCCGGGCACCGCCGTGCGCCTCATGACAGGCGCGGCTGTGCCGGAGGGCGCGGACGCCGTCGTCATGCTGGAGCAGACGGCGGACGCGCGCGTGGCCGGGGAGACGGCGGTGCGGGTCAAGCACGCCGTCGTCCCCGGCCAGCATGTGGCGCAGCCCGGCGAGGAGTTCCGCCTGGGCGGCGCTCTGGCTGGGCCCGGCACGCTGATCACGCCGGGCCATATCGCTGTCTTCGGCACCTTCGGGTATGCCGAAGTGGCGGTCTATGCGAAGCCGCGCATCGCTGTCTTCGCGACCGGGGCCGAGCTGCTGCCAGTGGGCGCACAGCTCGAGCCGGGGCGCATCCGCGACAGCAACAGCGCCATGCTGGCGTCGCTCGTCGCTCGCAGCGGCGGCGAGCCGGTGCTGTTCGGGGCTTTGCCCGATCGGCTGGATCAGGTGACGGCAGCTATTGACGTAGCGCTGACGAGCTGCGACGGCGTCATGACGACAGGCGGCGTCTCGGTCGGCGACTATGATGTGATGGCGGAGCTGATGCACGGGATCGAGGAGGCGGGCGAGTACAATCGGATGCCGTCGCGCGTGCTATTCAGCAAGGTGGCGATGCGGCCGGGCAGCCCGACCTTCGCAGCGATGCTCGGGGACAAGCCGCTGCTCGCCCTCTCAGGCAACCCTGGGGCGTGCTTCGTCGGCTTCGAGCTGTTCGGTCACCCGCTGCTGCGGCACCGTCTCGGCGACGAGTCGCCGCTACCATCTACGCTGACAGCAGAGCTTGCGCAGGATATCGACAAAGGCTCGCCGCATGACCGGTATGTGCGATGCGGACTGTCTTTTGAAGCGGGTCGCGTGTTGGCCACTCCGCTCGGTTATGGCAAGTCGGGGATGATGGCGTCGCTGCCGGACACCGAGGGGCTCATCAAGGTCAGCTCCGGCTCGCGTGGCGCGGAGGCGGGCGAGCAGGTCGAGGTGCTGCTGCTGCGCAACACGGTTGGACACTGATGGTTCATTTATTTCGAGTTCGCTCTACTAGCGGTGTTCCGAAATTCAAAAACCTTCCTCCCTATCATGCGGGACGAAGGTTTTTTCGGTGATATCCGATTGCGAGGCTTTAGCCAAGCTTGATCTCGAGCAATTCGTAGGTAATCACTCCGACCGGAGCGCTAACATTGACCTTTTGCCCGACTCGCTTGCCGATAAGCTCTTTGCCGAGCGGACTTTCGTAAGAGATCTTGTTATCGGCGACATCCGCCTCGACCGGGCTGACGATCTGATAAGTGATCTTTTCATTAAATTCCACGTCCAGCAGCAGTACAGAGCTGCCGACACCGACGATATCGGCCTGGATGGAGCTCGCATCGACGACTTTGGCCGTTTTCAGCATCCGCTCGATCTGGAGGATTCGCGTCTCCATAAACGCCTGATCGTCCTTGGCGGAATGATACTCGCTATTTTCCTTCAGATCGCCATAGCTGATCGCCACCTTCAAGCGCTGGGAGAGCTCTTTGCGCTTAACGGTTTTCAACTCCTCGAGCTCGGCCTCAAGCTTGGCTAGCCCCTCTTGGGTCAAGATTAGTTCTTCATTTTCCACTCGTAGCGCAACCGCCCTTCTTAACTATGCAAGGACTGACGCTGCCGGGATGGATACCGGCACACTAAGCCCCTGTATGCTGATTACTATTGTACCTTATTCGATAGCCTACGCCAAATAGCATCGAAAAAAAAAGAGGAAGCGATGCCTGGCGCGATGGACGATGCGATGCCCGGAAACGCGGTTTACTTTCTCCAGGATTCAGGATACCCTTCAAGTATAAGCATGTTGGACAAACCGGCGAAGAAGGAGAGGTAAAAGCGATGGACACTAATTATTATCAGACCTTCATCACTGTAGCGGAGGACTGCCTGTCAGAGCGCGGCGTCGTGCCGCCGCTGCGGGGCGGAATGCCGACCAAGGCAGGGCTGGAGTATGAGCTGGCGGCCAATCATCCCTATCGATATACCTCGGACGAGCTATTGATCGAAGCGCATTTGCGACACCGGGAATTATCGGGGAGCGATCTGGCACAGGAGGGCGAGGCCTTGCGGGCCGCATTTATCGCCAAGTCGCAGCCCTGTCTGCGTGCTTCCATGCTGCCTAAGAAGTTCGGATGGGGCATCCATTTCGATGAAGCGGGCAAGCTGGCGCTCTATCCTGTGGAATCTGAGGAATACCAAGCGTTTGCATCTGGCGAGCGCGCAGGGGTCAAGCTCATCCGGGCCATGCGGAACAAAAGCCGCGAGCTTTAAACTCTAAAGGGGTCCCTGCTTCCGCTCAAGCTCGGTGTTTGTTCATCTTGGGGGCTCGTACACTTATTTCAGACCGACAGGCCGTTTTGGCTCCCCGTAACAAAAGCCGAGTCGCCCGGGAGCCGCGTACCGCTCGCTGCGCGTCAAAAGCCGAGTCGCTTGGGGAGGCGCTCGGCTTTTTCTTTCGTTGCACTTAAGCCTGGCCGTTGATCATCCATCCGCTGTGGGGCATGTGCCAGTAGGCCTGCATCGAAGCCTCGTAGAGGGTGAATTGGTGCATCATATGATCGACCGGGTTCATCATTTCTCTGGCGGGCAACTCCAGCAGACGTCGGAGCGTCTCCTGCAGCTGCGCCGCCCATCCGTTAGGGCCGGCCAGCTCCCGTTCGGCTTGATCTGGGTCGACCATCAGCACAGGAAGCAGCCTTCGCTCATCGAGCACCCATACATCGTGCTTGGACTTGACGATCCCCAAGCGAGCGCATGCCGGATGCGCCATGGCGTCGCGGATTCGCTGCAGCAGCAACGGGTTGAGCGCTTCGGTAGTCTCACCACCAGGGTTCGGCAGCGGGTTCAACGCTTCGATAGTCTCACCGCCCGGGTTCAGCAGCGGGTTGAGCGCTTCGGCAGTCTTGCCGCCAGGCTTCAGCAGCAGATGGATGCCTTCGAGCAGACTGGCGATGCTCTCGCGGATTGCGACAGCATCTGCCTCTACCCGCACTGACGTCTCCCGCTGCAACGCAGCGCCCCCCGCCTTCCTGCTCTTCGCCTCCCGCTGCGACGCAACGACCCTCGTCTCCATCTCTCCTTGCCCATTGGCAGCTCGCTGTAGAGCCAGCGCACCCCCTCGACCAGCCGCAATCTGCTCGTTCCCTCCCGAGGCCCGCCGCCTCGCCGTAGCTTGCTCGCTCCCTGCCTCAACCAGCCGCAGCCGCAGTCGGCCTCGATCGAGCAGCAGCATGTTGCCGTGGCACTCCTGCACTGGCCCGTCATCGATGACGACGCGGGCGTGCTCGGCGGCGGTCGAGGAGCGCGCGATGCCGATCGATGCCGCTAGCGAGCCGTCCAGATCGACCAGCCGGAACGGCTCGTCGCCGGTGATCTCGAGCGACAGCAGCTGACGGTCGCTGTCGGCCAGCAGAGCAACGCGCAGCCCGAGCCCGGCTTGGACGATCGCTTCGCGCAGCTTGGCCAGCATCCGCCCATTGTTGTCCAGTGCCGACAGACGGACCGTCAGCTCGCGCGTCGTCTCGCCGACACGGACTGCGATGCGATGGCGGCCCGCTCCGGCGATGGCCGCCGCTTGCTGCGCAAGGTCGTAGCTATGCAATGTCTCCGCTCGCGAGGGAGAGACGATGCGAATTCTATATGTATGCAGTTTGGCCTCGCGGCGCACCGACCCGACGATCGCCGTGCCGTCGATTGCGAGCCGACGTTCGCGCCACGGCGAGGTGCTCCTGGACCGGAATCGCTCGAGCTCCTCCAACACAGCCTCGCATTGCTCTCGCCACTCGCGCACGCTTTCCGCTGCCGCGCGGACCGAGCGGGCCCAGGTGCCTTTGCCAAAGTAAGAGTGGCTGCTGAACGGCGAGACGAGGGACTCTTCGTAAGCTTGCGGATATTGGGCGTAGGGCATGACCGGTTCGATTCGGTGTGCATAGCCAGTTCGGGTAATGCTTCGCGTGGAGGTCATCTTTGTGCCGCACCTGCCTTTCCCGTATTATAAGCTTCTGCTTTTTAATACCCCGATTCAGGATGATTTTACCACCTCTTCTCAATAAATAGGGCTGCGATTCGAAGATTCGTCGGAATAAGCAGGAAAATGAAGCGCAAAATGGAAATGAATATGAAGAAGGCGGGGAGCGGCCTCGCATGAGTCACTCCCCGCAGCCCTTCGCAATCGCGATTACAGCAGGAGGAACAGAAAGGCCAGCAAGCCCAGCTCCAGCGCAATCGGCGGTCCGAACGGATAGTAGCCATAGTTGTAGCCGGGGTAGCCATAAGGGCCGAAGGCTTGGGTCTCGGCGGTCGGGGCGCCCTCTGTTTTCGCAGCCTTTTTGCTTGCTTTGGTCTGTTTTTTCTTGGCCGGCTTGACGGCGCTGATATCGGCCCCGCTAATGCCGGGCTGATGACTGCCATGGCCGCTGTGACCCCCGTGTCCGCCGTGCGCGTCGCCGTTGAGCATCAGCTGGCCGCCCTTGCATGAGCTCAGCACGCCGACGTACCGGCTCCCGTCTCTCATGACGGCGCAGACGACCTGCCCGCAAAATTGATTGATCCGCTCCTCGTGAAGCGGATAGATCGGTTCCATTGCATAGACACCTCCCAGAGAGCTTTCTTCGAGCAGTATATTCACCCAGGGGCGAATGCGTATGGGCCGAATGCCCAAATGTCACGGCTTTTGCCGGAAGAAGAGGAGGAGATCTAGACATGGCAAACGACTCGGCGGTAAGCAAACGCTGGCGCGGCGTCTGGCTGGCGCTGCTGGTGCTGGTAGTCTGCGCGATCTGGTTGATCCGTTACGAAAACCCCGCCCCTGTCGGCGGAGCCGCGAGCGATACGCTCGAGGACACCGTACAGCAGCTATGGGGATGGGCCGATCCCTGGCTCTCGGACGGGGCCTCTGGCTCGGAGTGGTCGCTGCGCTGGGACGGCCGGGCGACCGCTAGCGAGCTGTCGGCGCTGGCTGCCAGTCTTGGCCTTCCTGCGGCTAGCGCCTCGGACGAGGGCCTGGTGTCCCGCAGAAGTATCGACGGCAGCCACTGGACGTTCTGGCAGGCAGAGCCTCAAGGGCAGGAGCGAGACGGGAAGCTGGCGTATGTGCTGCTCCTCGAGACCGATCCGGGCGTGACGACCGATATGCTTCGCACGGCTGCGAAGCTAGTAGAGAGCTTCGCCCCAGCGACCGACGAGACGGAGTGGTCGGTGGCGTTCCGCGGCGTGTCGGAGCAAGCGGATGCTGCGAGGCAGATCGCGGAGGCGGCGGGAGCGACGCTGCGAGAGCAATATGAGGATGACGCCTCCACCAGCAGCACATACTATACGGATCGTCTCGGGCGCACGGTGTTCAGCGGCGATGCGCGTATCAATCTCCAGCTCGCCAGCCATTTCGATCGGCTCACGGGACGTTATACGATCTCTGGCGGCGTGCCGCTCATCACTGGCGACTATAGCGCTCGCGGACGAGCCACGGCTGAGTAGGGGATTCGCGCCGGATAATGCAGTGCTTTCATCACCTATTCTATACGTTTGGATCAGTATTTTTTATCGGAGGGTGAATAGCGATTCGACGTCAGATATGCTAAACTACAGTACAAGATCAACCAAAAGATGCATTCTACTACATAGGAGAGAATGAAAACTATGACAGATCAATATACAACCGATATGACTGCGGCCGCGGGAGCGGTATTTTATTTATTCGGCGCTACGGGCGACCTGGCGCGGCGCAAGCTGTTCCCGGCGCTGTTCAGCCTCTATAAAGAAGGCAAGCTGGCGGAGGACTTCGCCGTCGTCGGATTGGCGCGTCGTCCGCGCACCGATGAGCAGTTCCGCGAGGACGTCTACAACTCGATCGTCGAGTTCAGCCGCTACAAGGCTGACGACGCCGAGCTGTGGAACCGATTTGCCGAGCACTTCGTCTATATGTCGCTGGATATCAACGATCTGGAGGGCTTCCGTGAGCTCAGCCGCCTGACGCAGCGACTGGACGCGCAGTTCAGCATCCAGGGCAACCGCTTGTTCTATCTGGCCTTGGCGCCTTCGCTGTTCGGACCGGTGTCCTACAACCTCCGCGATGGCGGTCTGCTGGAGACGACTGGCTGGCATCGCGTCGTCATCGAGAAGCCGTTCGGCTACGACCTGGCTTCTGCGCAGCAGCTCAACGACGAGCTCTCGCAGGTGTTCGACGAGAAGGATATTTTCCGCATCGACCACTATCTCGGCAAGGAGATGGTGCAGAATATCGAGGTGCTGCGCTTCGCCAACGCCTTCTTCGAACCGCTCTGGAACAACAAGCATATTGCTAATGTACAGATCACGCTGTCGGAGACGGTCGGCGTCGAGGAGCGCGGCGGCTACTACGACAAGTCCGGGGCGCTGCGCGACATGGGGCAGAACCATATGCTGCAGATGCTCAGCATGATCGCGATGGAGCCGCCGAGCCGTCTTCATCCCGAGGACATCCGCGACGAGAAGGTCAAGGTGCTGCGCTCACTGCGTCAGTACGATACGCCTGATCGCGTCCGCCGCCATGTCGTGCGTGGGCAGTACACGAGCGGCTCGCTGCGCGGCAAGGATCTGCCGGGCTATCGCGAGGAGGATTCCGTCGCGCCGGATTCGCGGACTGAGACGTATTTTGCCGCACGGGTGATGGTCGATAACTTCCGTTGGGCGGGCGTGCCGTTCTATATCCGCACGGGCAAGCGGCTGCCGGTCAAGACGACCGAGGTCGTCATCGAGTTCAAGAATGTCCCGAACAACGTGTTGTTCGGCGGCAAGCATCAGCTCAACCCCAATCTGCTCGTCATCCGGGTCAACCCGATGGAGGGCATCTATATCAAGATCAACGCCAAGAAGCCAGGCTCCGACTCGCAGGTGCAGCCGGTCGCGATGGAATTCTGCCAGAGCTGCCTGATCGGTCTGAATACGCCGGAAGCGTACGAGCGCCTCATCTTCGATGCGACGCGTGGCGAGTCGACGTACTTCACCCGCTGGGACGAAGTCGCGCATGCCTGGGCTTTCGTCGACAAGATCGCGGCCGCCTGGCGCGAGGACGAGGGCGAGATCCCGACGTATCCGGCAGGCTCGTGGGGACCGCAGGAGACCGAGCAGCTGCTGGCCAAGGACGGCTACCACTGGTGGCCGGTCAACGGACAAGAAGAAGACAACGTCATTTGGGTGTCGAATAGCAAGTAATGGCTACGAACGAAGGGAAGGCAAGCATGAGCAAAACATTAACCGATGAACTGAAAAAAGAGGTGGAGCGGCGGCGCACGTTCGCGATCATCTCTCACCCCGATGCGGGCAAGACGACGCTGACCGAGAAGCTGTTGCTCTTCGGCGGCGCGATCCGTCTGGCTGGCTCGGTCAAGGCGCGCAAGGCGAGCCGTCACGCAACCTCCGACTGGATGGAAATCGAGAAGCAGCGCGGTATCTCGGTCACCTCCTCGGTCATGCAGTTCGATTATATTGGCCATCGCGTCAACATCCTCGACACCCCGGGTCACCAGGATTTCAGTGAGGACACGTACCGCACGTTGACCGCAGCCGACAGCGCCGTCATGCTCATCGACGTCGCCAAGGGTGTCGAGGCGCAGACGATCAAGCTGTTCCAGGTATGCCGCAAGCGCGGCATTCCGATCTTCACTTTCATCAACAAGCTCGACCGCGAGGGCAAGAGCCCGTTTGAGCTGATGGAGGAGCTGGAGCAGGTGCTCGGCATCCGCGCGGTGCCGATGAACTGGCCGATCGGCATGGGGCGCGAGCTATGCGGCGTCTATGACCGGATGAAGGATCAGGTGGAGCTGTTCCAGGGCAACGACCATTCGACGATAGAGGTGCGCAAGGTCGACAGCTATACCGATGCGATCATCGGTCAGATGGCGGGCGAGTATCTGCACGAGCAGCTGTGCAATGATCTGGAGCTGCTCGATGTGGCGGGCGACCCGTTTGACCTCGAGAAGGTGCAGCAGGGCGAGCTGACGCCGCTCTTCTTCGGCAGCGCCGTCAACAACTTCGGCGTCCAGACCTTCCTCGAGAACTTCCTCCAGCTCGCGCCGCCGCCTGCGCCTCGCGCCAGCACGGAGGGGATCGTCGAGCCGACGGAGGAGAAGTTCTCCGGCTACGTGTTCAAGATCCAGGCCAACATGAATCCGGCGCATCGCGACCGCATCGCTTTCCTGCGCATCTGCTCGGGCCGCTTCGACCGCGGCATGAGCGTCAAGCATGTGCGTGTCGGCAAGGAGATCAAGCTGTCCCAGCCGCAGCAGTTCCTGGCGCAGGATCGCGACATCGTCGAGTCGGCCTACCCGGGCGACATCATCGGTTTGTTCGACCCCGGCATCTTCCGGATCGGCGACTCGCTCTCGCAGAGCGGGGCGGTGACGTTCAACGAGCTGCCGACGTTCTCGCCGGAGATTTTCGCCAAGGTGACGGTCAAAAATGCCCTCAAGCACAAGCAGTACCAGAAGGGCATCGACCAGCTCACCGAGGAAGGCACGATCCAGGTGTTCCACACGACGAGCGGCTTCGACGAGACGATCCTCGGCGTCGTCGGCCAGCTCCAGTTCGAGGTGTTCGAGTATCGGATGAAGGGCGAGTACGGCGTCGATATTTTGCTGCACCGGCTGCCGTTCCAGTTCGCGCGTTGGATCGTCGACGATAAGATCGATCCGACCAAGTACCGCATCAACTCGACGCTCGTCAAGGACAAGAAGGGCAACTACGTCGCCTTGTTCGAGAATGAGTACGCCATGCGCACCGCGATGGACAAAAACCCGACCTCCAAGTTTTTGGAGACAGCGCCTTAGGGCGCGATCGGACGACGAATCTCACGAATCCATAGACGATACTGGTCAGGCTGCCAGCCGATCGTGTCGTCTTTTTGGCGTGAAGCGGGGCCAGCTCGCTCATCAGCCCCTGGGCAGCGGAGTCGCAACCTTCGGCCGCAGCGCAAAAAGCGTTGACAAGGTAGCGTATTCATGGCAAAATGTACGCGTGTACATTGAAGGCATACAGTCATCATCAGAACAGACATACATCACAAGGAGGGGCATTGGTTGCGAAAAGAGGTAGCGAAACTGGCAGGCGTCTCCGAGGCGACGGTGTCCCGCGTCTTGAACGGCGTCGGCCCGGTGCGGGAGGAGACGAAGCGGCGCGTGCTGGAGGCCGCCGAGCAGCTCAAGTACGTGCCGAGTCAGCTGGCGCAACGGTTCGCCCGCAAGCGCAGCGGCAATCTCGGGGTGATCATCCCCTCGCTGCCCAAGGTCCATCTGTTCTCGACCTACTACTTCTCCGAGATTCTGAGCGGGATCGGCGAGGCGGCCAAGGAGGAGGGCTACGATCTGCTGCTGATGTTCCGGCGGCCGGATGAGCCCCGGGATTACGATCTGCTGTTTCGCACCCATAAGGTCGATGCCTGCATCATGCTCGGTCTGCAGGATCTGCCGGAGGAACGGCAGGCGCTGGCCAAGCTGGCAGCGGAGTCGCATCCATTCTGCCTGATCAATCAACGGTTCGACGGCGAGCCGTTCCGCTCGGTCGACGCCGACCATGTGGCGGGCAGCCGTCTGGCCGTCGGTCATCTGATCGATAATGGCTGCCGCCGCATCGCGCTCGTCAACGGCCCGCTCACCTACTCCAACAGCATCGATCGCGAGCAGGGCTATCGGCAGGCGTTGGAGGAGGCGGGACTGTCCTATACGTCGACCCTGGTCTATATGGGCAACTTTGGTCGCAAGAGCGGCTATGAGTTGGCTAGCGTATTGGCCGGGGAGATTCGCCGAGGGGCGGTGGACGGCATCTTCGCCGCCAACGACCGGATGGCGATCGGGCTGCTGCAAGGACTGCGCGAGCACGAGCTGATCGCGGGACGGGACTACGGCTTGATCGGATACGACGACTCCGACGGCTCGCGGCTGACGCAGCCGCAGCTTTCGTCGGTGGCGGTCCCCTTCTTCGAGATGGGACGACGGGCGGCGCGGATACTGCTGGCTTCGGGGAGCAAGGGAGAGACGGGCGGCGAGCTGCCATTGCAACTAGTCGTTCGCGAGTCGTCAGGTTTGCAGCAACAACATCCTATTATTTGAGAGGCGGTATGTGAGATGAATCCGGTTCGTGTCGGTATGGTAGGGTACAAATTTATGGGTAAAGCCCACAGCAACGCTTATCGGGCGTTGCCGATGTTTTTCCCGGATACGCTGAAGCCGGAGATGACGGCAATCTGCGGTCGCGATCCGCAAGGCATCGAGCAGGCGCGGAAGCAGTTCGGCTGGCAGAGTGCCGAGACGGACTGGCGTCAGCTCGTGCAGCGCGACGACATCGACCTGATCGATATCAATGCGCCGAGCGACGCGCACAAGGAGATCGCACTGGCTGCCGCTGCGGCGGGCAAGCATATCTTCTGCGAGAAGCCGCTGGCGCTGACGCTGGAGGATTCGCGCGAGATGCTGGAAGCCGCGGAGAAGGCCGGCATCAAGCATATGATCGGCTTCAACTACCGCTTCGCTCCGGCTGTGCAGCTGGCCAAAAAGCTGGTGTCGGAAGGACGGCTCGGCAAGATCTATCACTTCCGGGCCCAGTTCCTGCAGGACTTCGTCCTCGACCCGGACTTCCCGCTCGTCTGGCGGCTGCAAAAGGAGATCGCGGGCTCGGGCTCGCACGGCGACCTCGGGGCCCATCTGATCGATCTGGCGCGCTTCCTGGTCGGCGAGTTCGGCGAGGTGATCGGCATGAGCGAGACGTTCATCAAGGAGCGACCGCTGCCGGACTCGATGACCGGACTTAGCGCCAAGGGCAGCAAGGATGCGCCGCGCGGACCGGTGACGGTCGACGATGCGACGCTGTTCCTGACGCGCTTCGCGGACGGCGCGCTCGGCAGCTTCGAGGCGACGCGCTTCGCAGCCGGGCATCGCTGCACCAATGCCTTCGAGATTAACGGCAGCAAGGGCAGCGTGAAGTTCGACTTCGAGCGCGTCAACGAGCTGCAGGTGTACTTTACCGATGACGCTGAGGATGTGCAAGGCTTCCGCCGCGTGCTGGCGACCGATCCGGCGCATGCCTACATGGACGCCTGGTGGCCGCCGGGACATACGATCGGCTACGAGCATACGTTCACGCATGAGGTGCACGAGCTGATGCAGGCGCTCGCGGACGACCGCCAGCCGGTGCCGAACTTCGTCGACGGCGTGAAGTGTCAGGAAGTGCTGGAGGCGGTCGACCGCTCGATCGCCGAGCGCAGATGGGTCAGCCTGACGGAGATGCAATAGAGCTCAGGTAACGTTAATACGGGCTTATTATTATAGGAGTTCAAAAAGATCGGTTTTCAAAAGCGGGCTTTTTGAACAACCACAAGAAAGGGATTGATCTTACAATGAAGCAAGCATTAGTAACCTGGGGCGGCTGGGACGGCCATGAGCCGCAGCAAGTAGCGGAGCTGTTCGCCAACGTCCTGCGGGCCGAGAACTTCAACGTCACCATCAGCGATACGCTGGATACGTATACGGATGAGAAGCTGATGGCTTCGCTCGACCTGATCGTACCGATCTGGACGATGAGCACGATCAAGCAGGAGCAGCTCAAGCCGCTGCTCGATACGGTCCATGCCGGCTGCGGCATCGCCGGTTGCCACGGCGGGATGTCCGACTCCTTCCGCAACGAGGTCGAGTACCAGTACATGGTGGGCGGTCAGTGGGTGTCGCATCCGGGCGGCGACGGCGTCAATTATCGGGTCGAGATGGTTGACCCGGCAGACCCGCTTACCGAGGGCATCGGCGATTTTGACGTCAGCTCGGAGCAATACTATATGCATGTCGATCCGGCGATCAAGGTGCATGCGACGACGAACTTCGGCGATGTGAAGATGCCGGTCGTCTGGACCAAGACCTGGGGACAAGGGCGCGTCTTCCACAACACGCTGGGCCATGTCGCCAACATCGTCGCGATGCCGCAAGTAACTGAGCTTATGCGTCGCGGCTTCCTGTGGGCTGCGCGCTAACGTACATCCATCGGGCACCAAGCGGCTCGTCGCCGCCCTGGCGGCGAGCCGCGAACTAAACCTAGGAGTGATAGCTAACATGAAGCGAAGCAAGGTAGGCATCGTCGGCTGCGGCAATATCAGCAAGATTTATTTCACCAACCTGAAGTCGTATCCGGAGGTAGAAGTGGTCGCCTGCGCCGACCTCGATCTGGAGCGGGCCAAGGCGCGCGCCGCAGAGTTCGATGTGCCCAAGGCGATGCAGGTCGACGAGCTGCTGGCCGACCCGGATGTCGACATCGTCGTCAACCTGACGATCCCGCAGGCGCATGCCCAGATCTGCATCCAGGCGATGGAGCATGGCAAGCATGTGTATGTGGAGAAGCCGCTCGCGGTCACGCGCGAGGAAGGGTTGGCGATGCTGGAGACGGCGCGACGCCATGGCGTGCGTCTGGCCAGCGCGCCGGAGACCTTCCTCGGCGGAGGCATCCAGACTGTGCGCAAGCTGATCGACGAAGGCGCGATCGGCACGCCAATCTCGGTGACGGGCTTCGTCATGTTCGGCGGCCATGAGGTGTGGCATCCCGATCCGGAGTTCTATTACAAGGTTGGCGGCGGGCCGATGTTCGATATGGGACCGTATTATCTGACGGCGTTCGTGAACCTGCTCGGTCCGATCCGCCGGGTGACCGGCTCGGCCGTCATCTCCTATCCTGAGCGTACGATTACGAGTCAGCCCAAGCACGGTCAGGTGATCAAGGTTGAGACGCCGACGCATATCGCAGGCA
>Ga0160452_100279_pt1 | contig 48167 bp, 41 predicted proteins | sample HID1971I_E6MG_FD_108230 | JGI IMG/M metagenome (GOLD analysis project Ga0160452, IMG submission 108230) | Enriched millipede-associated microbial communities from UW Madison campus, WI, USA - HID1971I_E6 MG | ecosystem: Host-associated > Arthropoda: Insects > Digestive system > Unclassified ...
GGCGGTTCGATCCCGTCAGCCTCCACCATTTGAATACTAATGACGCGGGGTGGAGCAGCTCGGTAGCTCGTCGGGCTCATAACCCGAAGGCCGCAGGTTCAAATCCTGCCCCCGCAACCAATGCTTTAACTCGACTTGCTATTGCACTTATAACGTGGAGCCGTGGTGTAGAGGCCTAACATGCCTGCCTGTCACGCAGGAGACCGCGGGTTCGAATCCCGTCGGCTCCGCCATTCCTTACTGCAAGTCAGGCTCGGTAGCTCAGTTGGTAGAGCAGAGGACTGAAAATCCTCGTGTCGGCGGTTCGATTCCGTCCCGAGCCACCATTAATGACAGTTGAATATGCCGGTGTAGCTCAGTTGGTAGAGCAACTGACTTGTAATCAGTAGGTCGTGGGTTCAAATCCTATCGCCGGCACCATGTTTCATGGAGGATTAGCGAAGTGGCCAAACGCAGCAGACTGTAAATCTGTTCTCTGACGAGTTCGGTGGTTCGAATCCATCATCCTCCACCATTTACATAGGGGCATAGTTTAAAGGTAGAACAAAGGTCTCCAAAACCTTTGGTGTGGGTTCAATTCCTGCTGCCCCTGCCAATTTTTTTTATTAATGTGGCGGTCGTGGCGAAGTGGTTAACGCATCGGATTGTGATTCCGACATTCGGGGGTTCAATTCCCCTCGATCGCCCCATGAATTGTTGGGGATTAGCCAAGCGGTAAGGCAACGGACTTTGACTCCGTCATTCCTAGGTTCGATCCCTAGATCCCCAGCCATTTATATGCGGAAGTGGCTCAGCGGTAGAGCATCGCCTTGCCAAGGCGAGGGTCGCGGGTTCGATTCCCGTCTTCCGCTCCATTACGGCGCCATAGCCAAGCGGTAAGGCAAAGCTCTGCAAAAGCTTTACCCCCAGTTCGAATCTGGGTGGCGCCTCCATCTTTTTTACAGCCTCATGAAGGCAAATGAATTTAATGATTGGCCGGTGTGGCGGAATGGCAGACGCGCGCGACTCAAAATCGTGAGGGAAACCGTGGAGGTTCGAGTCCTCTCACCGGCACCATTACTTTAAACGAACTAGCTCTTATGCACAATGTGTATAAGAGTTTTTTTGTTTTCATAAATTGTTTCGTTTTCATAAATTGTACGGTGCTCCAGGCAGAATGATCCCGACGCTGAAGCAGTAAAAAGGACGGATACCGCGAGCATCCGTGATGCCCGGCGTATCCGCCCTTTCGTTACTCTGTGCTATTGCGATGCGAACACATCGGTCTTATTGCGCGCTTGCTTCTTCGGTTGAAGTATCTTTCGTCAGATGCTTCTCGATTTTTGCTTGCGAATGCAGGTCCGTCATAAGCGTCTGCGACAACTGGTAGATTTGCTGCGATGTCAGCATATCTTTAATTTCTTCTGTCTTTTCTTCAAGCGTCGGGCTAGCGGCTTCTTTGCGATCGGTTACTTTAATGATGTGATAGCCGTAGGACGTTTGTACAGGCTCGCTCACTTCGCCAACCTTAAGCTTGAACGCTGCATCCTCGAATGCGGCTTCCATCTGGCCGCGGCCGAAGAAGTTCAAGTCGCCGCCGCTGTCTTTGTTGCTCGTATCGAGCGATTTCTCTTTTGCAATCGCTGCGAAATCGCCGCCCTCGTTCAATTGCTTAAGGATCGCGTCCGCTTCTTCCTTCGAGCCGACCAGAATGTGCGATGCGCGTACTTGCTCCGGCGTTGCGAACGATTCCTTGTTTTGTTCGTAATAGTTTTTAATATCTTCGTCCGTTACGGTCACTTTCGGTTCGAGCAACTTGCGGAATTGCGCTTGTTGGCGAAGGTCAGGCTTCAGATCCTCTATCGTCATGCTGTACTGCTGCAAGGCCATATTGAAAGCATCGTCGCCGCCCATGCTTTTCTTGAGCGTATCAAGCTCATGGTCGATATCCGCTTGTGTAACCGTGACGCTTTGCTTCTCGACTTCTTGGTTGACAAGCTCGTAATTAATCAGATTGTCGAGCGCTTTATCGCCATTGCCGCCGGGCAGGAGTGCCTGATAAAGCTGGTTTTCCGTAATTTCTACGCCGTTGACCTCCGCGACGGAGGCAGAATCGCCGCTCGTCGAGAACGCTTTGATCGCAACGATGATGAATGCGACGAGCAGAATGGCGCTGGCGATCCAGCCGCCGGCGCCGGAGCGCTTCGGCTGATTGTCGCTTGCAATTGTGCGATTCGACCGGTCTGCGGCCTCCTCGTCCTCGTTTGCTTCCTCTTCGTCCTGCGCGGACAGGTCGTAGCTTGTCCCGTTCTCATTCGTATCGTAAATGTCAGTCTGTTCCTCAACTTGCTCTTCCGGCGAAAGATCGCGCCGTTTGTTTTCTTCCGTCATAATTGCTTGTTGCTCCTCTCTAATGTTTAAAAATGGGTGGACCCCTTCTTATTACTATACCAGAATAAACAAGCTCTAACCTTAATGGCAAATAAAATCGTAAGAGGAAAATGAATCGATGAGGTCGAATACATAAAAAATGCAGATTGTTCAAAGAAATGGAGAGGGACTATGGCATTAGTACAGTCGCTTAAGGTCAAGCTGCTGCTCAGTTTCGTCGCCGTCATCGTACCGCTGGTACTGTTCATGATCGTCAATACGTTGTATGCGAAAGAAGTCGTTCGAGACAAAGTGTCCGAGACATACCGCAATACGCTGGATATGTTCGCGAAGCAGACGGATATAAGCTTGACGCAGGTAAGCGAATATTTGATGAAAATGGCCGTTCTCGACAGCGAGGTCGGCTTGCTCAGTTCTTACGAGTACGGATCCGACAACTATGTACTGACGAAGGTTAGCATCTACAACAAGCTGAGCCGCGACGTCGGTTTTTATGATTTGATCGACACCTTTTTCTTATACAGCAATAAAGACGTCATCATCGGCACGAGAAGCAACAACTACGAGATGATGAAAAGCTTATTGCGCAAGCATGTTCCGGATATCATTGCAAACGATTCCAATAACCCGACCCAAGTTTATTGGCAGCTCGCTCAGGACGAGCATATTCCCGGCGGCTATATGATAGTTAAGACGATTCACGTTACGGACAGCCTTTATGTCGGAGCCATTATCCGGGTTCAGGATATTGCCGACAAGCTGGCGGAGCAGCAAGGCGAGAATGCTTTCAGCCAGTTGTATCTGCTGCAAAACAATAAGATGATGACGCCGCTCAGCGAAGCGCAATTGCCCGTCCAGCTTAGCGGTATCGAAGTGAACAGCGGCGATCCGTACATGACGATGAAAGGCGAGAACGACAAGTATCTGGTCATGGCCAAGGGCAGCGAAGCCGTTAACCTTGCGTTCTCGATTATGCTGCCGGAGAAGTCCATCTTGCAGAACCTCCCGTTTTTTCAGATGGCTGTATTTTTCCTGCCGGTGGGCATTTTTATTATTTTGATGCTCTATCTCATTTTCGTTCAGAAAATTATGTTCAAGCCGCTTGGCGAGCTTATTCTCGGGATGAAAAAAATATCGCTCGGCATGCTGGACGTTCGCCTGCAGGCGGATAAAACCGTCGAGTTCGTCTTCCTGGCCAACACGTTCAATACGATGGCCGAGCAAATCAAGACGCTCAAGATCGGGATGTACGAGGAGCAGCTCCGCGTCAAGCAGGGAGAGCTGAAGCAGCTTCAAGCGCAGATCAATCCGCATTTCTATATGAATACGCTCAACATCATTTACAACTTTGCCGCCTTAAAGGATCACGAATCGGTCAAAAAGATGTCGCTTCATCTTGCCGACTACTTCCGCTTTATTATGCGGGCGAATCGGGATACGATAACGCTCGACGAGGAGCTGCGGCATATCGACAACTACATTACGATTCAAGAGCTGCGGTTCCCGAACAAGCTGGTTATTACATACGACATTCCCGAGCCGCTGAAAAGCTACCCGATACCGGCGCTGACCGTGCAGCCGTTCGTCGAAAACTCGATTATTCACGGCTTCAAAAACCGCAAGCAATTGTTCGTCATCCATATATCGGTTGTACAGGACACGGAGCAAGGCGGCGGATTCCTGCTGTCGATATCCGATAACGGAGTCGGGTTTCCGGAGGAGGTGCTGGACAAATTGCGCGACGGCAAGCCGCTTCCGGAAGGAGAGTCCAGCAGGCTCGGCATTATGAATGTGGCGCACAGGCTGAATTTGCATTATGGGGAAGGGGCGACGATCAAGTTCGCCAATCGGGAAGACGGTACGGGATCGGTCATTACGATCAAATTCCCGAATATGACGGAACGGCAATCTGCTGCGATATAGAGCCGGGACAGAGCGCATCGGGCTCATAGAGTCGTTAGAGGGGGTATGAAAGATATGGGGTACAATTTGCTGATCGTCGACGATGAGGAAATCGCGATCAAGGGCATCGTGCACGGTCTGGATTGGGATTCGATGCCGATCGCCAATATTTATACCGCTTGCGATGCGGAGGAAGCGCAGGCTTATTTTCGGGAGCATACGATTCATGTGCTGCTATCCGACATCGATATGCCGAATCAGACCGGAATCGAGCTGCTGAGCTGGGTCAATGTGCACTCGGCGATGACGAAAACGATACTGCTGACCGGGCATGCCGATTTCAAATACGCGCAGCAGGCGCTGCAACTTGACGGCTTCGATTATTTGCTCAAGCCGGTCGATCATATGCATTTGCAGAAGACGCTGCTGCAAGCGTTCGAGAAGGTGAGAATTCAGGAGGAGCATAACGACTTCCATCGAACTTACGAGCTGTATTACCAGCAGTGGCAGAAGCAGCTTCCCGTCATGGTGGAGAGATTGTGGCAGGACGTCATCCATTGGCGGCAGTCGGTCGCGCCGCAGCAGTTGGACCCGCAGCTCAAGCTGTACGGCATCCCGCTGCAAGCGAGCTCGCCGATCGTCGTCATTTTAATCAGCATCGAGCAATGGCAAGAGGAATGGTCGGCGCGCGACGAGGAGATTATGACCTACGGCGTGAAGAACGCGGCCGAAGAGATTATATTAATGAACGCCGACGGCGAAGTGATACAAGATGCCAGCGGCGCGCTGCTGGTGCTGCTCTACGAGCCGGATGCCGTCGCGAAGGCCGAGCTTGATGCGCGCTGCCGCCAATATATCGAGCAATGCGGCGCGTATTTGCATTGCCGCTTGTCCTGCTATGTCGGCGTGCCGTCGCCGGTCGCTTCGCTGCGTGAAGTCGTCCAGCATCTGAACGAGCTGGAGAAAAGCAATTTGACCGATACGTGCACCGTCGTTCACGTGCGGGAGAGAGACCGAGCAAAGCCATTGTCGACGTCGGCCTCCTTTCCGCCGCTCGCGGATTGGGCGGTCCTACTGGAGTCGGGGAAGCGGACGGAGCTGGCCGCGAAGATCGACGAATTTTTTAACCAATTGCTTGAGGAGCAGGACGGCATCGATTATTCGCATATCGTATCGATTTATTTCGGCATTGTGCATACCGTATTCCAGACGTTTCAGCGCAAGTCGCTAGCGGTCGACAAAGCCTATCCGCAGCGGGGATGGGAAGACGGCGGGCAGGCGCTGAAATCGCTTCAAGGGCTTAAAGCGTGGGCGCTGTCGGTGTGCATGCAGGCGGTCGAGTATATTCGTCAGAACGGCAAGGACGTCTCGAACATGGTCCGCAAAGCGCAGCAATATATCGAGGAGCATCTCGAAGAGGATATTAGCAGAGAAATGCTGGCCGATTACGTTTTCCTTAATCCGGCATACTTATCCCGCCTGTTCCGCAAGGAAACCGGGCAGTCGATTACTGACTATACGACGGAGCGCAAAATCGTAAAAGCGAAGACGGAGCTGGAGAAGAGCAACGTTCGCATCAGCGACATTGCCGTGTCGGTCGGCTACAGCAACTTCTCGCATTTCTCCAAGCTGTTCAAGAAAGCGACGGGCTTGACCCCACAGGAATATCGACGAATATTCCAGCATGTCGACTAAAATAAGCAAATAAGTCACAAGAACGTTAATGAGGTCACGGTGCGAATAGAGCGCCGTGGCTATTTTTTTTACAATGAAATAGACCGAACGGAAGACCCGGAAACGGCAATAGGAAAGAAGCAGGAGGAAATTTGATGGCAATCAGGAGTAATTTGCGGAAATACGGGATGTTCTACTTGATGATGTTGCCCGGCTTTTTAATTTTGCTTGTGAACAACTACCTTCCGATGGCTGGTATCGTAATCGCGTTCAAGAGCATGACGTATCAGCACTCCAACATACTGTTGAACTTTGTCGACAGTAAATGGGTCGGGTTCGAGAACTTTAAGTATTTGTTCAAAACAAGCGATGCGTGGGTCATAACAAGGAACACGCTTCTCTACAACTCGTTGTTTATTGTGCTGAACCTGTTAATACCTGTTGCCTTCGCCATTATGCTGAATGAGCTTCGCAGCAAGTTTCTTGCAAGGTTTCACCAGTCGATTATTTTCCTGCCTTACATATTGTCTTGGATTGTCGTATCGTATCTGGTTTACGGCTTGCTTCATGACAAGAACGGCTTCGTGAATACGACGATTCTGCCGATATTCGGCGTCGATCCGGTTCAATGGTACTTTAAGCTGGAAGCTTGGCCGTACATTATACCGTTGGTCAATACGGTGAAGAACGTCGGTTACTATATGGTTATTTATATGGCCGCCATTATTGGCATCGACGACGAATATTACGAAGCGGCGACAATCGACGGCGCGAACAAATGGCAGCAAATTATGAGAATTACAATTCCGCTGCTTATCCCGGTCATGATTATTATGACGCTGCTGCAGATTGGCCGTATATTCTACGCGGACTTTGGATTGTTCTATCAGGTACCGAAAGAATCGGGACCGCTGTTCCCGGTTACGAACGTTATCGATACGTATGTCTATCGAACATTCATCGCAATGGGCGATTCCGGACTGTCATCGGCGGCTGGCCTGTATCAATCGCTTGTCGGATTCGTGCTTGTATTCCTGTCGAACTGGTTCGTAAGAAGAATCGACAAGGACAGCGCTTTGTTTTAAATTAACAATTATACAGGTTAATGCAAAATTTAGGAGGTAGCACATGGAAGCCCCTGTTGAACGCGCTCCCTCAAGACCGGTCAATTCAATGTCGCCGGTTGGAGAATGGACAATCAAAATCATTTTCTTTATATACTCGCTGCTCTGCATATTCCCGATACTGCTGCTGATAATGGTATCGCTATCGAACGAGTCGGACGTCATCATTCACGGCTACAAATTTATACCGTCCAAGATCGATTTCAGCGCATACAAGTTCGTGTTCTCCGATTGGGAGAGCATAGCGCGCGCTTACGGCGTATCGTTGTTCGTTACGATCGTCGGTACGATACTGAGCTTGATCGTGATGGCCTTGTACGCTTATCCGATCAGCCGGCCCGATTTTCCGCAGCGCAAATTTTTCACCTTCTTCGTGTTCTTCACAATGCTGTTCAACGGCGGTCTTGTTCCTTGGTATCTCGTATACGTAAGGCTGCTGCAAATGAAGGACAGCATATGGTCGCTCATATTGCCGCTTGTGATGTCCGCGTTCTTCGTGCTCATCATTCGGACCTTCTTCAGCACGACGATTCCATCGGCCATTATCGAATCCGCCAAGATCGACGGGGCGGGCGAGATGCGTATCTTCTTCCGGATCGTTCTGCCGCTGTCGCTGCCCGTTCTGGCAACGGTTGCTCTGTTCAGTACATTGAACTACTGGAACGACTGGTTTCTAAGCCTGGTCTTCATTACGAAGGAAGATCACTATAGCTTGCAGTATGTCATGTATAAGACGTTAACGAACATTCAGTATTTGACGCAGCATAGCGATGCAATCGCCCATATCGGCGGCACGACGAAATTCCCGAGCGAGACGGTTCGGATGGCTATGGCCGTCGTCGGCATTGGCCCCATTATTTTCGCCTATCCGTTCTTCCAGAAATACTTTGTCAAAGGCTTGACGGTCGGCGCGGTCAAAGGATAATACTGTTACAATGAAATGGGAGGGCGGCTATAAGCCGCCATCCTCTAACCGATTGGCTGCAACCGGTTACAAAACCGGTTTAGCATATATATCAATTATTAATGGGAGGTCAATTGCAAATGGTAAAGGCAAAGAAAAGTGCACTGCTTCTCCTGATGCTTGCTGTTACGTTCACGCTGGCACTGTCCGCGTGCGGCAAGAGCAACGACAAAGAGGAGTCGAAATCGGAAACGTCTTCGACGTCGACAGAAACGGGGACCGATGATACGACGAAGACGGACCCTGCTCCAGAACAAACTGCAGCGGCGGATTTGAAGGAGTACAAGCTGACGTTCCTGTATCCGGGTACGCCACAGAAGGACGAATCCGTTATTGAAGGCGAAATCAATAAATACCTGAAAGACAAAATCAATGCAACGATCGATCTGCAGCCGATCGACTGGACGGCTTGGGAAGATAAAGTGAACCTGCTTATCGCATCCCGCGAGCCGGTGGACATTTTCTTCACGGCGCAATGGAGCAAATATGCCGTTAACGTTGGCAAGAACGCATTCGTGGATCTGAAGCCGCTGCTGGAGCAATACGGTCAAGATATTACGAAAACGCTTGATCCGGTATTCCTGGACGGCTCCAAAATCAACGGCATCAACTACGGCGTGCCGACGAACAAAGAACTCGCGGCGCAAGGCGGTATCGTATACCGCAAAGATATCGCCGACGAGCTTAACATCGACATGACGAATGTCAAAACGATCCAAGACCTGGATGCCGTATTCGCAACGGTTAAGGAGAAAAGACCTGAACTGACGCCACTGTACCTGCTGAAAGGCGAAACGTTCGATTCGCACTACTTCGGTAACTTCGACGCACTCGGCGATACATCGGTACCGGGCGTTATTCTGAAGGATTCCGACGATACGACGGTTAAAGCAAGCTACGACCAGCCGCGTTATGTCGATACACTGAAAATTACGCGTGATTTCTTCACGAAAGGCTACATTAATAGCGACGCCGCTACGACGACAACGATGAATACGGATGCATTGAAAGCAGGCAACGTATTCGCGATTACGCAATCGCTGAAGCCGGGCAAAGCGAAAGAGCTGGAAACGTCGACGGGTCTCATCGGCAAGCTGGCTCAAATCGAGATGAACGAGAAAACGGTATCGACGGGCGAAACGTCCGGTTCGATGCTCGCCATCTCGACGACGTCGAAAGATCCTGCACGCGCAATGATGTTCATCAACCTGCTGCACTCGGATAAATACCTGAACAACTTGCTCAACTTCGGTATCGAAGGTACGCACTATACACGCGAAGGCGAGATTATTACGCCGACGGACAAACAAGGCGACTATGCGCCGGGCGCAGCTTGGATGTTCGGTAACCAATTCCTGAACTACGTCTTCAATAACGAAGATCCTGACAAATGGGAGCAATTCCGCAAATTCAACGAAGGTCCTAAAGTATCGCCAGGACTCGGATTCGTATTCGACAGCGAGTCTGTAAAAGCGGAAGTAAGCGCAATTGTTAACATTGACCGTCAATACCAAACGGCTCTGGAAACGGGCTCGGTTGATGTGGACAAAGTTCTCCCTGAGTACAAGGACAAATTGGTTAAAGCCGGCGTTGAGAAAATAATTGCCGAGAAGCAAAAGCAACTGAACGATTACCTGGCTAAGAAGTAAGAAACCACCGGTTAAGCAGTCTGGCGTTGCGAAGCAACGAAGCAGTAACTCTGGCAGTACCTTGGTTTTATCGTATTTTGGTAATTCCCCCTCACCCAATTGTTACACCCTCCCGATCAGGGAGGGTGTCTTTTTTTTTTCTATGCGGATCCGCTCCGGAAACGCGAAGGTCTGAATGCCGTTCCGCCCATAGGTTGGACGGTCCCCCGACCTAGGTCCAGTTATAAAAACAGCCGTGGGTCCGTTTTGAACGAATCGATTATCACCTAGAATAAGGACATAAGGTTCACACAAGAACAACGAAAGGCGGTGAAGATAGAAATGAATATGAACTCAACCAAAGGAATCGTATTGATCGTGATCGGCGCGATTATCGCGCTGCCGCTTCTGGGTGTCGCTCTAGCGGGGATTATCAAGTTTCTGTTCCCATTCATTCTGCTAGGTCTTGGGGTGATCGGCTGGCGCAACGGCAACAAAATTATCGGCGGCTTGCTGGTCGGCTTCGGCGCATTGCTGGTGCTTAGCAAATTCAGCCAGGTCATTATGGTGCTGATCGCAATCGCGCTGGTCGCATACGGCGTGTCGCTCTTGAAAAGCAAACGCAATTACTAAACATAATCGATATCCAATGGGATAGAAGGAGGGGCGGAGCCGATGAGCATCATTCGACGGGTACGCGATATAACGGTAGCAACGCTGAACGAAAGATTGGAAAGCGCGGAAGATCCGGTAAGGCTGATCGATCAATTTCTGTGGTCGACCAGAGAGGAAATTATACAGTGCGAGAAGCTGTACCAGCAATATGCCGGGCATAACAACCATCTGAAAGCGCAGTGGCTGCAGGCGGAGCAGCAGAAGGAGAAGCGGGAGCAGCAAGCGATGACCGCGCTCAAAGCGGGAGAAGAGAATCTGGCCCGCATCGCACTGCTTGAAAAGCAATCCGCGGAGGAACGTGCGGTTCAATATCGCGAGCTGTACGAGCAATCGAATCAGAACGTGCTGGATCTGGAAGATCAGCTTCGGGAGCTTCGAAGCGAGTACCAGACCGTCTACGACAAGCGCGAGTATTATGCGGCCCGCATGGAGTCGCTAAGGCTGCAGCAGCGAATGAACGCCCGTTACGGCGCTCACGCCCAAGAGCCGACCAGCATGTTTCGGAGACTTGAAGACCGGATCAACGACATGGAGCTTGAGGCGAAGAGCTTGCGGGATTTGCGCCGGATGGGGACCGAGTTTCTGGCGGAAACCGGTCAACGCGTACAGTCGGTCGTGGAGCGTGAGCTTGAGCAACTGAAACGGAAGCTGGAGAAAGAAGGGTGGTCGTCCTCGTCATGAGCAAAATGTATCGGTCGGCTCGGGATAAGAAGCTGTTCGGACTATGCGGCGGATTAGCGGAATGGATGGGCGTAGACGCTACGCTGATTCGAATTCTGATGATCGTGCTGGCCGTATTCTCCGGCGGAACCATCATTCCGATTTATATATTGGCTGCGTTTGTCGTACCGAAAGACCCGTATTATGGCAACTCGAATTTCGGATACGGCGGCTATGGTCAAGGCGACCGTCATTTCGACGGCGGCTACGGCCAAGCGAGCGGACCTAGTGGATACAACGGCTACAATAACGGACCGCAATACGGCGGACCGGGCCATCAAGCCGGCGGTCCGTACACGAATTCTCCGCAGCAACCGCCATATGGCAGCAGCAAACCGGCGTCCAGCCAACTGGATTCGATGATGGAAGATTTGGAGCGCAAAGCGCTTCGCAAAGAACTGGATGAACTGAAAGCTAAACTCGCAAAGTATGAGAAGGGAGAGTTTTAAGATGGGTATCTTTAAACGTATGAAGGATTTGACGAAGGCTTCGGTGAACGAACTGCTCGATAAAGTGGAAGATCCGGTCGTTATGCTGAATCAATATCTCCGCGACATGGAAGAGGAAATTCGTCAAGCGGAAGTAACGGTAGCGAAACAATTGACGAACGAACGTCGTATGAAACAACGGCTGGAGGAAGCGGTCACCACTTCGGCGGCACTTGAGACGAAGGCGGAAGCGGCGCTTCGTGCAGGGGCCGAAGATCAAGCGCGCAAGCTGCTGGAAGACAAAATCGCTTACGAGCAGAAGATTCCGGAATATACGGAGCTGCACGCTCAAGCGAAAGCGCAAGCCGACGAGCTGATGCAGCAATTGCACGGCATGAAGGAACAATTTTATCAGTTGCGCAACAAACGCAACGAGTTGGCTGCCCGCGCCCAATTGGCGAAAGCGAAGAAGCAGATGGCGCAGCTCTCGTCGACGCAGCATTCGATCGGCAACGGCGGCGCGTCGCGCGGCTTCAACCGGATGGAAGAAAAAATTATGCAGCTTGAAGCCGAAGCGGAAGTGCTCCGTACGCCGAACGGGCTCCACGGCGCGGCCGTCGGAACGACGATCGACTTCGAGAAGCGCGTGAAGGTCGACGAGCAGCTTGAAGCATTGAAGAAGAAACTGAGCGGCGGCGCAGAGCAATAGTCGCCGGCTTATCGATACGGGCGGACCGCGAATAGCGGACCGCCTTTCGGCTTGTCCAATCGCTTGGCATAGAAGGAGCAAGGTTGCCCATGTCCGACAAGAAGAAAGAGTCGCCCGCGAAATCGCAGCGAAAAAGCCAGGCTGCCGAATCGATTATTTGGCTGCTCATTGTCATCGGTCTGCTGCTGATCGTGCTGCAAGGAATCGGTTATCTGGAAGTGTTCGCGCTGCAAGGACGCGGCGCCATCATTGCGCTCGCGATTATTGCGGCGGCGCTTGCGGCAGCGGCATTGAACAGCTATGTGCAAGGGCTGCGGCTGAAGGAAGCGCTTCGCCGTCTTGCGGATCGTCAGCGCCGCCGTCTGCCGCTTGTGACGCTGGAGCGTGCGGAAGACAAGGCTTCTCGAAACACCGACGACGCGGAGGCGGACGAGGTATGGGAGGAGCGGGTCAAATTTTCGGCCGTCATTGAAGAAAGACAGCGGCTTGCGAGGGAGCTGCACGATGCGGTCAGCCAGCAGTTGTTCGCGATTTCCATGACGGCCACGGCGGTCGGTCGGACGATCGATAAAGATTGGGAGCGGGCGAAGCGTCAGGTCGAGCTGATCGAGGAGATGGCGGCCGTTGCGCAGTCCGAGATGCGCGCGCTGCTGCTGCATTTGCGTCCGGTTCATCTGGATGGAAAAAATTTGGGCGAGGCGCTGCAAGTGCTCGTGGCGGAGCTGAAGCAGAAAACGTCGATGACGATCCAACTGGTGGTGGAAGGCGAGACGATGCTCGATACGCAATCGGAGGACCATCTGTTCCGCATTGCGCAGGAAGCGATCTCCAATACGCTTCGCCATTCGAAGGCGCAATCGATGACGATACGGCTGACGGGCTACGGCAGACAGGTTCAGCTCACGTTCGAGGACGATGGAGTCGGCTTCGAGGTCGAGGAGAGAAAGCATTCTTCGTACGGCCTGCTGACGATGGAGGAGCGGGTGCTCGAAATGGGCGGCTCGCTTGAGATCGAGAGCAAGCCGGGGACGGGAACGACGATCGATATATGGATTCCGGCCAGAACGGCGGAATAAGAGAGGACGAGGAAGATGGAAACGGTCGGACAAAGAAACGAGACGGAAATCGGACAATCGATTAAAGTGCTGCTGGTCGACGATCATGAGATGGTGCGGATCGGTCTGGCGGCGGTGCTCGATACGGAGGATGGGATCGAGGTCGTCGGAGAAGCGAGCAACGGCTTCGAGGGCGTGCGGCTGGCGCAAGCCTACAAGCCCGACGTTGTGCTGATGGACCTTGTCATGGACGGCATGGACGGGGTCGAGACGACGCGTAAAATATTGGAGCTGTTTCCGGACTGCAAAGTAATCGTCTTAACCAGTTATTTGGACGACAGCAAGCTGTATCCGGTCATCGAGGCGGGGGCGTTCAGCTACTTGCTCAAGACGTCCCGGGCTAACGAGATTGCCGACGCCATTCGCGCCGCCGCCCGGGGGCAGTCGGTGCTGGAGTCGCAAGTAGCGGCGAAAATGATGAACCGGTTCCGCCAGCCGCAGCAGACGGCCGCCAAAGCGCACGAGCAGTTGACGGAGCGCGAGATGGACGTGCTGAAGCTTGTTGCGCAGGGCAAATCGAATCAAGAGGTAGCGGACGAACTGTTCATCGGGATCAAGACGGTGAAGTTCCACGTTACGAACATTTTCTCCAAGCTCGGTGTGGACGACCGGACGCAAGCGGCGATATACGCCCATAAGCACGGCTTGGCCGAGTAGGCGGCTGCTTGCATTACATACGGCGCAGGCTATAGAGCGCCTTCTTCACGAGCGGAACCTTCTCGAATGCCATGAACAAGCCGAAGCATTCGGGCCGTATCGTCCAGAGCGATAACCGGCAGCTTGTCCGGGCGGGCGTTAATCGCCGCCACGATCGGTTCGGGCGTATCCGGCCAGACGATGACGGCCGCCGGATTGCTTAGGCTGGACGCAAGCCCGGCATCTTCGCTTGTTCGAACGATAATTAGCTTCGGGTAGCACGCCGTTTTGAACCCCTCGACCAAGATCCAATCCGCATCGCCGCAGCGGTCGACGAGCCGTTCGAGAGCGAATGGCTCCCGCTGGATAATGGCCGTTCGGAAGGGCGAGGTAATGATGGTCATATCCGCTCCGGCTTTCGTATGTTTCCAAGTGTCGGTGCCCTCCCGATCCATCTCGAAGTCGTGGGCATCGTGCTTAATCGTTGCGACCGTATATCCGCTTTGCTTCAAACTCTCCGTTAACCGGCAGACGATCGTCGTCTTGCCGGTATTTTTGTATCCGACGACTTGAACGACGACGGGGCGTTTCTTCGCGGCGCTATTAATGGACATGGGGCCCCCCTAGGCTTTAACCGAATAAGAGCTGTATTACGTCGATTGTAGCACCTTGCTCCGGCGTGTGAAAGCGCGGTGTCAGGTAGAGGATGCGGCCTTCATTTGATACAATAACAATTAGTGGAATACGAAGGCGGTGACTCTGTAGAGTGGGTGCAAGCGGAACGGAACTTCAGGACAAGTCCGGCGGCCGGTTTCGCCGGCGAGCGGTTAAAGTAGCGGAAGCCCAGTTGCGGATATTAAATACGGTCGCGGCTCGGATGAACAATCATCCGAGGACCGACAAGGTGCCGCTTCACCGAAGCGGCGGCAGACGGGCCGCGGAGAGGCTGCTCGCGACCTGCGATTGGCCGCCGTTCGCCCGCTCGGGCGTTGACGGCTTCGCCGTGCGTTCCCGGGAGGTGGCGGACGCTTCGCCCGATCGTCCGACCTCGCTTCGCATTGCGGGATCGGTTGCGGCAGGCGATGCCCCTCCGGCGCTGATGCCGGGCACGGCCATGAGGATTATGACCGGAGCGATGGTTCCGGAGCGGGCGGATGCGGTCGTTATGTTGGAGCAGACGGTGGATGCGGAGGCGGGAGCGGCTGCGGGAAGCCGATTCGGCAGCCCGGCGTCGCCCGAATCCGACGCGTACGTAAGAATCAAGCAACCGGCTCAGGCCGGCCAGCATATCGCCCCCCGCGGAGAGGAGCTGCGGCAGGGCGCGCCGCTTATTGAACGGGGCGGGCTTATCCGCCCGGGACATGTGGCCTTGCTCGGCACGTTCGGCTATACCGAAGTGCCCGTCTTTGCCCGGCCGCGCGTCGCGATATTCGCGACGGGGAGCGAGCTGCTGCCCGTCGGCCAGCCGCTGCGCCCCGGGCAAATACGCGACAGCAACAGCGCAATGCTGGCGGCGATGGTGGAGCAAAGCGGCGGAGAAGCCGACTTGTACGGCAGCCTGCCGGACGAGCTGTCGGCCGTCCGGCAGGCGCTGAGCGAGGCGTGGAACACTGCGGATGCGATCGTCACGACCGGCGGCGTGTCCGTAGGCGACTACGATGTAATGGCCGAGCTCATGCGGACCGTTCCGAGGAGCGGCGACGAGCGGGAGCGGCGTGCGGGCGAGGCCGAGAGCATCGGCAGCGGCGGGTCGGGGCTTTGCGAGGAAGACGAGCTGCTGTTCGATCGCGTATCGATGCGCCCGGGCAGTCCGACATCGGCTGCGCGGATCGGGGGCAAGCTGCTGTTCGCCTTATCCGGCAATCCCGGGGCATGCTTCGTCGGCTTCGAGCTATTCGTCAGACCGGCGCTGCTTGCGCTGCAAGGCGAAGCGGCGCCGCTTCCTGCGGTTGTCCGGGCAGAGCTGCATGCGGACTTTCGCAAGGGCAGCCCGCATGACCGATATGTACGGGCACGGCTGTACGAGAGAGGGGGAAGAAGGTACGCGGAGCCGCTGGGCTTTGCCAAGTCCAGCATGATGGCTTCGATTCCCGATGCGGACGGGCTTGTGCTTATTCCTTCGGGTTCTGCCGGGGCGGCTGCCGGCCGGCTCGTTGACATGCTGCTGATCCCTTAGCGGCAGCGGCGGCGCATAGCGACTAGCCTAGCCTTTCAAACTAAGCAGCAGATTCGCCCGTTTCAGAGCGTGCATGCGTATAAAAGGGGAATAGACGACTCCCAGAGGATCGTTTAATTGCGCAAGCGCGTCCGGTCCCAATAGAGCGGAGGCGGGCGAGCGCTCCATCCGATCGATGACGAGCCGCAGCGCCGCGGCTGCGCCGTGCAGGCCGAATATGGCCGTCATGCCGTTCGCCGTCTCCGGTTTGCGCTTCGTCAGGCGATCGTTCGGCCGCGGAGGCCGATCCGCGCCGGCCTCCGCATATTCGAAAGCAGAGCTGTTGCAGGCAATACCGCTCTGCTGCATGCGAGGGAGCAGGAGCGGCTCGCATAACGAATGGCGCCAGCTCTGGCGAAGGGCGGGGTGTTCGTCGAATAGGCGCAAGCAAGCGTTCAGCTTATCGAGCAGTTCGCTTACGAGGCCGTCATCGGCTTCTGGCTGCACTTCATAGCGCCGGAACGCGGTCGAGCCTTGCTCCATCACGCTCTTTAATCCGGCAAGCCGCTGCATGAGCGACGCTATCGCTTGGGCCGCATCGGCCGCCGCCGCGCGTCTCTGCCATTCATCCGCCCCGGAATGAACGAGCGGGTCATGCTCGTCCAGCAGCCGGTAATCGGCATAAGGGCGGGAACGCTGTACCCGAGCAATCGCTGGCGCCGGTCTCGAGCGGCTGGAAGGATATATTCTCATTTTCAATCGCCTCCTCCCTCTACAATAGCGGATCGGAGCCGCGGAAAGTGACGGTTGGTGTCGGAGGCGCGGAGCCGTTCGGCTGCGCGCCCTGTCCGACTGTTCGCAGGCAGCCGCGGCTTGCGCTACAATAGCAGGAACAGAAAGGCAATAAGCGCGAGATCGACCGCAAATGCGCCCCCCCAAGGGCTGTAGCCGTAGTCGTAACCGCCGTAACCGTAGCCCCCGTCGTAGCCGTAAGCCTGTGTCTGAGCCTTCGGCTGTTCTTCCTGGACGGGCTGCTCCTTACCCTTCTTTTTATTTTTTGTCGTCTTCTTGCCGGCTGCATCCGGAGTATGCTGATCGATGTACGCTTGACCCGTTGCATGGCCGTTCAGCATGACGCGCCCGTTGCGGCAGTGCGTCAGCACGCCGACATGGCGACGGCCGTCATGGGTAACGATACATACCGGAAGCCCGCAGAAGCGTGAAATATTTTCTTCATGCAAAGGAAAGATCGGTTCCATTTCGTTAAGCACCTCCTAGTTCTAAGCCCATCTTATGCAGAAGCAGGCTTCTGCGCATAGTCGACTACCTAGACGATTGCCGCTAATAAACGCCCATTTCTTGCTTCAGCCTATTAAGGCAATTCCCAGCTATTCGCCCGATTCGAAAAAGAAGGAGCTGATGTTCGGTGAAGCGACAGTCGGCGGCTCGCAAGCGAAGCCGGAGCGTTATTCCTGTACTGATGGCCGCCTTGGTCTTAATTGCCGGCGCGCTCCTCGCATCTCATATGCGTACCGGCAAGAAGGAGACGTCTGCGGCAGGCGATCTCGCGTTCGTATGGCGATTATCGTCGCGGCTTACTATGCAAGAGGCGGACGATCGCCGCTGGCTTATCCGCTATGACGTAAGCGGAATACGAAGCGGAGACGGGCTTCGCGCCGCGGGATTGCTTGGGCTGCATCGCAGCGGCGGCGAAGCGACGTCTTCGAGTCGGGCGGATCGGACGATGACGTACGAGGGCGAACTGGTCGTGGACCGCAAGAAGCTTGAGGCTGGCGACGTTCCGAATGCCGGGCGCGCAGGCGAGCGGGGAGGGAACGCTCCTGCGGACGCTGCGGAATCGCCGGATGCCCAGTCGGTGGAAGCTGCTTCCGTCAACGTACCGATTGCGCTGTACATGAACGGCGGCGAAGGCGGTGCGGTCGTCATTGTCCAGCCTCCCGCAGCGCTTGGAGCGGACGGGCTTGAAGCGGCTGCGAGGCTCGTCGAAGACGCGCTGCGGCAGTCCGGCGGGCATTATAATTACAGCTTCCGCGTAAGCGGCTCCGCAGCCACGGAAGCTGCCGTCGATGCGGCGGATCTGAACGGGCTGATGGACGGCGTGATTGAGGAAGCAGAGGCGAAGCTTGTGGAACGGTACGAGGATAAAGCGGGGGCCGCAATAAGCGAAACACGCCTCTCTCCGCGTATCGGCGCCGCGATCGAGACGAACGGGAAGCAGGCGAATTTGCAATTGTCCGTGCATCGCGACAGCGAATCGGGCGCGGCGGATTGGGTGATCGGCGTGCCGATCATTACGGGCGATTATGCGCCGCCGGGCTAGGTCTATCGATTATCTTTATTTAGGGGTACCATCAGTTTTTTTTATGGTAGGCCGAATGGCGTAATATGGCTGAATATGCTACACTAGATGTTACATGATAGGTGTAGAGAGTAGAGAAAGGGAAGAAAAAGGACCATGACGAGCAATGTAAAATTGGAGCAACAAGCCGCTGAGGGCGCGGTTTATTATCTGTTCGGCGCAACAGGAGACCTTGCGAAGCGTAAGCTGTTCCCCGCGCTGTTCAGCTTATATAAAGAAGGCAAGCTGGCGGACAATTTTGCCGTTGTCGGTCTAGCCCGCCGTCCGCGTACGAACGACCAATTCCGTACGGACGTCTACGAGTCGATCGTTGAGTTTTGCCGCTATAAAGCCGACGATGCAGCATTGTGGAACAAGTTCGCCGAGCATTTCGTCTACATGTCGCTCGACATTAACAACGTAGACGGCTTCCGCGAGCTCGACAAGCTTTCTTCGGAGCTGGATAAGAAATTCGATATCCAAGGCAATCGGCTGTTCTACCTTGCTTTGGCGCCGGAGCTGTTCGGTCCGGTATCGTTCAACCTGCGCGACGGAGGCCTTCTGGACGCGCAAGGCTGGAAGCGTCTTGTCATCGAGAAGCCGTTCGGCTACGATCTGGAATCGGCCCGCAAGCTGAACGCTCAATTGAGCCAAGTGTTCAAGGAAGAAGAAATTTTCCGCATCGACCACTATCTTGGCAAAGAGATGGTGCAGAACATCGAAGTGATCCGGTTCGCGAACGCCTTCTTCGAGCCTCTCTGGAATAACAAACATATCGCCAACGTACAGATTACGCTGTCCGAGACGGTCGGCGTCGAAGACCGCGGCGGTTATTACGATAAATCCGGCGCTCTGCGCGACATGATGCAGAACCATATGCTTCAAATGCTGACGATGATCGCGATGGAGCCGCCTAGCCGTCTGCAGCCGGAAGATATCCGCGACGAGAAGGTGAAGGTGCTTCGTTCCCTGCGTCCTTACAAGTCGAGCGACGACGTTCGCAATAACGTCATCCGCGGTCAATATTCGGAAGGCTCGCTGAACAACAAGCCGCTTGTCGGCTATCGTCAAGAAGATTCCGTCAATCCGGAATCGGTAACGGAAACGTATTTCGGCGCACGCGTATTCGTCGACAATTTCCGCTGGGCGGGCGTGCCTTTCTATATCCGTACGGGCAAGCGCATGCCGGTGAAGACGACTGAGGTTGTCGTCGAGTTCAAGAACGTGCCGGAGAACGTGCTGTTCGGCGCGCGCGAGGATGTAGGCCCGAACCTGCTCGTTATTCGCGTCAACCCGATGGAAGGCATCTATATCAAGATCAACGCGAAGCGTCCGGGCTCGGATAACGACGTGCAGCCGGTAGCGATGGAATTCTGCCAATCGTGCCAAGTCGGCATCAATACGCCGGAAGCGTACGAGCGCCTTATTTTCGACGCGGCGCGCGGCGAATCGACGCGCTTCACCCGTTGGGACGAGGTTGCGCAAGCTTGGACGTTCGTCGATCCGATCGCCAAGGCATGGAGCGAGAGCGAATCCGACCTGACGTTCTATTCGGCAGGCTCGTGGGGACCGAAGGAAATGACCGATATTCTGGAACGGGACGGCTTCCGCTGGTGGCCGGTCAACGGTCAGGAAGAAGACAACGTCATCTGGATTTCGGGCAGCCGCAAGTAATTCAATTACACCTTAACGGGTATGATTAAACATAGGCAATGGTCGCATTTCGGCCGGTCGACGAGACTTGTTTCGTCGGCCGGCCTTCGGACTGTTTCAGAACATCATACGCTGGCCGGTCTGAGCCGGCGGCGGAGAGGACGGCATAGCGTGTTCAAAATATACGATATTTCGATGACTGTTCATGAAGGTATGCAGGTATGGGGCAACTCGCCCGGGAAGCAGCCGATTCTCCGCAACGTATCCAGCTATGACGACGGGGAAGTGTATGAATCGCAGTTGACGCTGAACGTACATACCGGCACGCATGTCGATGCGCCTCTGCATATGTTGGAGGACGGCGCTACTATTGAAACGATCGGGCTGGAAGAGCTGGTTGGCCATGCGCGTGTGCTGGATCTTACCCACGTGGAGGATTCCGTCTCGAAAGCCGATCTGGAGAAGCACGGCATTCAGAAGGGCGAATGGATACTGCTGAAGACGCGCAACTCCTTCAACGAGAGCGAGACGTTCGACGACCATTTTGTTTATGTGAATGAGGAAGCGGCCCGTTATTTGATCGAATGCGGCGTTCGCGGCATCGGCGTGGATGCGCTTGGCATCGAGCGTTCCCAGCAAGGCTACCCGACGCACCGACAGTTGTTCCGCAACAACATCGTTATCGTCGAAGGATTGAGATTGAAGCATGTGCAGCCTGGCGTATATTTTCTGGTCGTTGCTCCGCTGAAGCTGACCGGAGTCGAAGCGGCTCCGGCAAGAGCCATTCTGATCGGCGGCATTTAGTTATAATCGAAAGGACGTCATTATGAGCGTATCGTTGAAAGAAGAAATAACGAAAGAAGTGGAGAAACGGCGCACGTTCGCCATTATTTCTCACCCGGATGCCGGCAAGACGACGCTGACGGAGAAGCTGCTGCTGTTCGGCGGCGCGATTCGCGAGGCGGGCTCGGTCAAGGCGCGCAAAGCAAGCCGTCATGCGACGTCCGACTGGATGGAGATCGAGAAGCAACGGGGCATATCCGTTACGTCCTCGGTTATGCAGTTTGACTACAACGGACATCGCATTAACATTCTGGACACGCCCGGTCACCAAGATTTCAGCGAGGACACGTATCGGACGCTCACGGCGGCGGATAGCGCGGTCATGCTGATCGACGTCGCGAAGGGCGTCGAGCCGCAGACGATCAAGCTGTTCCAGGTGTGCAGCAAGCGCGGCATTCCGATCTTTACGTTTATTAACAAGCTCGACCGCGAAGGGCAAAGCCCGTTCGATCTGATGGAAGAGATCGAACGCGTGCTCGGCATCCGCTCGGTGCCGATGAACTGGCCGATCGGAATGGGGCGCGACCTGTGCGGCGTATATGACCGGATGAAGAATCAGGTCGAGCTGTTCAACGGCAAAGACCACTCGACGATCGAGGTTCGCAAGGTCGGAGATTACAACGACCCGATCATTCGCGAGATGGCGGGCGATTTCATGACGGATCAGCTTATAGCCGATCTGGAGCTGCTCGACGTGGCGGGCGACCCGTTCGACTTCGAGAAGGTGAGCCGCGGCGAATTGACGCCGGTTTTCTTCGGCAGCGCGGTCAACAATTTCGGCGTGCAAACGTTCCTCGAGAACTTCCTTCAGTTGGCGCCGAAGCCGGCCCCGCGCAAAAGCGTGGACGGCATCATCGAGCCGACGAACGAGAAGTTTACGGGCTATGTGTTCAAAATTCAGGCGAACATGAATCCGGCTCACCGCGACCGGATCGCCTTCCTCCGCATTTGCTCCGGCCGGTTCGATCGCGGAATGGCCGTCAAGCATGTGCGCGCGGGCAAGGACATTAAGCTGTCCCAGCCGCAGCAATTTTTGGCGCAGGATCGGGATATCGTCGAATCGGCTTATCCGGGCGATATTATCGGCTTGTTCGACCCGGGTATTTTCCGAATCGGGGATTCGCTGTCGCAGGGCGGAAGCGTCGAGTTCGACGAGCTGCCGACGTTCTCGCCGGAGATATTCGCGAAGGTGACCGTTAAAAACGCGCTGAAGCATAAGCAGTATCAGAAGGGCATCGACCAGTTGACGGAGGAAGGCACGATTCAAGTGTTCCGTACGACAGGCTTCGAGGAGACGATTCTCGGCGTCGTCGGCCAATTGCAGTTCGAGGTGTTCGAGTATCGGATGCGCGCGGAGTACGGCGTCGAAATTCAATTGCACCGGATGACTTACCAGTTCGCCCGCTGGATCGTGGACGACAAGATCGATCCGTCCAAATTCCGCATTAACTCGACGCTCGTGAAGGACAAGAAGGACAACTATGTCGTTCTGTTCGAGAACGAGTATGCGATGCGCACGGCAATAGAAAAAAATCCGACGGCAAAGTTTTTGGAGACGGCGCCGTAATAAGTACAAGGGTTGAGCAGAGGGCGTTTGTCTGCTTGGCCCTTTTTGTTTGTCATTTATTATAAAAGGTTACGTTCTCACTTGACATGGAATCGTTAACATGACAAAATGTACGCGTGTACATTAATGTAATTTATATATTCGGCAAGGGGCGTAATAATAGGTGAGACAACAAGTAGCGAAGCTGGCCGGCGTGTCGGAGGCGACGGTATCCCGTGTGCTGAACGGCGTCGGACCGGTAAAAGAAGAGACGAAGCAGCGCGTATTGGCGGCTGCGGCGGAGCTTGGCTACGTACCGAGCGCGCTGGCGCAGCGGTTCGCCCGCAAGAAGAGCGGCAACCTTGGCGTCGTGCTGCCCTATATGGCGAAGGTATCGTTGTTCTCGACGTATTACTTCTCGGAGATGCTAGGCGGCATCGGTTCGGAGGCGCAAGCCAGAGGCAACGATCTGCTGCTGCTGTTTCGCGGCACGGACCAGCCGCGTGATTATGCGGCGCTGTTCCAGGCGCAGAAGGTCGACGCGCTCGTTATTCTCGGCGCAAGAGACATGTCGCTGGACCGACTGGCGCTGGAGGAGCTGGCGCGGGACGGCCATCCGTTCTGCGTATTGAATCAACGCTACGCCAAGCGCGGAGAGACTCCGCCGTTCCCGACGATCGACGCCGATCACTGGTCGGGCAGCCGCGAAGCGGTTCGCCATCTCATCGACATCGGATGCCAGCGGGTTGCCTTCATTAACGGCCCGGCCGATTATTCGAACAGCGCGGACAGGCGGGACGGCTATTTGAGCATCGTGGAGCAATCGGGGCTGCCGGTTGACGAACGGCTTATGCTAACTGGCAATTACAGCCGGAAGAGCGGCTACGAGCTGGCGCCGCAATTGGCGGAGATGATTGCCGCAGGCCAAGCCGATGCCATCTTCGCGGCGAATGACCGGATGGCGATCGGCGCGATGCAAGGGCTGCGCGAGCGCGGACTTGAGGCGGGGCGCGATTATGCGCTTTGCGGGTACGACGATGCCGATGCCGCTCGTATGGCATGCCCGCAACTGACGAGCGTAGCGGTTCCTTTCCACGAGATGGGACGAGCCGCCGCCGAGATGCTGCTGGCCGCTGCCGACGGCGAGGAACGCGCTGCCGCGGCGTCGGCGGAGCTTCCGGTTCGACTTATCGTCCGGGAGTCGACAGGACAGTACAAGCCTCAAGCTTAAGCGGCGAGGCATGGACGGTATGAAGCACAGGCAACGCAGAATGGACAGCGATTCGGGCTGCGGCCACGATTATTCGGACAGGAGCGATATTCATGGCATTGGATCAAGTGCGAGTAGGAATGGTTGGTTATAAATTTATGGGCAAGGCGCACAGCAACGCGTATCGCGCGACGCCAATGTTTTTCCCGGACGCGCCGAAGCCGGTCATGCAGGCGATCTGCGGCCGCGATCCGCAAGGCGTTGAGCAGGCGAGAAGCCAATTCGGCTGGCTGTCGGCGGAAACAGACTGGCGTAAGCTCGTCGCACGCGACGACATCGATCTGATTGACATTAACGCGCCGAGCGACGCACATAAAGAAATTGCCATCGCGGCCGCGGCCGCGGGCAAGCATTTGTTCTGCGAGAAGCCGCTTGCGCTGACGCTGGCGGATTCTCGCGAAATGCTGGCGGCGGCGGAGAAAGCCGGCGTCACGCATATGGTGGGCTTTAACTACCGGTTCGCGCCGGCGGTGCAGCTTGCGAAGAAGCTGATCGAAGAAGGCCGGCTCGGCAAAATTTATCATTTCCGCGCCTGGTTCCTGCAAGACTGGGTTATCGATCCGTCGTTCCCGCTCGTATGGCGGCTGCAGAAGGAAATTGCCGGCTCCGGCTCGCACGGCGATCTTGGCGCGCATCTGATCGACATGGCGCGGTTCTTGGTTGGCGAGTTCAGCGAAGTGGTCGGCATGAGCGAGACGTTCGTCAAGCAGCGGCCGCTGCCGACGGCTATGACGGGACTGAGCGCCAAAGGCGACGCGAACGCTCCGCTCGGCGACGTAACGGTTGACGATGCGACGCTGTTCATGACGCGGTTCGCCAACGGCGCGCTCGGCAGCTTCGAGGCGACTCGCTTCGCGGCAGGCCACCGCTGCACGAACTCGTTCGAAATTAACGGCAGCAAGGGCAGCGTGAAGTTCGACTTCGAGCGGTTGAACGAGCTGCAGGTTTATTTTACCGACGATGCCGAGGATGTACAGGGCTTCCGCCGTGTGCTGGCGACCGATGCAGCGCATGCTTATATGGATGCATGGTGGCCGGCAGGACATACAATCGGCTACGAGCATACGTTTACGCATGAGGTTGTCGAGCTGATGCGCGCGATGGAAGAAGGCCGTCAACCGGTTCCGAACTTTGTCGACGGCGTGAAGTGTCAAGAGGTGCTGGAGGCGGTCGATCGTTCGGTTGCGGAGCGCCGCTGGGTTTCCATAGACGAAATGAAGGAGTAGAGACAGATGAGAAAAGCACTGATCGTATGGGGCGGCTGGGACGGACATCAGCCGAAGGAAGTAGCGGAAATTTTCGCGGATGTACTGCGCAAGGAAGATTTTGAGGTTGTCGTATCGGATACGCTGGACAGCTATGCCGACGAGGCATTGATGAGCTCCCTCGACCTGATCGTACCGGTATGGACGATGGGCACCATCGAGAAGCATCAGTTAGAACCGCTGCTTCGCGCCGTCGAGAACGGCTGCGGCATTGCCGGCTGCCACGGCGGCATGGGGGACTCGTTCCGCAACGAGGTCGAGTATCAATATATGGTCGGCGGCCAATGGGTAGCGCATCCGGGCAATGACGGCGTGACGTATACGGTACGGATGTTGGATTCGAACGATCCGCTCACGGAAGGCATCGGCGACTTCGAAGTATGCTCGGAGAAATATTATATGCATGTGGACCCAGCCGTTAAAGTGCATGCGACGACCGATTTCGGCGATGTGCTGATGCCGGTCGCATGGACGAAGAAGTGGGGACAAGGCAACGTGTACTATTGCTCGCTTGGTCATCAAGCGAACATTGTCGAGATGCCGCAGACGAAGGAAATGATGCGCCGCGGCTTTTTGTGGGCTGCGCGTCCGGTACAGGCATAAGGCTAAGCAGACGAGAGGAGAACGGAAACCTCATGACAAAAGCAAGGATTGGCATTATCGGTTGCGGCAACATTAGCGATATTTATCTTAAAAATTTGACCAAGTTCGAGCAAGTGAAGGTCGTCGCGTGCGCGGACGCCGATCTGGCGCGGGCGAAGGCGCGGGCGGAGCAATATAGCTTGCCGCACGCTTACTCGGTCGACGAGCTGCTTGCTGATCCGAACATCGATATCGTCGTCAACCTGACGATTCCGAAGGCGCATGCGGAAATTAGCTTGCGCGCGCTGGAAGCCGGCAAGCATGTGTACGGCGAGAAGCCGCTGGCCGTTACGATGGAAGAGGGTGCGCGCGTACTGAAGCTGGCTGAGGCCAAAGGACTGCGCGTCGCTTGCGCGCCGGAGACGTTCCTCGGGGGCGGCATTCAAACATGCCGCAGGCTGATCGACGAAGGCGCAATCGGCATGCCGGTCGCCGCATCGGGCTTCATGCTGAGCGGCGGTCACGAGAACTGGCATCCGGACCCCGGCTTCTATTACGAAGCAGGCGGCGGACCGATGTTCGATATGGGACCGTACTATTTGACGGCGCTCGTAACGCTGCTTGGACCGATTCGCCGCGTTACCGGCTCGGCTGTCATTACGCACGAGGAGCGCACGATTACGAGCGAGCCGAAGCGCGGCCAGAAGATTAAAGTCGAGACGCCTACGCATATTGCGGGTGTGCTGGACTTCGCTTCGGGCGCGGTCGGCACGCTGATTACAAGCTTCGATACGGCTGCCGGCTCGAACCTGCCGAATATCGAAATATACGGCAGCGCCGGAACGCTTCGCGTACCGGATCCGAACCATTTTGGTGGAGAAGTGCTGCTGCGCAGAGCGGGCTCGCGCGAGTGGGAGAGCATTCCGCTTACGCACGGCAATACGGACAACAACCGCGGCATCGGCGTCGTCGATATGGCGGAAGCGATTGCGGAAGGACGTCCGCACCGCGCGAACGGCGCAATGGCTTATCATGTGCTGGAAGCGATGCACGGCTTCCATATCGCCTCGAGCCAGAGCAGCCATTATCAAATGACGAGCACTTGCGATCGACCGGCGCCAATGAAGTCGGAAGGGTAAGAGTAAACAAGCGATCGCTCGGAAGTCCGGTTCCTTCTGGAATCGGGCTTTTTTTATTATGCAGGGAAATTCGATACGGCGTTAGAAGCAACACGGCTCGATGGCAAGCGAATGAAATGGGACGGTATGTCGCGGACGCGGCGGATTATAATGCTTTTAGTCGCTGCTGTCGGGGTTTCGTTGTTCGGTCGGAGGATGGCGCGGTCGTATCTTTCTCTTTGCGAGCTTTTAATAAAGCGATGACGGCCAGTATGTCGGCGGCAACGACAAGAACGGCAGCCCATAATGCAATGTCGTCCGACGAAGGCTCCTGCGCTGCGATAATAACCTCGTCTTCGGTGAGTGCCATAAGATTTACCCCTTCCCGGTCCTCATTATCTTATGATAATAGCCTATGCTTGATGATGCGGATACGCATGGGCGGATGCTCAATTCGGACACCCGTCGGAGCCGGAGAAGGGGAAAGGAAGCGTAAATTAAAGGCGGTTGAAATCGTTAAGCGTCAAGAATGCCCGACTCCCGCATCCGGCGAATCGTTCGTATGAAGATGGCTGTGCAGCGATCCGATCATTCTCGATTGATCGTCGGCGGTGCTGTGCTGCCAGATCATTTCGAATAGAACGCCGAGCCCGGGGAGCGCGCGCTCATCGGCTCCGATGGAATCTTGAATAATGTCGGTAAGTTCCGAGTCCGATTTGCCCTTGACTCTCATAAGGATCGCTTGCCGCAGATCGATCGTAACCAAGCAGCATACCTCCATTTCGTTAGACGCGTATTCATTATGTCCCGGAACCGAAGCCTGCACACAAGGGGACATCTGGCAAGCCGGGAGGAAAGGGCGGCACGGGTATGATATAATGACGTTAGATGCAGTTGGGACTGGGGGAAAGGGTCATGGCCAAGAAGCAGTACGCCGTTATCGGAATGGGCCGGTTCGGGTCGAGCGTTGCCCAGACGTTATCCAATCTCGGATTTGATGTGCTTGCCATCGATGCAAGCGAGCAGCGGATTCAAGAAGCTTCCCATTACGTTACGCATGCGGTATCCGCCGACAGTACGGACGAGGAAGCGGTTCGCGCGCTTGGCATCCGCAATTTCGACGTTGTCGTCGTTGCTATCGGACAAGATATTCAAGCGAGCATTCTGACGACGCTTATTTTGAAAGACCTCGGCGTGCCGAACCTTATCGTCAAGGCGCAGAGCGAGCTGCACGGCAAAGTGCTTAGCAAGATCGGCGCGGACAAAGTCATCTTCCCGGAGCGGGATATGGGAGCGCGCGTCGCCCATCATTTAATATCGCCTAATATTATTGATTTCATTGAGCTGTCTGAAGATTACAGCATTCTGGAATTTAAAGCGCCGGGATTTATGGTCGGCAAGAACCTTAAACAGCTTGATATTCGAGCCAAATATTACTGCAACGTCATGGCGATTAAGAGCGGCGGCCACATGAATATCGCTCCGCACGCCGACGATATGATTCGTACGGACGACGTGCTCGTCATCGTAGGGAAGAACGACGATTTGGCGAGTCTGGAGCTGGCTTATTCGGAAGCCCGGCAGCGATAAAGCAGCGTTCGCGATTGGCCAATATGAGCAGATAGAGAAGGAAGGATTCATTTGTACGATGTGATGTCAGTCCAGAATGCAAGGGCGAAGGCGTGGGCTTCCCTGCTGGACAAAAAATACCGCGACCGCAGCGGCCGCTTTCTTGTCGAGGGCATTCATCTCGTTCAAGAGGCGGCAAGCAGCGGCGCGGAGATCGAAGCCGTCGTCTACGACGGCGAGCGCGGCCTGCCGGAGGAGCTGTCAGCTCTTCGGACGGATTGCGAGGAGCTGCTGGTGAGCGCTTCCGCGTCCGTTATGGCCAAATGCACGGGAACGGATTCGCCTCCGCCGGTGTTCGCCGTCGTGCTGAAGCCGCGGGCTGACGAAGCGGCCTTGTTCCGGAAGCAGTCGCTCGTTGTCGTATTGGACGGCGTGCGGGACCCCGGCAACGCGGGTACGATTATTCGCAGCGCGGACGCAGTGGGGGCCGATGCGGTCGTATTGGGACGCGGCTGCGTCGACCTGTACAATCCGAAGACCGTCCGCTCGACGATGGGATCGCTATTTCATCTGCCGATTATCGAAGGCGACTTAAGCGAGCTGCTTCCGAAAGCAAAGGAGCGGGGAATTCGGCTCGCGGCAACGAGCCTGCAATCGGCGGTGAGCTGCTACGACTGCGATTGGACGGGTCCGACATGGCTGCTGCTCGGCAGCGAATCCGACGGCTTGTCGGCTGAGACGCTCGCAATGGCGGACCAATCGGTTATTATCCCGATTCGCGGTCGCGCGGAATCGCTGAACGTGGCGATGGCCGCGACGGTTATTTTGTACGAGGCTTTGCGGCAGCGGGAAGCTTCAAACCAGGCTAATTCCTGACCTCGAGCATCAATAAGCGTTCGGGAATAAAATTAGTGTCCATACAAGACCAAAGACTGGAGGGGATCTGTGTTACTCGATCCTTCTTCCGGTCTTTTTTATCCGTCTCGGTGAAACCAACAGGATTTCTTTAAGGATTCCCGAATATCACAGCAAGCAGAAGCCCAGATTGTTCGACGGTTTAGTTGATGCTGGAATGCCGGGATTTTTTTCTTAAGCGTTTATTCAAGCCCAAGGGGAGAACGGAATGGCGAAGCATGGCGATGGTTTGGGGCATGAAATTGTCAAGGCCGTTATCAATGGAGAGATTATCGAGCCCATTACTTTCTCAAAAGTGAAAGAGTTTTGCGATAAAAGCGGAATTCAGGCAAGTGAAAATCATATGCGAGTCATTCTTTCGAATGCTTCGGAGAATACGCACAGCCCGACTTATAAAAAATACTTTGAGCGTGTCGGAAAAGGCGAATATAGGATACTTCCTGAGCATAGGCGACAACCCAAGTATTTCTGGTTGAATGTTGATTATCAAGTCTATAATTGGGCGTTTTCAATGGCAAAGGTGGGCAGCGCTCAAACCTATTCGAATTATAATCCAAATGGGAATAAGCGAAAGAACGAAATTTGCTTCAAGAGCATTCAAATCGGAGATTTTGTAGTGGCGTATGAAACAGGCGAGATTAAGGCGATAACAGCGATATGCCGAGTGATGGACAAATATGAGAAGGACGATGAAATTCTAGTCGACTTTCAGAAAACCAGAGATTTTGAAGCGTTTTTAGATTTAAATGCTATGAGAGCGACAAAGACTTTGAATGATTGTCCAGTTATTCAGAACCATAGGGGAACATTGCTGGAGCTTGAAGCCAATCATTTTAATATCATTATGGCGATGCTTGATAATAGGAACGCGCAGGGGGATTATAACGGGGAGCTTCTTCAAGCCGTCCGGCAATCCTTGGCAGACGGGAGCAAGGAAAGAAAACAAAGATTGGAGAGCAGAACGATACTCATTCCCGAGTCTTATGAGACAACAACGAGAGTGTTCAAGCGTAACCCGGATGTTATTGCAGAGGTGCTGATTAGGGCAAAGGGAGTTTGTGAAAAGTGTAAGAAGCCGGCCCCGTTTAGAAAAGCGTTAGACGGAACGCCGTATCTTGAAGTTCATCATCAAATAAGATTGGCAGACGGCGGAGAGGATACCGTCGATAATGCCGTTGCCGTTTGTCCCAATTGCCACAGAGAACTGCATTTTGGATAACCATTAAAAAAACCTGCAGCCCGAACGGGCCGCAGGTTTTTTTATTTTCCTTATTAAATTAAGTTCTTGTCCAGAAAAAATCCTTGGATCCGGCCGCTTGCTTGCGGTCTTCGATTTGTTTTCGTATGGCGTCTTCCCCGCGGTCCAACACGCTAGCGATGGTTGGCACGATATCCTTCATCTCTTGCGCCGTTGCCATTTTGGACTGTCGAGTAAGTCCCGATAGCCGAACGAAACAGGAGCCCTTTGAGAGCGCTTATTTCGTTAGGAATTTCGCACGCTGCCGAATAAGTGCTCCGCAACGCTGCTTAATCACTCGTTGCGTGTCGGAAGTAACGGGGGATTTAGCGATTAGATATGTGTAAGGGACGCTTAAACGGGAGTCGAATGGTTCGGCAGTGAAATAAGAGACTGAGTAGAGCGCTTATTTCACTGCCGCGCATGGAAAGGAGGAAAGGGAGGCTTCATCCAAACGACAAAACCCCGGCCTTCGAAAAGACCGGGGGATCGCGACGTTCCGGCTGCCTTCTTTCAAGCGGCTAGAGCGGTCAGGCCTAAGGTCAAACTTTAAAACGGCCAATCGTTTCTTGCAATTGTTCGGCCATTCGGGACAAGGAAGCCGCCGAAGCCGTTATTTCCTCCATAGAGGCGAACTGCTCCTCGGTTACGGCGGACACATCCTTCATGCCCGAGGCGGTTTCTTGGGCCACGCCGGAAATATAGTTCATCGAATCGACCACCTGCTCCGTACTGGAGGACATTTGCTGAGCGGAGGCGGCAACGTCTTGAATTTGAGCCGCAACCTGTTGAACGGCTTGTTGAATTTCTGCGAACGAAGCGCCTGCGACATGGACCACGCGGATTCCTTCGGCAACTTCGCCCGTACCCGATTCCATCGATCGAACGGCTGTCATCGTTTCCTGTTGAATCGTCGAGATATATTCCGTAATCTGATGAGAGGATCGGGTCGATTGCTCCGCCAATTTCCTGATTTCGCTCGCTACGACGGCAAAGCCGCGCCCATGCTCGCCTGCCCGCGACGCTTCAATTGACGCATTCAACGCCAATAGATTCGTCTGCGAAGCGATATCCGTAATAAATTGCACGATTTGTCCGATATGCTCGGTATGCTGCCCCAGTCCTTTAATGACGCTGGATAAGCCGTTCATTGTTTCCTGAATGGAATTCATTTGCTCGACGGCGGTAAGGATAGCGTTACTTCCCGACAAAGATTTATCGACTGCTTCCGCTGCCAAATAGGAGACGCTTTGCGCATTATCCGCGATCTGCTGTGCCCCGATGGACAATTCGTTTACGGATTGAGTGCCTTCCGTTACGCTGTTTACTTGATTGTCGGTTCCGGCCGCCACTTCCTGGACGGCAAAGTTGATTTGCTCCGTCGCCTTATTGGTCTGCTCGGCGCTTGCGGTGAGTTCTTCCGAAGAAGCGGCCACCTGCTGCGCGCTTGTGCCGATTTGGAAAATCAAATGGCGTAAATTGGCCGACATATCATTAAAGGAATGAGCCAATTCCCCGACTTCGTCTCTATTTTTTACTTTGACTGCTTCGGAATTCAAATCGCCCGCGGCAATTCTTTTGGCTAAATTCGCCAGCCTTACAACGGGTCTGGATATATGAATAGACGCAACGAGACCGATCAGTATGGCGCATACGAAAGCGATAACGCTCAGAATAAGTACCGTTTGACTAACGGAGTCGGCCATAACGGATGTGTCCTTGCTGATTGTATCGACCAAAGTTCGTTGACCGTCGACGATTTGCTTGGACAAGCTCTCCATCTCGCGTCCGATCGGGATGACATCGGATGCCGCCAATTTAACGGCCGCCGCCTTGTCGGTTTTGATTAATGCGAATACTTCGTCGGATTTTGTTTTGAACTGCTCGCTGAGCGCGGCAAGCCGTTGCAAATTGTTGGCATCCTCTTCCCGTTTCACCAGGCCCAAAGTCGAATCGATTACGGCCGCTTGATTCGAATTGGCTTGATTATACCGTTCCAAGCCTTCTTCGCTCTGGGTTAACAAGTAATCCCGCAAGCTGCTCATTTGCTGCAACGTATCGCTTCGGATGTCCTTAGAATTGGATAAAATGATTTCCCGTCGGCTAATCAAATCGTCATAGGATTTATCAATCTTGTAAAAATAGTATATTGAAACCGCGCTTACGATACCAAGCAGAATGGAAACCATAAGAAACCCGCCGATCAACTTTTTGCCAATGGTTAGTCTCATAGACTACACCGTCCCTTTTGTTAATATTGTTATAATTTTCTTGTCTTTATTTCGACATTATACATCATAATAAATCATTTTTCTTTCTTTTTTGTTATCATTTTCGACAAATAGTTTACATTTCTAATCATATACTATGGTTATAGGTTAAGAGGGGCATTGGTAGAATGGAACGCAAAAAAGTCCCGTCGGCCGCAAGGGCAGGGGGACTTTCTTCGTTTCTGTCGAAGGAGGATTAAATTCGATTCGCGTGCCCGTTTATTCGTTGGCAACGATTAGCTGCAATCGGCCTTCCAGTACGTAAGGACCGAAGCCGACGGGCAGAATGAAATGATCGCCTTTGCGAAGCTCGAAGCGCTCGCCGCTTGCATGCAGGGAGCCGCTGCCGTCGATTATGCTGAACAGACGGTACTTGCCGCTTGCCGGAAGCTGCGCGGCGCCGCTGACGTCCCATTTGTCTACGGTGAAGAAATCGTTGGAGACGAAGGTCGAGGCGGCAAGCCCTTCGGTCTCGCGCGTGCTGTACGAGATCGGCTCGTAGGCTTGCGGCACGGTCGTTACGTCGATTGCCTTCTCCAGATGAAGCTCGCGCAAGTTTCCCTCCTTGTCCTTCCGGTCGTAATCGTAGACACGGTAGGTCGTATCGGAGCTTTGCTGCGTTTCCAGCACGACGATGCCCTTGCCGAGCGCGTGAATCGTGCCGCTGGGGACATAGAAGAAATCGCCCGCCTTGACGGGAACGCTCGTCAGCAGCTCATCCCACTGCCCGCTGGCGATCATGCTTGCAAGCTGCTCCTTCGTGCGGGCTTCATGGCCGTAAACGATCGCTGCGCCCGGCTCCGCGTCGACGATATACCAGCATTCCGTCTTGCCAAGCTCCCCGTTCTCGTGCTTGCCGGCATATTCGTCGTTCGGGTGCACTTGTACGGATAAATCGTCGGAGGCGTCGAGCAGCTTGGTCAGCAGCGGGAATACGCTCGAACGGGAAGCGAACAGCTCCGGATGAGTCGTCCACAGCTCGCCGAGCGTCATTCCTTGATAAGGCCCGTTCTTCACGACGCTCTGGCCGTTCGGGTGAGCCGAGACGGCCCAGCATTCGCCAGTCGTCTCGCTCGGGATGTCATAGCCGAACAGTTCTCGCAGCTTCGTGCCGCCCCATATGCGCTCCTGAAATACGGGCATTAGAAAAATCGGTTGATTCATCGCATATCATTCTCCTTATTAATAAGCAATATGAACGAGAGCCGCGGCGCCAATCAGTCCCGCATCCTGCGACAGAGCGGCAGGAAGGATGGCGGTCTTCCGCCCGGACGGATTGAGCGCGTTCTGCTCGACATAGCCGATGACGGCGTCGAATAGAGGCGCGCCCACCTGCGATACGCCGCCCCCGATAACGATCATCTCCGGATCGAAGGTGTTAATAAGCGTCACGCAGCCTATGCCGATGTAGCGGAACGCGCGCCGTACCAACTCCTCCACTGCCGCATTGCCGCCGGATAAAGCCAGCTCGAACGCTTCCTTCGCCGTAACCGGGCGGCCGACAAGGGCGCTGGCCATTCTGGCTATTGCCGTGCCGGAAGCGATATATTCGAAGCAGCCGCGCTGACCGCATGGGCACAAGCCGGCTGCCGGGTCGATCACGATATGGCCGATGTCCCCGGCATTGCCCGTAGAGCCGGTAATGAGTCTGCCGTGGCTGAATATGCCCGCGCCGATCCCGGTGCTGATCGTCACATATACGAAATGATCGGCATGCTTGGCTGCTCCGATCCATCGTTCCGCCAAGGCGGCGGCCGTCGCGTCGTTCTCGAACGCAATGGGCAAGTCGTAATGCCGTCTGAAAGCGTCCACGACGGGGAAGCCCCACCAATCTCGCAGGTTCGGAGGCTCGGCGATAATGCCGCGCTTCGTATTCAGCGGACCGGGAGCCCCGAGTCCGATGCCTTGAAGCTTGGCCGCAGGAATCGCCGCATCCGCGAGCAGCTTGTTCGTCGCTGCCGCGATTTCGTCTACCATATGAGAAGGGGAAGCGGAATCCGTCGGGAGCGTCGTTCGCGCCAGCACAAGGCCGTTCGCGTCCACCAGCCCGATTGCGGTCTTCGTGCCGCCGATGTCAATGCCGATCGCATACTGCAATAGTCGCAACCTCCTGCTCGAATGTTTGTTGCTTGACAAACTTGACAAAATATACTTTTGTAAAGTAAAGTTAGGTTAAGTTTATCACGTTCGGGAAGGAATGGAAAGAGAGATGGCGCGGAAAAAGAAAGTGTCCATGCAGGATATAGCCGATTATTTGAACGTATCAAAAAATGCCGTCTCGCTTGCGTTGCAGAACAAACGGGGCGTTGGCGAGGAGATGCGGCATAAAATCGTTGAGGCCGCGAAGGAGCTGGGGTACGGTTCGTATGCCGATAAGCCTTCGTCCGGCGGCGCCGTGCTGGTGCTCGTCCCGGAGCGAATTATGAGTTATCAGGATAACGATCACTATCAATTTTTTCACGATATGATATGGGGATTGGAGAAGAGTATTCGCGCCAAAGGCTGCAACGCCGTCATTGCGCCGATTGACGCGGAGATGGAAGCGGGTCTTGCGCTGCCGCGCCACTGCACGGAACTGGCGTACAAGGGCATCGTTTTGTTCGGTATTGTGGATCGTGCGTATGCGAAGCTCGTCTGGGAGCTGGACGCTCCGCTCGTTATGCTGGACTCTTATCACCGGGGACTGCCCTGTCCGATCGTCGCTTCCGACAATATCGAGGGGGCGTATGAAGCGGTATCCGTCCTGATCGAAGCCGGCCACCGCGATATCGGCTTTATCGGGCCAACCAATCTGACGTCCAGCCACGAGGAGAGATGGTTCGGCTACTGGAAAGCGATGTCGGAGAACGGATTGCCGATCGATTTGTCGAAGGCGGTGACGTCGTCCGCCAGCTTTCACTCTACCGTAGAGGAAATCTGTTCCTTTCTGGACGGTCTGCGGCAGCAGCCCACTGCTTTCTTCTGCGGCAACGACCGGATCGCTTACCTGCTGGCGGAGGAGCTGGGGAAGAGAGGGCTGCGAGTGCCCGAGGACATCTCCATTGTCGGCTTCGACGATCTGAAGGCAGGGGCCGAACATGGGCTAAGCTTGACAACGATGCGCGTAGAGAAAACGCGAATGTGCGATGCCGCCGCCGAGCTGCTGCTGTCTCCATCCGGCAAGAGCCGGGAGATGGTCCGTCACTATATCCGGCCCACGCTCGTCGTTCGCGATTCGATTCGCGCCATTTCAGAAATCGGTACTTGATAACGCCGATTCGGTGGTATACAATAATGTTTAAATAATCAAATACGTTGAAGAGGAATAGTAAGATTTTCGATGCGTTCAGAGAGCTGTTGGATGTTGCGAAACAGTCGCGGAGAATATCTGAACTCGCCTTGGAGTTGCTCGCTGAACCGATGATGTAGGTGGAGCCGGCCCCTGACCGTTATCAGCAGGTGGATATAAGGTTTGCCCGATGGGCGGACCGGTATCTTTGAGTGCATGCCGTATTCGGCATGAATATCGGAGTGGTACCGCGTGAGATGTAACAGTCTTTCGTCTCTGTAAGTGGAGATGGAGGGCTTTTTTTGCGTTATAAGATTCACCTTGGTTCGTCGCGAGTTCAGAATTGCAGCATATTGAGGAAAGGAAGGACATCCATCCATGAAAAATGTCGAAAAATACGCCAGAGGCTATTTTATGCCGCCACAGACGAGCTTGAATTGGACGCGGAAGGAATATATTACGGAGGCGCCGATCTGGTGCAGCGTTGACCTTCGGGACGGCAATCAGGCGCTGGTTGTGCCGATGAACCTGGAGGAAAAGCTGGAATACTTCAAGATGCTCGTGGAGATCGGCTTCAAGGAGATCGAGGTCGGCTTCCCGGCAGCCTCGGAGACGGAGTTCGCCTTCCTGCGCACCTTGATCGAGCAGGACTTGATTCCGGACGACGTGACGATTCAAGTGCTGACCCAATCGAGAAGCCACATTATCCGCAAAACGTTCGAATCGCTCAAAGGAGCGAAGAAAGCGGTCGTCCATCTGTATAACTCCACTTCCGTCGCACAGCGCGAGCAAGTATTCCGCAAGTCGAAGGAAGAAATTATCGAAATCGCGCTGGAAGGCGCCAAGCTGCTGAAGCAGTGCGCGGCGGAGACGGAAGGCAACTTCCAATTCCAATACTCGCCGGAAAGCTTTACGGGAACGGAAATCGAGTTCGCGCTCGAAATCTGCAACCGGGTGCTCGACATATGGCAGCCGACGGCGAGCAATCCGGTTATCATTAACCTGCCGGCGACGGTATCGATGTCGATGCCCCATGTCTATGCAAGCCAGATCGAATATATGAGCGAGAATCTGAGCTACCGGGACAGCGTCATTCTGTCGGTTCACCCGCACAACGACCGGGGAACCGGCGTGGCGGATGCGGAGCTTGGCATGCTGGCCGGCGCTCAACGGGTGGAAGGCACGCTGTTCGGCAACGGAGAACGGACGGGCAACGTCGACATCGTAACGCTGGCGTTGAACATGTACTCGCACGGGGTCGATCCGAAGCTGAGCTTCGAGAACATCCCGGACATTATTGCGGTATACGAACGGCTTACCAGAATGCGGGTCGGCGAAAGGCAGCCGTACGGCGGCGAGCTCGTATTCACCGCATTCTCCGGCTCGCATCAGGACGCGATCGCGAAAGGGATGGCATGGCGCGAGGCAGAGGAGCGCCAGTATTGGTCCGTTCCTTACCTGCTCATCGATCCGAAGGATATCGGCAGACAGTACGAGGGCGATATTATCCGCATTAACAGCCAATCGGGCAAAGGCGGCATCGGCTACATTTTGCAGCAGAAATATGGTCTCGATCTCCCGCCGAAAATGCGCGAAAACTTCGGTTACTGCGTGAAGAACGTATCGGACCATCAGCAGAAGGAACTGATGCCGGACGAGATTTACGATATTTTCAAGAACGAGTATGTGAACATTAAGACGCCGGTCGAGTTCGTCAAATATCGGTTCCCGGACGATGAAGATTTCCGCACGATCGTTACGATTCGCATCGATGGCGCCACGAAGGAAATTACGGGTACGGGCGACGGCCGGCTTGACGCGATCAGCAATGCGCTGCAATCGGAGCTTGGCGTGGCGTTCACCGATCTGGTCTACAAGGAGCATGCGCTCGAGACCGGCTCGAAATCGCAGGCTGTCTCCTATATCGGCATTACGGCCGCGAACGGCGTCGTCCATTGGGGCTGCGGCATCGATGTCGACATTATGACCTCCTCGGTCAAAGCGCTGTTCAGCGCGGTGAACCAAGTGAAGCGTTACGAGGCGAAGCAGTAAGGGATTTATAAGCGCTTTACAAAAGGCAGCCGATGCGGATCGGCTGTTTTTTTTGTTGCGGGGCGATTTTTTGCAAGCTTCGGAGTGAAGGCTATAAAGTTTGTACGCCGCCAGTGCGTTGTGCAGGCCTTTAATGTTATTGAATTCAGCACTGGGCACGAAAAAATCGCCTTTAACATTTCTTTGACCGCCGCCTATTGGAAAACAATAGACGCTTTCATAGGAAGCGAATATGATTGGAGATAGCACGTTTTTGGATATTTATGTTTATAAGGGGATGGAGTTATGGGATGCCGGCGCGTTATGGTATCGATGTTGGCGGTTGTGCTTGTATTTTTGCTGGGAAGCCAAGGGGGGCCCGTTGCGGCCGAACAATCAGGGGGCGTCACAAAGCTGTTGCCTCGAATAGCGGACGTATCTTCCGGATCGGGACATGTGCTGGCGATAGCCGAGAACGGTACGCTATGGGCTTGGGGCGATAACAGCGGCGGACAGCTTGGGGATGGCACCTTCATATCCCGTTCGTCTCCGGTTCAGGTCGGCAGCGGGAACGATTGGGCGGCGGCAGCGGCCGGGGATCGTTTTTCTATAGGAGTGAAGAAGGACGGAAGTCTGTGGATGTGGGGCACGAACGGGAAACAGCAAGTTTTCCATACGCCCGATGCGCTGGTGAACCAGAAGACGCCTCTTCGGTACGGCAAGGACGCGAATTGGAGCAAGGTGTCCGCAGGCTCCCGCGGAGCGGCGGCCCTTCGAAAGGACGGGACGATCGAGCTGTTCGGCTTGAACGTGCTCCCCGGCGAAATAATGGATCGAACGAAGCTGAACAACGACAAGGATTGGACCGACGTTTCGGTCGAGGACGAATGCTTGCTTGCTCTGAAAACCAACGGCACGCTCTGGGCGCTCGGCAGATGCACGCCTTCCGGCGGGAGCGAGACGAGGCGGCCGACCCGGGTAGGCGGCGACAAGGATTGGGCTCAAATTGCGGCGGGCGCTTACCCGGTTGCTCTTAAGAAGGATGGCTCCGTGTGGGCGCTTCGCGACGGATCGGATGAAGGAGCCGTTACGGCGCAGCCGATACTGGAACTGCCTAAAGCGGTCTATGCCGCAGGCAATTTCGTCGCGGCAATCGTCGGCGAGGACGGAACGGTCTGGGAATGGGATACGGTATTCGACCGTTATGAACAGATCGAGACGGACGGCGCGGAGATGAAGAAAGCGGACGGCGGGAACGGATTCGGCGTCGCCTTAAGCCGAGACGGCACTCCTTATACATATGGAGACAATTCGTTCGGTCAACGGGGCAACGGTCAATCGGATGCCGTCTATGCGCCGGTGCGCATGGACGTCTCTTTGCAATATCAAGTGAAGAAAGACTCGACGGCATACACGCTTCATTCCGACGGAACGATCGGCATCCTTGATACTTGGGAGCGGGACGAAACGCTATTTCCCGGCAACGACTGGACGTCGATTGCAGCCGGCCGGGATGAGTTGTATGCGCTCAAGAAGGACGGCAGCCTATGGATCTATCATACGACCGTCGGCTACGAGACGAATAACATCAAAGTGCTGCAGCCCTACATGCCGGGCACGCATTGGCGGAGCGTCCAAGTGTCGGATCTCGGCTTCGCGGTCGGCATGCAGAAGGACGGAACCCTGTGGGCTTGGGGTCGGGACGCTTGGGGGTATATTCTGCCGGGAGCAGAGTCGTACGACGATTTCGTCGATCCGATTCCGTTAAGCGCCGATCGCGATTGGCAGTCGTTCAGCCTGAGCATGGATCATATTCTCGCTCTTAAGAAGGACGGAACCTTGTGGGGAATGGGCGACAACCGAAGAGCCCAGATTGCCTCCACCTTGAAGCAGCAAGTGAAGTCGTTCTCCAAAATCGGCGGCGGCAACGATTGGATACAGATTCAGACGGGAGCAACGGCGACTCTGGCGCTGCGCAAGGACGGGACGATGTGGCAATGGGGAAACGGCTTTGCCGGCGCTTCCGGAAGCCGCACGATTGCCCAGCTTACGAAGGATAAAGATTGGAACCGTATCTGGATCGAGGATAACCGGGCATTCGCGATCAAACGCGACGGCAGCCTGTGGGGATGGGGCGACAACAGTTTCGGGGCGTTAGGCATCGGATCGGCCGAGCAGCGGAACGAGCCGACGCGGGTGAAGGAGTCCGGCCCGTGGTCGGTCGTCTTCCCGCAAGATTACTACACCGTCGGAGTGAAACGGGACGGATCGATCTGGAAGTGGGGCAGCGCTAGCAATGCGGTGTATATAATGGAAGGCAAAGACAAATATCGCATGGAACCGGTGCAGACGCAATTGGTCATCCAGACGCCTTCCGCCGCTCCGTTCGTTTCCTTCGTCCCGTTCACGCTGAAGGATGCCTTCGCCCAAGTGAAGACGCTCCCGAATATGCGCGTAACCGTTCTGAAAGGGATTATGCTCGTAGCCGAAGGGGATAGCGATGCGAACGGAATGTTCCAATTCAAGCTTCCCGGAATAAAAGACGGCGTCTATTCGGCGCAAGCTGCCGGTACGGACGGGAAGCCGGTCGCTTCGGCCAGCTATTCGATTGGCGATACGACGCCGCCGGCCAGTCCGAAGGTGACCAAGCCGGTTGCTGCGCTGTCTACCGAGGTGAAGGGCACGGCGGAGCCTTTAAGTACCGTTACGGTCATCCGGCTGAGCGGAATTTATCAAGCGAAGGCGGACAAGAACGGAGCGTTCCGCGTTAAAGTCCCGCCGCTTGCGGCGGGCGAGCAGTTGTCGGTATTCGCGACGGACGCCGCAGGCAATCGAAGCAAGGAGAGCAAAGTAGCCGTCGCTCCCGCGAGCCCATCGAACGTTCGGACCTCCGCGACGAAATGAGATCGGAGATGTCCTTGCGCGAGCAGGGCGTCTCTTTCTTGCAGCGGAAATGAAAAGAAACGATTTGAAGACAACGGCTTGCGGATGATGGAGCGATTCGGACCGAGAAGAGCGGCGGGAGCCGGATATGTCAGGATGGGGAGGGAGCAACAGCCGTGTATGCAGGGCGGATGATGGAGGATGAGAGCCGCGGAATTCGCAAATTCGAAAGTCTCGTCAATTTCCGGGACATTGGAGGCTTGACGACGGCGGATGGCCGCAGAATGAGGACCGGCTTCTTGTTCCGCTCGGACGAGCCGTCCAAGCTGAACGTAAGAGACATCGATCGATTCAAACGGCTGAGCTTGAAGCTGATCTGCGACCTTCGCACGCCCAATGAGCGCAGATCGAGAATCGCCCGTTTCGTCGATGCACGCAGTACCGAGATCGTGAACGTGCCGTTCTATCAGAACGATGAGGATTATACGAGGTTTGAAATCTATAAGCAGCTAATGAAAACGGTGCGCACCGTCGACTTTTATCAAATGATGCTGGACTTCTACCGCAAAGTTGTTTTTCACAGCACCGGACAGGTACGGACGATTATGACGCTGCTGGCGGATAAGGGAGATGCGCCTGCGCTTATTCACTGCGCAAGCGGGAAAGACCGGACAGGCATGATTGCCGCGCTGATTCAACTGTTGGCCGGCGTTCCGCGCCATGCGGTCGTGCAAGATTATTTGCTGTCCAATGCGCTGAACAAAGACAAGACCGAACAGGCGGTCAAATGGCTGAGAACGTTTACGCTGTTCCGGTTGTCCCGGCAGCGGATCATGCCGCTGCTTGAGGTGCGGCGCGAATTTCTGGAGGAAGCGCTTGACGAATTGTTCCGGCGGCACGAGTCCGTCGAGAACTATTTCATCCAGGCTTGCGGAGTGGAAGAGACGAAGCTCGAGCGGTTCAAAGCAAGTCTAGTCGTACGATACTAGAGCATAGCGGTTCCGAAGCGAAAGGGAAGAAAGCGGCGAGAGGGTATAGAATAGGATACGATAGTGAAAAATGGTTCATGTGCCCAAATTGGAAAGGAGAGAGCGACATGGATATGACGTTAGGACCGGATGAAGTGCTGCAGCTTATCAGAAAGCTTCAATTGAACGGAAGCTCGATCAGCAAGAAGCAGGTGAAGCAGTCCCATCCCGAGCTTATGCGCAATGCGCTGTTTTATTTTCCAAGCTGGGAGCATGCAATCAAAAACGCAGAAATCTAATCCGCACCCCACGAAGCCGTAATCGACCGCATGCCAAAAGCCGCGTAGGCAAGAGGAGTACTCCTTGTGCCTATGCGGCTTATTTATTTGCCGGAACAAGACTAGAGGTGGGCTTGAATCGCTTCGCGAATACGCGCGAGCGTCGGGATAAGCTCGGTGTTCTCGATTACATGCTCGCATTGCTTGCGGTAAACGACCTCTTCCGTATAGCTGTTCAGGTAACGGTCTATCGTCTCGAAGGACAGCCCTCTGGATTCAAGCCGTTCCCGAACGGTCATTTTGTCGGTATACAGAAATAATCGGATGGCGGATGACCCGTAGAGCCGCTTCAATAGGTCCGCTCCCTCCGTGTTGACGATGACGTAAGCGTTGCGCTTGGCGAGCATAGGCCGTTCCAGATCGTCCCGCCGTATGCCGTATTGTTCCCGCCCGATGGCCGTCTTCTCGACGAATTCGTTCGAGGCCGCCATTGCAGCGAACGTGTCGCGCGAGACGAACTTGTAGTCCTTGTCGACTTTGCCATGTTCGCTCGCGCGCGGCGGCCGTGTCGTGTACGATGGGACTGGAACCAAGCCTAATTCTTCTCCAATGCGATGCGCAATCGTCTTGCGCCCTGAACCTCCCGTACCCGTAAATATGAATAGAAACGGTCCCGCCATAGAGCTCTCCCTCCCCATGAAAGATTAATCATCGGAAAATTCAGATCAGTTGCCTATACTCCCTTCGACGCGCCCCGGTCGGATTCCTTTTTTGACCGGGCGTTTCGGGCTGCGCAGCGCTTCCCTTCTGATTCGATCAAGCTGCGCATATGCTGATAGAAAGCGTTCAGGCAAGCTGTTCGCGTTCGTCGAAGAGGGGGGAAGCTTCAGTGGCGAGATGGGGCAGACGACCGCTGTGGGGCGGCCGCATCCGTACCGTACGGTTTCAATCATCGGGCAAAATAAGGGCAGCCAAGCCGGCCCGTCCGTTTCGCGTCCGCCCGTCCTTGTTCGGTGGAGCGTCCCGGCAGGCGAACCGGCCGAAACGATGGAGCGGAGGGAGCGGCAGACGGGCCGCGCCTTCGGGCGCTCGCGGAGGCGGCATTCGGTTGCGCAAGCGGACCGTGCTGCTCGTGCTGCTCGCGCTGTTCATCGGTTCGGCGGCGCTGACCGCTTCTTATATCGATCGGCATCTGGGACCGCCGCTAATGAACGTGGCGGAATTACGCGTAAGGCAGATTGCGACACAGGCGATCAATAAGGCGATTTCCGAGCAAGTGGCCAGCCAGTCCGATTTCGAGAAGCTGGTGGAGTGGAAGACGAACAACAGCGGCAAAATATCCGGCTTCATGCTGAACTATGCCGAGCATATGCGAATTACGAGCGAGACGATTAGCACGGTGCAGCAAACGTTGAACGACATTGGCGGCATTCCCGAGCATATCCCGATCGGCCAGGCGTTCGGCAGCACGTTCATTTCATCCTACGGTCCGCGCGTCCCCGTAAGGTTCGAGCCGGTCGGCAGCGTGAAGGTGGATTTGAACACGCGCAGGCAGGATGCCGGTATCAATATGATTCTGGTCGAGGTCTATATTCGGATCGAGGCGGAAGTATCGATTATTATTCCGTTCGATACGAAGCCGGAGGTCGTCTCGACCGACATTCCGATCTCTTATTTGCTTGTCGTGGGCGACGTGCCGATGTATTACTATGACAATAAAGGCAGGCCGGTCGGCGACTCGGCGGCGGAAGCGCCGAACATCGCGATTCCGGGATTGACGGGGCAAGCGGCGGTCGAGGCGGGAGGCGGCGCCGACGTGCCGGCCAACGCGCCGCAGAATGTCGAGCATTCCGGCAGCCAATCGGAACAAACGGACGACGACGAATAAGAGAAAGGAGTGTGCCGCCGTCAGCCGGAACGACGATGGCACACTCCTTTGTGGTTCGCGGAAAATCGTGTAATCCGAAAGCTTGGCGAAAGGCAATCCGATTACCGCTTGGCCTTGCCCGCTCGGCTGGCGCGAATGCGCTGCCGTTCGTCGATTTCCCACTTGCGCAGAAGGGGATAAGGATCGAACGCCCACTCGATAAGCCCGCGGTCGCGATAGACGCCGTAGTGGAGATGAGGCGGGAATTTGCCCGACGTGCCGGGCTTTCCGTAGCCGGAGCTGCCTACCCAGCCGATAACCTGGCCAGGCGTGACGATGTCGCCCTGCTTGAGCGATTTCTCGTACCCCGACAGATGCGCGTAATAATGGTAGTAGTTGTTCAAGTCTCGAATGCCGAGCCGCCAGCCGCCGTACGGATTCCAGCCTTTCACTTCGACGATGCCGTAGCAGGTGCTTCGCGCCGGCACGCCGTAGCTGGCGAAAATATCGGTTCCTTCGTGCACCCTTCTGCCGCCCCAGCTTCTCCCGGTTCCCCAAGTGCTTCGGTACGAATAATTGTCGCCAAGCGGCATCGGGAACGCATGCTGGAACAGATCAAGCTTGCCGAAATGCTCGTAAATTTTCGCGAATTGCAAGATGCGCTGAACGGCCCGCGAGCTGTGGTAATAATCCCAGAGGGATATCGCAAAGTCTTCCTCCGACGTTCCGTACTTCATGAGATGACCTGCGCTTGCATACAGCAGATCGACGTCGTTTGTCCGGCTGGCGAGGCCGTCGCCGTCGCCGTCTTGGCCTAGGCCGCCGAACCAGCGGATCGATTCCGGCAGCATGTCCTCCTTATTCGGATTAAGCGGGCCCGTCCATTCTTCTTCCGACAAATAAATGCCGATGAACTGTCCAAGCCGAGGCCTTGCTTTCGGACGCGCTTTCGATATCGTCCGCTCGTATTGATCGACTGCAGCCAGACGGTACCAGGGCACGCCGGTGCCGCTGCTGATTCGCTCGTACAATTCCCTTCGCGCGTCGTAAATCGCAGCATCGCTCAGCGTCTGCGCTTTGTTCGGGTCTGCTCCGCTTGCCGGCGCGGCCGCTGCAGGAAAGGCGGGGACGGCGACGGCGATGGCCGCCGCGATTGCGGCTTGGCGGAACGCGTAGCGGATGATCTTTCGCATAGGGTGAGTCTCCACCTCCAACCAATTTGCCTGCCCTATGATGCGGGTTCATCGTCCGGCGATCCTGCCGTTATCGTTTGCAAATCATTGGTTTTTATTCGAAACGTGCTATAATGTACGGAGAAGACCGAAAGAAAGCAGGTAATCTTCATGAGCACAAAACGCAAATCGCCGGAGAAGAAGCCGGAATGGCTCAAAATCAAGCTGGCGACCGACGGTAATTACTCGGAAATCAAGGACATGATGCGCTCCAAGACGCTGCACTCCGTATGCGAGGAAGCGCGTTGTCCGAACATATATGAATGCTGGGCCAATCGCACGGCAACCTTTATGATACTTGGCGATATTTGCACCCGGGCATGCCGGTTCTGCGCCGTGAAGACGGGGCTGCCAACCGAGCTCGATCTGGCCGAGCCGGAGCGGGTAGCGGAAGCGGCCGAGCAGATGGGACTTCGCCATTGCGTCGTTACATCGGTGGCGCGCGACGATCTGGCCGACGGCGGCGCCATGATTTTTGCCGAGACGATTAAAGCGATCAGACGCCGTCTTCCTTTCTGCAGCGTCGAAGTGTTGATTCCGGATTTCCTCGGCAACGCGGATTCGCTCAAGATCGTTATGGACGCGAAGCCGGACATTCTGAACCATAACATCGAGACGGTCGAACGGCTGTCGGACCGCGTTCGCGCGCGCGCCAAGTACGAGCGCTCGATCGAGCTTCTTCGCCGGGCGAAGGAAATGCAGCCGAACATTCCGACGAAGTCCAGCATTATGCTGGGCGTTGGGGAGACGTACGAGGAAGTGGTGCAGTCGATGGAAGATTTGCGAGCGGTCGATTGCAATATTTTGACGCTTGGTCAATATTTGCAGCCGTCTCCCAGCCATCTGGCGGTTGAACGCTACGTTCACCCGGACGAATTCAAGCAGCTTAAGGAAGAAGGCATGAAGCGCGGCTTCAGCCATGTCGAGTCGGGTCCGCTCGTTCGGAGCTCCTACCATGCGCACGAGCAGGTGAAATCGGCTGCGGGTACGGCGGCGCATTAAACGACTCTAGGCGATCTTCTAGAAGGAGTGGGGACCATTCTTATCGGCGGCAAACGTTACGAACTGATTGTAGACCATAAGAACGGCTGGAACCCGGCCGCCTTTCGTGAGCGCTACAGCGACGTGCTGGAGCGTTACGATTATATTATCGGGGATTGGGGCTACAATCAGCTTCGTTTGAAAGGCTTTTTTAGGGACAACAATCCGAAGGCGAACAAGGATACCTATATATCGGGATTGGTCGATTACATTAACGAATATTGCAATTTCGGTTGCGCTTATTTCGTCATACACCGACATGAATCGGCCGAGCTCGGTCCCGATAGCTTGAACGAGCCCGATCTGCTTCTTTCGCCTCCGCAGACGGCGGATTCCGGAGCCGAGGAAGGCGTTGTAGCCTTGAATGAGAACGGAGAGCCGATCGTTCTTCGCGAGCATATTCGCAAGCCGCATCCGGTCCGCAAGGAGCAGAGCGGCCGGTCGGAGCGTTCGGCGCAATCCGATGGTCGAGACGGCGGCAGCCGATCCGGCAAGCAAGCGCAGCAGCGCAAGGATGGCCGGATTAGCGCGGAGGAGCAGCGCGAGCACGACGAGCGCCGCGGAGGCGACCAGCCGCGCAGCGGCGGCAAGGAGCGCCGCGACGGCGAGCGTCGCGGAGGCGATCAGCCGCGCAGCGGCGGCAAGGAGCGCCGCGAGGGCGACCAGCCGCGCGTGGGCGGCAAGGAGCGCCGTGACGGCGACCAGCCGCGCGGAGGCGGCAAGGAGCGCCGTGACGGCGACCAGCCGCGCGTGGGCGGCAAGGAGCGCCGTGACGGCGACCAGCCGCGCGGAGGCGGCAAGGAGCGCCGTGACGGCGACCAGCCGCGCGGAGGCGGCAAGGAGCGCCGTGAGGGCGACCAGCCGCGCGTGGGCGGCAGCGAGCGTCGCGATGGCGACCAGCCGCGCGTGGGCGGCAGCGAGCGTCGCGATGGCGACCAGCCGCGCGTGGGCGGCAGCGAGCGTCGCGATGGCGACCAGCCGCGCGTGGGCGGCAGCGAGCGTCGGGATAGCGACCAGCCGCGCGTGGGCGGCAGCGAGCGTCGCGATGGCGACCAGCCGCGCGTGGGCGGCAGCGAGCGTCGCGATGGCGACCAGCCGCGCGTGGGCGGCAAGGAGCGCCGTGACGGCGACCAGCCGCGCGGAGGCGGCAAGGAGCGCCGCGAGGGCGACCAGCCGCGCGGGGGCGGCAGTGAGCGTCGCGATGGCGACCAGCCGCGCGTGGGCGGCAAGGAGCGGCGCGACGGCGAGCATCAGTTCGGCAGCGAGCGCCGTGGGGGCGACCAGCCGCGCGGCGGCAACGAGCGTCGTGATAGTGAGCAGCCGCGTGAGAACGACGAGTCGCATGCGGAAGCGCGCCGTCAGACTCGATTCAAGCAGCGCAAAGGACAGAAGCGGCTGCCGATGCCTCCCCGTGAGCAGACCGTAGCCGCAACATCCGAATCGGCGCTCGATAGCTCGAATCGTCCTCGCGGCGGTGGAGATAGCGAGTAACGGAATCATTAGTAGAAGCGGTGCCGGCATACAAAGCCGGTACCGCTTCTTTTTTACGTTGGCACTCATCAGGTTGTGTGGGGGCAAGAACGACTGAAGCCGTCCGTCTCTTATGACACCAAAAGTGATGCACCGTCGAGCGTGGAGCACCCAATCGGCCTGTAGTGACACAAAAAGTGATGCACCATCGAGCGTGGAGCACCCAAACGGCTGTAGTGACACAAAAAGTGATGCACCATGGAGCGTGGAGCACCCAATCGGCCTGTAGTGACACCAAAAGTGATGCACCGTCGAGCGTGGAGCACCCAACGGCCTGTAGTGACACAAAAAGTGATGCACCGTCAAGCGTGGAGCACCCAATCGGCCTGTAGTGACACAAAA